>Ga0306922_10004104_pt1 | contig 13747 bp, 11 predicted proteins | sample sta12Cox44000082_FD_203758 | JGI IMG/M metagenome (GOLD analysis project Ga0306922, IMG submission 203758) | Lab enrichment of tropical soil microbial communities from Luquillo Experimental Forest, Puerto Rico - statoxic.12C.oxic.44.000.082 (v2)... | ecosystem: Environmental > Terrestrial >... | reverse complement strand
GATGCCCAATCTGCTGAACTTTCTGACTGATGAGGGCACGCTCTTCACAAGGCATTACACGCCGCTGATTTCACACACCTCGGTCGACATCCTGACGGCGCTGACGGGAGTTTACGGCGATAAATTCGGCGTGCCGATCGGCAACAGTTTCGGACTGTTCGTGAACAACGGCGTCGCGAGCTTCCCAAGTTCCTTCACCTACTGGACCGATAAGCTGGCCGACGGGACCTACGAAATGCTCGACCAGCAGGGCCACAACGCCCCCGCGCCTTGGGTCCCATTTACCCGCGGCGGCTGCGATGTCGGCGCCTTCTCAATCGCCAACATCGATTTCGAAAATGTAACGACCGACATCGACAACGTCTTCGGCCCCAGTTCGCCGCAGCACTCCGAGGCTGCCAGCAACCCCAATAAAGCGATAACTGATTTTGAGGGCATTATTATTCACTGTGCACAGGGCAGCCCGGTTTGCGCCAAGAATGGCGCGCCCGATATCCTGCCGGACGAACCGGGTGGTTACCAGGGTTTCCAGGTGCTCTACGGCAACGCCAATGTGCAGCCGCAGATCTCCCCACAGGGACCGGTCGACGACCTCGATGGCGATGTCATTGCCGACAGCCACGGTAATGTGGGCTTCCCCGGCTTCAGCCCGTCGGCATCACAGTCGCTCGGCTATTTGGCGACGATGCTCGAAGCGGGCATACCGGTCGTCTACGGCTATATCGCCGACGCCCACGACAATCACGCCGCCGGCGGCACGTTTGGTCCGGGCGAGACCGGATATGTGCAGCAGCTTGCCGCCTACAACGAGGCCTTCGGCAAGTTCTTTGCGCGTCTGGCGAAGGCGGGGATCAGCAAACACAATACGCTGTTCATCATTACTGCCGACGAAAACGACCATTTTGTCGGCGGGTCGCCGGCGCCGGCGAATTGCGACGGCGTCAACATTCCTTGCACCTACGCGGAGAAAGGCGAGATCAACGCCGATCTGAGCCTGGTGTTCGCCACGGAGTTCGGCGATGTGACGCCGTTCAGGGTGCATAGCGACGATGCGCCGACCTTCTATATCAACGGCAATCCCGGCCAGACCGCTGTTGCCACACGCACGCTGGAGCGCGAAGCCGGCCAGCTGCTCGGGTTCGATCTCGTGGACGGACCCAACGGCAGCACCAATCAGGTTACGCAGGCCTTGGCCGACCAGGCCGAGCAGGCCTTATTGCATATGATAACAGCCGACCCGAACCGCACCCCCAATTTCATCCTGTTCGCCAATCCCGACTATTTCCTGACCGCCTCGGGCAATACCAGCCCGCTCTGTACTCCGATGGCGAATGCGGCGAGCTGCTTTCTCGAGCAGTCCGGATTTGCCTGGAACCACGGCGATTTCCAGAACCAGATCACGCAAACCTGGCTCGGCATCGTTGGCCCAGGCGTGCGCAAGTTGGGCCGGTTCGGCGAGATCTTCAGCGACCACACCGACATTCGGCCGACAATGCTGAGCCTGGTAGGGCTAAGAGACGACTATGCGCATGACGGCCGGGTACTGTTCGAAGCGCTGGCACGCCATGTCCTTCCGCTGTCGCTGCGGGCCCATGGCGACACGCTCTCCCAGTTGGCGGAGGCCTACAAGGCGATCAACGCTCCCCTCGGCGAACTCGGTGTCCGCACCCTTACCGGGATCTCGACGACCGCGCTCAAGGGGGACGATTCGACCTACACGCTGCTCGAGGCGGAAATCAATGCGATCACCAAGCGCCGCAACGAGATCGCGGGCAGCATGATTGAGATGCTCGAAGGCGCCGCCTTCGACAACCGCCCGGTGAACGACGCGGTTGCAGCGCACCTGATCGGGGAGGCCTACGACCTCCTCGATTCGGTCCCCTAATTTTCCTGCGACCGGCCGCTGGTTTCTCTTCGCGCCCGTATCCCTGTGCTCTTCAGAAAAGGATGCAAGATGCGAATTCGTCCCATGGTGATGGCCATTTCTCGCCTCGCTGCAACAGCAGCCGGAATCTACTTGCTTAGCGGCGCAGGACTTTCCGACACCAGTCGCGCACAAGACTACGCGGCATCGGTCACAACGACACCGATCCAGCATCTGGTCGTGATCTTTCAAGAGAACGTCTCCTTCGACCACTATTTTGGCACTTATCCAGACGCGTTGAACCCGCCAAGCGAACAGTTCTTCCATGCAAGCGACGACACGCCGTCAGTGAATGGATTGGGCAGGCTGGTCGAGGGCGCACCCGACGGCGTGTTACTGACGGACAACCCCAATCGCAACAACCCGGGCAACGCTTCCAACGCGATCAATCCGTTCCGCCTTAGCCCGTCACAAGCGGCGACGTGCGACCAGGACCACAATTACGGCCATGAGCAGCAAGCCTTCGATCAAGGGCTGATGGATTTGTTCCCAGCCACTGTCGGCGTTGGGAGCTGCAAGCAGCCCTATGATTGGGGCAAGAGCCAGGGCTTGGTCATGGGGTATTTCGACGGCAACACGGTTACGGCGCTGTGGAATTACGCGCAAAATTACGCGATGAGCGACAATTCTTTTGGCACGACGTTCGGGCCTTCGACTCCCGGATTGCTCAATCTCATTGCTGGCAATACCTATCCGGCGACGCCCAGCGCCTCCAATGCCAAGGTCGTGCCGAACAACACCGGACCGGGTACACTGGTCGGCGACCTCGACCCGACAGGCGATGTTTGCTCGACGGGAACAACGGTGCAGCTGGGTGGAAAAAATATCGGCGATCTGCTCAACGCATCTGCCGTGACCTGGGGCGCGTTCATGGGCGGCTTCGATCTCACCATGACCAACCCCAATGGAACTTCGGGCTGCAACCGCTCGAGCCCCGCCGCTCCATCCAACAACACTTCGGACACCGCCGACTACATTCCGCACCACGCCTTCTTTCAATATTATCAATCGACAGCCAATCCGAGCCACGCCCGACCGACCTCGACAAAGAATATCGGCACGACTGATGGCGCCAATCATCAATACGATCTGCACGATTTCTTTGATGCGCTCGCAGTCCGCAACATGCCGGCGGTCAGTTTCTTGAAGGCGATCGCCGCGGAGGACGGCCATGCCGGCTACTCGGATCCGCTGCTCGAGCAAAAATTCTTGGTAAGGACGGTCAATGCAATCATGCGCTCGCCGTTTTGGAACAATACCGCGATCGTGATCCTGTACGACGATTCGGACGGCTGGTATGACCATCAGATGAGCCCGATCGTGAACTCGTCGGCAGCGAAATCCAGCAGCCCTGCAAACAGCGATGAGTTGAACGGCGATGGGATATGCGGCCATGGCACACCGGCTGCGGACGCGAGCGGCACTCCAATCCAAGGTCGCTGCGCCTATGGCCCGCGTCAGCCCTTGTTGGTGATTTCGCCTTTCGCAAAGCGCAACTACGTCGACCACACCCTGACGGACCAAACCTCTGTTCTGCGCTTCATCGAGGATAATTGGCAGACAGGCAGGATCGGCGGCAGCTCATTTGACGAACTCGCTGGTTCGCTGTTGAACATGTTCAATTTTGGCGGCGACCGCGGGCCTGCAGACGGACACGCCGGTGTCCGGCTGTTCCTTGATGAGACAACCGGTCAAGCTCGCTAAGAATACTTCTTACGTCACCATCTTAGGTCGGCTTCGGAACGTGCCACGACGGCGTTACAGTCGTCGGCCGCTACCGCTACTGCGCCGTTACCAAGCCGGAGCCTTCTCGTCGCTTCGCCGCTTCGATCTCTGCCGCCTTTTTCTCGACCAGTTCGACGAGGTGGTCGACGATGTCGGCGTCTTTGAGGCGGTGGTCGGTGAGGCCGCTGATATAGACCTGGTGCGTGCCGTTGCCGCCGCCGGTGAAGCCGATGTCGGTCTCGCGCGCCTCGCCCGGGCCGTTGACGACGCAACCGATGACCGACACGCTCAAGGGCGTCGTGATGTGCTGGAGGCGTTCCTCGAGGCGCTCGACAGTCCTGATGACCTCGAACTGCTGGCGCGCGCAGGACGGGCACGAGATCACCGTGACCCCACGCCGGCGCAGGTTCAGTGATTTGAGGATTTCGAAGCCGGCCTTGACCTCCTCGACCGGGTCGGCCGACAGCGAAATGCGAATCGTATCGCCGATCCCCGACCACAGCAGCATGCCGAGCCCGATCGAGGATTTGACCGTGCCGCTGCGCAACGCGCCGGCTTCGGTGATGCCGAGATGCAGCGGGTAGTCGCAGGCCTCGGCCAATTGCTGATAGGCGGCGACCGCGAGAAACACGTCGGAGGCCTTGCACGAGATCTTGAATTCGAAGAAATCGTTGTCCTCGAGGATCTTGGCGTGGCTCAGCGCGCTCTCGACCATCGCCTCGGGGCACGGCTCGCCATAACGTTCGAGCAGGTCGCGCTCGAGCGAACCGGCATTGACGCCAATCCGCATCGAGCAGCCATGGTCCTTGGCCGCCTTGATGACCTCGCGCACGCGTTCAGCCGAGCCGATATTGCCGGGATTGATCCTGAGGCACGCGGCGCCGCTCTCCGCCGCTTCGATCGCGCGCTTGTAGTGGAAATGGATGTCGGCGACGATCGGCACCGTCACTTGCCGTACGATGTGTTTCAGCGCCACAGCCGATTCCTGGTCGGGGCAGGAGATTCGAACGATGTCCGCCCCCGCTTCCTCCAGCGCCTTGACCTGTGCGACCGTGGCTTCGACATCGCTCGTCACCGTGTTGGTCATCGACTGCACCGTGATCGGCGCATCGCCGCCGACCGGCACCTTGCCGACATGGATTTGGCGGGAGGCGCGACGGTGGATGTCGCGGTAAGGCCGTACGCTCATCCTCTGTTCCCGGGTAGTTGGCACGACGTTAACGCCATATAGCCATTTTCGGCGCCGTACAAAAGGGCGCGCCCGTCCAGCGCGTTACAGCGCAACCTCGTGGTCGCGCGCGTAGGCCTCGAGCTTGGGTCTGAGCGAGTGGTCCGGACGGTTGCCGATGTCGTCGAGATAACCGGCGACCGCGGCAGTGTCGAGGCTGCGGATCATCGTCTTCACCGGGCCGATCGCGGTCGCGGCCATCGACAGGGTCCGGAAGCCGAGGGCGATCAGCACCATCGCCTCGATCGGGTTGCCGGCCATGTCGCCGCACATGCTGAGTGACACCCCGGCCTCGCGGGTGCGCGCAATGATCTCGCGCAACAGCGCCAGCATCGGCGCCGACAGCGGATCATAGCGATCGGCCAAGCGAGGATTGCCGCGATCGCAGGCGAACAAGAACTGCAGCAGGTCGTTGGTCCCGACCGAGAGAAAGTCGATCCGCTCGCACAGCGCCGGCAACTGCCACAACAAGGACGGCACTTCGAGCATGACACCGACCTTGACCGTTTGCGGCAGCGCCCTTCCTTCACAGGCGGCGCGGGCCAGTTCCATATCGACGAGCGCACGCGCCCGTTCGAGTTCGGCAACCTCCGCGACCATCGGAAACTTGATGAACAGCGTACGGCCCGCGGCGGCGCGAATCAGCGCGCGCAGCTGCTGGCGCAGCATCGCCGGGCGGTCGAGTCCGATGCGGAGCGCACGCCACCCCATCGCCGGATTGTCCTCGAAGGCGTGCGGCAGATAGGGCAGCACCTTGTCGCCGCCGATGTCGAGCGTTCGGAAGAAGACCGGCCGGCATTCTGCCTGGTCGAAGACGCGCTTGTAGAACTCGGTTAGTTCATCGACCCCCGGAAACGTATCGCGGATCATCAACGGGAATTCGGTGCGAAACAACCCGACGCCCTCGGCGCCGGTCGTCCCGAGTTGCGCGAGATCGAGAAGTAGGCCGGCATTGAGCATCAGCTTGATCGAAACGCCGTCGCGGCTGATCGGCGGCACCGAACTCAGCGTCTCGTAAAAGGCGCGGCGGCGGGTCCTCGCTTCGACGGCGGCCGCGACCGATTGCCGGATGTCTTCGCTTGGGCGCACGAGGATCTGAGCGTGGTCGCCATCGACGATGACGAGATCACCAGCCTCGATCCGGCTGGTCGCATCCTCGACACGGCCGACGACCGGGATGTCGAACGCGCGTGCGACGATCGCGACATGCGCCGTTGGCGAGCCTTCCTCCAGCACGAGACCCATGATCCGCCGGCGCCCGTAATCCAAGAGCTCGGCCGGCCCCATGGCGCGGGCGACCAAGATGAATTCGGGGGGCAATTCGGCCCACGCCGCGCTCGGCGGACGTCCGGAAAGGTGCTGCTGCAGGCGGTTGGCGAGATCCTCGAGATCAAACAGGCGTTCGCGCAAATAGGGATCGCTCACCTGCATCATGCGGCCACGCGTGTCGTCCGCGACCTTTTCTACGGCGGCTTCGGCGGTCAGCCCGCTGCGGATCGCGTCCGCGATGCGCGCGACCCAGCCCCGGTCGGCAGCGAACATACGATAGGTCTCGATCACGTCGTGGTGCTCACCGGCACCGAATTGCCGGCTGGTGGCAACCAGCTCGTCGATCGCCTCGCGCATCGCCGCGACGGCGCCGCGCAAGCGTGCGAGTTCACCCTCGACGTCCTCCGCGACCACCTGCCGAATGATTACCTTGGGCTCGTGCAGAACCGCCGGCCCGAGCGCTAGACCCGCATTGAGCCGCACCCCGACGATCCGGAGCGGCAGCAGTGTGCCGCCCTGACCTTGGGCGATTTCGAGCGGGTTGACGAGATCGCCGCTCGCCGCAAGCTCGGCGACGATCATTGCGATCGTCTGCAGAACCTCGACCTCGTCTTCGGTGTAATGGCGCGGAGTGCGGTTTTGCACGACGAGCACGCCGAGGACGTGACCGCCGCGCAAGATCGGCGCGCCCATCAGCGAATGGTAGATCTCCTCGCCGGTCTCCGGACGGTAGGCGAAATCGGGATGCGATTGCGCCTCGGCGAGAGCGAGAGGCCGTGCGGTCGCGGCAATGACCCCGACCAGGCCTTCGCCGACCCGCAGCCTCGTCCGGTGGACGGCCTCGGGCCGCAAACCTTCGGTCGCGAACAGCTCGAGCACCTCGCCCGCGCGCATGATGTAGGCGGAGCAGACCTCGGCGACCATCTCGGCTGCGACGACGCGAACAATGCGGTCGAGCCGCTCTTGCGCGCTGCCCGAGCCCGCCATGATGTCGCGGAGCCGGCGCAGGAGGCGGCGGATTGCGCTGACGCTGCCTCCGGTCTCGATCATCCTCGCGTACCCCGACCCCGCGACAAGTCAACCTCCCGAGGAGACATGTTCCGATCCTAGTACCGCAATCGAGCCATCACATCGATGAGTCTCGGCTTCATCGTGCAAGTTTTCGGACTATCTGCCGCGCCAGAAGCAGACCGCCAAGGGCCAGGCGATCTCCTCGCTTTAAGCGTGATGTCTGCGGACGCTAGCGGGCAGCGCGGCTGCCGGCTACTCGGGCGGAAGCTTCCACGCGCTCGCGGCGCGCCGCGAGCGCCTGGTCGATCAGCTCGCCGAGGATTTCGGCGGTAGTCTGCTCGCGAGTTACGAAGCCGACGCTCTGACCCGCCATCAGCGAGCCTCCCTCGACATCGCCATCGATCACCGCGCGCCGCAGCGCACCGGCCCAGAAATGCTCGATCTCCAATTGTCCTTCCCGCGGCGTCAGTTCGCCCCGTGCACAGCGGTCGATGACCTGCTGTTGCAGTGCGAGAAACCGCTCGGTTGCCGAATTGGCGAGCGCGCGTACCGGAATTACCGGAAACCGCGGATCGAGCTGGACCGAAGCGACCGCATCGCGCGCTGCGGCACGGATAAAGGCCTGTTTGAAGCGTGGATGAGCGATCGACTCGTGCGCGCAAACAAAGCGGGTGCCGAGCTGGACGCCCGATGCCCCCATCTCGAGATAAGCCAACATCGCTTCCCCGCGGCCGATGCCGCCCGCGACAAAGACCGGTACGCTGGTCAGGTGCGGCAGAATTTCCTGCGCCAAGACGCCGGTCGATACCGGTCCGATATGGCCGCCGGCCTCGCTGCCCTCGATCACGATCGCATCCACCCCCATCCGCACGAGCTTGCGCGCGAACCCGAGAGCCGGAGCAAAGCACAGGACACGAGCCCCGCCGTGCTTGATTTTGTTTATCGCCGCACTGCTCGGCAGGCCGCCGGCGAGCACGACGTGGCCGACCCGATGCTCGACGCATACTTCAATCAGCTCGAGCAGTTGCGGGTGCAAGGTGATCAGGTTAACGCCGAAGGGACGCGGGGTCAGCGTCTTGGCCGCGGAAATTTCAGCCGAGAGAAGTTCCGGCGACATCGATCCCGACGCAATGACCCCGAATCCCCCGGCGTTGGAGATGGCGGCGACCAAGTTGCGCTCGGATACCCAGGTCATCGCGCCACCCATGATGGCGAGATCGCAGCCGAGGAGTTCTCGCCCACGCGCCCACAAGCGGTCGAGTGCAGCCACGGGAGGCCCGCGCTCCATGTTCGCTCGGTTGGCCGGGAGACCTACGCTCGTGGAAAACTCCGTCGAGCCGATGCCCTCGGTCATCCGGCGGCGTCGAGCCCGTAGGCGGTATGCAGCGCGCGCAGAGCGAGCTCGGTATATTCGGCCGCGATGAGAACGCTGACCTTGATCTCGGAAGTCGAAATTACCTGAATATTGATGCCCTTGTCGGCCAGGGTCTGAAACATTTGCTTTGCGACCCCGGCATGGCTGCGCATGCCAATGCCGATGACCGAAACCTTGACAACATTCGGGTCGGGCTTGAGTGCCGCGAATCCGATTCCCTTCCGCCCCTTTTCCAGCACCGATACAGCCCGGTCGAGGTCGGCGCGCGCCACCGTGAAGGTGAGATCGGCGGTACGCCCGTCCTCCGAAGCGCTTTGCACGATCATGTCGACATTGATTGCATCATCGGCGAGCGGGCCAAAAATCGCCGCCGCCACGCCGGGGCGGTCCGGCACTCCCTGGACCGTGATTTTGGCTTCGTCGCGGCTGTACGCGATGCCGCTCACAACCCGTTTTTCCACGATCTCGTCTTCGTCCACCACGAGGGTTCCGGGGGTATCGGAAAAGCTCGACAAAACCTGCACGCGCACCCGATGGTTCATCGCCATCTCCACCGAGCGCGTCTGCAACACCTTGGCGCCCTGAGACGCCATCTCCAACATTTCCTCGTAGGTAATTCTATCGAGCTTGCGGGCTTTCGCAACGATCCGCGGATCAGTCGTATAGACGCCGTCGACATCGGTGAAGATGTCGCAGCGATCCGCCTCGAGCGCCGCCGCCAGCGCGACCGCGGAGGTGTCGGAGCCGCCACGGCCGAGCGTAGTGATCCGCCCCCGCGGTCCGATTCCTTGAAACCCGGCTACGACGCCAACCTGGCCTTGGGCGAGGCGGCGGCGAAACTCGGCGGCGTCGATCGATTCGATGCGCGCCTTGCCGTGCACGCCATCAGTGGCGATCGGAATCTGCCAGCCAAGCCAAGATCGCGCGTCTATACCAAGATCCTGCAACGCCAGCGCTAGGAGTCCTGCCGTCACTTGCTCGCCCGCCGAGATGACGACGTCATACTCGCGCGCGTCGTGCAGGAGGCTGGTTTCGCGGGTCCATGCGATCAGCTGGTTCGTCGCCCCCGCCATCGCCGAAACAACCACCGCGACCTCGCTGCCGCAATCGACTTCGCATTTGACACGCTGCGCGACTTTTTTGATGCGCTCGACGTCGGCCACTGAGGTACCGCCGAACTTCTGAACAATACGCGCCATGCACCTCTCGAGTTCTATCCGGCAAAAAGTTCCGCCAAGGCGCGCGCCTGCCATTGCCCGGGCCAGGGTGTCACCACATACTCTTTTCCGGTCCATCGGGCCATAGAGCGAACCGTTCGATCGAGGAGGATCGCAGGCGTGCGCGACCCCGGCGCTACACTCGACCCGGAGGAGATCGGCCGTTTCGCGGCGCATTCGGGCGCGTGGTGGGATCCGAAGGGCAGTTTTCGACCGTTGCACCGGCTCAACCCCACTCGGCTCAGCTTTATTCGTCAATGCCTGACGGGGCATTTCGGCCGCGATATTTCCTCATTGCGACCTTTCCAAGGGCTGAGCCTGCTCGACATCGGTTGCGGCGGAGGTCTGATCGCCGAACCGATGGCACGGCTCGGCTTCGCGGTAACCGGCATCGATGCGGATGCGAACGCGGTAAAAGTCGCCCGCGCCCATGCCGAAGCCAGCGGTTTGTCGATCGACTACAGTGTCGCGACCGCCGAATCGGTCGCCGCCGGCAATCGCCAGTTCGATGCGGTGCTGGCGCTCGAAGTCATCGAACACCTTGCCGATCCGGCGGTTTTCTTTGGATGCGTTGGGGTTCTGGTCGGAGAAGGGGGCGCTTTTATCGGGGCCACGTTGAACCGGACGGCGCGATCCTTCGCTCTCGCCATCATCGGCGCCGAATACCTGCTCGGATGGCTGCCGCCCGGTACACACGATTGGCGCAAATTCATCCGCCCGTCGGAATTTGCCATCGGTCTGCGCCGCAACGGTCTCCACCCGACGGAACTGATCGGCGTCAGCTATGACTGGCTAAGCGGGGAGTGGTCGCTGTCGCAGGACCTGGCGGTCAACTACATGATCGGGGCTGTCCGCCGGTGAAGCCGCTCATCTCGGATGCGATCAGCTGTCGGTGGGCGAAATCCAGGGAATCCGTCCAAATTTGATCCCCTCGTCGGTGAGCTCCCGCGATTCTGCCTCGGTGGCCTCGCCGTAAATGCCGTGCGGGTCGATCTCGCCGTAATGAATCCGGCGCGCTTCCTCGGCAAACTGTCGGCCAACGTAATCGCAGTTGACCTCGACCTGGCGCCGCATTTCAAGCAACGCGGCACGGAACTGCGCGGGAGAGATCGGCGGGGATGCCTCCCGCGAACGGCCGAGCCGCGGTGCCATGACCGCCTTTTCGACCGCGGTATCGCCACATTCGGGGCAAGCGATCTCACTCGCCTTCTGCTGCGCCTCGAACCCGTCACTGTCGCGAAACCAGCCCTCGAACTCATGTCCCTTGGCACACCGCAACGTGAACAGGATCATCGACACTACCTCCGAGCCGCGTTGTACTCAGCTCTGCGCGTTATTTGCAATCGTTCGGCCCCAATGCAAGAGATCAATCCACCCTCTCACCCTTCGATGGCGCCTTCTACTTGGGTCAACCGCTTTTTGCCGCTGATCAAACCGGGGGGCCTTGTGCTTGACCTCGCCGCCGGCGGTGGCCGGCATGTTCGCCTCCTGCGTGACCGCGGCTTTGTGGTGTGCGCGGTCGACCGTGACACTTCGGCGCTCCTGACGTTTGCCGGGCCAGGCTGCGAGGTGCAGGAGACCGACATCGAGACCGCTGAGCCCTGGCCGCTCGGCCATGACTATGACGGGATCATCGTTACCAATTACTTGCATCGCCCGTTATTGCCGGCGATCGGCCGCGCCGTTGCGCCTGGCGGGGTTTTAATCTACGAGACCTTCTCGCGCGGCAACGAGCGCTTTGGCCGGCCGCGCAACCCCGATTTCCTGCTCTGCCCTGGTGAGTTGCTCGAAGCCTTTACAATGCTCACCATCGTGGCTTTCGAGCAAGGTGAGGTTTCAATACCTCGGCCCGCCGTCATCCAGCGCTTGACCGCTGTCGCCGGCACGCTAGGCCGGCTGCCAGAAGCCCCGGCTTTGGATTCTCGCACGCGAACGGAGTGATCTCCCGGCGATGCCGAACATCGCAGAAAAGTTGATGTCGTTGGACGGACGAAGTTGTCAAAGGCGACGGCATCTTGAGGCTCACCGCCATTGGTGTCGAGATCAACCTCGACACGATATACGAAGATACCGAGCTCGATGCTATTCGGCGGCAAGCGGAGGGCGAGCGGCCAGCTCCGGCTGTGTGAAGGGCCGGTCATGCTTTAGCGACGGCACCATGCGCCGCGCCCTGGCGACCGCCGCCACGTCGATGCCTGCGCTGATGATCCCGATGCCGTCGCCGCCGTCACCCAACACCTCGCCCCATGGGTCGACGATTAGCGAGTGGCCGTAAGTCCGCCTGCCTTCGGCATGCTCGCCCCATTGCGCCGGGGCAAACACATAGCACCCGTTCTCGATGGCGCGGGCCCGCATTAGGACATGCCAATGGGCCTTCCCCGTCGGCACCGTGAAGGCCGATGGAATTGCCAGAAAATCGGCGCCTGCCTGCGCAAGCGCCCGATAGAGATGCGGGAACCGGAGATCGTAGCACACCGTCATGCCAAGGACGCCCCACGGTGTCTCGGCCAGGACCGACTCGCCCCCAGGTCGGAAAGCGCTGCTCTCGCGGTAGCTCTCGCCGCCGGAAAGATCGACATCGAACATGTGGACCTTGTCGTAGCGGGCGACGACCGCACCATTCGGATCGATTAGGTACGAGCGGTTGGCGAGGCGGCGTTCTCCTTCTGCTTCACTAGGTTCGCGGGAGAGGTCGATGGCCAACGAGCCGATCAGAAGCCACACGCCGGTCTCCCGGGCGACCTCGCGCAAGGCAGCGAGGACGGGATGGTTGGCCTCGTCGCGCGCCTTCTCACGCCGCAACTTACCGACCGGCTCAGTGAGGCCGGTGTTTTCGGGGGTCAGAACAAGATCCGCGCCCGCTTCACGCGCGCGGCGGATGAGATCGGAGACGACGCGGATGTTGGGTTCGTAATCCCGAGCCGATGTGAACTGTATGCAGGAGGCGGTAAAGACGCTGCTCATTTCGGGCCTCCAAGAATGGCATCGAGCTCGCCGGCGCGGTCGAGAGCGACCAGGTCATCAGAACCGCCGATATGCTCGCCGTCGATGAAGATCTGCGGCACCGAGGTACGACCGCCGGCACGCCGGATCATCTCGTCTCGCCGCTGTGGCTCTTCGATTATGTCGAACTCGGTATAGTCGACGCCTTTGCGTTCCAGCAGCGCACGGGCGCGCGCGCAATAGGGGCAAAACATCGTCGTATACAGCTCGACCTCAGCCATCAGTGTAAAAACTCCAGGATAATGCCGCGCAGCCACGTCCGCCCTTCAATTAAGGGGAGAACCCCGAAATGCCAAGCCTGGGCCCCTTCCCGGGACTATCCCCCCACTCGCAGCGCCCGTGCCAGCGTCAATACACCCACGAACGCCGCCCCTGCCCGTTTCAGCACGCGAGCGCATTCCTCGACAGTCGCTCCCGTGGTCATAACATCGTCGACAATCACGACCCGCTTGCCGGTCAAATCGCGGCTGCGCCGAACAGCGAAAGCGCCACGGACGTTCCGTTCGCGGGCGGCCGGGCCGAGATGGCCCTGTGATGGTGTCCTGCGGCGGCGAACCAGCCAATCCGCCGCGACTTGAGGGCCCCCGGCAGACCGGATGGCTTGGGCCAGCAAGGCCGCCTGATTGTAGCGGCGCTGAAACAGCCGGGTCCAATGCAATGGCACCGGAACGAGAAGATCGGCGCCGGCGAGGACATCCGTTCCCGCGCGGTGCATCCATCGCCCGAACGCGCCAGCGACATGGGTGCGATCACCATGCTTCAGTCCGAGCACCAGATGTCGGCTATTTCGGTCGTAACGGAGCACTGCACGCGCGCGATCCCAGGTCCACCGCTGGCGAGCACAGTCTGCGCACAGCGCATCCTCGTCCATCGGATGTGCAAAGGGCGCGCCGCAAAGCGCACACCAGGGCTGCGCGAAAAACGTGATCCTCGCCCAACAGCGGCCGCACAGACTATCGGGCTCGCCGACGATCTCGCCGCAGCCGAGGCAGCGC
>Ga0306922_10004100_pt1 | contig 13754 bp, 10 predicted proteins | sample sta12Cox44000082_FD_203758 | JGI IMG/M metagenome (GOLD analysis project Ga0306922, IMG submission 203758) | Lab enrichment of tropical soil microbial communities from Luquillo Experimental Forest, Puerto Rico - statoxic.12C.oxic.44.000.082 (v2)... | ecosystem: Environmental > Terrestrial >... | reverse complement strand
AGCACTCGGAGCGGCCTACGGCTCGACCGTGCCTTACGAAAGGACGCTTTTCGCGAGGCTCTTGGATGGGTTGCAAGCGATTCCCGGAGTGAAGGTTTACGGCATTACCGATCCCAAGCGATTTGAAGAACGCTGCTCCACGATCTCCCTACGGGTGGGTGAGCGCCATCCGACCGAGATTGCGAAGTTCCTGGGTGATCGGGGCCTGTTCACGTGGGACGGCAATTTCTACGCCATGAGTCTTTCCGAACGCCTGGGGGTCGAATCCAAGGGCGGCGTGCTGCGCATCGGACTCGTGCACTATAACACTATGGACGAAGTGGACCGGCTGCTAAAGGCGCTCGACGAGTTCGCGGAGAAGTAGATCAAAATCCTCCAGAAGCTACGGACCCTCGCCAGCGCTGAGGATGAAGCCACGGCTTAGCTTGTGACCTGCGAGCTGTTGTGGCCGATGGTCGAGCATGCATCGTTCGCGGTAGTTGTTTGCCTTCCAGGGAGGGGAGGAGGTCAATCGTAGCGAAGGGCAATCAGGGGATCGACGCGCATGGCGCGCCGCGCCGAAATCCAACACGCTACCATCGCCACAAGAATCAGGAGTGCCGAGGTGCCGAGGAAGCTCGGTCCATCGAAGGAGCCAATGCCGAAAAGCAGGCTGTTCATGCCGCGCGCGACCAGCGTCGAAAGCACAAGGCCGACCGCGACGCCGGTCGAGACCATGGCCAGCCCGCTTGCGAGAATCAACTGGCGAACGTCGCGGGCCGGCGCCCCGAGTGACATGCGGATGCCGATCTCCTGCGCGCGCTGGCTGACCGAGTAAGACATAACCCCGTAGGTTCCGATAGCAGCGAGAATCAAAGCCAGCAGGCCAAAGGTGCCGAGTTTCTGCATGGAAGTCCTCCTAAAAAAAAATGCTCAGAATCCGCTCCGGTCGCCTCCGGCTTGTTCGTCGGGAAATGCCTTGCGGTCGATGCCGGGAACGAGTTTCAAGGCATTCTGGTAATAGACTTTTTTCAACACTTCGTCGGGTACCTGGAAACCATAGATGCGCCAGAAGGCATGGCGCGGGCGGTAATACTCGAAATACTCGTCGCGGGTTTCGAGCGCGCGGAAATACCCCTTGTACTCGTTCAGTTCGTAAATGTCTTTGCCCATTAAGACGCGGTCCTGATACTTCACCAGGAAATCGTGGGCCGAATAGGGCTGGCGGCCCAGCTCGGCAAGCACGGCAGCAATGTCCACGTACATATTCGGCAGCGCTTCAAGCGTTTCTCCGAGGCGTTCGAGATCGTTGCCGTGAAACGCCAGGTGCGCGGCAATGAAATTGGTTTTCGGATGCTGGGCGAAGAGATGGTTCCGCTCGGCGATAAGCGTCTCGAACGGCGGATATTTATCCGGCGGTCGCGCCCGTCCGGGAAATTGCTTCAACTCGAGCCAGCGCTCGTTGCGGTAGTCCCAGGGATCGAAAAAAGCCGAGGGCTCCGCGATGTGGATGAGCACGGGAATGCCAAGCTCGGCGCACTTGTCCCACACGGGATCGAATTCGGGATCGTCCGCGTGCACGCGCTGACCGTTGGCGTATTTCACATCCATCCCGAAATTCTTGAATATTTTCAGGCCTTGCGCGCCGCCGCTCTTGACGTCCTGCTCGAGCCGCGCGGCTGCGCGCTTGCCGTAGCCGGGGGTGTCGAGGTCGTCGTACCTCAGATTGGCAAAGACCACGAAGCGATCCGGGTAGCGGCCTTTCATGGTCGCGACGGTTTGCCGCAACTGGTCTCCGGTGCCGCCGCTCAAGTTCACGATCACGCGCAGGTTGATCGTGTCCATTTCCTTGACGAGCTGATCCACGTGCTGCGGCGTTGGGTTCGAGTGATGGCTGTGAATGTCGATGAACGGAAACCTCGCGCGTTCGATTTTGTGTTCCCTGGTGACCAGCGTGGATCTGGGCTGGTACTCCTCAATGCTCGGCGTGTGGGTGTAGTTCTTTGCCGCCCCGTCTTGCAGCGGCGTCCCGGCGCGCGCACGCATCAGCAGCAAGAGGGAGATGGAGGCAGCGATGGCGAGCGCAAGAATGAGAGTGCGATGGAATTTCATGAAGTTCCCCGAGGCTCCTCGTGTAGGACTTATCTTCGCACAGGAGGGTTAGCAGACTCTTTCGAAATCCTCCCTGTCTGCCGGGCTCTTCCATACGGAACACCATGCGGAATGGGGAGTTTGCGGTTGGGCAACTTGCCGAGGTTCGATTGGCGAGAAAGAAGACAGCCACCCTAAAATGATGCTGATGCCTCAAGCGAAGCTGGTGCGCAATGTGCTTTTGGGAGGGCTGGGCCTGGTAGCCGGCTTTCTGGCGCTGGCGATTGCCGCGCCTCTCGAGCCGCAGGTTCCCGGGCCACTCCTGGTTCTGCTTTCCCCAGGTTTGAAACTCGCTGAGCTGATTATGCCGGAAACGCACGGATCGCTAGCGTGGACGTTTGGCTGGTTCCTGCGCATTGCTATCCTGAGCAACGGGGTGTTTTATTACGCCATTTTTGCCCTGCTCGCACACCTTCTGGCCCGCCGACGCACCAGCTCTTGACCGCTTCGGAAAGAGCCGAAAGCGTCGACGGGCGGAGGCATTGGCCTCCGCCCATAGACCCGCGAACTCCTAGGAAGGGAGGCCGGAGGCACGTCAGTGAGTAACGGCCGGAAGTTCCGAGGGGTTGCGGCATAGAGGGTAGTGAGCCACGGCGCCCAATCATTTCATCCTGGTCCCCGACGGAGTCCTGTACGTAGCAGGGCCGGAACAACCGACAAGCGAGAATCTCGGTGTCAACGCGACGCGAGAAAGTCCTTGGATTCCACTTCGGCGCGGCACGCGCGCAGCACATCGAGAGTGTTCTGCCTAGATTTGCCATCGCGATCTTCACGATCCTCGGGCAGAAGATCGATCACATGGCCGAATTCATGCAGCAGGACTACGACCTGTGCACGAAATGAGCCGCCGACGTAGGGTCCGACCTGGATCCAGCGCGTACCGTGAAGGGTCAGGGGTCCCCCTTGGAATCGATCCTCGGCCACACTCGCGGCCGGGAAGAAGAAGGCGCCGTTTGCGTTGATGATCACGGTCGAGTCAGGCCCCCCGTCTTGTTCGACGCTGGCAACGTACGGATTGTAGATCATCTCGAAGCCGCCGGCCGCGGGGCCTTTCCGAATGTAGGACTCCCCCTTGCGGTCGACGGAGTAGGTAAGGGTTCGAAAGACGCCTGCGGGATCGGAATTCCTGGTGCGGTACCAACCGGTACAGGCGTTTTCCGTTTGCAGGATTTGCAGTACTTTGTCGCGAGCCCGAAGGATCACTTGACCTTGTTTTCCCATGGTGTTCAGATCGTCGCGCACGACGTCTCTGGACGCCGAGCACGGGGTGATGGCCTGAGTCGATCGATGGCAGGGAACAGCGGGCAGGGGGGCGGAGGTGGACAGCGCATGGCTGCAAGAGGCACTGCCGTTGCGGTAAGGGTCACCTGGCCGCGCGGTGATGGAACGATTCTCATTGACAGAGCAAGGATCGGGCGAAGAGGCAGGGCTTGGAAGGCCGACCGCGCTCGCCTCCACGCTGAAGAATCGCGCCGACTGGGAAAACGCGGGCGAACCGAAAAAAGCTGCTGCAAAAAGAACAACGACGGCCTGAACGCTCCTTCGAACGGGGTACATCTCTGGTCTCCCGCCCGGACGTGTAACTCACCACAGACCGCTCTGGAGTTTTCCCCTGATGGCCGTCAACCGGAGGCCCTCCAAGGAGCGGTTGAACCTTGGTCCGGGACTATTGGGAAGACGAATCTTGGCGGGAACAATCACCTTAAACTTTTCTAGAAAGATTCTTAGAGGAAGCTTAAGCGCCAAACGCGCAGGCGCGACTGAGCGAGAGCCTTTTCGATGGCTTTTCTATGAGCTAGGCGGCGCGAGTAACCTTGTTAAATTTAGAAAACCTCGATGCGGGCGCAAGGGAAACCCGGGAATCGATTCGAGGTCTGCGACTGAGATCCACGCGCCTTGACAGAGGATGGGCGAGGACCTACGCTGCAACACCTATTGCGGAAGGATGGACAGAGCGCAGGGAGCACAAACATGAACAGCACGAGCATGAGAATCCTAAGATTTGCGGCTCGCGGAGTTCTGGCTGCTTTCCTTTTCGGAGTTGCTGCGTCGCAGCTCACGCCGTTAAGCCGCGCGGACACCGACAAGCATGAAGTGACCGTCGAACGAAACGTCGCGGCCAAGATGCGCGATGGCGTCACGCTGCGCGCGGATATTTACCGGCCGAAGGCGGAAGGAAAATTTCCGGTGTTGCTGGTGCGAACTCCGTACGACAAGCAGGGGATTATCGACTTTGGACTCCGGGCAGCGGAGCGCGGCTACGTGGTGATCGCCCAGGATGTGCGCGGGCGATTCACTTCCGAGGGCGAGTGGTATACGTTCAAGAATGAATCGCAGGACGGCTACGACACGGTGGAATGGGCGGCGGCGCTGCCATACTCGAACGGAAAAGTGGGGATGTTCGGCGGATCCTATGTGGGAGCGACGCAATACCTCGCGGCGATTGCCAAACCGCCGCATCTGGCCGGGATTTGTCCCACGGTGACGGCGTCCAATTATCACGACGGATGGACCTACCAAGGGGGTGCCTTCGAGCAGTGGTTCAATGAGTCGTGGTCCAGCGGATTAGCACTGGATACCATGCGGCGGCGCACCGCGAAAGGCATGAACCCTCTAGACGGAAGCAAGGTATTGCCGCTGCTTTCCTACCCGGTGCTCGAAGCGCCTTCGTCCAACGGCGTCGCGACCTACTTCACGGATTGGCTGGAACATCCGAACTACGACCGTTACTGGAAACCGATTTCGATTGAAGACCACTACGCGGACATCCAGGTACCGGTGTTCGGAGTGGGCGCGTGGTACGACATCTTTCTGGGCGGAACGCTGCGCAATTACGTGACGTTGAAGACGGAAGCTGGAACGGAAGCGGCGCGGAAAGGACAAAGACTCGAGGTCACGGTTGGCGGACACGCCGGAGGCGGCAGAAAAATCGGAGCGGTCGATTTTGGAGAAAAATTGCCGAACGATGATGAAGAAGCGATGCTGCGCTGGTACGACTGGCTGCTGAAGGGCGAAGCCAACGGGATCGAGAAAGAGAAACCGGTCAAAATCTTTGTCATGGGAAAAAACGAGTGGCGCGAGGAAGACGACTGGCCGCTCGCCCGCGCGAAGAGCACGCGCTACTACCTGCACTCGGCCGGAGCCGCGAATGGATTGAGCGGGAGTGGGGTGTTGAATACGGTTCGCCCGGCAGAGGAGAAGGCCGACCAGTATGTGTATGATCCGAGTGATGCCGTGCCGACAATCGGCGGGCCACTCTGCTGCCAGGCGTTGCCAACGGGAATTGGCCCGCAGGATCAGCGGCCGGCCGAGGAGCGCCATGACGTCTTGGTTTATACGGCGACGCCGTTCGCGAGGGACACCGAAGTGACCGGCCCAGTCTCACTTGATTTGTACGTAAGCAGCTCGGCAGTGGACACGGATTTCACCGGGAAGCTCGTGGACGTCTGGCCGGATGGCTTTGCGCAGAACCTAACGGAAGGAATCCTGCGGTTGCGTTACCGCAATTCGCAGGAAAAACCGGCGCCGGCAAATCCGGGCGAGACGTATCGCATCACCGTGGATTTGTGGGCAACAAGCAACGTGTTTCTGGCTGGGCACAGGCTCCGGCTGGAGGTTTCCAGCAGCAATTTCCCGCGGTTCGACCGCAACATGAATACGGGAGAAGAGCAGGCGCGCGCTACGCGCATGATCAAAGCCACGAACGCGGTTTATCACGACAAGGCGCATCCCTCGGCGGTGGTCCTGCCCGTCCTGCCTTGAGGCGCCGGCATTTCTTATCCTTTGTAAAGGCCAGAGCAGGCTAGATCTCGAAACCCATGAGACGCATGAGCTCGAGTGCGTTGCTTTTTGCGATCACTCCTTCGCGGAGTTGGTAGTCGAAAAACATTTTCCCGTCCTTGACCTGGTCTTCGAAATGCATGTTGCGCACAAAGCCGTTCGCGGAACCCGTGATCTCGGTTAAGGCCAGATCGTGAGTGGTGACGACGCCAATGGCTCGCTGGGTGAGGAGAGCTTTCAATAAACCTTCGGCGCCGATTCGGCGGTCCTTGCTATTGGTGCCCTCCAACAATTCGTCAAAAAGGAACAAAAGGGTTGTCGCGTCCTCGGTCAACTTGAACACCCGCCGGATTTGCAGGATCTCGGTGTAGAAGCCAGAGCGGCCTTGTTGCAGAGAATCGGTCCTTCGAATGCTCGTGCCCACCGAGAGGGGTGAAAGGCGAAGCGATTTCCCCCGGATGGGCGCGCCGGCCATGGCCAGGACCGCATTGCTGCCGATGGTGCGAAGCAACGTGCTCTTTCCAGACATATTCGAACCGCTCACGAGCATCACGCGTATGTCTCGGTCGAGCCGCACGCTGTTTCGAATAGATTTGGAGTCCGGAATCAGGGGGTGCCCCAGGTTCTCGCCGATGAAAGTCGTGGACGATTCATCGGCGAACTCAGGAAAGGGATCGGCGGGATGTTCGAACGAATAAGCAGCCAGAGAAAGCAGCGCTTCCATTTCCGCTGCGGTGTCCACCCAGGCACGCATGCTATGCCCCCAGCGCCGGCGCCAGGCATCCGCAGTGAATGCAACCTGGAGAGTGTAGAGGAGTGGAAGGTCAACGAGGGCCGCCAGAAGATTTTGCCGGGAGTCGACCCAAAAGACGATATTCGCCAGACTTCGCATCACCCTCGAGGACAACTTTAGGTGAGCCTTGAGTGGTGCACAAAGCTTCTGCAACCGAGGCGAGGCAAACGGTTCCCTTTCCAGCAGGTTGAGGATGTTCGAGAAAAGGACCAGCCCTTCGGCATTGCAGTTGACTCCCTCGATCACCGCTTTGGCGCTTTTTCCCAGCCGCCGATAAAGGATCCCTTCTAGCAGCAGAACGAAGAAGAGAGGCCAGACGATCGAGGTCCGATAGGAATAGACGGCAGTGGCAACGGCGGCGACTGCCAAGGCAGAAGCAAGGCCCCGCCAAACGTTCCCGGGTAGCCCAGGCGCATCCTCGGCCCAACCTACCAAGGATTCGGGATCCAGGCGAGGCCGCAATCTTTCGCCGGTGACGGCCAGGTTTTCCCGAAGATCCAGTTTTTCGCGGAGCTCAGCGACCAGCTCCTGACGGGCAAGAACTACCGGTTTGGGGGAAGGCCGGCGGAGCCAGTCTGCCAAGCGATTCTCGCCCGTGGGAAGCCGTGCTGTCGAAAGCAGCTCGAACAAGCTGCCTTTGCCAAACAGGTCGAGATCTTCGGCGTAAACATGATCGTCAGTGCGAAACCGGTCGCCACTTTGCCCCGTTCCAGGCCAGCGGTCTTCTATGCGCGCAATGCCGTGGCGGTAATAGTCCGCTGCGGCGGACGCGCGGGTTTTCGCGCGAATGACGAATTCATGCACAAGCGCCAAGGCCAAGTAGACCACGACCAAAACAAGCACCCAGTATCCGCGAAGCAAATCCCTCGACAGAAACAGGTACGCCACCAGAAAGCCTGCCACCACAACCAACAATTTCAGGTTTCCGATTCTCCCGTGAAGGAGATCTTTGGCTGACAGCGTCTTCTGACGCGAGTCCAGTCTGCTCGAGTATTCTTGACGCGGGTCAAGCACGCTCACGCTCTCAAGAGAACAGGAAGAGTTTACCAAATGCGCCGTAAGGCTCCGTTCTTGAGAACGGGGATCGAAGGCGCAGGTTTTTGGTATATAGCGCGCGCCCGGAAAGCATCAAGAGAAAAGGCGCAGATTGACGGGAGCACCCTCTAAGGCGAGGAGCTTCGATTTGGTCGAGCGTCCACCGTGCGCAGAAAATCCGCCAGGCTTGCCGCCGGCAGCGGCGACGCGATGGCAGGGAATGAGGATCGGGACCGGGTTCTTTGCCATCGCCTGGCCGACCTCCTGAGCCGCATTGGGCTGGCCGACCGCTTTCGCGATTTCGCCATAGGTGCGCGTTTGTCCCGGAGGAATTTCGCGAGCGGCTTCGTACACCTGGCGGAAAAACGGAGCCACATCGCTTAAGTCCACCGCGACACTGCGAAAATCCTGAACTTCCCCTCCCAGATGACGCCGAATTCTTTCTGCGATGGCCACGATCTCCGGCGGCGGGAGGCTCGGCCGGTTAGCGCTGGACTTCCGAGCGATGCGGGATTCCGTGGCTTCGGGCGCGGCTTCCGGAAGCTGAACCGCAGTGACCACGGGTCGTGAAGCAGAATCCGCCGGTTCGCGCCAGGCAATGCCGCACGTGCCGAGCGGAGTCTCAAACAGGCAGTAGAAAGCGGGCTTCATGGGTAAGCTGCGTCTCTAGAGCGTGACGGAACCGGTGAACTCCGGCCTTTCTCTCGTTGTGATGCTCGGAGCGGCGCGGCGGTTATTTGAGCGGTTTGAGGCGGGCACGAAGTTCACGAAGTTTCGATCGCTTGTTTTCTGGCCGTAACACTCGTATCCTTCTCCTTCCCGCATCTCGAGGGATGTCCGAACATACTTCCTTCGCTGGCAGTGGCGGGGACAGGTCGCCTCAGTGCTCGGGCCCTACTTTCCATTCTCCCGCTCACCGGACGGTAGGCCGGGCCTGTTGATTGGCTAAGTCTTCTTGCCGATTCCTCTAGTCCGAAGGTGACGCGTGGCAACTCCTCAGCAAGCCGCCTCCGATGATCCCGTGAAGCGGGACGCGGTGCTCGCCGCGTGGGTGCGTGACGCTCGAAAAAGGACACTGGAAGTGGTCGAGGACTTGTCCGACGAGCAGCTCCTCGGGCCGCAACTGCGGATCGTAAATCCCTTGTTGTGGGAAATCGGTCATGTCACCTGGTTCCAGGAAAAGTGGGCGCTGCGGCAAGCGGGTGGAGCGGCGCCAATGCGGGCTGACGGCGACTCACTGTATGATTCGGCGGCCATCCCACACGATACACGTTGGGACCTGCCGCTACCTTCGCGTGATGACACGCTGGCTTACATGATTGGGGTGCGGGATCGCGTGCTGGAGCGGATCGGTCGGGGAAACCTCACCGAGAGCGACCGTTACTTCATCACCCTGGGAGTCTTCCATGAAGACATGCACACGGAAGCCTTCACCTATACGCGGCAGACGCACGGGTGGAGGGCGCCGGTTTTTTCCGGACTGGAGCCAGTAAGTTCCGGCGAGACTGGGCCGCTACGCGGAGACGTGGAAATTCCCGGGGGACGGTTTCTGCTGGGGGCGCTTCGCGAAGAGCGCTTTGTCTTTGACAACGAGAAGTGGGCCCACGCGGTCGAGGTGCAGCCGTTTGCGATCGCCCGCGCGGCGGTCACGCAGGCGGAGTTTTTGGAGTTCGTCGAGAGCCAGGGCTACCGCCGGAGGGAGTTCTGGAGCGAGCCAGGCTGGGGTTGGCGTGAGAACGCGGGCGCGGAGCATCCCGTGTACTGGAGGCGCGAGAGCGCGGGACGCTGGCTGCGCCGTAATTTCGACAAGTGGGTGCCGCTCGAGGCGCGCCTCCCGGTGCTGCATGTGAACGGGTGGGAGGCGGAGGCATTCTGCAAGTGGGCGGGACGAAGGCTGCCGACTGAACTGGAATGGGAAGTGGCCGCGGCGGGCGAACCCGCGGATTTGCGCAGGGAACTCGCGGGAGTGAAGCGACGCTTTCCATGGGGCGACGATTCACCCCGCGCGGACCACGCCAACCTGGGCTGGCGGGCCATGGGCACCGTAGATGTTGGCGCGATGGCAGCAGGAGACAGCGCCTTCGGCTGCCGCCAGATGATCGGAAATGTGTGGGAATGGACGGCCAACGACTTCGCGCCCTATCCGGGATTTGTAGTCGATCCGTATCGCGAATACTCGCAGCCCTGGTTCGGCACGCACAAAGTACTGCGCGGAGGCGCGTGGCCGACGCAGCCGCGGCTGCTCCGCAATACCTGGCGGAACTTCTACACCCCGGATCGCCGCGACGTTTGGGCGGGATTCCGCACCTGCCGCGCGCCACAATAACGAGTGAAAATCAAGCTAGTCACGCCAGCACCCGCACGGGTCCACACGGGAAACCGGACGACCGCGGACCGCTGGGCGCGCTTGCTCGGAGAACTGGGGAACGACGTAGGCGTCCATCAGGACTGGAACGGCGAAGAATGCGACTTGCTGATTGCGCTGCATGCCCGGCGCAGCTTTCCTTCGGTACAACGTTTCCGCCAGGCGCACCCGCGCACCCCGCTGATTCTCGCGCTGACCGGAACCGACGTCTACGGCGACCTGGAGAAGGACGCGGAGGCAAAGCGTTCGCTGGAGTTGGCGACCAGGATTGTTGTCCTGCAAGACCTCGCAGTTGCGGCTCTTCCCCAAGGCGCGCAAGGAAAAGTGCGCGTGATTTACCAATCAGCCGAGCCCCCTCTGACTTCTCCGCCGCGGGAAGTGCGCTCGTTCCAGGTCTGCGTGCTGGCGCACCTGCGATCGGTCAAGGACCCGCTGCGAGCGGCGTATGCAGTACGCGACTTGCCGGCCTCGTCAAGGATTCTGGTGCAGCACGCAGGAGCCATTCTTGACCCGGATTTTGCCGGGCAAGTGGAAGCCGAGCAGCGCGCCAATCCGCGCTACCGGTGGTTGGGACCGCTAACGCACGAGAAGGCCCTCGATCTGCTGGCGCGCTCGCACCTGCTGGCGCTCACGTCGCACCTCGAGGGCGGTGCCAACGTCGTCAGCGAAGCTATCGCCGTCCGCACTCCGGTGATTTCGTCGCAGATACCGGGCTCGGTTGGCATCTTGGGAAAGGACTATACCGGATACTTTCCCGTCGGCGACAGCGCTGCCCTTCGAGAGCAATTGAAGCGCGCGGAATCTGACGACGGGTTTTATCGAGACCTCCAACAACAGGTGGCTGAGCTGCATTCGCTGGTCGGCGCGGCCCGCGAGCGCGAAACCTGGCAAGCCTTACTGCGCGAACTCGGCTGACAAACTGCGGTGTTCTTCCGCGTCTTCCCGGATCACGCCGCGACCGGAGCGGACATATGGCGCCTGCTCTCAAAACGAACTCACCCCGGTGCCTTTTCGCCTTCTTGACACGGCCGCGGTTCGGTTGTTAACTCGGCGCGCGAGGAGGCCTTGATGATAACGATGACACCGAAAGTGCGCTTGCTTGCCACACTGAGAGTAGCCGGTACCTTGTCTGCGGCGGCATTGATCGTCGGCGCTGCCCCGTCGCTACGGGCACAGGAGATTTCGCACAAGCTTACGGTCATGGATGAGTTTCAAATTCAAACGCCTACTGACCCGCAGATTTCGCCCGACGGAAAGAAAATCGTTTACGTGCGAAGGTTTGCCGACCGAACAACGGACAAACGCTATGCGAATCTCTGGATCATCAGTAGCGACGGTACCGACCACCGGGCACTAACCACGGGTAACCGCAGCGATTCCTCGCCGCACTGGTCGCCAGACGGCACGCGCATCGCTTATCTCTCCGACGCCGACGGCAAAACGCAGCTGTACATTCGCTGGATGGACACCGGCCAGACGGCGCGCATCACCGATCTCGAGGATTCACCCGAAGCCATCGCCTGGTCGCCGGACGGAAAGATGCTTTCGTTTTCCGCGCTGGTTCCCGGCAAGGGCCCGCACATCGCTGACCTTCCTGCACCACCCGCCGGAGCCAAGTGGGGGGATCCGCCGAAGGTGTACGATCGCCTCGTGTATCGGTTCAATGGCGTGGGTTATCTCAACCCCGGGTTCATGCAGGTGTTTGTTGTAAGCGCGGATGGCGGCGCGCCGCGGCAAGTCAGCAACGGCAACTTCCCCAATGGGGGAAATGAATGGAGCCCGACGCGCGCGAACTGGACTCCCGACGGCAAGTATCTGATTATCTCGGCAAACCGTCATCCGGAATCGGACCACGCGTTCTTCGACACGGAAGTTTACGAATTCAACCTCGCCGACGGCGCGGTGCGCGCACTCACCAACCGCAAAGGACCGGACAACGCACCGGAAATCTCTCCGAATGGAAAATGGATTGCATACACCGGCTTTGACGACCGCCTCCAGGGCCACCAAACGACCAAGCTTTATCTGATGAACCGCGACGGTACGGGCTCGCACTCGGTTTCCGACAAACTGGATCGCGATATCCAGAGTCCGCAATGGGCTCCCGACAACAGCGGCGTGTTTTTCCAGTATGCCGATCAGGGGGATACCAAGATTGGATTCTGCACGAGCGACGGAAACTGCAAAAAGGTCGCCGACCATGTTGCTTCCACGACGAGCGCTTACGGCGGCGGTTCGTTTTCCGTCGCGCGCACGGGGCTCATCGCCATGACTTATGGCCGTACGGACGACCCCGGCAACGTTGCCATTCTGACGAACGGCGCGATGAAAGTGCTCACTTCCTTGAACGAAGAGTTGCTGGCGCAGAAAAAGCCCGGGCACGTGCAAGAGATTTGGTACGAATCATCGAAGGACAAGCGCAAGATCCAGGGCTGGATCGTTCACCCGCCGGATTTCGACGCCTCGAAAAAATATCCGCTCATCCTCGAAATCCACGGCGGGCCCTTCGCGGACTACGGCGACCGCTTCGATTTTGAAAAGCAGGCGTGGGCCTCCATGGGCTACGTGGTGTTGTACACCAATCCGCGAGGCAGCACGAGCTATGGCGAAGAATTCGCTAATCTGATTCACCACGCGTATCCCGGCGACGACTTCGACGACTTGAACAGCGGCGTGGACGCGGTGGTGGCCAAGGGCTACATCGACACGAACAATCTCTTTGTGACGGGCGGCAGCGGTGGCGGAGTCCTCACCTGCTGGACCATCGAGCACACCGACCGCTTCCGCGCGGCGGCTTCGCTCTATCCGGTCATCAACTGGTACAGTTTCGTACTGACGTCGGACATCCCCTGGGTTGCGCAATACTGGTTTCCCGGCAATCCCTGGGACAACACGGAGCAGTATAGGCAGCGCTCGCTGACCAATCTGGTTGGCAAAGTCAAAACGCCGACGATGGTGATGACCGGCGAGGCAGACTACCGCACGCCAATTTCCGAGGCCGAGCAGTTTTATGAGGCTCTAAAACTGTTGAATATCGAGGCCGTGCTCGTGCGCGTTCCCGAAGAGCCGCACGGCATCGGCCGGCGCCCGAGCCACCACATCGCCAAAATGTTGTATGTGGCCGGGTGGTTCGAGCAGCACAAAGCAAAGTAGCGCGGGTTTTCCGGAAACGGCGCCGAGGTGTTTATGCTGCGTTTAGGTTCGGAAGTCTAGAACTAGTCCGGCCTCGCAGCCGGCCAAAAGGGACTGCGAATCTAAGAGAGAGAGCAAATCATGCGTAATAAACTGAATTGCTTCCAAATGACCAGCGCTCTTTTGATCGCCATCGGTTTTTGCCTGTGCCCACTGCCACTTTCCGCCGCGCCTTCGCCGGGCGCGTCCGGCTACAAGGTGATCAAGACCGTGACAGTTGGTGGCGAGGGCGGCTGGGATTACGTTTACGTGGACAGCGGCGCGCGCCGCGTGTACATCTCGCGGGGCACGCACACCGTAGTGATGGACGCGGACACTTACGCGGTGGTTGGCGACATCCCCGACACGCAAGGCGTGCACGGCATCGCCATCGCCAGCGATTTGGGGCGCGGCTTCACGAGCAACGGCCGCAGCAACGACGTCACGATTTTTGACCTAAAGACACTGAAGCCTATCGGA
>Ga0306922_10004098_pt1 | contig 13756 bp, 11 predicted proteins | sample sta12Cox44000082_FD_203758 | JGI IMG/M metagenome (GOLD analysis project Ga0306922, IMG submission 203758) | Lab enrichment of tropical soil microbial communities from Luquillo Experimental Forest, Puerto Rico - statoxic.12C.oxic.44.000.082 (v2)... | ecosystem: Environmental > Terrestrial >... | reverse complement strand
TGAGCTGCCGATCATCCCGAGGAGCTTGGCCAGGCGTTCGCGATCCAGGCTCACGCTGCCTCCCCCTTGTCACCACGGCCATTCCACCGCGCGGCGGCGTCGAGCGGCGTGACCAGTCGGCCGCGACTCGCTTCTCGAACTCGGGTCGTGACGATCATCCGACCACCCCTTCGCCGTTTTTGACCATCTGCGAGACAGCCCGGTCCGCTCACACCCGCGGGAAACGCCCGACTTCTCGACATGGGGAAGGCGAATTCCCGCGAGACGCTGACTCGACGCTGGAGGAAAGCGGATTCGAACTGGTGGTCCCACCATCCTTTTCGCAGTTGGCCGCGCAGGCCGAGAGACCGCTCTCGATCAACGCGGCGGGAGAGCCCGTCCCTTCCTGGTCGTCCAAAGCTAACGACATGTGGTCGCCCGGGCGGCGGCGCCGTCCGTCACCACAGCGGCCACATGACGCGCGCAAAGACCCGCTGCCCGGGGTTGTCAATCAGCTCTGAACTTTGATCCCAGATCAGCGTGCAATATTGATCCCTTGATCGGCGTCCGGACAGGTTTGTCCCGGTACAGAGGGCCCGCGGAGCAGTGCGACACTCCAAGTCTCAGGCAGCGGCCGAGCCTGGGCCACGCTCAGGGCGGCGGAGCTGCGGCCGTCGGAGATGCACTTGACAGCCGATGATAAGGCCATACTTAACTCTTACATTAATTAAGTGATCGAGCAAATACGCATGCGATCCGACGGCCTGAGTTCGACATTTGAGGCGCTCGCCGACCCGACACGGCGCGCGATGCTGGCGCGGCTCGCGGCCGGCGAAGCCTCAGTCAACGAATTAGCTGAACCGTTTTCGATGAGCCTTCCGGCGGTCTCGCGCCACCTCAAGGTGCTGGAACGCGCCGGGCTGATCTCGCGCGGTCTGCAGGCGTAACGGCGGCCGTGCCGGCTCGCGCCGGAAGCGCTGAAAGAGGCGACGGAATGGCTCGATGCCTACCGCCAGTTCTGGGACGAGAGCCTCGATCGACCCACCGAGCACCTACGGGAAACGCTCGGCACTCGGCAAGCTGACGTTGGAGATCGGCTATGAGCAGCTCGGAATCTGGTAACGTGCTGTCGGGTGTCGCGCTCATTCGCGGACCTCTCGGGAACCGATTTTCCGGCCAGATCATACCGTGATCGACGCGGGCGATCACAGGTTGTCTATGGGCTGATCATCGTAGCGGCCGCGAATGACCGCTATCGACCGGCGGTCGCCCGGTTCCGTTCGTCCGTCGAAGGACCGCAATCGGCGCTACCTAGCCGTTGCCACGCCTTCCAGCGAAGGTCTCCTAACCGAGCGCACAGCCGCCGCTCAGCCTTGGGGGCAGGAACCGCTCTTTATGCCCCATTCCGGTCGTTCGCAGATGCCGATCCGCGTGGTCTCGGGAGAAGGGAAGCGGCCATTCCGAGTTCCGGCGACGCGGATCGCATCCAACCCGGAAATGGCACAAAGGCCCGATCACTTTATTAGCGAAGTGATCGCGGCTATGCTCCTACTCGGCCGGTGCCAACACAAGAGACGCAAACTCGCGTCGGAGGTTCGAGGGCTGGCATGACGATCGATGTTGCCCTCTGGCTACGCGGCCTCGGGCTTGAGCAGTACGGACCTGATTTCGCCAAGAACGACATCGACGGCGCCGTTCTTCCGGAGCTGACCGCGGAAGACTTGATTGCCTTGGGTATCACGTCGGTTGGGCACCGCCGTCGCCTGCTATCAGCGATCGCCGCCCTTCGCGATCAGCCGTCTGACGCTGCTGCGCCCGCGTCTGCCGCAGCTTTCACCGTAGAAGCCGAGCGACGGCAGCTGACAGTCATGTTTTGCGATCTGGTCGGCTCGACGCCGCTGGCGACGCGCTTCGACCCCGAGGATCTGCGCGAGATTGTCGGCGCCTATCACCGCTGTGTCGCCGACACGGTCGGCAGGTCCGGCGGCTTTGTCGCCAAGTATATGGGCGATGGCGTGCTGGTCTATTTCGGCTATCCACATGCCCATGAGGATGACGCGGAGCGCGCCCTGCGTGCGGGGTTAGCGCTGGTCGATGCGGCCGGGGCGATCGAGGTAGGCGACACCAAGCTCGCCGTACGTATCGGCATCGCTACGGGTTTGGTCGTCGTCGGTGATCTGCTCGGGTCCGGCGCCGCGCAGGAGCAGGCAGTGGTCGGTGAAACGCCGAACCTCGCCGCGCGGCTCCAAGCGCTGGCCGAGCCGGGCGCCGTCGTCATCGACCTCCAGACGCGGCGCCAGACGGCCGGCCTATTCGAGTACGACGACCTCGGGTCGATCGAGTTGAAGGGTTTTGCCCAGCGGGTCCAGGCGTGGCGAGTGATCCGGGAGAGCAATGTCGCGAGCCGGTTCGAGGCTCTGCGCTCGCAGACTACACCACTGGTCGGGCGCGAGGAGGAGCTCGATCTGCTGTTGCGCCGCTGGCGGCAGGCGAAGGAAGGCGAAGGCCGGATCGTGCTGATCTCGGGCGAACCGGGGATCGGCAAGTCGCGGATCACCGAGGCGCTGCACAGTCGGCTCGCAAGTGAGGCACATATCCGCTTGCGCTATTCTTGCTCGCCGCATCACCAGGACAGCGCGCTCTACCCGGTGATCACCCAGCTCGAACGGGCGACCGGCTTTGCGCGGGACGACGCCCTTGAGGCGAAACTTGCCAAGCTGAAGACCCTGCTCGCCCCCGCTTCACCGCGGGCCGAAGACCTTGCACTGCTGGCGGAGCTGCTGACACTGGCCGATCCCGAACTCCAGTCAGCCATCCGCGATTTCACCCCTCAGCGCAAGAAAGAGCAGATGTTCGAGGCTTTGCTTCAACAACTGACGGCGTTGGCACGCCATCAGCCAGTGCTGATCGTCTTCGATGATATCCACTGGATCGACCCGTCGTCGCGCGAGCTGCTCGATCTATGGGTCGATCGGGTGCGCGAATTGCGGGTTCTTCTGATAGTCACCTTCCGGCCGGAGTTTCAGCCACCGTGGGCAGGTCAGCCGCACATCACAAGCGTAGCGCTCAATCGGTTGGACCGGCGCGAGGGTTCGGCACTGGTCCAGGCGGTCGCCGACAATGCGGCATTGCCGGACGAAGTGGTGGCCGAGATATTCGAACGGGCCGACGGCGTACCGTTGTTTGTCGAAGAGCTGACCAAGGCGGTGCTCGAAGCCGGCGAGCGGGATGGCCGGATCGCCGTGCTCGCCGCGACCCCCGCGCCGGTGCTCGCGGTACCGGCCACGCTGAATGCCTCGCTGATCGCACGCCTCGATAGGCTCGGCTCAGCAGGAAAGGAAATCGCTCAGATGGGCGCCGTGCTTGGCCGCGAATTCTCCTATGAACTGATCCAGTCGGTCGCGGGCTGGCCCGCTGCCGAATTGAATGTGGCGCTCGACCGGCTGGCTGGTACCGGGTTGATGTTCTGCCGGGGTAACCCGCCGCACGCGATGTACCAGTTCAAGCACGCACTGGTGCAGGATGTCGCTTACAGCACGCTATTGCGCGGCAAGCGACAGGAGCTTCACGCGCGCGTAGCCGCGGTCTTGGAAGAACAATTCCTCGATATCCTCGAACGGCAACCCGAGCTGTTGGCGCACCACTTAACCGCGGCCGGTGCCACCGAACGCGCAGTCGGGCAATGGCTGAAGGCCGGCAAATACGCCGCCGAACGCGTGGCCCATGTCGAAGCAATAGGTCATTTCGGGCGGGGCCTTGCGCTACTAGGCTCGTTGCCCGGGAGTCAAAACCGGGACCGGCGAGAAATCGAGCTCCAGCTCGCAAGAGGCATATCGTCGCTTACGGCCGAAGGGTTGGGCTCATCCGAGGCTGCGGAGGCGTTTGCGCGTGCAAGGGAGCTCTGCGAGACAACCGGCGACACAGATCGCCTATTCGTCGCCCTCTGGAATTCTTGGTTGAACACTTCGCGGCGCGACATCGGAGCAGCCCGTCGCTTGTCGGATAGACTCTTAATACTGACGAAAACGCAGAGCGACAGCGCGCTCCGGCTGGAGGCCCATCACAGTGCCTGGTTCACCCGCTTCTATGCCGGCGAGCCGTCGCCGGCCCGCAGCCATTGCGACGAGGGCCGCGGGCTCTATGATTTTGAGCGACATCGGTCGCTTGCGCTTTCTTATGGGGGGCACGACCCCGGAGTATGCGCACGCCAAACCGGCGCTTGGAGCGAGTGGTTGCTCGGTTATCCCGATCGGGCGCTGGCGAGCATTCGCGATGCCGTGCATCTCGCTGAGCGGCTTGGCCATCCGCTGAGTCTCGATATCGCGTATCTGTACGAGGCGGTCATCCATCTGTTTCGCCGCGAGCCAGACATAGCCCTGCAGCGCGCGCATGCGGCCGAGGTATTGGCAGCAGAGCAGCGCCTCGCACTGAACCTCGAGCCGAACATTCTGCGCGGCGGCGCCTTGCTCGCCCAGGGAGCGATTGATCGGGCGGTCGCCTCGATGCAGGAGGGCATCGCTGCCGCAGCCGTATGGCAGCTGTATCGGCCATACCATCTGGCCCTTTACGCGGAGGCTCTGGGGCGTGTGGGAGATTACGACGGGGCCCTCACGGCGCTCGCTGATGCGCTAGACGGGATGGAGAGTCGGTGAGCGTTGGTGGGAAGCGGAAATCCATCGGCTCAAAGGGGTGTCTCTACGTTCTCAAGAAAGGTTTGCCGAGAGCGAAGCAAGCCTCGAGCAATCGATCCGCATTGCACGCAGACAACAGGCGAAATCGCTTGAGTTGCGCGGTGCCACCAGCCTCGCGCAGCTTTGGAGCGACCAAGGAAAGCGCGACCAGGCGCGCCATTTGCTGGCGCCAATCTATGCCTGGTTTGCCGAGGGCTTCGACACTTCCGATCTGAAGGACGCGAGGATGCTTCTTGACGAGCTCGCCTGAGCGGCTTCAGTTGCGGCGACGGAAAGACGGGCACTGCAGCCGACGCCTCTTGGTTTGAACGCGTCGCGCGGATACCAATCAACGGGAAATCTTCCGGCAATGCAATCGCGCGCGGCCATATCTGCCAAGATTGCCGGCGCGTCAGCGCAAGGAACACCCCTTGGACGGCCTGCTAATCTCCTGTGGGTCACGGACGCCCGATGTCTTCATGGACGACGAACGACAGCTTCCGGCCGAACCTCCTCGTTCCGTGGCGAGAGCGGGAATGTCCGGAATCGGCGCATCCTGCCCATTCCCGCTCGCTCCGGCGGAAGTCGGCTAACTGAACGGACACCGGCCATTCAGCCTAGTGGGCGGGAACGGGTCAAAGTGCCCCGAAGCTGCCCTTCTGAGAGCGCGGGCCAAACGCGTCAGAAGGTCGGGAAGCTGTCATTGGTTGGCCCTGCGTTGGTCGCCGGAAGTGTGCCATACCGGTCTTATTAGCTTCTCCGCGATCGAGGAATTTGCCTCTGGCCTTGCGTAGTGCCGAGCCGCAGCCGTGCCGCTGTAAGACAACCTGATGTGGGGAGTCCGTAGTGAGGCAATAGCCTGCACTCATTCGTCGGGCATCCCGGCTCGCCGTAGGCCGAGATAAATCGTGCTCTCGCGCAGCGCTAAGAACCGGGGGTTTCCCCACGCGCAATATTCGCGCAATCGCGCGAGCGAGTTGAAGTCCGGTCTGATCTTAATCCCCTCGGCCAGAGCCGCTTTTGCCTCGTTCCGCTCTCCTTTCAGCCCGAGCGCGGCCGCCAGCAGCATGTGGGTAAAATAAAGTCGAGGATTGCTGGCGCACGCTTTTCTAGCGAGTTTGATTGCGGGTTCCACATTACCCAATAGCAGGTGGGCTTGGCTCAGTATGCTGTAAGCAGTTGGCGAACCTGTGTCATGCGGGCCGAGCCGTATGCTCTTCTCTATTTCGGGGATAGCGGTGTCCGGCTGGCCGAGGCAAGTTAGCGTCATACCGAGCTGGCAAAAGGCAGGCGCGTAATTGGGGAGGAGCGTAATCGCGGCTTCCAGCTCGATCCGCGATTCGTCTAGGCGGTTCTGCAGTCGCCGAAGAAGTCCGAGGCCCTGGCGCGCGCGAAAGCTGTTTGCATCGCCCTCGATTGCTTCGAGCAGCAACAGTTCTGCTCGCGCTTCATCTTTTCGAACTGAGGTGCTCCAGCCATCGCCTATATTCCAGGTCAGGGTATTCGCAACGCCGATCCGGGCGGCGACCGAAGCCGGGTCAATCTCCAGCGTCTGCTCGAAAATCCTCAGAGCATCTCGTCGCGCCGCCGTGGAAATGGGCCGGACGAGAGCGGCCCACCCGCGGATCAGTAGATCTTGCGGGTCGAGATCGAGAGCGCCCTCCCGCTCGATGCGCAGGCTCTCCGCCTCCACGACTTTGAAATTGATCGTACGCGCAAGGCGGCCCGTGATCTCGCTCTGAGATTGTGAGAGAGTGGCGAGATCGCTGTCGAACCGGTCTGCCCATAGGTGTGCGCCGCTTTCGGCATCGGTCAGCTGCACATTAAGCCCAAGCAAATCGCCGGTGCGCCGAACACTGCCCTCGATGACATAGCGGACACCGAGCTCACAACCGACCTTCTTCACGTCAACGGGCTTGCCCTTCAACGTAAAAGCCGTGTTGCGGGCTATTACAAAGCCGCCGGAGATCCGGAAGAGATCTGTTGTCAGGTCGTCGGTGACTCTATCGGCGACATCTTCCGCCCCGGATCATTCGAGAAATTGGCAAAGGGCAACACGATCATTGAGAGCCGAGGCACGCGGGGCGGGCCAGCGGACTGATCAGTATCTTGCCGCTCCCGCGCCTTGCCGACGAAACGGACGCCCTTCCCAATGATGGTGCGGATTAGTCGCTGTTGTTCACCGCTGTCGCCGATAATCCGTCGCGCGGCGTTTATCCGGCTGGCAATCGTGGATTCCGAGACGATTCGCCGGCCCCACACCGAGGTCAGGAGATCGTCCTTGCTCACTACTCGGTCGCGGTTTCTGATCAAGAATGCCAAGAGATCAAAAACTTGGGGTTCCATCGAGAGCAGCGCCGCCCCTCGGCGCAGCTCACGGCGCTCGGTGTCGAGAACGTAATCTTCGAACACGAACCGCATTTCTGGCTCGCGCGGCATGCTCTCCGAAAGGCGCGATTATGAACTTGGCGCCCGACAGCCGCGAGAAAAATCAAGACGGTCTCAATATCGTCTCAATGCTGTCTCGAAGCGCAGAGCGCCACAGGCCCTTATCATCCCACCCTGAGGTAGGCACAGGGCTCCGATCCTGATGCTGGGTCGACGTCAGCATCGGGAGCAAGGCGGGGCGCGAACAGCCCCTTCGCACAAGTGGCGCTTGAACAGAGGGAGGAAGTGTCATGGACAGCATCGGCCCCACGCGGCGGCAGCTTTCGGGTCAAAGCGGCGCCCTGGTTGCCAGCGCCGCCGTCTGGAACAACCCCCTGCTGACGCAGGCCTTCGCGGCCCAACCAGGCGAAGAAATTATTCCCTGGTCGGATCAGCCGTCGCTCGACCCAGAAGTCGCCAGAGGCGTTATCCAAAACTTGCAGCGCTGGGAAGATCCAGACTTGCTGACGCCCAACAGCCGGTCCTTCAACATTGCGCACTATAATCGGCCGAAAATCGACGAGCAGGACTGGTCGCTTGAGATCACCGGTCTCGTCCGAAAACCGGCCCGGTTTCGCCTGAGTGACATCAAGGCGAGGCCGCGCGACGAGCTTACCTGCACGCTCGAATGCTCGGGCAACAACGGTCGTCCATCGTTTCTGACCGGCATCGGCACCGCGCGCTGGGCCGGGACATCGCTGGCGGCGATGCTGCGTGAGGCGGAGTTGCTGGACAGCAGCATCGAGGTCGTCTTTGTCGGCGCAGACACCGGCGAGGAGCAAGTGCGCGAGATCAAGATGCCGACGAGCTTCGCACGCAGCATGGGGGTCGGCGATGCCATGAGCCCCAACAATCTGCTGTGCTACGAGATGAACGGCGCGCCGCTGCCGCCGGAGCACGGCTTTCCGCTGCGGCTGATAGCGCCCGGCTGGTACGGGATCGCCAACGTCAAATGGCTGAGGCGGATCGAGGTGCGTGCCACGCGTCTCGAGAACCGCTTCATGGGGCGCGACTACGTCACGATTCGCGAAGAAAAGCATGACGGCAGGACCGAATGGGTCGAGACCTGGTCTGCCGAGCACAGATCAAGTCGGCACCGGCCAGAGTCGTTCGCGAGGACGGGCGTTACAAGATCGTCGGCATGGCCTGGGGTGCGCCGATCGCACGCGTCGAGGTCAGCATCGACGGCGGTCCCGGCAGATCGCGGCGATCGATCCGACCCGCCAGGAGAAATACGCATGGCGCTTGTGGTCGTTCGACTGGCCCGCTTCGGCACCGGGCGAGCACGCCATCACCGTGCGCGCCACCGGCATCGACGGCAGCGTGCAGCCCGCGCCGACGGACCCGCAGATTGCAGGCAAGCACACCTACTGGGAAAGCAACGGACAGATTATCTGACACATCCGCCTGTCCTGACTCCGTGGTGACTGAGCCGGTGTCCTGCAAGGAAGGGAGCAAGCCATGAAGACCCGGGTTTCCATGTTCGCAGCAGCCGCCACAGCCGCGATGATCGCCTCGGCTCACGCCCAACAAGCTGCGGACGACCATCTCGGCACCGTGCATTTCCCGGTCTCGTGCGGTGCGGTGCAAGGCGAGTTCGATCGCGCGGTCGCGCTGCTGCACAACTTCTTCTACCCAGAGACGGTCAAGGCCTTTCAGGCCATCATTAAGGAAGACCCGAGCTGCGCCATGGGCTATTGGGGCCTGGCAATGAGCGAGCTGCCCAATCCGTTGGTGCCACCATTTCCGCCCGCTAACCTGAAGGCCGGATCGGAGGCGATCCAGCAGGGCAAGGCCGCCAAAGCCCAGACGCCGCGCGAGGCCGAATATCTCGCCGCGATCGAAGTGTTCTACAAGGATTACGACAAGATCGACCACAAGACCCGCGCCGAGCTTTATGAGCAGGCGATGCGACGCTTGCACGAGCACTACCCGGAGGACTCCGAAGCCGCGATCTTTTATGCGCTCGCGCTCAACGGCGCAGTCGACTTCAATGACAAGAACTACACCAAGCAGCTGAAAGCCGCCGCGATTTTGAATGAGGAAGCGAAAAAACAGCCGAACCACCCGGGCATCGCGCACTACCTGATTCACAGTTACGATTTCGCGCCGCTGGCGGCGATGTGCGTGTCGACCGCGCAGCTCTATGACAAGATCGCGCCGGCAGCGCCACACGCATTGCACATGCCCTCGCACATCTATTCGATCCTCGGCATGTGGGAGGATTCGATTCGCTCCAACCTCGCCGCAAAGGCTGCGGCCGATGATTACGCCGCGAAGAACTTTCCCGATAAGACGCATTTCAGCATCTCGCATGTACTTGACTTCATGATGGTCGCTTATCTGCAGACGGCGAAGGACCACGAGGCGAAGCAAGTTGTTGACACACTCCCACAGCTCAAGCCGTTCAACGTCACAATCCTCGGGAGCGACACGGCTCTCGCGGCGATCCCGGCACGTTTTGCTCTCGAGCGTGGCCAATGGCAGGAGACCGCGCAATTGCCGGTGCGCGACAGCCAATATCCGGCGGCGCAGGCGATTACCTATTTCGCCCGCGCGCTCGGTGCCGCCCGCTCGGGTAATGTGGCGGGAGCGCGCGGTGAGATTGCCCATCTCGACGAGATCGAAACCAAGCTGACCGCCGCGAAGAATGAGTATTGGGCGGACCAGACCCGCATCCAGAAGCAAGCTGCAGCGGCGTGGGTCGCCTTCATCGACGGGCAGCGCGACGGGGCGCTCGCGGCAATGCGCCAAGCGGCCGATCTCGACGACGCCAGCGAGAAGAACGTGGCGATGGAGAACAAGCTGGTGCCGATCCGCGTGCTCTTGGGGGAACTCTATATGCAGGCCGGCATGCCCAGAGAGGCACTCCGCGAATTTGAGGCGTCGGACAGAGTCATGCCCAACCGCTTCCGGACGATTGCGGGGGCCGCCGCGGCGGCACGCGCTATCGGTTCTGCCGATACGGCGAAACGCTATTACCGCGCGCTCACCGTCCTCACGGCGGGGAGCGACGGCGATCGTCCAGAAATCTCACAGGCGAGGTCGTATCTTGCGCAAAACTGAGGAAGGGGGGATCAGACGGACATCAAAGACGATAGCGCGGCGAGCTGTGAACTAGCCGGCTACCGTCCGGGTGTTGGGATCATGCTGCTCAACCGTGACGGTCTAGCCTTCATCGGTCACCGCATCCGCATGCCGGCGGGGCTGGCGAGGTGGCAGATGCCGCAGGGCGGCATCGATACTGGCGAAACTCCACGTCAGGCGGCATTGCGCGAGCTGAGAGAGGAGGTCGGCACCGGTCGAGCCTACACCCTTGCCGAAAGCCGCGGCTGGTTTGATCACGATGTACCGGAGGAGATCGCCCAAGGGACAATGGGCGGGCGCTATCGCGGGAATCGCCAGAAATGGTTTGCGATGCGGTTCACTGGCTCCGACGCCGACGTCAAACTCGCCACCGAACATCCGGAATTCGATGCCTGGAAATGGATCAGACCCGAGCAGTTGCCCGAGTTGGTCGTGCCCTTCATGCGCAGGCTGTATCTCGACGTTCTGGCCGAGTTCCGGGGTTTTTGGTCAGAACGCGTTGGCTCGTAGGATGGGAATTTCTGCACATTGTCTGCTCCTGATCGGGCTTGCCTCTTCGCTCCACGCCGCAGCCGCCCGCGCCGGGGGCTTGGTTTGAATTTCCGAATCTCGCGGATTTTGTCTAGCTTGCCTGCGCGAGAGCGAGCCAATGAGCACCAGCCGCACAGCGCCGCGCATCACCATCTGCGGCATCCCGGAACTCGGCGAGCACTCCGCCGCCGCCGGGGTGACGCACGTCTTATCGTTTCTTGGCCCGAACTCGCCTGATCCGCCCGAGCTTGCCGAGTTCGCGCCGCACCGGCGGCTGATCCTGCGCTTTCATGATGTCATCGAGCCGCGGCCCGACCACATCGCCCCGACCCGCGGAGATGTCGAGCGGCTCTTGATCTTCGGCCGGGAGGTCAGCGAGACGCCAGGGGCTCATCTACTCGTGCATTGTCGTGCCGGGGTGTCACGCTCTACCGCCACGGCGGCGCTGATCCTGATTCAGGCCAATCCCGAATGGCGGGCCAGAGCGGCGCTCGACGCGGTCGCCGCGATCCGGCCGCGCGCCTGGCCCAACCTGTTGATCCTGGAATTCGGCGACGCGGTATTGGGCCGCAACGGCGAGATCGTCGCTGCCGCCGGTGCTATCTACCGGCGCGTCCTGGCGCGCGACCCCGAATTCGTCGGCCGGATGATCGACGCCGGTCGCGACCGCGAGGTAAGCGCCGCCTACCGCGAGACCGGGTGATCCTGTGCCGAGTGTCCCGTTCGGGTCCGGGCCCCGTTTTCATGATGCGGGAATGGCAGCAATCGGCGCTCTGCAGCCGGTGACTGACGCCGCCCCGTATGGCCGAAGATGCCCCATTCCGGTCATCGCCAGACGCCGGTCCAGCGGTCTAAGGAGGGTAGAAAGCGGCCGTTGGCATCGAGCCACCAAGCCACATTTTGTGCTAACGAGCGGACCTTTGGCGCGTCTCCCGCGTATTGCTCCGTTAGTGGTTGTCCTGGTGACCGGTCCCATCCTCGCGGTCGTGGTCACGCTCGCCAATCGGAACGATAGGGTAATTGTCGCCATCGTCGAGGTACTTCGGGGCGGGCGGCTGGTTATCGTCCGGGTCGCCGTCGGCGACGCACGCGAAGTTGTCGGCTTTTGTTGGGTCGCCGACCCCTGTGTATCGCGGCAATGCCGGATAGGGGCAGAGTGGACGTGTAAAAGTCGTCGCGCCGCCCACGACTTTGGACGCGATGATCCGGTCCGGCGCCACGCCATCCTCGGCCCATTGCTCTAGCGCCGGTAGCACATCGATGTTGAACGCCCCGGTGCCCCCGCCGCAATGCCCAACACCCGGGGCAAGAAATAGCCGCGCGAACTCTTGCGTGCGATGCAAGCCCTCCTTTCGCTCACCCCTGCCATACCCGCGACCGGGCGTCTGGCTTGCAATCAACCGCTCGTAATAGGCGGTGGTGTTTAAGGTCGGGATGGTCGGATCGGCGAAGCCGTGCCAGAGAATTAGCTTGCCGCCATGCGACTCGAATTCCTCGAGATCTGCGGTATTTGCGTTAAGCCGGGCCGCCATCTCTTCGTCGATGATGTCGACGTCGTGATCGAAATCAAATGTCTGCCAGTCAAAGTCTTTACCGAAGACCCAATACGGCGCAAAGGTGTTCAAAGCCAGCGGGCTCGATGCTGCCTCGATAGCCATCGGGTTCTGCCCGGAGGCGGCCTCGCTGCCGAGCGTTCGGCCTGCAAGGATGCGCTCACCTGTCCGCGGGTCGATCGGCCCCTGATAGAACTCTCGCATCGCTGAGACCTGCGGCGCGGTCAGGCAGGTGGCGGGATCCGCTGACGTGCCCATGCACTGGAGCAAGGCGGGATCCCAAGCACAGTCGCGCGGATCCGTGAGGAAATTGTCCGAAGTCAGACCGCCGTCCTTCCCGGCACACTGCTTTAGGATCGCCGTATTGATCGCGGACACCTGCGGACCCGAAATGCCAACCGAACTGCCGCGCGGCCCTGCGTGAAATGCGGCATAGTTCCAGACCTTACCGGCTTGGTTGTGTGTCTCGTTATTTGCCGGAGCGCCGGCGAAGATCCCGTCGTAATCGCCGGGGAACTGCAGGGCCTCATGCAGCGCCTGGGCGCCGCCTGTCGAACAACCGAAGAAATACGAGTGTCTCGCCCCCTCGCCGTAAAAGGCCTCGATAATCTGCTTGGCGCGCACTGTCATCAGATGGGTCGATCGGGTGGCGAAGTCGATCTGGTTCTCGGGATGATCGATCAGCACGAGGCGGGGATCGGTCCCCGCCGCCGATGACGTGCCGAGGTCGGTGTTGGCCACGGCATAGTTGAGCGCGAGGTACATGGCCAAGCCGCTCAAGCTGCCATAGACGATATGCCCTCCAATGCCGCCATTGCCGGTCCCCAGGTATCTTCCGTTCCAGCGGGAGTACGGCATCCAGACCTCGATGTTGATGTTCGAGTCCGGGGTTGGCGTCAAAGTGGCGGCAACCCGGCAAGACGCAGGCAGATCGAAGACTTCGTGGGTGTCGGGCGCAGTATAGGGCCCAGCTGCGACCGACTGGGCCGTGATGGCGGTGTCCGGCAGCGCCAATGTAGCCAGGCTCGCGCATGTCGCGGCAGAGGCCGGTGTTGCGCCGATGCCAACGAGCGAGGTGAGCAGCACTGCGGAGAGCACGCTCGCGGCGCGGTGTGAGCCTATTGCGGATGCCGAAGGCCAGCAGTTTGCGTGACATTGGCGACATATGCGGCCGTTACGGCCTCGCTTGGCATGTACAGACCTCACGGCGATCTCTCCCTCTCTCGACTTTCGTTGGTCCCCAGCTCGACGTTTACCAGCTGCTTGCCGGCACGGCTCCTCGCCTCGCGTCGCAGTGCGGCTCCACAGCGTGACCAGCGGCCCGACGCGGTTGATCAGGGCATAAGGGGCTCGATCGCGACGCGGCTGAAGAAAACGGTTCCGCTAGCCCGGATTTCTCATATCGGGTTGGTTTTCGGGCGTCAGCAAGGCGCCGAATGGTCAGGCGCCTAAAGAGAATAGCGGTTGTGGATTAAGTCGATCGATTTCAACTTTTGCGAGTCCTTGTAG
>Ga0306922_10004096_pt1 | contig 13757 bp, 12 predicted proteins | sample sta12Cox44000082_FD_203758 | JGI IMG/M metagenome (GOLD analysis project Ga0306922, IMG submission 203758) | Lab enrichment of tropical soil microbial communities from Luquillo Experimental Forest, Puerto Rico - statoxic.12C.oxic.44.000.082 (v2)... | ecosystem: Environmental > Terrestrial >... | reverse complement strand
CGCCCACGTACTCGTCGTCGACCAGTACCGACAGCTCATCTACCGGCTCCAGCAGCAGTACCTTGGCCTTGCTGGCGGCGTCTTTCAGCGCGGCCCGGCCCGCCTTCTGGAAGGCCATGTCGGACGAGTCCACCGAGTGCGCCTTGCCGTCGAACAGGGTGACCCGGATGTCCACCATCGGGTAGCCGGCCACGACCCCCTGCTCCAACTGCGCCCGCACGCCCTTCTCCACCGACGGGATGAACTGCCGGGGCACTACGCCGCCGACGATCTTGTCCACGAACTCGAAGCCGCTGCCGGACGGCAGTGGCTCAACTTCGATGTGGCAGATGCCGAACTCGCCGTGACCGCCGGTCTGCTTCACATTCCGGCCCAGCCCCTGTGCTTTGCCGGCCACCGTCTCCCGCAGCGGCACCCGCAGCTCGGTGGTCTCCACCGCCACCCCGTACCGGCTGCTCAGCCGGTCCAGCAGCAGGTCGGCATGTGCCTCGCCCATGCACCACAGCACCAGCTGGCGGGTCTCCGCGTTCATCTCCATCCGCAGCGTCGGGTCCTCGGCCACCAGCCGGCCCAGCGACTGCGACAATTTGTCCTCGTCCGCCTTGGACTTGGCGGTGATGGCCACCGGCAGCAGCGGCTCGGGCACTGCCCACGGGTCCATCAGCAGCGGCCGTTCCTTGCTGGACAGGGTGTCGCCGGTCTCCGCACTGGTCAGCTTGGCCACGGCGCAGATGTCGCCGGCCGGGCAGGAGGCGACCGGCCGCTGCTGCTTGCCGAGCGGGGAGGTCAGCGCGCCCACCCGCTCGTCGGTGTCGTGGTCGGCATGGCCGCGGTCGGCCAGCCCGTGCCCGGACACGTGCACCACCACGTCCGGGCGCAGGGTGCCGGAGAACACCCGGACCAGGCTGATCCGGCCCACGTAGGGGTCGGAGGTGGTCTTGACCACCTCGGCCAGCAGCGGGCCGTCGGGGTCGGATTCGATGCCGGTGACCGGCTTGCCGTCCAGCGTGGTGACGGCGGGCAGCGGATGCTCCTGCGGCGCCGGGAACGCCTGGGTGATCACTTCCAGCAGCTCGTCCAGGCCGATCCCATGCGGGCTGGACGCCGCCAGCACCGGGTAGAAGCTGCCCCGCGCGACCGCTGTCTCCAGGTCCTCGATCAGGCTCTTGGGGTCGATCTGCTCGCCGGAGAGGTAGGCGTCCATCAGGGACTCGTCTTCGCTCTCCTGGATGATCCCCTCGATCAGCGACCCGCGCAGCTCCTGCGCCCGGTCGGCGTCAGCGGGATCGGGGTCGCGCTCCGCGCGCTGGCCGCCGGAGTAGTCGAACAGCCGCCCGGACAGCAGCCCGATCAGCCCGGTCACATCGCCCTTGGCGCTGGTCACCGGGAAGTACAGGGGGGCCACCGACTCGCCGAAGGCGGCCCGGCAGGCGGCCAGGGCCTGCTCGAAGTCGGCCCGCTGATGGTCGATCTTGGTGATCACGACTGCCCGCGGCATGCCGACCGAGGCGCACTCCTCCCAGAGCATCCGGGTCAGGCCGTCCACGCCCTCGGTGGCGGGCACCGCGAACAGGGCCGCATCCGCGGCCCGGAGCCCGGCCCGCAGGTCGCCGGTGAAATCGGCGTACCCCGGGGTGTCCAGCAGGTTGATCTTGACCCCGTCGTGCGTTAGCGGGGCCAGCGTGAGGTTGACCGACCGCTGCTGCCGGATCTCCACCTCATCGAAGTCGCTGGCGGTCGTCCCGTCCTCCACCCGGCCGGGCCGCTGGATAGCGCCGGTGGCCACCAGCAGTGCCTCCACCAGGGTGGTCTTGCCTGCCCCGGAATGGCCGACCAGCACCACGTTGCGCACGCTGCTGTGCTGGCCGGCCGCGGGCGCACCGCCCGGGGCTGTGGATCCCTTCCGTTCTGCCACCGCTCGCCTCCTGCCAGTTCGTTCGGCTGCATCATGACCAGCCTTTACCTCCCGGCCACCTGGCCACAAGCCCTGTGCCGGAATCGTCCGGCCCGGGGTGCAGGCTCTAGGATTTCGACCGCCATGCTGAATGCGCTGCGCCCGCTCATCGCCCGCCTGCTGACACCGGTGGGGAAAGCGCTGGCGCGCACGCCGGTCACCCCGAACGCCATCACCATCACCGGCACCGCCGGGGTGGTAGCGGGCGCGCTGTGGCTGTTCCCCACCGGCCACCTGTTCGCGGGCACCATGGTCTGCACCGCGTTCGTGCTGGCCGACATGCTTGACGGCGTGCTGGCCCGGGTGAAGGGAACCAGTGGCGCGTGGGGCGCTTTTCTCGATTCCACCCTGGACCGGGTCGCGGACGCGGCGGTGTTCGCCGGCCTGACCATCTGGCTGGCCCGCACCGGCCAGCGGCCACTGGCGCTGGTCGCGCTGTTCTGCCTGGTCGCCGGGGGCCTGGTGTCTTGCGCTGGTGGCGGCCGGCCTGAGTGGGCTGGGGGTGCCCTTCGTGCTGGCCATCGGGCTGTGGGCGCTGGCAGTGCTGAGCACGATCACGTTCGGCCAGCGGGTGCTCGCGGTGCGGGCCGCCGCCGCGCCGCGGCGGGCGGGCGCGGGCGGCGCCGGCGCGGGCGGAACCGGCGCTGGCCGGGGCGGGCCGGAATGAGGCGGGCACTGGCGCGGGGGAAAGGCTGGCTGATCTACCGCGGCTATGTGCTGTGCTGGGCCCTGGTCTGCCGGGTGCCGGAATCCTGGGCCCGGCTGGTGTTCCAGTTCGCCGGTGACATCGCCTGGCGCCGGCAGGGGCGGGGGGTGCAGCGGCTGGAGGCCAACCTGCGCCGGGTGATCGGCCCGCAGGCCACCGGGAAGCAGCTGCGCGCGCTGTCCCGGGCGGGCATGCGCTCCTACGCCCGGTACTGGATGGAGGTCTTCCGGCTGCCGGTGATCGGCAGCGAGCGGATCCTGGCCGATGTCCGGTCGGGCGGGCGGGAGAAGACCGCCTTCGCCCACCTGGCGGCTGGCCGCGGGGTCGTCTTCGCGCTGCCGCACATGGGCAACTGGGAGACCGCGGGCGCCTGGATCATCCTGGCAGGCGGGTACCCGTTCACCACCGTCGCTGAGCGGCTCAAGCCGGAGTCGGTTTACCTCCGCTTCCTCGCCTTCCGGGAATCACTCGGGTTCGAGGTGCTGCCCGCCACCGGGGGTAACAGCCGGTTCGGCATCCTGGCCCAGCGGCTGCGGGCTGGCGGCATGGTCTGCCTGCCCGCTGACCGGGACGTCACCGGCGGCGGCATCGAGGTGGACTTCTTCGGGGAGAAGGCCCGGATGATGGGCGGCCCGGCAGCGCTGGCGGTGCAGACCGGCGCGGCCCTGATCCCGTGCACGCTGTGGTTCGATGGCCCGCACTGGGTGATCGACCTGTGGGATGAGATCCCGGTGCCAGCCGGGGGCAGCCGCCGGGACAAGGTGGCCGCGATGACCCAGCAGATGGCGGACGTCTTCGCCGAGGGCATCGCCGCGCACCCGGAGGACTGGCACATGCTGCAGCGGGTCTTCGTGGCCGACCTCGACCCGGAGTGGGTTGTCACCACCGACGCCAGCAGCGCCAACGGGGACGGCACCCGGTGAGGATCGGCCTGGTCTGCCCGTACACCTGGGATGTGCCCGGCGGGGTACAGCAGCACATCCGGGATCTGGCCGAGGCGCTGATCGGGATGGGCCATTCGGTCTCGGTGATCTCCCCGGCCGACGAGGACACCCCGCTGCCGGATTATGTGGTGCCGGCCGGGCGGGCGGTGCCGGTGCCCTATAACGGGTCGGTCGCCCGGCTGGCGTTCGGGTTCGGGTCGATGGCCCGGGTCCGCCGCTGGGTCAAAGAGGGCGGCTTCGACGTGCTGCACGTGCATGAGCCCGCCGCGCCCAGCCTGTCGCTGCTGGCCTGCTGGGTGGCCGAAGGGCCGATCGTGGCCACCGTGCACACCGCGCTGCCCAGGTCCCGGCTGATCCATGCCACCTACCCGGTGCTGCAGACCGCGCTGGAGAAGATCAGCGGGCGGATCGCGGTTTCCGAGGCGGCCCGTACCACGCTGGTGGAGCACATGGGCGGGGATGCGGTGCTCATCCCGAACGGGGTGACGGTGAGCCGGTACGCCAGCGCCACCCCACTGCCCGGCTGGCCGGGCGACGGCGGCGCACTGGGGTTCCTGGGCCGGATGGACGAGCCGCGCAAGGGCCTGGACGTGCTGCTGCGCGCGTTCGGGCTGCTGGCCAGGCAGCGGCCAGGGCTGCGGCTGCTGGTGGCCGGCCCGGGCGACACCGGTGACGTGCTGGACCGGGTGCCTGCCCCACTGCGGCCGCGGGTGGTGCTGCCCGGCCAGGTCAGCGAGGAGGACAAGGCCCGGGTCTATCACTCGGTGGACGTGTTCTGCGCACCGAACACCGGCGGGGAGAGCTTTGGCATCGTGCTGGCTGAGGCGATGGCCGCCGGCGCCCCCATCGTGGCCAGCGACCTGGCCGCATTCCGGCAGGTGCTGCGCGGCGGGCGGGCCGGCGAGCTGTTCCGCACTGGTGACCCGGCCGCGCTGGCGGCAGCCGCCGGCCGCCTGCTGGATGACCCGGCACTGCGGGCCAAGCTGTCCGCCGCCGCCACCGATGCGGTGCGGGCCTACGACTGGCCCGCCGTCGCCCGCGACGTGGTCGAGGTGTACCGGGCGGTCGTGCCCGCCCCTGGGCTGGTCACGGTGGTGCCATGGGTCCGCTGACCGTCGTCCTCATCATCACCGCGGCAATCCTGCTGGGCGTGTACGTGTCCTGGCGGGCGGGCCGGCTCGACCGGCTGCACGCCCGGGTGGAGACGGCCCGGGCGGCACTGGACGCGGCGCTGGTGCGGCGCAGCTCGGTGGCCCTGGAGCTGGCCGCCTCCGGGCTGCTCGACCCGGCCACCAGCATGCTGGTGGCGGGCGCGGCGCACGACGCCCGGGCTGCGGGGGCGCCGGATGAGCTGGCTGAAAGTGACCTGACCCGGGCGCTGCGGGCGGCGCTCGGCCAGCCCGGCTTCCGGGCCGCCCTGGCCGAGCGCGGCCGGGGCGATGAGCTGCTTACCGAGCTGGAGACCGCCGCCCACCAGGTGTTCCTTGCCCGCCGGTTCTACAATGACGCGGTCGCGGTCACCCGGGCCGCCCGCCGCCGGCGGCTGGTCCGGCTGCTCCGGCTGGCCGGCGGGGCGCCGGTGCCGGACTTCTTCGAGATCGACGACTCGGTGGTGGCCGGCGGCGGCCCCGGCGGGGGCGCCGACATGCCCCGCCTGACCGGCGGCGAAGCGGCCTACCATGGGGAGAGCCCATAGCGAGCAAGCAAGCGAGGTCCACCGTGTCAGTCAGCAGTGCCGCCGCCAGCGCCGGAAACCCCGATCGTGCCGCCCCCGGCGGCGGGCCCGCGGTGACCGGGACCGCACGGGTCAAGCGGGGCATGGCTGACATGCTCAAGGGCGGCGTGATCATGGACGTGGTCACCCCGGAGCAGGCGAAGATCGCCGAGGACGCGGGTGCGGTCGCGGTGATGGCGCTGGAACGCGTGCCGGCCGACATCCGCGCCCAGGGCGGGGTGGCCCGGATGAGCGACCCCGACATGATCGAGGCGATCATCGGCGCGGTCTCCATCCCGGTCATGGCCAAGTGCCGGATCGGCCACTTCGCCGAGGCCCAGGTGCTGCAGGCGATCGGCGTCGATTACATCGACGAATCGGAAGTGCTCACCCCGGCCGACGAGGCTCACCACGTCAACAAGTGGGGCTTCACCGTGCCCTTCGTCTGCGGCGCCACCAGCCTGGGCGAAGCGCTGCGCCGGATCTCCGAGGGCGCGGCCATGATCAGGTCGAAGGGGGAGGCCGGCACCGGCAATGTGGTCGAGGCCACCCGCCACATGCGGCAGATCTCGGCCGGCCTCCGCCAGCTTGGCGCGCTCCGCGAGGACGAGCTGTCCGCCACCGCCAAGGAACTGCAGGCACCGTACGAGCTGGTAGCCGAGGTGGCCAGGGCGGGCCAGCTGCCGGTGGTGCTGTTCACCGCTGGCGGCATCGCCACCCCGGCTGACGCGGCGATGATGATGCAGCTCGGCGCCGACGGGCTATTCGTCGGGTCCGGGATCTTCAAGTCCGGCGACCCGGCGCGGCGGGCGGCGGCGATCGTCAAGGCCTGCACCTTCCACGACGACCCGGACGTGGTCGCGAAGGTCTCCCGCGGCCTGGGTGAGCCGATGGTCGGGATCAACCTGGACACGCTGCCACCCGAGCAGCACTACGCCGGCCGCGGCTGGTAACCCACCCGGCGGCCCCCGCCCGCCCGGAGCCCGCGTGGACCGTCCCACCACCCCAGCCAGGGGAGCGCGAGATGTTCGAGCGGTTCACCGACCGGGCCCGGCGAGTGGTCGTCCTCGCCCAGGAGGAAGCCAGGGAACTCGGCCACAGCTACATCGGCACCGAGCACCTGCTGCTCGGCCTCATCCGGGAGGACGGGGGAATGGCCGTCCGGGCGCTGGACGGGCTCGGCATCAGCCGCCCGGCGGTACGCGAGCAGGTGGTTAAACTGGCCGGCCGGGGCGGCCAGGCCGCTACCGGGCACATCCCCTTCACCCCGCGAGCCAAAAAGGCGCTGGAGCTGTCGCTGCGGGAAGCGCTCCAGCTCGGCCACAACCACATCGGCACCGAGCACCTGCTGCTCGGCCTCATCCGGGAGGGCGAGGGAGTGGCCGCGCAGGTGCTGACCGAGCTTGGCGCGGACCTGGACCGGGCCCGGGCCAAGGTGGCCGAGCTGGTCCCGGCCGGGCGGGCCGAGACCATGGAGCGGGGCGGGCCGGTGCGCACGGCCGTGTCCGGGACGGTTATGGCCGGGATCATCCGGCGGCTGGATGCCATCGCCGTCCGGCTGGACGCCATCGAGCGTCACCTCGGCCTGGCCGGGCCCGGACCGGCGCGGGCGGATGAGGCAGGCGGGACCGACGAGGCAGGCGGCGCGGGCGAGGCTGCCCGGGCAGGTGAGCCTGCCGGGGAAGCCGGCGGCGAGGCCAGCGCGCCGCCGGGCGGGGAGACCAGCACCGGCAGCTGACCCCCGCCCGGCCGCGCGCCCGCGCCGGAAGAGCCGTGCCCGGCCCGGTGTTGCAGCATCGTCAGTCTCAGCTAAGTCCAGCCACCCAGGAGGCCGCCCGTGCCCGCCCCGCCCGTCCCGCTGATCGGGGTACTCGCCCTGCAGGGGGATGTCGCCGAGCACCTGCGGGCGCTGGCCGCCGTGGGTGCGCGGCCCACGGTGGTCCGCCGCCCGGACGAGCTCGAAAGCGTGGACGGGCTGGTCATCCCCGGCGGCGAATCCACCACCATGTGGAAGCTGGCGGTGGTCTTCGACCTGATGGAGCCGCTGCGCAAGCGGGTCAGCACCGGCCTGCCGGTGTTCGGCTCCTGCGCCGGGATGATCATGCTCGCGGACCGGCTGCTGGACGGCGCGGACGGGCAGGAGACGGTGGGCGGCATCGACATGACGGTGCGGCGCAACGCGTTCGGCCGCCAGGTTGACTCGTTCGAGAGCGACATCGCGCTGGCCGGCCTCGGCAGCCCGGCGGAGCGGCTGTTCCGGGCGGTGTTCATCCGCGCGCCGTGGGTGGAGCAGACCGGTGAGCAGGTGGAGATCCTGGGGACCGAGCCCGCGACCGGTAGGATCGTCGCCGTCCGGCAGGGGCCGCTGCTCGCCACTTCCTTCCACCCTGAGCTGACGGGTGACACGCGGGTGCACCGGCTCTTCGTTGATGTGGTGAGGGAACGGGCATGAGTGGCCATTCCAAGTGGGCTACCACCAAGCACAAGAAGGCGGTCGTCGACGCCCGCCGCGGCAAGCTGTTCGCCAAGCTGATCAAGAACGTGGAGGTGGCCGCCCGCACTGGCGGCGCCGACCCAGCGGGCAATCCCACCCTGTACGACGCGGTGCAGAAGGCGAAGAAGAACTCGGTCCCGAACGAGAACATCGACCGGGCGATCCGCCGCGGTGCCGGGCTGGAGGCGGGCGGCGCCGCTTATGAGAACGTCACTTACGAGGGGTACGCCCCGGGCGGGGTGGCGGTCCTGGTGGAGTGCCTGACCGACAACCGGAACCGGGCCGCCGCCGACGTGCGGACCGCGCTCACCCGCAACGGCGGCTCGATGGCTGATCCCGGCTCGGTGTCCTACCTGTTCCACCGCAAGGGCGTGGTACTGGTCGCCAAATCCGGCGGGGTAACCGAGGACGATGTGCTGGCGGCCGTGCTCGACGCCGGCGCGGAGGACGTCACCGACCTGGGGGAGTCGTTCGAGGTGATCAGCGAGCCCGGTGACCTGGTCGAGGTGCGGACCGCGGTCACCCGGTCCGGCCTGGAGTACGAGTCGGCGGAAGCCGCATTCCTGCCCACCGTCGAGGTGGAACTGGACGAGGACCATGCCAAGCGGGTGTTCCGGCTGATCGAGGCGCTGGAGGATTCCGACGACGTGCAGGACGTCTACGCCAACTACTCCGTCTCCGACGAGATCATGGAGAAGCTCGGCTGACCCCGGGCCGGTGAGCCGGGCAGCGACACACCGGGGCGGGTTCGCCGGCCAGCGGTGGCCCGGCCGGTAGGGTCGGTCCCGAACACTTGTTCGCCAGCGCAGCCGGGACGGTGAGGCATGCGGGTGCTCGGCGTCGACCCCGGACTGACCCGGTGCGGGCTCGGGGTGATTGACGGCGTCCCGGGCCGGGCACCGCAGCTGGTCGCCGCCGACGTGCTGCGCACGCCGCCGGGCGACGACATCGCGGCCCGGCTGCTGGCCCTGGAGGCCGGCATCGACGACTGGCTGGCCACACACCGGCCGGACGCGGTCGCGGTCGAGCGCGTGTTCAGCCAGCACAACGTGCGGACGGTGATGGGCACCGCGCAGGCGGGTGCGGTCGCCATCGTCTGCGCGGCCCGGCGCGGGCTGCCGGTCGGCCTGCACACCCCCAGTGAGGTGAAGGCGTCGGTGACCGGCAGCGGCCGGGCCGGCAAGGACCAGATCACGGCCATGGTGATGCGGCTGCTGCGGCTGGGCGATCCGCCCCGCCCGGCCGACACCGCCGACGCGCTGGCGCTGGCCATCTGCCACCTGTGGCGCGGTGACACCCAGCGCCGGCTCGCGGCCGCGGCCGCCCGGTTCGCTGCCCCCACCGCCGGGAGCAGCCGGTGATCTCCCATCTGGCCGGCACCGTGACCGGCATCGCTCCGGACGGCGCGGTGATCGAGGTCGGCGGGGTCGGCCTGCTGGTCCAGTGCACGCCCGCCACCCTCGCCACGCTCCGGACCGGGGCGCGGGCCCGGGTCGCCACCTCGCTGGTGGTCCGGGAGGACGCACTCACCCTGTACGGCTTCGCCGCCGACGATGAGCGCGATGTCTTCGAATTGCTGCAGACCGCCAGCGGCGTGGGGCCGAGGCTGGCGCTCGCCATGCTCGCCGTGTTCACCCCGGATGCGCTGCGCCGCGCCGTGGCCGCCGAGGATGTCACCGCGCTGACCCAGGTGCCTGGCATCGGCCGCAAGGGAGCCCAGCGCATCGTGCTGGAACTGGCTGGCCGGCTCGGCGCGCCGGCCAGCGCGGCCGGGCCCGGGCCCGCCGCGGGGGCACCGCGGGCGGCCGCCGAGCCCTGGCGCGAGCAGGTCCGGGCGGGGCTGGTCAGCCTCGGCTGGCAGGCACGCGAGGCCGACCAGGCGATCGCCGCGGTGGCGGCGGATCTGGCCGCGGATGGCGGCGCGGCCGACGGCGACGGCACCGTGGACGTGGCCACCATGCTGCGGTCCGCGCTCCGGAAACTGAGCAGGGTGTGACCGGGCCCGGAGCCGGCCACGGCGGCGGCCCGCAGGCGGCGGGACCGGCGGCCCGGGCAGCGCCGGGGCTGCCCGCCGCCGAGCCGGAGCGGGTGGTCTCGCCGCTCGCCGACGCGGACGAGCGGGCGATCGAGGGCGCCCTCCGGCCCAAGCGGCTGGCGGATTTCATCGGCCAGGCCCGGGTGCGCGAGCAGCTGTCGCTGGTGCTCGCCGGCGCGCTGCGCCGCGGCACCCCGCCCGACCATGTGCTGCTATCCGGCCCGCCCGGGCTCGGCAAGACCACCATCGCCATGATCATCGCGGCCGAGCTTGGCGCGCCGCTGCGGATCACCAGCGGTCCCGCGATCGAGCGGTCCGGCGATCTGGCCGCGGTGCTGTCCACGCTGGGCGAGGGCGAAGTGCTGTTCATCGACGAGATCCACCGGCTCGCCCGCCCGGCCGAGGAAATGCTGTACCTGGCGATGGAGGACTTCCGGGTCGATGTGGTCGTCGGCAAGGGGCCGGGCGCCACCGCGATCCCGCTGGACATCGCGCCGTTCACGCTGGTCGGTGCGACCACCCGGGCCGGCCTGCTGCCCGCCCCGCTGCGGGACCGGTTCGGTTTCACCGCCCGGCTGGACTTCTACGAGCCGGGCGAGCTGGAGGTCATCGCCCGCCGGTCGGCGGCCCTGCTCGGGGTGGCGCTGCCGGACGACGGCGCGCAGGAGATCGCCCGCCGTTCCCGCGGCACGCCGAGGATCGTCAACCGGCTGCTGCGCCGGGTGCGTGACTACGCGGAGGTCCGCTGCGACGGGGTGGTCACCCGCGAGGTCGCCCGGGCGGCGCTGGCCCTGTATGAGGTGGACGAACAGGGCCTGGACCGGCTGGACCGGGCCGTGCTCGCGGCGCTGACCACCAGGTTCGGTGGTGGCCCGGTCGGGCTGTCCACACTCGCGGTGGCGGTGGGGGAGGAAGCCGAGACGGTGGAAGTGGTGGCCGAGCCGTTCCTGGTCCGGGCCGGGATGATGGCCCGGACCCCACGCGGCCGGGTGGCCACCCCGGCCGCCTGGGAGCACCTGGGCCTGCCGGCGCCGGAAGCCGCGGCCGGCCTGGCCGTGCCGGGCAGCCTGTTCGAGTAACCCGCCGGCCAGCCGGTGCCAGGCCGCTGGGGCGGCCGCCGCCGCGCCGTTACGGCCACCGGGATGCCGGCATCATTCGTCGCGGTGATGTCACGATCGGTCGCCAGAGGCCATAGCCTGTTGGTGCGCCGGCCATGCGCCGCTACACTTCGGCAGTTGGCCAACTGACCGCCACCTGACCGGATGTACCGGGGCCCGTGCCCCGTGGAATGGTCGGGTGCGTCGGCGCAGCACCTCAACTGGAAGGGACCCCCGGGAATGGGGCACGTGCATCTCATCGCTGCCGCAGCCAAGTCATCGGGCAGCAGCTTTTACTTCCTGATCGCGATCGTCGTCCTGTTCGGGATCATGTATTTCGTCATGATCAGGCCGCAGCGGAACCGGCAGCGGCAGGTCCAGCAGGCGCAGAACAAGATCCAGCCTGGCCAGAAGGTCCGCACCACGGCCGGCATGTACGCGACGGTGGTCAAGCTCGACGACCCCGACGTGGTGCTGGAAATCGCCCCCGGCGTCAATGTCCGCTACCTGCGGCGGGCGATCATGGACGTGGTCCCCAGCGACAACGGGGCGGCCGCGTCCGGGAGCGAGGATGCCGGGACCGTGGCTGACGACGGGACCGCCACCAGCTAAGGACCCAGGTGCGCCGCTGGCCGGCGGGCCGCACCCAGAGCAGAACCGAAGGACGGGCGAGAAGTGGCTCCGCCAAGCAGTAGCTCCTCCCGGCCGGGCACGATGCTGGCCGTGCTGGCCGCTGTCTTCGTGATCATGCTCCTGGCCATTGTGGGCGGCCACCTGGCCAGCCCGGCGAAGTGGTCCAGCAACTTCAAGGTCCGCCTGGGCCTCGACCTGACCAGCGGCACCACGGTGGCGCTGCAGGCGGTCAGGCCCGGCGGTGGCACGCCCACCTCGGCCGAGATGCAGCAGGCCATCCAGATCATGAACAACCGGGTGAACGGGGCCGGCTTCACCGAAGCGCAGGTTGTCCAGCAGGGCAGCGACATCATCAACGTCTCGGTGCCCGGCCAGAACGCGGAGAAAGTGGTCAGCCTGGTCAGCCGGACCGCGGAACTGATGTTCCGGCAGGTGCTGCTGATGGCGCCGAACCGGTCGACCGCCACCACTCCCACCCCCACGCCCACGCCGACGCCCAGCCCCTCCGCCACCCCGACCCCCTCGGCCACCGCGTCTGCGCCGCCAGCCGGCGGGCTGTCCACCTGGCAGCAGGCCACTGGCGACGCCACGCTGGTCAGCGCCCCGGTGAAGGCCCTGTTCGACAAGCTCAACTGCGAAGACCCGAACTGGCAGAAGCAGGTCGGCTACACCCAGGGCCAGTACGACAACGCCAGCACCCAGATCGTGTCCTGCGACGCGGCACACAACAAGTACGTGCTGGACAAGTCCACGGTGGCCGGCACGATGATCACCTCGGCCAGCGCCAACCCGAACCCCAACGGCAGCGACTGGCTGGTCGACATCAACTTCAACGGGGCCGGCACGAAGGCGTTCGGCGACCTCACCACCGCTATGTACCAGAAGTACCACCAGAGCACGGCCCCGCCCGACCTGCTGGGCGTGGTGCTGGACGGGGTGGTGGTGTCCGCGCCCTACATCCAGACCCCCACGGTCGGCGGCCAGTCCCAGATCAGCGGCAATTTCACCCAGACCACGGCGTCCCAGCTGGCGAACCAGCTGTCCTACGGCAAGCTGCCGCTTAGCTTCCACCAGCAGTCGGTGGACTCGGTGTCACCCCAGCTTGGCCATGACCAGCTCACGGCCGGCCTGATCGCGGCCGGGCTCGGGCTCATCCTGGTGGTCCTGTACCTGCTGCTCTACTACCGTGGCCTGGCGCTGGTCGCGGTGTCCAGCCTGGTGATCGCCGGGCTGCTGGCCTGGATGTCGGTCATCCTGCTCGGCAAGTACCAGGGCTTCGCGCTGTCGCTGGCTGGCATCGCCGGCCTGATCGTGGCCATCGGCATCACCGCGGACTCGTTCGTGGTGTTCTTCGAGCGGCTCCGGGACGAGGTGCGGGAGGGCCGTTCGCTGCGGGCGGCGGTGGAACGTGGCTGGACCCGGGCCCGGCGCACCATCCTGGTCTCCGACACGGTGTCCTTCCTGGCCGCCGCGCTGCTGTACTACTTCGCGATCGGCAGTGTCCGCGGCTTCGCGTTCACCCTCGGCCTGACCACGGTGATCGATGTGCTGGTGGTGTTCACCTTCACCAAGCCGATCATCACCCTGCTGGCCAGGACCAGGTTCTACGGCGACGGCCATCCGCTGTCCGGGCTCGATCCCAAGCGGCTCGGTGCCCGCGCGCCGTGGCGGGGCACGGTCCGGACGCCGGCCCGGGTACCGGCCCGGACCCCGGCAAAGGAGGCCTGATGTCCCGGTTCCGTGGCCTCGGCGGCCGCCTCTACCGGGGCGAGGTCTCTGTCGATTTCGTCGGCCGCAAGCGGCTCTGGTACACGATCTCCGGGGTGATCCTGGCGATCAGCGTGGTCGCGCTGCTGGTCTTCGGGCTCAACTTCAGCGTGGACTTCAAGGGCGGGTCGCTGTTCAAGTTCCCGGCCGGCACCGAATCCATCAGCCAGGTGCGCACCACGGTGAGCGGGGCCGGCGGTGGCTCGGACGCCATCGTCCAGCGCGCCACCGACATCGCCAACGGCTCCTCCGACTGGAGCGTGCAGACGCACCCGCTCACCGCCGCCCAGCAGAGCAGCGTGTCGGGAGCGATCGCAAGCACCTTCCACCTGAACCAGAGCCAGATCAGCACCCAGTTCGTCGGCGCCAGCTGGGGCAGCCAGATCTCGCGGAAGGCGCTGGAAGCACTGATC
>Ga0306922_10004095_pt1 | contig 13762 bp, 11 predicted proteins | sample sta12Cox44000082_FD_203758 | JGI IMG/M metagenome (GOLD analysis project Ga0306922, IMG submission 203758) | Lab enrichment of tropical soil microbial communities from Luquillo Experimental Forest, Puerto Rico - statoxic.12C.oxic.44.000.082 (v2)... | ecosystem: Environmental > Terrestrial >... | reverse complement strand
TCCACTACGCGGGGCGAGAGGGCGATCGGCGGTATCGAGTACCGCATTCAACAGGACATTGCACCCGGCGGTCAGGTCCTCGGGTTTGGCGTCTTCGATCTCGTTGTGGCTGATGCCGCCGATGCAGGGTACGAAGACCATCGCGGTGGGCGCGACGCGCGCCATGTAGACGGCGTCGTGCCCGGCGCCGCTGATGATGTCCTGATGCGCATAGCCTTGCGCCTCGGCCGCATTGCGCACCGCGCCGATGAGGCCGGGATCGAACGGGGTCGGAGGAAAGTACCAGAATTCTCTCACATCGATCTCCAAGCCGATCGGTGCGGCGGCAGCCGCGCAGGCCTGTCGCAGCTCGCGATCCATCACGGTCAGCACAGCGTCCTCGGGATGGCGGAAATCGACAGTGAAAAACACTCGCCCGGGGATCGTGTTGCGCGAATTGGGGCTGACCTGGAGAAAGCCGACGGTCGCGCAGGCATAAGGGGCATGAGCGTGGCCAATCCGGTTGACGGCGTCGATCATGCGGGCGGCACCGACCAACGCGTCGCGGCGCCGCGGCATCGGTGTCGGCCCGGCATGCGCCTCCTGGCCGGTGACGGTAACCTCGTACCAACGCTGGCCTTGGGCGCCGGTCACGACACCGATCGGCTTTTGCGCGGCTTCGAGGATCGGTCCTTGCTCGATATGCGCCTCGAAATACGCCGCGACCGGCCGGTGGCCGACCGGCTCGGGACCCGCAAAACCGATCCGCTCGAGTTCCACGCCAAGGGTGACCCCGGTCACATTGTCCGGGCGCGCGAGACCCTCGGCGAGGTCAAAGACCCCGGCAAAGACGCCTGACCCAACCATCGCTGGCGAAAACCGAGAACCTTCTTCGTTGGTCCAGGCGACAATTTCGATAGGCGCCTCGGTCTCGTAGCCCAGATCGTTGAGGGTCCGCACGATTTCGAGCCCCGCCATCACGCCATAGGCGCCGTCGAACTTACCGCCGGTTGGCTGAGTGTCGAGATGGCTTCCAGTCATGACCGGCGCCTGATCGGGATCGCGGCCGGCACGGCGCGCGAAGATGTTCCCGATTTTGTCGATGCGGACGGTGCAGCCGGTTTCCTCGCACCAGCGAATAAAGAGCCGCCTCGCCTCGCCATCGAGATCGCTCGCGGCGAGCCGACAAACCCCACCCTTTGGAGTCGCGCCGATCTGCGCCAATTCCATCAGGCTCGCCCACAAACGCATACCATTGATCGACAGATTTCGCATCTGGCCCTCACGCTCTTCGCGATTTGGAAGGTCCCGCCTCCAACCATAAGAACTCGAGCTTTCTGTCCAAAGAGCTGTTTTCAGTCCGCGTTCGCAAGACCGCACTCACCGACGAGCACGTGATTCGAGGCGCCCGCCGATGGGCGGAAGGGCGGTAAGCCCATAGACTCCGGAGCTCAAGGCGGTGATACAGAAGCTGACGGGCCAGTCCGTGTAGAAGGCCAGCGTAATGCCCGTCCAGGCTTCCAATAATGCCAAGGCGACCGACAGCAGAAGCCCGTTTCCGATCCTGGTCGTCAGCCGTTGTGCCGCCGCCGCCGGACCGACCATCAGCGCAAAGACGAGGAGCGCGCCGACAATCTGCACGCACTCGGCGACCGCCAGCGCCACGATCGCCAGGAACAGCACCGAATAAAGCCGCAGCGATACGCCCTTCGCCTCGGCCAATTCGGGCAGCAGGCTCGCGAACAGCAATGGCCGTGAGATGCCTGCAAGTACCCCTACACTGACGACGCCCAACCACAGCAACGTCCGCACGGTCCCGGCATCGACGGCAAGCACATTGCCGAACAGCAATGCGGTTGCCTGAGTTGCGTAGGCCGTAAAGAAGTGGAGGAACAGCAAACCAAGGCCAAGCGATAACGCCAGGACTATGCCGATCGCCACATCGCGGCCGCCCAAACGCTCGCCCATTGCGCCCATGCCGATTCCCGCCGACATGGTCAGCGCCACCATGCCCCAGAGTGGCGCGATCCCGATCAGAACCGCGCCGCTCGCACCGGTAAAGCCGACATGGGCAAGCGCATGACCGGCGAAGGCCTGCCCGCGCAGAACGAGGAAATAACCAACCAAGCCCGAGACGACTGCGACAATGGTCGCCGCCGCGAAAGCATTCCGCATGAAGTCGTATTCAAGCATCGCCATGCCGCACGCCCAGCAGATCGTGTGCGTCAGCTGACCGATGATCGTGGCGGTGAGCGTCGCGCTCGACATCGTGATTGCCAGATAAGACAAAGATCCGACCCTTCGCGCGGATCACGTCGATATCGGCTCCATAAAGGCGCGACAGGACCGGCCCGGTTATCACCTCATCGACAGTTCCGAGTTCCGCTTGGCCGCGCCCAAGATAGAGCACGCGATCCACGGCGCCGAGCAGCGGGTTCAACTCATGGGCGCTGAACAAGATGGTAATCCCGAGTTCTGCCCGGAGCGAGTTGGTCAACGCAATCACGTCGCCCTGGAAGCGCGGGTCGAGATTAGCCAGCGGCTCGTCCAGGAGCAGCAGCTGCGGGCGGCCGATCAGAGCCTGGGCCAAGAGCAGACGCTGACGTTCGCCCCCTGAAATCTCCGCCAAGGGCCGCCGCGCCAATTTGTCGGCGCCGACCAGGGCGAGAACACGATCGACTTCAACGCGCGCCGTTCTGCCGGCGAACGGCAAGCCGAGCCGATGGCCGCTAAATACAGTGGCAACGAAGTCCCAGCCGCTCAGCCGCAGATTACCGCCGGCACTGCGATTTTGCGGCATGTACCCAATCGCCGGGTTGCCGCGCACTGCCGCCAGGCCGAGCACACGGATATTGCCGCGGCTTACCGGCATTAGGCCCAGAACGGCACGCATCAACGTCGTCTTGCCGGAGCCGTTGGGTCCGAGCACGCCGACGAATGCACCCGTCGCGATCTCCAGGCTCACAGCGGACAGCACATCGCGGCCGCCCAACCTCAGCGTGACGTCGCGGAACTCGATAGCACTCACGGAGCTTGCTTGGCGAGCGCGCGCTCGACTGCATCGAGCTCGTTCATCATCCAGCTCTGATAGTTCTCGCCGACAGGCGTGGTCTCGGTAGCCGCGACTAAGGGGATTCCGGCCGCTTTGGCGATTTCCCGCATCCGGTCGGCGATCGGGTCGGTCGCTTGGCTGTTGTAGATCAGCAGTTTGACCCGGTGCATCTTGAGGCTGTCCTCAAAACTGGCGATATCCGAGGCGCTTGGTTCGGTGCCATTCATTACGGCAAGCTGAAAGGTCTGGTTCGTGACCTGCATGCCGAGGGCATCGAACATGTAACGGAAGATCGGTTCGGTCGCCGTGACAGGCGTTCCGGCGAACCGCTGGCGGAGCTCGCCGATCTTCCCCTGGATCGGCTTCAGCGATTCCTCGAACCGCGCGAGGCGCTCTTCATATCCGGCTTTGTTGGCGGGATCTTCGGCGATCAAGGTGTCGGAAAGTCTCTTGCCCAGCGCCGACATTGTTACTGGGTCGTACCAAATATGCGGGTTGTCGCCGATTTTCTTCCCGATCAGATCGGCGACAATGATTGTTTTGCGATCGGCCGAGCGGGCGGCACCAAGGAGTTTTTCCATCCACGGGTCATAATCGATACCGTTGTAGATGACGATACGTGCGGTCGAGACATCCCGAGCCGCCGACGGGCTCAGCTCAAAGAGATGCGGGTCCTGGCCGGGGTTACTGAGGATACTCGTCACGCTAACGTCCGGGCCGCCGATCTGCTTGGTGATGTCGCCATAGAAATTCTCGGCCGCGACGATCTTGATCGGGGCCGCCAGAGCTGGCGAAGTCGCCGCGATTAAGCCGAAAAGCCCGCCGACGAGCCGGTGCAAGCATTTCCTCGGGCTAACGGCGATCACCGGGCCGCGTCGACGTGAGAAGACGAGCACGAGCGGGTGGCCTCGAGGGTCTCCGCCTCGACCTCCAAGCCGAGCCACGGGATCCATTCGCCAGCGATCGTTACGATGCCGTCGTTCACGACCGATTGCCTGCGCCAGTACGGCCTATCCCGATGTTCCCCAAGCTGGCCTCGATCAAAATGATACATTATATCATTAACTGATTCAGCTGTCGGGAACAAATGTCCCTCACAAGGCTGCGACAAGCACCGCCTGCAACTTAGGTCTCGAATCAACGCCGATCGACGCTATACATTTGCCCTATGGCTTCACCTAGGGAGGTCTGATGGCGGGTGATGAGCGGCTGACGGTGTGCGGGATCGAGCTTGAACTCCTCCGACGGGGCTCGGGTCGTCAAATCCTGTTGCTGCATGGCTTCCAGACCGTCGATCCGGCGGCTCGCTTTCTCGAACTGCTCGGGCGACATGGAGAAATCATCGCGCCAGCCGGTCCCGGGTTCGGGAGTTCGCCGCGGCCCAAGGATTTCGACACCGTCTATGATCTCGTGCATCTCTATCTTGAGATCCTCGAAACGTTGCCCGGCGAAAGGACGACGTTGGTCGGCTTTTCGTTTGGGGGCTGGCTAGCCGCGGAGGTGGCTGTAAAGTGCAGTCATCGGCTCGACAAACTGGTGCTCGTCGATCCCCTTGGGATCAAGGTCAGCGACCGCGAGACACCGGACATTCTCGACATCTTCAACCGCTCGCCGGAAGAGGTGCGGCAGAAGAGCTGGCACGACCCGGACAGGTTCGCGCCGGATTTCAACGAGATGTCGGAGGAGGCGCTCGTGATCTATGCCCGTAATCGCGAGGCGCTCTGCCTTTATGCCTGGCACCCATACATGTACAACCCGCAATTGCCGCGCTGGCTCCGGCGGATCAACGTGCCATCGCTGCTGCTGTGGGGAATGAGTGACCGGGTCGTCACACCGGATTACGGCCGGGCCTACAGCCGGCTGATCCCCGGTTCGCGCTTTGAATTGATCGAAGCCGCCGGCCACCACCCAGAAATCGAGCAGCCCGAAGCCTTTGGCGAGCGGGTGTCCCGCTTCCTTGAGGAGTAGCCGCCATGCAGGCCTGGTATCATTGCGAGAACGTCTATCCCTTTGTTCCGCAGGACGTACTCGACAGCGCCCCCTCGGTGCGCGCCAGCCTCCCGAACAAATATTGCGACCCGAAGATCGCCGCGGATTTGTTCCAGGAATGCCTCGACGAGCATCTGCTGTGCGACGATCTCGGGGTCAATGTGGTCTCGATCGAGCACCATTCCGGGATCAACAGCCTTTATGGCGCGAGCCCGATGATCCTTGGCATCCTCGCGCGGCAGACAAAGAAGGTACGTATTCTAAGCCTCGGCACGTTGATCACGGTCCGCCCCGACCCGGTGCGCGTGGCCGAGGAATACGCGACCGCCGATGTGATCTCGCGCGGCCGACTCGAGATCGGCTTTGTCAAATCGGGCGACAGCGAGATGGTGTCGGGCAACGCCAACCCGGTCGGCTATGTCGAGCGCTTTTGGGAGGCGATCGACCTCATCCAGAAGACCTTGACCTCTCATGACGGCCCGTTCAGCTGGGAGGGCAAATACTACACGCATCGCCACGTCAATATTTGGCCGCCAGTCTTTCAGCGGCCGCATCCGCCGATGTGGGCCGCGACCGGAGACCCCGAGACTTCGGCGGAGCTCGGCCGTCGCGGCATGGTCAATGCACTTGTGCTGCGTGGACCCGAGGCCAGTAAGCGCGCGTTCGACACTTACCGTACCGCGCGCCGTGAAGCAGGTCTGCCGGAGCCTGGCACTGACCGTTTCGCTTATGCGGCTCTCTGCTACGTTGGGGATACCGACGAGGAAGGTCTGCGGGTCGGCAGCAAGACGTTATGGTTCCTCAACACCAGCCTCAAGCAGTCGCCGCAGATGTCAAAATTCCTGCCGGGTCGCATGTCTCCCGAGGCTGCCGCGCAGAATTACCGGACGGTACCGCACCCGGGGAGCCAAGCCAATCTGCGACCGGGACAAAGCCTGATTGGCATCACCGCAGAGCAGGCGATCGCGCGCGGCATCCTCTGCGCCGGCAACCCGGATACCGTCTACAAGCAAATCATGGACATCTATGACAAGGTCGGCGGGTTCGGGCATTTCATCTTTATCGGCCGCTCCGGTTTCCTCGACCATCAGGAGGCCGAAAAGGGCATCAGGCTGCTGGCCAAGGAAGTCCTGCCGCGGCTGCCCGCCGCGACCATCACCCCGGAGCCTGCCCGCCAAGCCGCCGAGTAATCTGGGTTAGCTTTGGTAGTCACTCAAATCCTGCGCGTTCGGCTCCCATCGCGTTTGCTGAAGCTTTTGCAGGAGCCGCGTATCGGCTGTGACTAGCTTCGCCCGCCGCTCCTCCGCGAGTGTCACGTACAGGCAATCGTAAACCGGGTGGTCGAGTTCGCGGGCGATCGCAACCGCGCGCGGCGCCAGGTCTGCTGCGCCGACTAGCGCGTCAAAGAACCGCGGCAAAATAGCAGCAATCTCAACAACTTGATCCTGATTGATGCGACCCAGTCGCGCCAATCGCCATGCGGCGTTGCACACTTCGGCAACCAATATGTCTGGCGCAATCAACGGTATTCCATCTCGGACGATGGAGACGGCGTGATCCGCCAGGGGCTCGTAGGGAAGGAACCACTTCAAAGCGACGCTCGCGTCCACAATTAAGGTCACCGCGAATCCCGGTCCTCACGAACCAGTTGTTCGGCCGTCGGGTAATCAGAACCCGGTTGAGGCGGTGGCGTCATCGCCCGGATTCGTTCCAGCTCGGCGAGCAATTCCGGGTGATTAGGCCTCGCCGCTTCGGTTAACAGCTCGCGTAGTGATTGTTCGAGGGGTTTGCGTTGCGCCGCTGCCCGCGCCTTCAACCGTTCGAAGACCCGATCATCGATATTGCGAATCACAACTTGCGCCATGATCACGCTCCCGCATCGCCAAGTGATTGCACGATGATATCATCATGACGCGGAGAGCATACAATACCGTCCTTGCAGATCCCTCCATCACCGCAACCGGATTGGGGTTGCGGGATGGTCGGCTGACGGGGTTAGATCGACGCACACAAGGATGAGAGCGAGGCGATGAACGACGCTGCACCCTGGATTGATCCCGAACTCGTTGCCGCCGGTAAATTGCTGCAGAGCCGGGGACTTGTTGCACCCGACCGCACGCAGGCTTCGCTCTCCGAAGTCCGCGCCGCGACCGACCGCATCGGGGCATTTCTCGGCGAGGGTTCGATCCCACTCGAACGCGAGCGGGATCTCTCGCTGCCGGGTCCACACGGTCAGGTGCCCTGCCGCCTGTACCTGCCCGATGGTGCCGAAAAGCCGCCGCTGATCATTTACACGCATGGCGGTGGGTTTATGCAGGGTAGCCTGCCGAGCTGGGATGCGATGCTGCGCGAGCTAGTTCGTCAGAGCGGTGTCGCCGCCCTTTCGGTCGACTACCGTCTGTCACCGGAGCATCGGTTCCCGGTTGCCTTTGAGGAGATGGTAGCGATGGTCCGCCTTGCCGCGCACGAAGGCGCGGAGTTCGGTATCGACCCGACCCGGCTTGCCGTCGGCGGCGATTCCGCAGGCGCCAATTTGGCGCTGGCGGCCGCTCTCGCCGTACGCGATGCCGGGCAGCGCGAGCTCGGCTTTATGCTGCTGATCTATGGCTGCTTTTCGACCGATACCGAGAGCCCGTCCTGGCAGCGCTTTGGTCAGGGTGCGGGATTGTCCCAGACCCAGATGCGCTGGATCTGGGAAACCTATCTCGAACGGCCGGAGCAGCGGGACGATTGGCGCGCCTCGCCGATCGTCGCCAACCTCGCTGGCCTGCCTCCCGCGCATTTGATCGTCGGCAGTCTCGATCCGCTGCTCGACGACAGCCACCGGCTTGCTGCGCGCTTAAAGGAAGCTGGCGTGCCCCACGAGCTCACGGTCTATGAGGGCATCAATCACGGCTTCATCCGCTACGGTCGGCTGATCGCGACTGCAAGGCGTGCGACCAGCGACTGCGCAATCGCGCTGTCCAAGGCGTTGGGCACAACTCGCTGACAATCCGTGTCAGTTGCGGGTGCTATGTCGATCCGGTGTAGACGTCGGCACCGTGCTTTCGGTGTTCCCTCTTGGCTCGCCGTTCGGCAGGACCCTGAGTGCGGGTCAGATTAAAGGCGGTGTTGATCAGGGCCACATGCGAAAACGCCTGAGGGAAATTGCCCAATTGCCTTCCGAGCGACGGCGCATATTCCTCCGCCAACAATCCAACATCGTTGCGGAGAGCTAACAAACGCTCGAAAAGATCTCGCGCTTCGGCGATGCGTCCCTGCAAGACGTAGTTGTCCGCGAGCCAGAAGCTGCAGGCGAGGAATGCACCTTCGCCAGGGGGGAGACCGTCAACGCCTTCCCCAGTGTGATATCGCATCACAAACCCGTCAACGAGGAGATGTTTCTCGATCGCGTGGATGGTGCCGACGATACGCGGGTCGGTGGGGGGCAAGAAGCCGACGAGCGGCACAAGCAGCAGGCTCGCATCAAGCGATTTTGAGCCATAAGCTTGGACAAAGCTGCCGAGCTCCGGATCGAAGCCATTGCGGCAGACATCTTCGTGGATCTCATCTCGCAGGCGGCGCCAGGCCGCGATCGGGTCCTCGGCCTTGCCGCTCTCCAGTATCTTGATCGCGCGATCGAACGCGACCCACGCCATCACTTTCGAGTGGGTGAAGTGCTGCGGCGGCCCCCGGACCTCCCAGATCCCTTCGTCTGGCTCACGCCAGATTGCAGCCAAATGCCCGAGAGTGGCCTGGCCGATCGCCACTCCGCGCTCGGTTGTCGGAAACCCGTGCTGATGGGCCAGGTATAACGCGTCGAGGATTTCGCCGTAGACATCGAGCTGGACTTGGTTGACCGCAGCGTTGCCGACGCGCACGGGCCGAGACGCTTCATATCCGGGAAGCCAGAGAACCTCCCATTCCATCAGCCGACGCTCGCCGCCGAGCCCGTACATGATCCGCATCTGATCCGGGCTACCGGCCACAGCGCGAAATAGCCAGTCCCGCCACCCCCGTGCCTCGTCATAAAAGCCGGCATGCATCAGAGCGAGAAGAGTGAAGGTCGCGTCTCGGAGCCAGCAGTATCGATAATCCCAGTTCCGATTGCCGCCCAGCTGCTCGGGCAGCGAGGTCGTCGCCGCCGCGACGATGCCGCCCGTCGTGGTGTAGGTCAGACCCTTCAATGCAACCAAAGAGCTTCTGACGGCTTCGGTCCAAGGGCCGGCGGGACAGCAGCGGGAAGACCAGCGTCGCCAGAACGTCTCGACCCTTCGCAGAGCCTGCTCTGCGTCGATCGGGGCTCGCAGGGGGAGGTGCGAGAGCCCGTAGCTCATCACGAACGGGATGGTCTCGCCGGCTCCGATTTCAAATTCTCCAACTGTCTTCAGGTCCTCGCCGCGGAGAAGCGCCGGGGTCCGTAGGATCACACGCTCCGGGCCGCCGATGGCGGCGATACCGCCTTCGGACAGCCGCTCGACCCAAGGCACGACGGCGCCATAGTCGAAGCGCACTATGAACTCGGTGCACATTTTGACGTGGCCACGCAGCCCGCGAGCCAAACGCACGACATCGGAAAAGCCATGGTCGTGCGCGATAAAATCGACCAGTTCGACCGCGCCCTCCGGTGTCTCGAACCTGGTCACAAGGATCAACGAACCATCGAGATAGCGGCGCTCCACGCGAGGATTAGGGTCGGCCGGCGCAATAAGCCAGCGCCCATGCTGAGGCTCGCCGAGTAGTGCAGCGAAACAGGCTCCGGAGTCGAACCGCGGCAAACAGAGCCAATCAATGGATCCGTTTCGCCCGACGAGTGCCGCGGTCGCGCAATCGCTGATCAGGGCATAGTCTTCGATCCGCTGGTTCGATGGCATGCGCCTCCCTTGCCCTATCCGTAGTAATAACGCAAGACGGTGGCCCCAACCCGTTGAGACGCCGGGGCTGCTTGCAGCTGGGCCACCTGTTTGCGCCAGAATTAGTCAGCCCACGGCTCACTGACCGCCATAGCCGCTCGCCTTGGGACCGGCGTTATCCGAATAGGGGCGCGCTGCCACATATGGGTCCCAATATGCCTTTGGCGCTAGATAGGGTGGTCCTGCGTAGTAATTATAAGTCGGGTAGTTATAGATATACCCATACCTCGGAAAATAATAGGGCGTGACTGAAAAGATTGTTTGATATCCGAGATAGTTATGCGGCCACCAATATGTGGAATTAGGTGTATAATAATAACTGTAATATTGCGCAGATGAAGTTGACGCCGCGCATGTGAGTAATGCTAACCCGGCGAGAGCCGATTTTGCAAGCGTATGCATAAGTAACCTCCGGAATGCTAACCCGTCCTACTGACTTAACGACTAACGACGGGAAATCGTTCTCATCGAGCCTCCATATTGACCGGAGGTTGATTAGAAATTTTTCGAATTCGCTCTCCCGAATGCGTCGAATATTCGGAGTCTCACGCGTCGTATGGAAGAAAGATGGCTTATCGACGTTATCGTGATCGGAGTTTCGCTGTGCAGGAGACGGGAAATACGACCTTATGGGGTTGCGTCTTTCGGCAAAGCGTCCCAACTGCTCGATCGTGGGGATGTCCAGCGAATTTGCATCAATGGCGTTGGAAGAAGCGTTTGCCTTCATTACCCACGCCGAAAAGACCTGGATGGGCCCCGGGGATCGTCGTGACATGACCAAGGGGACTGGGGCGAACCTAGTAGGAAGTCGGGGGGTTGAGGAGACGGAGAAATGGCTATTCGGAACACATGGTCTGCCGTGCCGGGCAAGATCGGTGGCTTGTGCCTCGCGCTGCTGCTCGTGATGGGTCTATCTGCGCAAAAGGCTCCGGCCGCGGCAGAGCCGCAGACATTGGTAAGCGATTTTTACGGGGTCTTGCTCAGCAATATGAAGGAAGGCCGAATGCTCGGCGAGAGCGGGCGATATGCGAGACTGGCGCCGGTCGTCGACAGGGTGTTCGACATCCCGGCTATGACCAAGCTCGCTATCGGCCCGCATTGGGCGACCCTTAGCCCGGCGCAGCAACAACAGGTGATGGCTGCGTTCGCGCACTATGTTGCTGCCACCTACGCCGACCAATTCAACTCTTATTCGGGTGAGCAGCTGCAAGTGACCGGGCAGCGGCCGTTTGGTTCAGACGTCATGGCGCAAACCAAGATCGTCAAATCCAACGGCGAGGCGACGAGACTCGATTATCTGATGCGCCAGGACCAGGGTGCGTGGCGGATCTCCGACGTGTATCTCGATGGTACGATCAGCCAGCTGGCAGTGCATCGCTCGGAGTTCCATTCGATCCTCCAGCGGGAGGGCGTCGACGGCCTGGTGACAGCCCTGAACCGCAAAGTCAACCTGCTGCAAAGCATCGCTCGGTCGTCTTAATCAGTGCCAGTTTCGCCGTTCGTCCTCTGCTGCGGTGGGAGGTCAGGCAAGGCCACATTGATGGGTCTTGGAGTGGCCTCAGTCGGCGGCGATCGGAGTAGCGGTTCGAGCTGAGGTTCGATTGCCTTGAGCAACTGAACGGCGAGCGCGCTGGTAAAATGGTATGACGCGGCGATCGAGCCCGGCACGTAAGCGGTGATCGTGCCGTAGAACCGGTCGCCGAGGAAGAAGACAAACGTGGCCGTGCGGTCGAGGACCCGCTGGGAGATCAGCCGGCCCCCGCCACTAAAATGATCCACGCGATTGTCGCCGGTGCCGGTCTTGCCGCCGACCGGTAGCAGGCCCCCGCTCGCAGTACGGTACACGCCGCTCAGCCGGCGTGCGGTACCCTCGGCAACGACACCAAGCAGCACCTGACGCACTGCCTCGGCGACCTCAGGCGCAAGGACCCGCTGCGGCTGCGGGTCGACCGCCATCTCGGTGTCGTAAGGGGTTCCGGCACCAAAATGCAGACGCTGCAGGTCGACTGTCGGCAACCGAACACCGTCATTGAGAATGATCCCCATCAGATCTGCGAGCGCGTCGGGCCGGTCGCCGGAGCTGCCGATCGCAGTACCATAGGCTGGCACGAGATGGCCGAACGGGTACCCCTGCCGCTCCCAGTCCTCCAGGATCCGCTCGAAGGCGTCCTGTTCCAAGAGGATGCGAATGCGCACGTCCTGCTTGTGCGCGCGATGGGCCTTGAAAAGCCAGCCATAAACTTCCTGACGAACCCCGGCACTCGCTGCTGTGACGTCCTCACGTGAGGCGTTCGGATGGTCCTGCAGATAATTTACGAGCCAAAGTTCCAGCGGATGAATCCCGGCGAGGTAGCCGCGATCCTCGCGCGAAAAACGCTGGGGATCGTATTTTTGATAGAGGTCCCACAGGTCGTCGTCCGTGATCGACTCATGCGGCAGATAACGGTGGAGGAATGTGCCGAGCTCCTGCCGGCTCGCATCCGGCCGCACCGACAAGAAAACGACAGCCAAGCGCTTGGCGAACGGCCGTGTGCGATGCGCGAGCGTCGCGAGCGCCTCGTCCGGCGAAAGGCCCTGATAGGTCCGATAGAAGCGGTTCAAATAGACCTTGCTTTCCTGATCGACAAAACGCCGCAAGAAGGCCTCGCGCTCGGGATCGTCGCGCGCTGCCGACAACAACTTCTCCTCGCCGCTCTGCGCCATGTGGTAGTGGACGAGATCGCGCATCATGCGGATGAAGACGTTGTTGATCGAATGCGCGAAGCCGTCGGCGACCGAGAAAATCGAATGGTCTTCCCACTTCTCGAAATTGGCATAGGCGTGCACGCCGCCGCCGGTGAAGAAGGCCTGTGGGCTGCCCGAATAATGGCGTTGCATCGCCGCGTCGATCATTGGCTTGAGGCCGCGATCACGCGCATTGGCGAGGTAGTTGGCCGCCCAATTTGTCAGCGCGTCATTGTCGCTCCTGGCGGTGGCCGCAATCGCCAGCAGATCCTTGCGTGACAATGGGGCTAACCGCCCATGCAGCTCGTCGACGACATCGAGATAGGTAACGAGAGTGCGCAATTTGGCGGTCGAGCCGAGCTGCAATCTGGCGCCCGAGTTGATGTCGAACGGCTCGTCGAGGCTGTCGGCATGAATTCGCAGATAATTTTGGTCGGCGCCGCGCTCGTAGAGCACAAGGCTCCAGGCGACGCGGGCCGGGCTGGCCTCGCCGAGCAGTTGCTTGCCGACGAGACCGAGAGAGCGATCATAGGCTGGATCGCGTAGACCTTCGAGCACCTGGGTGACCCGCTTTTGCGAAGGCGTGTCGACCGTGGCATGGCCCGTTAGATCGAGCCGGTCGAGGGCATAGAGGTCGGCCAGGTGGAGCACGGATACCAGCTTTGCCCGCAACCGATCGGTAGCCTTGTTCCCGACGTAGGATATCGCCGGCGAAACCGGCAACTGGGTTCGGAAACGCAGCGTCGCCGCGAGCGCCGAACCGCGCAGCTGCGGGCTTATGATTCCCGCCTCAGCAAGCAGGCGGAGATAATGATTCGTCAACGCGCCAAGGGCGGCACCGTCGCCGTTCAGGTAATATGCAGGCCGGCGGCCGGCCAGCAAGAGGCTCAGCACCTGCCGATAAATCTCGCCTTTACGCGCCCTTTGTGCCTCCGTCACCGCTGGGCTCGTTAATATGCTGGTCGCCTCTGCCGGGCCGGTGCCGTACCAGATCCACAGCGCCTCGGGGACGCCGATCACCTCCCCATAGCCCGGGCGTGAACCGAGCGGTGTCGAGTTGAGATAAGCCGCGACAATCTCGCGCCGTGCAGCGGTCGTGTCCGGGCCATTGCGATAGGCGCCGGCC
>Ga0306922_10004093_pt1 | contig 13763 bp, 14 predicted proteins | sample sta12Cox44000082_FD_203758 | JGI IMG/M metagenome (GOLD analysis project Ga0306922, IMG submission 203758) | Lab enrichment of tropical soil microbial communities from Luquillo Experimental Forest, Puerto Rico - statoxic.12C.oxic.44.000.082 (v2)... | ecosystem: Environmental > Terrestrial >... | reverse complement strand
CGCGCCGGCCTGCTGTGAGCGCGACACCCTGCTCTGCCATCACCTCCTCGAGCGCGGCCAGCCACGCCACGTCGTCGAGACCGTCCCGTAACAGGTGTGAGCGCTCGCGCAACGCCTGCTCATATGCAGTGGCCCGTGAGGCGTGCGCGGGATCAAACCCGAGCACCAGACGATCGAGAAACCGCCGCCGTCCGCTGGGCCCTTCGAGGAAGAGCCGATCCATCGGCGGTGTCAACCACACGACGCCGAGCCGCTCGCCGAGTGCCGCCTGGCCGCGCACGGGCTCGCCGTCGATTCGCACCACTCGGCGCTCGCTCGCCATGCGATCTCGCCCTGTCCCGACACGCAACGCTCCGCGGCGCGTCGCGACGACCGCGGCAACGGCCCACCTCGAATGGCGGGGGTCGCATCCGGACCCAGGTCGACGATCGATCTCCGTCAATTTGGCGCCGCGCAACCCGCGGCCCGGCGCGAGAAAGGAAAGGGCTTCCAAGAGATTGGTCTTGCCGGCGCCGTTCGGCCCGGTAAGCACCACCGGCTCGGTGCCGAGGTTGAGCCTAGCTTCGCGATAATTGCGGAAGTCGGTCAATACGAGGCGCGTCACGCCGACGCGCTGCGCCGCGGCACCGGCGCTGCTGCGGGCTTCCTGTGCCTCGGCCAACATGGTTCAATATGTGGGGTCGAAAATCCCTTTTTGCCAGCATCGGTTACCAGTTGCCGGCGCGCTTACACCCGCATCGGCATCAGGACGTAAAGCGCACTCGCATCGGCGCTGTCGCGGACGATCGTCGGCGAGCCGGCATCCGACATCACGAACTGCGCTCCCTCGCCCTCGATCTGCTCGGCGATGTCGAGGAGGTATCGGGAATTGAAGCCAATTTCCAGTGGGCTGGCGAGGTAGCGCACCTCGAGCTCCTCGATGGCTGTGCCGTTCTCGGGGCTCGTCGCCGACACGATGAGGCTGCTATTCTCGATGGCGAGCTTGACCGCCCGGCTCTTCTCGGTCGAGATCGTCGACACCCTGTCCACCGCCTCGGCAAAGGATTTGCAGTCGACTTCCAAGATCTTGTCGTTGTTGGAGGGGATCACCCGGTCGTAATCTGGGAAGGTTCCGTCGATCAGCTTGGAGGTCAGCGCCGCTTCGCCGACGATAAAGCGGATCTTCGTCTCGGAGAGGGCGATCTGCACTTCGTCCTCGCCTTCCTCGACGAGCTTGCGAAGCTCGAGCACGGTCTTGCGCGGAATGATGACGCCCGGCATCTCGGCCGCGCCCTCTGGGAGCACCATTTCAACCCGGGCGAGCCGATGGCCGTCGGTCGCAACTGCGCGAATGACCGGCACCTCGTCGTTCTTTGTCGTATGCAGGTAGATGCCGTTGAGATAGTACCGGGTCTCCTCAGTCGAGATCGCGAACCGTGTACGGTCGATCAACGTCCGAAGCTCGCTCGCCGGCAGCGCGAAATTGTGCGGCAGCTCGCCGCTGGCCATTATCGGGTAGTCCTCCGGCGGTAGACATTGCAGGGTGAAGGTCGAACGGCCGGAACGCAGCACCGTCGCGTTGCGCTCGCCGCTGGTCTCAATCTCTACCTGAGCGCCCTCGCGTAGCTTCCGGACAATGTCGTAGAGCGTGTGCGCCGGCGCGGTCGTTCGGCCTTCTCGCTCGATCTGCCCGGGAACGCGCTCGATGATCTCGAGATCCATGTCGGTGGCGCTTAGCGCCAGCCGTCCGGTCTCGGCGCGCAACAGCGCATTCGACAATATCGGGATTGTCGTACGCCGTTCGACCACGCTCTGCACGTGGCTCAGCGCTTTGAGGAGAGCCGCCCGTTCGACGATCAGTTTCATGGTTGCTGCATTGAAGTTGCGAGACCAGCGCGGGTCTAACCCCAAGTCAACGTCCGAGCCGTGCCCGGGGCCGAGATGGGCCAGCGCCCCGTTGCGTCATCCCGAGCGGTTCAGCAGACGGGTTCACACCATAGCACAAAGCGGTGCGCGCCTCAGCACGCAGTTTCGAAGCCGCGCCCGTGCGATATCGTCGAGACTCAGGTTTGCAGCATCCGACGCAACAGCTCTACATCCTCAGCAAGCGCGCGGTCGCCGAGAGTAAGCTCCTCGATCTTGCGGACCGCATGCATGACTGTGGTGTGATCGCGGCCACCGAATTTCCGGCCGATTTCTGGCAGCGATCGCGTTGTCAGCTGCTTGGCGAGATACATCGCGATCTGTCGCGGCCGAGCTACGGCGCGAGCCCGACGTTCCGAGGTCATCTCGCTCAGCCGGATATTGAAATGCTCGGCGACGCGCCTTTGGATCTCGTCGATCGTCACCCGCCGCTCGCAAGAACGCAACAGATCGCGCAGCAACTCTTGCGCGGTTTCGAGCGTGACTTCCCGTCCGATCAGCTGCATATCCGCAATGATGCGGTTCAGGGCCCCCTCGAGTTCGCGGACGTTCGAGGTGATCTTATGCGCGAGGAACTCCATCACCTTCTGAGAAATCCGTATACCGGTGTGCTCGGCCTTCGACTGCAGGATGCCGAGGCGCAGCTCATAGGTGGTCGGGTGCAGATCGGCAACGAGCCCCCAGCCGAGCCGGGAGCGCATACGCTCCTCAAGCCCTTCAAGATCGGAGGGCGACTTGTCGGCTGAGATTACGATCTGGCGGTTCTGATCGACCAGCGCATTGAAGGTGTGGAAGAACTCTTCCTGGGTCGAATCCTTGCCGCTGATGAATTGAACATCGTCTATCATCAGCAAATCGACCGAGCGAAATTGCTCCTTAAAGTCCATCGTCGACTTGAAGCGCAGTGCTCGGATGAACTGATACATGAATTTCTCGGCGGAGAGGTAGATGACCTTGCGGTCGCAGGCATGCCGGCGAACGTGCCAAGCGACCGCATGCATCAAATGGGTTTTGCCGAGACCGACACCGCCATAAAGAAAGAGTGGGTTGAACGGCACGGTATGAACCGAGTTGGCGCAAGCCTCGGCGACACGTCGCGCCGCGGCGTGGGCCAGCTCATTCGGCTTGCCGACGACGAAATTCTCGAACGTAAAGCGCTGGTCGAGCGCCGAGAACTGCGCCTTATCCTCGCTAATTTCGAGCACGACGGCGGGTTCTGCGAAGGGAACTGCGGGCTGGCCACGATTTTTAGACTCGCCGCCTCGGGCGGCCGAATGGTCAAACCCATTACGACTGGGGGCGACCGCCACGACAATCGAGACGCCGGTCACCCGCTGGTTCTCCGCTCGCCATAGCGCGAGAAGGCGGTCGGCGTAATGCGTCGCGACCCAGTCGCGCAAAAAGCGGGTCGGCGCGGCGACGATCGCCTCCCCGTCATCCACTCGCTCCACGCTCATCGGTCGCAGCCAGCTGCGGTAGGCGGCTTCGCCGACCTCCGCCTTGAGGTGGCCTAGAACCCGAGCCCATTCGCTCTGGCACCCACCTGCCGAGGTATCAACTTCTTCTATGCGAACCGCTTCTGCCACTACCGCATCCCCCCAAGTCCAGGACGGCAGCACTAACCGGCTTAGTGCCCGTGCCGGTAAGATCTACACCCAAGGACCGTCGATTTCGGGCTCTGCACCGTCGCCCTGCGCAGGCAAACTCGGGCTTCGCGCCGAGGTAATTACTGTCAAGATCTGTAAAGAGGAAGAAATTTTATTCAGGTTAATTGACATTTACAGAGAACATAAGTAGTTTTCGGCTTCGTTATTCGGGATTTTAGGCGATATGACGGATTCATGGCAACCCGGACCGAAAACAGAACGCGCGAAAGTTTACCACCGACCGACGGTCGGTTGCGCGAAAAGTCCACAAACGCCAAACGTTGGTGGGAGAGCGTCGGGTCGCGACATTTGGTCGCAGCGGCGGCGTTGCGCGATCAGAGCGCGTTAATGCGGGCGGCCAGGCGAGACAGCTTCCGTGAAACCGTATTCTTGTGGAGCACGCCCTTGGCAGTCGCCCGGTGCAACTCGGGCTGCGCCAATTGAAAGGCGTCTCGAGCCGCCGCCTTGTCACCGCTCGCGATCGCCGTCTCGACCTTCTTGACGAAAGTACGCACACGGCTCATCCGAGCTCGGTTGATCGCCGTGCGTTTGGCGATTTGGCGTATACGCTTTTCCGCCGATTTGTGACTGGCCATGCTCGCCCGCGCTAAAAAACGGAGTGCGGGTTTATATCGGCCGGCTGTCGCCTCGTCAATCGAGCGGGCCGTAAGGGTAGGGGCGCCGTCTAGTGTTCACCGGTCCCTCATCGGTTTGCCTCGCTAGCGTTGCCGCTTCGCACAGAAGAACGTTGATCGACCGGATTGCACGATCCGGCGCACACCCGCACCGCAGTCGCAGCCGGGGCAGGCACCGCCTTCGCGGCCGTACACGGCCCAGTGATGCTGGAAATAGCCGAGCGCGCCGTCGGCCTGGACGTAATCGCGGAGCGACGAACCTCCTGCCGCAATGGCCTCGGACAAGACCGACCTGATCGCCGCGACCAGCCGCGCCGCCCGTCCCAGGCCGATCGATGCGGCGAGCCGACGCGGCGACAGCCTCGCGCGGAACAATGCCTCGCAGACATAGATGTTACCGAGGCCGGCAACGACCCGCTGATCGAGCAGCGCCGCCTTGATCGGCGTCAGCCTGCCGGCGAGCTTGGTTGCGAGATAGGCATCGTCGAAGCCGGGTTCGAGGGGCTCGGGCCCGAGCCCGACGAGGAGCGGATGCCGGTCCTCTTCGCCGCGCTTGACATAATCGAGCGTCCCGAACCGACGCGGGTCGTTAAAGCGGATGACGGTCCCGTCGTCCAGTGTCAGCACGACATGGTCGTGCGGAGCGTCGGGCAGCGCGGCGCGGTCGGCAGTAACGCGGCCGGACATACCGAGGTGGAGCAGCAGCAGACCGTCCGCATCGAGCTCGATCAGGATGTACTTGCCTCGGCGGCCAAGCGCGCCGATCCGGGCGCCGTCGAGCCGTGCGGCGAGCGCCGGCGGAAACGGTCGTCGCAGATCGGGCCGGCGCAGTTCCGCCCGCACGATCCGGCGTCCGCTGATCTTCAACGCCAGGCCGCGGCGGACAGTCTCGACCTCAGGCAGCTCGGGCATTGCTCCGCCAACATAAGGCGCGCCGGGATCGGCGCGCCGTGACGTGCGCGATCCCATGGGGTTATCTTCCTGCACGATGAGCGAGGACGAGACAAGCAGCGGCGTAGATTTCGGCTCGCGCCGGGTGCCGGAAAAAGAGAAGGCACCGCTCATACGCGCCTTGTTCGACAGCGTCGCCTCACACTACGACCTGATGAACGACCTAATGAGCGTCGGCATTCACCGCTCGTGGAAGGCCGAGATGGTCGCTTGGCTCAACCCGCACCCGGGTCAGGTTCTTCTCGATGTCGCGGGGGGCACCGGCGACATCGCTCTGCGCGCTCTCCCGCACCTCGCTGCCGAGAACGCAGCCCCCCTCGGAAGCATTGTCGTCTGCGACGCCAGCGAGCGCATGCTCGAAGTCGGACGCGCCCGTGCTCTCGACCAAGGGATCCTCGCTGGGATCGAGTGGGTGTGCGCCGATGCGGAACGGCTTCCGGTGGCCGACCGCAGCGTCGATCTGTACACCATCGCCTTTGGGTTGCGGAACGTCACCCGGATCGATGTGGCGCTTGCCGAGGCGCGTCGTGCGCTCAAACCCGGTGGTCGTTTTCTGTGTCTCGAATTCACCCCCGAAATCACGCCGCTCCTCCAGCCGTTATACGATCTGTACAGCTTCGGTATCGTGCCGCTGCTCGGTCGGATCGTCACCGGCGATCGGGAAGCATACGCCTATCTCGTGGAAAGCATCCGGCGTTTCCCTCGACAGAGCGAGCTTTGCGAAATGGTTGCGCGCGCGGGGCTCGATCAGGTGAGGTTTCGCAACCTCACGGGGGGCGTCGCTGCGCTCCATTCGGCTTGGCGTCTCTGACGTACTCCGGCCCGAATTCGGGCTCGTACGGAGTGCCCGCAACCTCGCCCGGTTAACCCGGATTGGTCTGATCTTGGCGCGGCACGACGCGCTCTTTCCGCTGGAGGCCGTTCCCGGCTTCGCGCCCCTCTTGCGGATCGGCCGCGCCCTCCTGCGCCGTCGTACCCGCGTCGCGCCGCGCCCAGGCCAGCGGCTCGCCGCGGCGTTCGGCGAGTTGGGGCCGAGCTTCATCAAGCTAGGTCAACTTTTGTCGACGCGAGCCGATCTCTTTGGCGAAGAGATCACCCTCGACCTGGCGAGCCTGCAAGACCACCTGCCGCCGTTCCCCGGACACGAGGCGCGGGCTCTGATTGAGACCGAGTTCGCTCGGCCGCTCGAGACACTGTTCGCATCGTTCGACGACACCGCCGTCGCCGCTGCTTCGATCGCGCAGGTGCATTTCGCGCGGACCACCGATGGGCACGACGTCGCAGTGAAGGTGTTACGGCCGGGGATCGTCGAGGCGTTTTCGCGCGATCTCGACCTCTTCCTGTGGCTCGCCACGTTGGGCGAGCGTCTTCAGCCTATGCTGCGGCGGTTAAAGCCGGCCGAGGTCGTGCAGACCTTGGCCGAGGTGGTGCAATTCGAGATGGATCTGCGTTTCGAGGCAGCAGCGGCCTCGGAGCTCGCCGAAAATTTTGCCGGCGACCCGGACTTTCGCGTGCCGCAGGTCGATTGGCGGCGCACCGGCCGTAGCGTGCTGACATTGGAGCGGATATCGGGGGTCCGCATCGACGATCGATCGGGGCTGACGGACGCCGGGCACCGGATCGACGGTCTGTTGGTCAAGGCGGCCGGCGCCTTTTTCAATCAGGTCTTCCGCGACGGCTTCTTCCACGCCGATCTCCATCCCGGGAACATGTTCGTCGACGCGTCGGGCGCGATTGGCGTCGTCGATTTCGGGATCATGGGCCGGCTCGACCGCGCAACTCGCTTTTTCCTCGCCGATATGCTGCTCGGCTTTCTCTCGGGCGACTACCGACGGGTAGCGGAAGTGCACTTCGCCGCGGGCTACGTGCCGCCGCGGCGGTCGGTCGACGCCTTCGCCCAGGCTTGCCGCGCCATCGGCGAGCCGATCCTCGGCCAGCCTCTGCAAGAGATCTCCTTCGCGCGCCTTCTCGCTCAGCTCTTCCAGGTCACCGAGCAGTTCGAGATGGAAACCCAGCCACAACTTCTGCTGCTTCAGAAGACGATGGTGCAGGTCGAGGGGTTGGGCCGCCGTCTCGATCCCGAGGTCAACATCTGGGCGCTCGCTCGGCCGTTGATCGAAGCATGGATGCGCGAGAATCGCGGCCCTGAGGCGAGGCTGCAGCAGCGCTTCGAGGCTCTCGCCCAGGTGATCGACGGGGTGCCCCGACTGATGCGCAATCTCGAGACGCTTGTCGGCGATTGGTCGCGCGAAGGGGTCATCATGCACGCCGAGACCCTGGCCGCCCAGGCCGCCAAGCGAGCCCGCCATCTCGCAATCCTCCTTATTCCAGTGTGGGCGATCACGGCGTCGCTCATCGCGATCGCTCTCGCCCTGGTCTTCGGGCGGTAGCATACTGATCCGGGCCGATGGCCACGGAGGATCGATTTGCTTCAGGACCGGCGCATATTGCTGATCATTTCCGGCGGGATCGCCGCCTATAAGAGCCTCGAGCTGATCCGACGGCTGCGCGAGAGGGGCGCGGCGGTACGCTGCATCATGACCGCAGCGGCGCAGCATTTCGTGACGCCGCTGTCGGTCGCCTCATTGAGTGAGGACAAGGTCTATACCGATCTCTGGTCGCTGACCGACGAGAGCGAGATGGACCACATCCGGTTGTCGCGCGAAGCAGATCTCGTCGTTGTGGCACCGGCGAGCGCCGATCTGATCGCGCGAATGGCGACGGGCCTTGCCGACGACCTCGCGACCACGGCCTTGCTCGCCTCGGACAAGCCGGTGCTGATCGCGCCGGCTATGAATCTGATGATGTGGGCGCATCCGGCGACCCGGGTGAACGTGGCGACCCTCGATGCGCGCGGCGTCAAGCGGGTCGGACCCGGCTCGGGCGAGCTCGCCTGCGGCGAGGTCGGCTCCGGACGCATGGCCGAGCCGCTCGAGATCGTCGCCGCGATCGAGCATGTATTGGCGGGCGACGCTCAGCTGGCCGAAAAGCGCGTGCTGGTAACGAGCGGCCCGACCCGCGAGCCGATTGATCCCGTGCGCTATATTTCGAACCACTCCTCAGGCAAGCAAGGCCATGCGATCGCGGCGGCGCTCGCGGCGCTCGGCGCCGACACGGTGCTGGTCTCGGGGCCGACGCAAGAGCCCGCGCCGGCCGGGGTCAGGATAGTGCCGGTCGAGACCGCGGCGGAAATGCTCGCCGCCTGCGAGGCGGCATTGCCGGTCGATGTCGCAGTCATGGCGGCGGCCGTCGCCGATTGGCGGGTCGAAACCGCCGGCTTGCATAAGCTGAAAAAGGATGCAGGCGTGATGCCGGTGCTCCGCCTTGCCGAAAACCCCGACATCCTCGCCAGCATCGCTCAGCGCGGCAATGACCGGCCGGCCCTGGTCATCGGCTTTGCGGCAGAGACCGACGATGTGGTCGAGAACGCCCGCCGCAAGCGTCTGCGCAAGCGCTGCGACTGGATCCTCGCCAATGATGTCTCGCCCGGAACCGGAACCTTTGGCGGCGACCGCAACACGATCCACCTGGTCGATGCCGAGGGGATCGAGGACTGGCCGGTGATGACCAAGGGCGAGGTCGCCACCCGGCTCGCCGAGCGGATTGCTCAACATCTCGGGGCCTCCCGCCCCGGCGGCTCTTGAAAGTCGAGGTCAAGATCCTCGATCCGCGGCTTCCCGGCTGGGGTTTCCCGTGCTGGGGATCGAGCCTGGCGGCCGGACTCGACCTGCACGCCTGCATCGACCGTCCGCTTGTCCTGAAGCCGCAAATGCCGGCCGTCCTGATCTCCGCCGGTATCGCCTTTCGCATCGGCGCCCCGGATTGGTGTGCGCTCTTGCTGCCGCGCTCCGGCATCGGCCACAAGGAAGGGCTGGTGCTCGGGAACACGATTGGGGTGATCGACGCCGATTACGAGGGACCCTGCCTAATATCGGCGTGGAACCGCAATCCCGCCGGCGAGGGCATATCGGTCCGGCCCGGCGACCGCATCGCGCAGCTCGTCTTCACCCGCATCGCGCGCCCGGAATTCGCGATCGTACCGGCATTCTCGACACGGGAAGGCCGGCAGAAAGGCGGTTTTGGATCGACCGGCGTCGAGGCCGCTTGTCCGGACCCGCATCCGGCGCGAAACTCGTGACAATCAAATCTGACCCTCGGGGATGGCGCCCTGGACGACATGATTCGGCTGACCAAGAAACTGCTTTTCGCAATCGAGGCGGTGCTCGACATCGCCTACAACGGCGGCCAAGTGCCGGTGCGATCGTCCGAGATTACCGAGCGCGAAGGGATCCCGCGCCGTTATCTCGAGCCGGTCCTGCAGGAGCTGGTGCGGCACAAGATCCTGCTCGGGATTCGCGGCCCGAGCGGCGGCTATCGCTTGGCGCGCGAGCGGCGGCGGATTAGCCTCGGTGATATTGTCCGCACGGTCCGCGGGCTCGAGACCGCCGAGGATCCGATCAGCGACCCGGCCGGCAGCGCCCTCGGGCATCAGGTCGTGCGGCCGGCGTGGCTCGAGCTCCAAGAGGAGATGATGAGGCGGCTCGACGCGTTGACCCTCGAGGAGCTGTGCGGCCGCGCGCACCGCTCCGGGATCGCCGGCAGAGCTGCCGAGTGCGGAGATTTCGAGATCTGAAGGAGTAATAAAAACCCGATGGACAGCGTCACGGCCACCAAGCCGCCGCGAGCGGAATTTCGCGGTCGCGTCTACGACAGCATCATCGAAACGATCGGTGCCACTCCGCTCGTGCGCATCCACCGCTTGGCACAGGACGCTGGGGCCAAGGCCGATATCCTGGGCAAGTGCGAGTTCTTCAACCCGCTCGCCTCGGTCAAGGACCGCATCGGTGTCTCGATGATCGCCGCCGCCGAGGAGGTCGGGCGGATCAAGCCAGGTACCGTGCTGGTCGAGCCGACCTCCGGCAACACCGGGATCGCGCTCGCCTTTGTCTGCGCCGCGAAAGGCTACCGGCTGATCTTGACGATGCCCGACAGCATGTCGATCGAGCGTCGCAAGATGCTCAAATTGCTGGGCGCCGAGCTCGAGCTGACCCCGGCCGCGCAAGGCATGCGCGGTGCGATTGCCAAGGCCGAGGAAATCGTAGACGCGCTACCCGACGCGTTCATTCCCCAGCAGTTCCGCAATCCGGCGAACCCCGAGATCCACCGCCGCACGACCGCGGAGGAGATCTGGAATGACACCGGCGGTGCGGTCGATGTCGTGGTCAGCGGTGTAGGCACCGGCGGCACCTTGACCGGGGTCGGGTCGGTGCTGAAGCCGCGCAAGCCGGGGCTCAGGATGATCGCGGTCGAGCCCGAGGACAGCGCGGTCCTGTCGGGCGGGCCGCCCGGTCCGCACCGGATCCAAGGCATCGGCGCGGGCTTCATCCCCGAGATTCTCGATACCGGCCTGATCGACGAGATCATCCGCATCGGCAACGAGACCGCCCTGCGCACGGCGCGCGAAGCGGCCCGGCTCGAAGGCCTCGTCGTCGGGATCTCGGCCGGTGCGGCACTCGCCGCTGCACTCGAAGCGGGTGCGCGGCCGGACATGGCCGGCAAGACGATCGTTGTCGTGCTGCCCGACTTTGGCGAGCGTTATCTGTCGACGGCACTGTTCGACGGGGTGTGAGACCGATGGAGCTGAGCGAGGAGCAATTTCAGCGTTACGCGCGTCACCTGATCCTCGACGAGGTCGGTGAGGAGGGCCAGATACGGTTGCTCAAGTCGCGCGTCCTCGTCGTCGGCGCGGGCGGTCTCGGCTCGCCCATGCTGCTCTACCTCGCGGCGGCCGGCGTCGGGACGATCGGGATCACCGATCCGGACCGGGTCGACCTGACCAATCTGCAGCGCCAGATCGTCCACGCGACCGAGCGGGTCGGCGCGCTCAAGGTCGAGAGCGCGCGCGAGGCGCTCGCCGCAGTCAATCCCGGTGTGTGCGTCGAAGCGCATCCAGTGCGCCTTGCGCCGGAGAATGCCGAGGCGCTGATCGGCGGCTACGACCTCGTCGCCGACGGCAGCGACAACTTCGCCACCCGGTATCTGCTGACCGATCTCTGCTTCCGCCTGGAGAAGCCGCTCGTGGCGGCGGCCCTATCGCCGTTCGAGGGCCAGATCTCGACCTTCCGGCCCTATCTCGGCGCGGGCCACCCGTGCTATCGGTGCCTGTTTCGTGAGCCGCCGCCGCCCGATCTCGTCCCGCGCTGCGAGACCGCCGGCATCCTCGGCGCGATCGCCGGCGTTCTCGGCACCCTGCAGGCGGTCGAGGTGCTGAAGGAGCTGTTGGGGCTCGGCGACAGCCTCGACGGCACCTTGTTGATCTACGACGCGCTGCGCGCCCGCTTCCACTCGATCCGCATCGGCAAGGATGCGGAATGCCCGACCTGCGGCGCCCACGCTCTGACCGAGGCACGGTAGCAGGGAGGCGAATCTCATCGATTCCCCCCTGCTCGACCCTGATCTCAGGGAGAAAAATCGATTCGCGACGATACTCTTGGCTAAAAAGGTAGTTCGATCAAATAGTTGCTCCCCAAATGGAGGGCGAATTCGTACCGGTAACAGGGGGGCTTTGACGATCTTTTGACGAAAGGCGATCGTGACCGCGAACATGCGGCAAAAGCTTCTGATCCGGTGCCGATGATAAGCCGAAACCGTGGCGCCAAGATGGCGATCTTCGCGTCATCCAGGCTGGGACAGAACCTCCAAGAACCCTTGGCGCCATGACGCATGTGTCGGCTGCCATGAGAGATCGCGCTTCGCCTTTGCGTTCGACCCGGCGCGTGCCTCGGTCATCAGTGTGACCAGGTGCTCGCCGGCAACGATACGAGCCAACCATTTCGGGATATGCCGGGGCGGCCGTGCTCCGAGCATGGCCGCGAGTGCCGGCAGCCATTGGCCGACCGGAGCCGGATCATCGTCGACGATGTTGTAGATGCCGGGTGCACCGCGCTCGACGGCGATCGCGGTAGCGGCCGCCGCATCGTTGATATGGACGAACGACCACCAGCCGTTGGCGTCGCCGATCAATGGCACGCGTCCGCGCCGTAGCTGACCGATCATCGGCCCGTCGAAGAGCCCCGTCCCGTGGCCGTAGAAGGCACCATATCGAAGGACGATGCCGTCGATTTCGGACGACGCCGTTACGCCGTTCTCGAGGTAGCGAATCGCCCTTAGCGTTCTTCGCAGCTCGGGCGGCGGCTCAGGGTCGAACGGATCGTCCTCGGATTTGACTGGGCCACCGATGCGGGCGTAAGGCCATCCGCAGAAGCTTTGCGCCACGACACGCCGCGTCTCGGCCTGCTTCGCCGCCGCCAGCAAATTGTCCAACCCCTCGGTCCTCAACCGATTGGTGACGGCGAACGATTGGTCGAACTTGCGCAGGTCGTTCGCGGCGGAGAGCGATGTCATTTCGTGCACCACGACATCCGGCTCGGCGATGACCACCGCTTTCACCATAGCAGCTCTATTCAACGCATCGACAACTGCCGGCTCGCCCCCGGCTCGACGTATCGCATCGGCGTTGGCCGGAGTATGGGTCAGGCCCACCACCGAATGGCCGGCGGACACAAGCAGCGGTACGAGGCGGTTGCCGACGGCGCCGGAGGCGCCTGCTACGAAGACACGCAATGTCGCTTACCCCGATACCCATGATCGATACAGCCCGCGGGTTGCGCAGTTCCGTTATAGGTGAGAACCGCCGCATCCGGGCCTTGTCCACCGACAAATTCTGACTACTATGACTATTATGGTCTTAAACTGTCGAGGCAAGCATGTCCGAGGACGGAGCGGTTTGGTCGGTGGCCCAAGCCAAGGCTCGGTTTAGCGAGGTCCTCGGCCGGGCGATCAGCCAAGGACCGCAGGCGATCACCAGAAATGGCCGACCGGCGGTGGTTATCGTCTCGGTCGAGGAGTGGACTCGCAAGACCGCGCGCAAGGGTACGCTCGCGGAATTCTTTGCGCATTCGCCGCTGCGGGGTTCGCACGTCGAGATCGAACGCGCGCCGGGAGGAGCGCGCGAGGTCGAGTTGTGAGCCGGGGCTGGCTGATCGACACCAATATCGTTTCCGAATGGGTCAGGCCTCGGCCCGATGCCGCAGTCGTGCGCTGGCTGGACGAGGTGGATGAGGACCGCGTTTTCCTGAGCGTCGTCAGCCTGGCCGAAATCCGCTTCGGGGTCGAACGGCTGGCTCCGGGTCGCCGCCGCGCCCGGCTCGACGAGTGGCTTCGCGAGGAGTTGCCGGCGCGCTTCGCGGGGCGAATCGTGGCTGTGAACGAGGAAGTCGCCGACGCCTGCGGCCGCCTGTTGGCGCGAGCGCGACACGCCGGCCGCGGGCTCGGCGCGATGGACGCTTTGATCGCCGCCACCTGCCTGGCGTGCGATCTCGTCCTCGCGACCCGCAATCTTGCCGATTTTGACGGACTGGGTATCGAGTTTCACGCTCCCTAAATTCCGAACTTGTGGAAGAGTTGACCGCACAGCCAGTTCCCGCGCCCTCCACGGGCTACCACCCGAACGGGACGCCCGAGCGCTACTTGCAACGGTCAACCCGCCGGTCAGCTCGGGGATGCGAGGAGAGGTCGGAAGCCGCGCGTAGCGCGGGTTCTGGGTGAGGGCGAGATGCGCTCCCATCTG
>Ga0306922_10004091_pt1 | contig 13767 bp, 8 predicted proteins | sample sta12Cox44000082_FD_203758 | JGI IMG/M metagenome (GOLD analysis project Ga0306922, IMG submission 203758) | Lab enrichment of tropical soil microbial communities from Luquillo Experimental Forest, Puerto Rico - statoxic.12C.oxic.44.000.082 (v2)... | ecosystem: Environmental > Terrestrial > Soil... | reverse complement strand
TGATGTCGGACGAGCGGGAGCTGCTGTCCGAGCTCACGCATTACCAGGACAACTCGCGCCTCTCCTGCCAGCTGGAGTTCACTCCCGAGCTGGCGGGGTTGCGGGTGCGCATCGCCCCGGACGAGTGAGTCATGTCCGCCCCGGCAGTACAGGTCGAGACACGCGGCGCGGTGGCGCTCGTTACGCTCAACCGCCCCGAGAGCGGCAACGCGCTCAACCTGCAGGTGGCGATGGATCTGCTCGCGGCCGCCATGACCTGCGCCCGCAACGCCGCCGTACGCGCGGTGGTGCTGAGCGGCGCCGGCAGACACTTCTGCTTCGGCGGGGATCTGCGCGCCTTCGGGACACGTGCGCCGGGAGGTGATGATTACATCCGCGAGCTCACCACTTACCTGCACGCTGCGATCTCGCAGTTCGTGCGCATGGATGCACCGGTGATCGCAGCGGTGAACGGCACCGCTGCCGGCGCGGGAGTGGGCCTGGTGGCGATGGCGGATCTCGCCGTGTGTGGGCGCAGCTCGAAGTTCAACCTCGCCTACACTCAGGCGGGTCTCACGCCGGATGCCGGCACCACTTTCCTGCTGCCGCGCACGCTCGGCCTCAAGCGCACCATGGAGCTCCTGCTGCTCAATCGCACGCTCGCGGCCGATGAAGCGCTCGCCTGGGGGCTCGTCAATGAGGTGGTGGCCGATGAGCAGCTGCCGGCCCGCGCGCTGGAGGTGGCGGAAAAGCTCGCGCAGGGCGCGAGCGGCGCCTTCGGCGCAACCAAGCGGCTGATCGCGCACTCTCTCGGGCCGCTCGAGTCGCAGATGGTGCTCGAGAGCGAGACCATTGCCCGGCACGCCGTGGATCCTGAGGGCCGCGAAGGGGTCAGCGCCTTCCTCGAGAAGCGCAAGCCGCGATTTCCGGACCCAGACTCGCGTTGAGGACGAGCCGCGCGCGTGAGCCTCACCGTCGTACTGCTCGCCGCGGCACTCGCGCTCATCGCGCTGCGCATCTACTTCAAGCTGCGCGCGGCGCGCAAGTCGCGCGCCGAGACATGGGACGAGCAGGTCATCGGGCGGCTGCGCTCCCAGGGTTATGCGCCCTTCAACGACTATCGTGTCGACTTCTTTCTCGCGTTGCCGAACGAGGCCGCCTGCCAGGGGGCACGGGCACGGCTCGAGCCGGAGTTCAGCGTGGATGTGAAGCCGCTCGAGAGCGACGCCGAGCTCGTCTACAGCCTGCATGCGACCAAGACCATGCGACTCGTGGTGCCGGACATGCAGGAGATCAGCCGCCGGCTGACGGCGCTGGCCACGGAGTTCCACGGACGCTATGACGGCTGGGCGGCGTAGCTCGCCGCGATCGTGCCGCTGCAGCGAAATACCCGCAGCTCAGCGCTTCTCGGTCTGACGCTTGACGGCATCGGTGGCGGCGGCGATGGCGGCGGGGTCGCCGAGGTAGCGGCTGCCGCGGGGACGCAGCTCGTGGTCGAGCTCGTACAGCAGCGGAACACCGGTCGGGATGTTGAGCTCGGTGATGTCGCTCTCGGCGACGTTGTCGAGCATCTTCACCAGCGCCCGCAGGCTGTTGCCGTGGGCCACCACCAGCACATCACCGCCCGCGCGCAGCTCCGGCGCGATGCGCGCGTGCCAGAAGGGCAGCACGCGCCCGAGCGTGTCCTTCAGCGACTCGCTGGCAGGGAGCTCGCGCGGATCGATACCGGCGTAACGCGCATCGAAGCGCGCCTGACGCCGATCCTGCGCGTCGAGCGGCGGCGGTGCGATGTCGTAGCTGCGGCGCCAGATTTTCACCTGCGCCTCGCCGTGCTGCGCCACCGTCTGCGCCTTGTCGAGCCCCTGCAGTGCGCCATAGTGGCGCTCGTTCAGTCGCCAGGAGCGCTCCACCGGAACCCACATCCGGTCCATCTCATCGAGCATGATCCACAGCGTGCGGATGGCGCGTTTCAGCACCGAGGTGAAGGCGATGCGCGGGGCGAGCTGTGCCCTGAGCAGCTCCTGCCCCGCCTGGATCGCCTCGGCGCGCCCCTGGGCCGAGAGATCGACATCCGTCCAGCCGGTGAACAGGTTCTCGAGATTCCACAGACTCTGGCCGTGACGGACCAGAATGAGCTTTCCGACCATGTCAATTGGCGAGCTTGCGCACCGATTCGACGCCCACCGTCAGCGTGGCGAAATCCGCGGCCTCCGCCGCGCGCATCTCCGCGACGGTGCGTTGCCAGTGCCCGAGCTCCTTGCCGCCCGACTCGATCCAGGCGGTGACCCGGGCCGGCGCGCTGCCGCGGCTCGTGTGCTCGAGGACCCGCTCGGCGAGACGCCGGTGCACGCGCAGCGCCGCATCGCGCAGCCCGCTGCGCGCCACCGCCTGCCACGGCCCCTCGACGGCGAGCTTCTCGATGCGGGCCTGCAACCAGTCGCAGCCGATGCGCGTCCCGACCTCGAAATACACGCGCGCCGCCTCGACCACCGCGACGCGGTGCCGCGCGGCGACCTCGACGATGTCGAGCGCCGCATTGAGCGCCTCCAGGCTGGCGATGCGCTCCGCCAGCAGCGGCGGCAGCCCCGCCTCGACGTACGCCTTGCGCCCTTCCTCGAAGCGCGCCAGCTCCGCCCCGGTGAGCACCTCCGGCGTGGCGCTCTCGAGCTGGTGTACGCCGTTGCGGAACTCCGTGACGGCCGCGTCCACCTGCAGGCCGGGGCGCGTCGTGAGCAGCCAGTAGGTGACGTGCCGCAGCAACCGACTCGTCTGGAAGGCGGCCTCGTACTGCTGCTGGGCGCGCACCTTGTTATCGAGCGCTTCGATCTGCTCCCACACGGCGCGCATCGCGAAGATCTCGCGCGCCGCGGTGTAGGCGCGGGCGATCTGCGCCGGCTCGGCGCCGGTGTCGCCCTGCACCCGCGGCACGAACGTCGGCCCCATGCGATTGATCACGCTGTTGGTGGTCGCGGTGGCGATGATCTCGCGGCGCAGGCGGTGCTGGCGGATGGCGCGCGGAAAACGCTCTTGCACCGGCGCCGGGAAGTAGCGCACCAGCTCCGCGGAAAGATACGGGTCCTCGGGCACGTCCGAGGCCAGCAGGTGGTTGTTGAGCCAGATCTTGCTGTAGGCGAGCAGGATCGCCAGCTCCGGCCGCGTGAGCCCCACCCCGCTCTTGCGCCGCTCCGAGAGCTCATCGTCGCTCGGCAGGAACTCGAGTGCGCGGTTCAAAACGCCTTCGCGCTCGAGCGAGCGGATCAGATGCTGGTACTCGGGCAGCCGCGAGGCGCCTTGCAGCTCGAGCGTACTGATCGCCTGGCTCTGCAGGTAATTGTTGCGCAGCACCAGCGCGGCAATCTCGTTGGTCATGCGCACGAGCAGGCGGTTGCGCTCGCCGCGCGTCAGCTTGCCGTCCGCGACCAGCGGGTTGAGCAGGATCTTGATGTTGACCTCGACGTCGGAGGTGTTGACACCCGCGGAGTTGTCGATGAAATCGGTGTTGAGCCGGCCGCGCGCCAGCGCGTACTCGATGCGGCCGCGCTGCGTCAGGCCGAGATTGCCGCCCTCACCGACCACCTTCGCGAGCAGTTGCTGGCCGTTGATGCGCAGCGCGTCGTTGGCGCGGTCGCCGACCTCGGCATTGCGCTCGTCGGTCGCCTTCACGTAGGTGCCGATGCCGCCGTTCCACAGCAGATCGACCGGCAGGGTGAGGATCGCGCGGATGACCTCGTTCGGTGTGGCGCTGGCGCCGGAGAGGCCGAGCAGCGCGCGCGCCGCCTCGGTGAGCGCGATGGATTTCGCCGAGCGCAGGAACACCCCGCCGCCGCGCGACAGCCGGCTGCGATCATAGTCCTCCCAGCTCGAGCGCGGCAGCTCGAACAGCCGCGCGCGCTCGGCGAAGCTCACCGCGACGTCGGGCTCGGGGTCGAGAAAGATGTGACGGTGATCGAAGGCGGCCAGCAGGCGGATATGACGCGAGAGCAGCATGCCGTTGCCGAACACGTCGCCCGACATGTCGCCGATGCCGATGGCGGTGAAGTCGGTCTTCTGGGTGTCGATGTCCATCTCGCGGAAGTGGCGCTTGACGCATTCCCAGCCGCCGCGCGCGGTGATGCCCATCTTCTTGTGGTCGTAGCCCGCCGAGCCGCCCGAGGCGAAGGCATCGCCGAGCCAGAAGCCATAATCGGCGGAGATCGCGTTGGCGATGTCGGAGAAGGTGGCCGTGCCTTTGTCGGCGGCTACCACCAGGTAGGGATCATCACCGTCACGGCGCACCAGCTGCGGCGGCGGCACGATGCGCCCCGAGGCGATGTTGTCGGTGAGATCGAGCAGGCCGCGAATGAAGGTCTGATAACAGGCGACGACCTCGGCCTGCACCTCCTCGCGTGTGCCGGAGGGAAGCCGTTTCGGTACGAAACCACCCTTGGCGCCCACCGGCACGATCAGCGTGTTCTTGACGTTCTGTGCCTTCATCAGGCCGAGAATCTCGGTGCGGAAGTCCTCGCGACGGTCGGACCAGCGGATGCCGCCGCGCGCGACATCGCCCATGCGCAGATGCACCCCCTCGACGCGCGGACTGTAGACGAAGATCTCGAACTTCGGCTTCGGCAACGGCAGGTCCGGGATCTTCGCCGGGTCGAACTTGAAGGACAGGTAGCCCTGCGGCTGCCCATCGGCCGCGGTCTGATAGAAGTTGGTACGCAGCGTCGCCTGCACCAGCGTCAGGTAGGCCCGCAGGATGCGGTCATCGTCCAGGCTCGTGACCGAATCGAGCCCTGAGCGAATCTGCGCTATCAAACCTGCGGCATCGCGCTCACCGCGCGCGCCGCGCGCGACCTGCGGATCGAAGCGCGTCTGGAAGAGCCGCACCAGGTTCCTGGCGATGGCGGCATTGGCAGCCAGTGTGCGCTCCATGTAGGCCTGGCTGAAGGGCACGCCGGTCTGTAGCAGATAGCGGCAGTAGGCACGCAGCACCACGATCTGGCGGGCTTGCAGGTCGGCGACCAGCACCAGGCGGTTGAAGCCGTCGTTCTCGAGGGTGCCGCTCCAGGCGGCGGCGAACGCCTCGCGGAAGTGATCCTGGGCGCGCGGGATGTCGACGATAAGGCCATCGCGGTGCTCGAGCTCGAAATCCTGGATCCAGGCCGCCCCGCCCTCGGGCCAGAGCAGCTCGTACGGGCGCTCGGAGATCACCCGCAGGCCGAAGTTCTCCAGCATCGGCAGCACATCGGAGATCGGCACCGGCTCCGCCATGCGCACGATCCGCAGGTGTACGCGCTGCGCCTTCTGCGCCGCCGGCCGGTGCAGGCTGAGCTGCAGCACACCGGGCTGCTCGCGCATCGCCTCGAGTACCCGCAGATCGTCGAGCGCCTCCTCGGGGGTCACATCCTCCTGGTAGCCGATGGGAAAGCTATTGCGGTAGCGGCCGGCGAGCGCGAGCCCGGCGGCCTCGCCGCGGCGCTCGGTGAGCACCTGACGCAGCCGGTCGGACCAGGTGAGCGCGGCTTCCCCCATGCGCTGCTCGATCGCGGAGAAGTCCGGTTTGTGGCGCCGGGTCGGGTCGGTGCGAACCACGACGTGCAGCCGTGCGTGACTGGCACCCGAGATCTGCGCGCGGCTCTCGACACTCGTGCCGGCAAAGCCCGTGAGCGCGATCTGCTCGATGCGCTGCCGCACTTCGGTGTTGTAGCGGTCGCGCGGCACGTACACGAGGCACGAGTAGAAGCGGTGGTAGGGATCGCGGCGCACCAGCAGCCGCACGGTGCGCCGCTCGTAGAGATTGACCACGCCGCGCACGATGCGGATCAGGTCCGGCACGCCCGCCTGGAAGAGCTCATCGCGGGGATAGGTTTCCAGCACCGCCAGCACCGCCTTGCCGTCGTGGCCGGCAGGATCCAGGCCGAAGTGCTCGATGACGCGCTCGACCTTGCGGCGCAGAACCGGAATATCCCGCGGGCTGCCGAAGTAGGCCGTGGAGGTCCACAGGCCGAGGAAGCGATGCTCGCCATCGACGCGGGCGCGGGCATCGAAGGTCTTGACGCCGACATAGTCGAGCAGCTCGCCGCGATGCACGGTCGCCGTCGAGTTGGCCTTGGTGAGGATCAGCAGCTCCGGCTCGCGCGCCCGGGTACGCACATCGCCGCGCAGCACGCTGACGCGCGGCCGGCGGCCGCGGCTGCGCGCTTCGCCGAGGATGCCGAGCCCGGAGCGCACGTCGGGCACCAGGCGATCCTCGCCGCGCCCGCGCTCGAGGCGGTAGTGTCGGTAGCCGAGGAAGACGAAGTGCCGCGCCTCCATCCAGTCGAGCAGGTGGGCGGCCTCGCTCACCTCGCCGGGCGGCAGCGGCGGCGGGTCACTCTCGAGACGGCGGATGATCTCGCGGGCCCGCTCGCGCATCGCGGTCCAGTCGCTGACCGCGACACGTACGTCCGCGAGCGTCGTGTCGAGGTCGCGTTGCAGCCGCGCGAGCTGTGCCGCGTCGGTGACACGATCGATTTCATAAAGCTGCCACGACTCGGGATGCACGGCCTGCGTGCCGTTGGCACCGATGTCGAGCAGCTGTCCGCGCCGGTCGCGTCGTGCCATCAGCACCGGATGCACGATGAAGTGCACCGCGAGCTCGGCGCGGCCGAAAGCCATGCTGAGCGAGTCGACCAGAAACGGCATGTCTTCGGTCACCGTGAACACGAGCGTATGGTCCGACTCGAAACCATCGCTCTCCGGTCGCGGGTTGAAGACGCGCACCAGCGAGCGGCCCGCAGGGCGGCGCGTGCCGAACTCGAGATGCGCCAGCGCTGCGCGCGCGAGCTGGCGCGGAGTGCGCTCGGCGAGGTCCTCTTCCGCCACGCCGTGAAAATAATTGCGCAGGAAGCGCTGCCGCAGACCGCTGCGGCCACCGCCGCCGGAGGCGGCGCGCGCGATGCGCTCGATCAGCGCCACGCGCGCGGCGGGGATGCTGTGCAGCAATCGGTTATCTTCGGCAACGGCGTGCATGCCCGATCGTCCTGGTCGCGGAGCCTGCGGTATCGCGTGCGCGTGGCGCATGTTGTACGGTCGCGGCCGCAGTCGCGGGGTTATGGGGTCGCAATTATACATGCCGCCGCCACCGCAACGCCTGCGGCACCCCCGGGCGGGCGCGCGCGGCGGGTGCCGGCGCGGCCGACGGCGCGGGGCGCGGGCTGCCGGACGCTATAATGCCCGTTTGCAACGAACGCGCAGCCGCGCGGCAAGCGCAAGGTGAGCTCATGAGCGCAGTGGTGCCTGACAATCCGATGGGGACCGACGGCTTCGAGTTCGTCGAATACACCGCCCCCGACCCGCAACTGCTGCGCTCGCTGTTCGAGCGGCTGGGCTTTCCGGCGGTGGCGCGCCATCGCTCCAAGAACGTGACGCTGCACGCACAAGGCGAGATCAACTTCATCATCAACGCCGAGCCGCAGTCCTTCGCGCAGTCGTTTGCGCGCGCGCACGGACCTTCGGCGTGCGCCATGGCCTTTCGCGTGCGCGACGCCGCCAAGGCGTATGCGCGCGCGCTGTCGCTCGGCGCCAAGCCCGGGCCGCAGAGCGCCGGACCCATGGAGCTGAACATTCCGTGCATCGAGGGCATCGGCGGCTCGCTGATCTACCTCGTCGATCTCTACGGCGAGCGCTCGATCTACGACGTCGACTTCCGGCCGGTCGCGCACAGCTCCCCGCCGCAAGGTGCCGGGCTCGCCACCATCGATCACCTCACCCACAACGTCGGCCGTGGCCGCATGGACCTGTGGGCGGGCTTCTACGAGAAACTGTTCAGTTTCCGCGAGATCCGCTACTTCGACATCGAAGGGAAGCTGACGGGGCTGCTGTCGCGCGCCATGACCAGCCCCTGCGGCAAGATCCGCATCCCCATCAACGAGTCACAGGACGACAAGAGCCAGATCGAGGAGTACCTGCGCGAGTATCACGGCGAGGGCATCCAGCACATCGCACTCGCCACCGCCGACATCTATCGCACCGTCGACGTGCTGCGCCGCCAGGGGGTGGCGTTCCAGGACACACCCGCCAGTTATTACGAGGCCGTGGCGGCGCGCGTGCCGGGGCACCGCGAACCGCTCGCGGAGCTGCGCTCGCGCGGCATTCTGATCGACGGCAATCCGCAGAAGGGCGAAGGCGTGCTGCTGCAGATCTTCACCCGCAACGTCATCGGGCCCATCTTCTTCGAGATCATCCAGCGCAAGGGAAACGAAGGTTTCGGCGAGGGCAACTTCCGCGCGCTGTTCGAATCCATCGAGCGCGATCAGATCGAGCGCGGCGTGCTTTAAGGCCGGTGCTCGCGCGCCAGGTACTCCTGGCTCTGCATCTCGGTGAGACGGCTCGCGGTGCGGGCGAACAACGCCGCGAGCCGCTCGCCTTGGTACAACGCCGCCGCTGGCCCTGCGGCTGAGACGATCACTTTGACGTTACGATCGTAGAGCTCATCGATCAGCGCAATGAAGCGCCGCGCCTCATCCTCGTGCGTGGCAGCAAACACCGGCACGTTCGCGACGATCACCGCCTGGAACTCGCGTGCGATCTCGATGTAGTCCTCCGCGCTGCGCGGACCCGCGCACAGCGCGGTGAATTCGCACCACACCACCCCCGGCCCCACGCGCACCACCGGCAGCGCCCGGCCCGCGACCTCGATGGCGCCGTGCACCTGCACGTCGTGCGCGGCCAGCCGCCCGAACAGCGCCTCGAGCCGCGCGCGCGTGTCCGGTGCGTCCGAGCGCAGGTAGGTACCGGCGGCGGTGAGCTGCCGCAGCCGGTAGTCGACCGCGCCGGCCACCCGTACCACCTCCAGATGCCGCTCGAGGAGCGCAATGGCCGGCAGAAAGCGCTGCCGTTGCAGACCGCCCTGATAGAGCTCCTGCGGCGGCACGTTGGAGGTCGACACCAGCGTCACGCCGCGGCGGAAGAGTCCGGCGAACAGACCGCCGAGTATCATCGCGTCGGCGATGTCGGCGACGTACAACTCATCGAAGCACAGTACGCGCGTCTCGCGGGCGATGGCTCGCGCGATCTGCTCGAGCGGTGAGAGCTGGTGCTGGAGCCGGCCGAGATGTTGGTGCACCTCCTGCATGAAACGGTGGAAGTGACGGCGTCGCACGAATGTGTCCGGGAGGCTTGCGCAGAAGAGATCCATCAGCCAGGTCTTGCCGCGGCCGACGCCGCCCCAGAGATACAGCCCTGTCAGCGGCGGCTCGGGCGCGCGGCCCAAGAGCGCCGCGAGCCAATGCGGCAGCTGCCCGCCGCGGCGCAGTGGGGTCGCGAGCAGCCGCTGCCTGAGGTCCTCGAGTCGTGCCAGCACCGCGAGCTGTGCCTCATCGCTCGCGAACTGACGGGTCGCGAGCTGCGCCGCGTACAGCTCCTGCAGTCCCGCGGAGCCGGCAACTGCCGCCGGCGCCGCCGCGGGCGACTGCGCTGGGGGTGGGTCGCTCCTCACGCGCGCTTCAAGAGGAAAGATCTGGCAGCTCGCGGAAGTACTCGAGCGCGCCGGGATTGGCGAGTGCGTCGACGTTCTTCACCGGCAGCCCGTGGATGACGTTGCGCACCGCGAGCTCGGTGAGCTTGCCGGAGAGCGTGCGCGGAAAATCGGGGACCGCAATGATCTTGGCCGGGACGTGCCTGGCGGTGGTGTGGGTGCGGATGGTCGTGCGGATCTCCTTCCTCAGCGCCTCATCGAGCTGCACCCCGTCCTGCAGCCGCACGAACAGGACAACGCGCACGTCGCCGTTCCAGTCCTGCCCGACCGCCAGCGCTTCGGCGATCTGCGGCAGGCTCTCGACCGCGGAGTAGATCTCCGCCGTACCGATGCGCACGCCGCCCGGGTTGAGCACGGCGTCGGAGCGACCGTAGATGACGAGGCCGTCGTGCGCGGTGATCGCGGCGTAGTCGCCGTGGTGCCAAACACCCGGGAAACGCTCGAAGTAGGCCGCCCGGTACCGGGCATCCTGCGGATCGTTCCAGAAACCGAGCGGCATCGAGGGAAAAGGCGCCGTGCATACCAGCTCGCCCCGCGCCCCGCGCAGCGGCCGCGCCGCCTCGTCGAAGACCTCGACCGCCATGCCGAGCCCACGGCACTGGATCTCACCGCGATGGACCGGGCGCAGCGGGCAGCCGAGTGCGAAGCAGGAGACGATGTCGGTGCCACCGGAGATCGAGGCGAGCAGCAGGTCGGCTTTCACCGCGCGATAGACGAAATCGAAGCCCTCGGGCAGCAGCGGCGAGCCGGTCGAGAGCAGCGTACGCAGCGCCGTGAGATCGACGCTCGCGGCGGGAATGTAGGCGCTCTTCTGCAACGAGGAGAGGTACTTTGCGCTGGTGCCGAAGACCGTGAGGCGCTCCTCCTGCGCCATGCGCCAGAGCGAATCGGGTCCGGGATGAAAGGGACTCCCGTCGTAGAGCACCAGTGTCGCGCCCGTGGCCAGTCCGCTCATCAGCCAGTTCCACATCATCCAGCCGCAGGTGGTGAAGTAGAACAGCCGATCGCTGCGCCGCAGGTCGGTGTGCAGCAGGTGCTCCTTCTGATGCTGCAGCAGCGTGCCGCCCGCGCCGTGCACGATGCACTTCGGCACCCCCGTGGTGCCGGAGGAATAGAGGATATAGAGCGGGTGGTTGAAGGGCAGCGCGCTGAACAGCGCCGGCGCGCCCGCGGTGCCGAACTGCTGCCAGCGGCTGGTGCGGGCGGCCGCGGCGCCGAGAGCCGCGAGCGGCGGCTCGGGGTCGAGGTAGGGGACCACCACCACGCGCTCGACGGCGCTGAGCTTCGCGAGCACCTCCGACATCGGCCCGAGGGAATCGAGCCGCTTGCCGGCGTAGTAGTAGCCGTCGGCGGTGAACAGCACCTTGGGCGCAATCTGCCCGAAGCGATCGAGCACGCCGTGCACGCCGAAATCCGGCGAGCACGAGGACCAGGTCGCACCCACGCTCGCCGCCGCCAGCATGGCGATGGCGGCTTCGGGGATGTTGGGCAGGTAGCCGGCGACGCGATCGCCCGCGGCCACGCCCGCCGCCCTGAGGCCTGCCGCGATGCGCGCGACCTCCGCGCGCAGCTCACGGTACGAGAGACTGCGGCGCAGGCCGCGCTCGTTGCGGAACACGAGCGCGGGCTGATCATCCTGGTAGCGCAGCAGGTTGTCGGCGAAGTTGAGCTGGGTGTCGGCGAAGAAGCGCGCGCCCGGCAAGGCGGTCGGGTTCTCGATCGCGGGCCCCATGCCCCAGGTGGCGCGTATATCGGCAAAGCGCGCCAGCTCGGTCCAGAACGCTTCCGGTGCGCTCAGCGACCAGGCGTAGAGCTCGTCGTAATCGCGCAGCCGCTGCCCGCGCCGCGCGCTCACACAGCGCATGAAGCGGGTGAGGTTCGCGTCCGCGACGCGTGCCGGGGAAGGTCGCCAGAGCTCAGTCACGCCGGGAATGCTACAACGACTGGTAGTTCGGTCCCGAGCCGCCTTCGGGGGTCGTCCAGGTGATGATCTCGTACGGGTCCTTGATGTCGCAGGCCTTGCAGTGCACGCAGTTGGCCGCGTTGATCTGCAGGCGCCGTCCGCCGCCGCCGTCATCGACCATCTCGTAAACCCCAGCCGGGCAGAAGCGCTCGCACGGGTTGCCGAACTCGCGGGTGCAGCGCTCGACACAGACGCGCGTGTCGGCCACCTTCAGGTGCACCGGCTGGCTCTCCTCGTGCACGTTGCCCGCGAAGAACACGAACGACACCCGGTCGCGCGGGGGCAGCGTCCGCTCCACCCAGCCGCGATCGGGCGAGTGGAACGCATCGAGCCGCCGCAGGCGCGACCAGTCGGCGGTGTTTTTCAGCGTCCACGGGGAGCGGCCGCCGGTGAGCATCTCCCACGCCGAGTTCGCGAGGCCGAGCCACATGCCGCGCTTGAAGGCGGGCTTGAAATTGCGCGCGCGCCGCAGCTCGCGGCCGCCGGCCGAGGCGCGCCAGCGCGCATCGAATCCCGTGCCGCCGCCCGTCTCGGCGATGTGCTCGGCGGCGAGCACCCCGCTGCGTATCGCCTGGTGCACGCCCTTGATCTTGGCGAAGTTCAGCGTCCCGCCGGCATCGCCGATGAGGATTGCTCCGGGCATTTCCAGCGTCGGCGTCGACTGCCAGCCGCCCGCGGCGATGGTGCGGGCACCGGCCGAGAGGATCTCGCCGCCCTCGAGAAGCGGTTTGACCTGCGGATGGTTCTTGAACTGCTGGAAGGCCTCGAACGGCGCGAGGCGCGGATCCTGATAATCGAGTCCGACGATGTAACCGACGTACACCCGGTCATTGTCGAGGTGATAGAGGAAGCTGCCCGCGTAGGTATGGCGGTCCGCCGGCCAACCGAGGCCGTGCTCGATGCGCCCTGCGCGCACGCGCCCCGCCGGCAGCTGCCACAGCTCCTTGTAGCCGAGGGCAAAGGTCTGCGGGCAGTGTCCGCGGGCGAGATCGAAGCGGGCGATGAGCTGCTTTGCGATCGACCCGCGCGCACCCTCGGCGAGCACCGTGAGCGGCGCCTGGATTTCCACGCCGGGGGTGAAGTTGGGACCGGGCTCGCCGTTACGGTCGAGACCCATGTCGCCGATGCGCACGCCCGCGACCGCGCCGCTCTCGCCGCTGAGCGCCGCCGCGGCCGCGAAGCCGGGAAAGACCTCCACTCCGAGCGCTTCGGCCTTGGAGGCGAGCCAGGGCGTCAGCTGCCCGAGCGAGATGATGTAGTTGCCGTGATTGTTGAATGGCGTCGAGTAGGTCATCGAGCGCGGCAGCAGATGCGCCAGCCAGTCGGGCACCGGTTTGAAGGAGCCGCGCGGGGTGAAGATGCGGAAGTCGTCCTCGGTCGCGGGCACCTTCATGCCCGGGTAGTCCTGCGGCCACTCCGGCAACAGCTGCTGCAGCGGTCCGGGCTCGAGCACCGCACCGGACAGCGACTGCGCCCCGACCGCCGATGCCTTCTCCAGGACGCAGACGTTGGTCGCGGGCTTGAGCTGCTTCAGGCGGATGGCGCACGCGAGTCCCGCGGGCCCCGCGCCGACGATGACGACGTCATACTGCAGACGATCGCGCTCGATGCCCGCCGCTGCGTTCATCTACTACATCATTTCGGCTGCATGCGGATCGCGCCATCGAGCCGCAGCGTTGCGCCGTTCAGCATCGGGATCTCGAAAATGCTGGCGACGAGCTGCGCGAACTCCTCCGGCCGGCCGAGGCGGGGTGGGAACGGCACCTGCGCGGCGAGCGAGTCCTGCACCTCCTTCGGCATGCCGTCCATCATCGGGGTGTGGAAGAGGCCCGGGGCGATCGCCACGCAGCGGATGCCGAGACGCGCGAGCTCGCGCGCGATCGGCAGCGCCATGCCGGCGACTGCCGCCTTGGTGGCGGAGTAGGCGGCCTGCCCGATCTGCCCCTCGAAGGCGGCGACCGAGGAAGTGTGGATCAGCACCCCGCGCTCGCCATCGGCGTTCGGGGTGTTGTATTGCATCAGCGCCGCCGCCGCCTTGTCGCACAGGAAGGTGCCGATCAGGTTGATGTGGATCACCTTGGTGAAGAACTCCCCTGCCATCGGTCCGTTCTTGCCGAGCACACGGCCCGCGCCGACGATACCGGCACAGTTCACCAGCAGGTTGAGTGCGCCGAGCTGGGCGTGGGCCGCGTCCATGGCCGTGTTGACCTCGGCTTCGGAGGTGACGTCGCAGCGCAGAAAGGCGGTGCCCGTGCCCAGCGCGGCGGCCGCGGCACGGCCCGGACCTTCCTGCACATCGAGCAGCGCCACCTTGCCGCCGGAGGCG
>Ga0306922_10004089_pt1 | contig 13770 bp, 14 predicted proteins | sample sta12Cox44000082_FD_203758 | JGI IMG/M metagenome (GOLD analysis project Ga0306922, IMG submission 203758) | Lab enrichment of tropical soil microbial communities from Luquillo Experimental Forest, Puerto Rico - statoxic.12C.oxic.44.000.082 (v2)... | ecosystem: Environmental > Terrestrial >... | reverse complement strand
TCAAACCAGACTGACTCGACGACGGTACGCAGGTTGCACTGTACATTGAGCCCTTCCTGCAGCATCGCCTGGATGGCCTGCGCCCAGAGTTTGAAGCTGGCAACGTCGCGGACCATGAAATCCAATCCCTGGATCCCGTTCGCATGACCCGCCGCGGCCAGCAGAGCACGGCCCTCCTTTAAGGCTCCCCCGGTATCTGTCTGGTAGCCGACCCGTTTATCGAGCTCTTCCGGCGGGGTGGCGAAGTCGGAGAACGGGTAGATGAAGCCACCCACCCGCATTGGCGTGACATCCTTTACGACGTCGATCAGTGCCGGGCGGTCAAAGGCCAGGTGCAGAGCGCGCCGCACCCGTGGATCGTCGAATGGCTTTTTCTTGTTGTTGACCCAGACGCCTTGAATGACACTTTGGTTGAACGCGGTCGTCGACAGGCCGGGCGTTGCCTTTGCCTTGCGGGCTGTAACCGGGTCCGTGATCCGGATGTAGTCGCACCGGCCCGACAATATCGCTGATCCCAGCTCCGGCGAAAACGGGATCAGATTGTAGTATTCGATCCCGTCGAGATAAGGCAAACCCTTGTTCCAGTAGTTCTTGTTCCTCTCCACCACGCGAACCTCGTTCTCGACATAGCGGACACTGCGGAATGGTCCGGTGCCGGGGTAATCGGAGAGCTTGCGAAGATTGTAGTTGTTGTCCTCCAATGTCTTCTTGCGGACGATGACGTTCCAGCCGCTGGCAATCGCCAGCATGATGAAACTCTTCGGGCGCGGCTCCGCCAGCTTGAATTCGACGGTGTAGGGGTCCTTTACACTGATCTCGCTGACCGCCTTGAACAGGATGCTGCGCGGGATGCTGATCCCCGATGGCGGCTTGGCGATGCGGTCGAATGTCGCCTTCACGTCATCAGCTGTGAGCTCTGCGCCGTCATGGAACTGCACGCCCTTGCGCAAGAAAAAGGTGTAGGTCGTGCCGTCCTTGGAGATCTCCCAGCTGTGTGCGAGATCCGGAATGATGGTCTTGCCGCCGTCGCGCGGATCGTGCCGGATCAAATTGTCGAACATGCCGGCCATTGCGCCGAGAGTGGCGATCGTACCCGCCTGGTGAATGTCGAAATGCGGCGGGCGCATCAGAATGCCTAAACGCAAGACGCCGCCGGATTTGGGATTGGGCTCGGGAGCCGCGAGCTGGAATTTCGACCCGTCGAATTGGTCGGGTATCTCGGCAGCATAACCAAAGCGCCAACGAAGGCCAGAGGTCGCTGCAATCGCAGCCGCGCTGCTTTGCAGAAAACTGCGGCGGGTCCACCATGCACCCGCGGAACGCAAATCATTCATACTCTCTTCTCTCCTCGATGGATCAAAGGTCTTCGGTCACGTCTTATCCAGCCAGACGGTATCCAACCTGACGACATCGTATACGCCGAAATATTGGGCGGGATTGTGACCCTTGACGTAGTTATACCAGACGTCGTTGATGTTTTCCCAAGCCACCGGCAGAAATGGTGGATCCTGTTCCATGACGGCTTCGGCCTGCCGGATCAGCGCCAGGCGCTTGCCTGCGTCTACTTCCCGATCGATCCGTGCGGTCAGCGCGGGAAATTCTTTATTGTCCCAGAACGAGTAATTCTGAGGACCGTCCTTGCCATACCAGGCATTGAAATAGTCCGAGGGGTCGAGCAGGGTCGACACGATCGCACCGATCGCCAGGTCGTAATTGCCGCTTTTGATGTCGTCGAACCAGACTGATTCGACGACCGTGCGCAGATTGCACTCGATATTGAGCGTCTGCTGCAGCATCGCCTGGATCGCTTGCGACCACAGTCTAAAGATGGCGATATCGCGGACAAGATAATCCAGTCCTTTCATCCCGCCTTGATAACCCGCCGCCGCCATTAGCGCGCGGGCTTCCTTGATAGCAGCGGCCGGATCCGCCTGATAGCCAAGTCGCTTTGTCAGCTCTTCCTTGGGCGTGGCAAACTCCGAGAAGGGATAAATAAAGCCGCCGAACATCATCGGAGCCACGTCCTTGACGACCTCGACCAGAACCGGCTTGTCCAGGACCAGGTGCATGGCACGACGTACACGCGGATCGTCCAGTGGTTTTCTGTTGTTGTTTACCCAGGTTGCGTGCACTACGCTCTGGTAATAATCTGGCTGTCGACATGCCGGGCGTGTCCTTCGCCTTGCGGGCGGTGACCGGATCCGTTGCGCGTACATAATCGACGCGGCCGGATAGTATGGCCGATGCCATCTCGGGAGAAAACGGCAAGACATTGTAAAACTCGATGCCGTCGAGATATGGCAAGCCTTTGTTCCAATAGTTGGGGTTCTTCTCCATCACCCAGAGCTCATTTTCGATCCGCCGGACGGAACGGAACGGTCCGGTGCCGGGATAGACGACCAGCTTACGCAGGTTGTAGTTGTTGTCCTCCAAAGTCTTCTTGCGGACGATCACGTTCCAGCCGCTGGCGATCGCCGACATCATGAAGTTGATTGGCCGCGCCTCTGACAATTTGAATTCGACCGTGTACTTGTCACGAGCATTGATCTCGCTAACAGAGGTGAACAGAATGCTGCGCGGAATACTGATGCCCGAAGGTGGCTTGGCGATGCGGTCGAAGGTGGCCTTCACATCCTCGGCGGTCAGTTCGGCGCCGTCGTTGAATTGCACCTCCTTGCGCAGAAAGAACGTGTAGGTCTTGCCGTCCTCCGCAATTTCCCAGCTATGCGCCAGATCAGGGATGATGTTGCCGCTGTCGAACGGGTCGCGGCGGATCAGATTGTCGAACATGCAGGCCATCGCGCCGAGATTGAAGAAGGTCCCGGACTGATGAAGATCGAAATGGGGCGGACGGTTGGGGAAGCCGGCCCGCAGTACACCCCCATGCTTGGCGTTGGCCTCGGGCGCCTTGAGCTGGAACTTTGAGCCGTCATATTTGTCGGGGATTTCCGCAGCCGGAGCGAAAACCGGAGACAGGCCGTAGGCGCCTGCGACAACAGTGGCGCTGCCCTGTAGAAACTGACGGCGGCTCAACAAAAGGCGTCCGAAACGCGGGTCGTTCATAAAACGTCCCTCCCTTTAGTCTTTTCAGAACCGAGGCCGGCGTGCTGAGATGCCCGTCCGTCAAGCTTCCAGGCCTCAAATATAACAGGAAAATGGTAGGAGCCACTTGTTGAATCGCACAGAGCTGGTCGAACAGATCGGGGCAGAGCCTGGCTTCATGCCGGCCGAGACCATCCTCGAGATCGACAATCTGCAGACGTATTTCTTCGCTCCGAGCGGCGTTGTGCGCGCGGTCGACGGGGTCTCTTACGCGGTGCGAAGTGGGGAGACACTGGGCGTCGTCGGCGAGTCCGGTTGCGGCAAGAGTGTCACCGCGTTGTCCATTCTGCGTCTCGTCGCCGACCCGCCGGGACGGATCGTCGGAGGGACCATCCGATTTGCCGGGACCAACCTGCTGGAATTGCGCGAAAGCGAAATGGAAGGCATCCGCGGCAACGACATCTCGATGATTTTTCAGGAGCCGATGACCTCGCTCAATCCGCTGATCGCGGTCGGACGCCAAATTGCCGAGGCGATCGCGCTGCATCGGGGCCTGTCGCGGCGGGACGCATTCGATCGAGCAATCGAGATGCTGCGGCGCGTCCACATACCTGAGGCCGAGCGCCGTGCCCATGCCTATCCGCACCAGCTCTCCGGCGGAATGCGGCAGCGTGTGATGATTGCGATGGCGGTGTCGTGCAATCCCAAACTGTTGATAGCGGACGAGCCGACGACCGCGCTCGACGTGACAATCCAGGCGCAGATCCTGGACTTGATGCGCGAACTCCAAGAAACGCTCGGCACGGCAATAGTGTTAATCACCCACGATATGGGTGTGGTCGCCGAGAACGCCGACCGGGTGGTCGTCATGTATGCAGGCCGCAAGGTCGAGGAGGCGAGCGCGAAAGATCTGTTCGAGCAGCCGGGCCATCCCTACACGAAGGGGCTGCTGGGCTCGATACCCAATGTCGAAGCCGCCGCTCACGCCCGAACCCGCCGGGCGCGGTTGAACGAGATCAAGGGACTGGTACCATCGCTTGCCGATTTGCCGCAAGGCTGCACCTTTGCGCCGCGCTGCGGACTGGCGAGCGACGAATGCCGCGCCTCCTACCCGCCGCTGGCGCAGTACAGGCCGGGTCATTGGGTCGCCTGCTGGCATGCCGAGAAGCTGCTCGGGGGTGCGGCATGAGCCCGCTTCTCGAGGTCGAGGGTCTCAAGAAGCACTTCCCGATCCACACCGGCGTATTTTCGCGCATTTCGGGCCAGGTCTATGCGGTCGACGGCATCTCGTTTCACATCGGCCGCGGCGAGACTTTGGGGCTCGTCGGCGAGAGCGGCTGTGGTAAGTCAACCGCCGGACGGACAGTCCTCAAACTCCTCGAGCCGACCGCGGGGAAAATCAGAGTTCGCGGCGAGGACATCACCGGTCTCGACCAGGACCGGATGCTGCCCTACCGCCGGCAGATGCAGATGATTTACCAGGACCCGTATGCCTCCCTCAATCCGCGGATGGCGGCCGGCGAGATCGTCGGGGAGCCATTGGTCATCCACGAGGTCGGCGCACCCAAAGAGCGCCGCGAGCGGGTAGCGCATCTATTCGAGCGGGTTGGCCTGCGGCCGGAACTGGCCAAGGCCTACCCGCACGAATTCTCTGGCGGCCAGCGCCAGCGCATCGGGATCGCCCGGGCGCTGGCGCTGAGCCCGGAACTGATCGTCGGTGACGAACCGGTATCCGCTCTCGACGTGTCGATCCAGGCCCAGATCATTAATCTATTGATGGAACTGCAGGACGAGTACCAATTGTCCTATCTGTTCGTCGCTCACGACCTTGCGGTCGTCGAACACATTAGCGACCGGGTCGCAGTGATGTACCTCGGTCGCATTGTCGAGATGACCGACAAGACAACTCTCTTCGAGACCCCTTTACATCCCTATACCGAGGCGCTGCTATCGGCGGTGCCGATCCCGAAATACGGGGCAAGGGACCGCAAGCGAGTGATCCTGACAGGCGACGTCCCGAGCCCAATCAATCCGCCGCCCGGCTGTCATTTCCACACTCGCTGCCCGTACGCGATGGCCCGCTGCCGCCAAGAGCCGCCGTCATTGCACGAGGTGCAGCCGGGCCACTGGGCCGCGTGCCATCTGCACGACGCCGGCATGCGCTACCCGCTGGCGCAGACCCCTGGCGCGGCCTAAATATCGCGCATGGCCGAGCCCGCGATCAAAACGATGACTTTGGACGAGTTCCTTCGCTGGGACGACGGCACCGACACGCATTACGAGCTGATCGGCGGGTTTCCGATGGCGATGGCGCCGCCGGTCGCGGCGCACCGGATGCTCGCTACGCGACTCGTTTCGCGGATCGATTTCGTGCTGGCAAAGCGGCGGCCCTGCAACGCGCAAGGCGATGCCGGAGTCGTACGGCTCGAGCGCACGGACACCTACTTCGAAGCCGATATTGCTGCGACGTGCGAACGCCATGAATTCGGACAGCAGGCGCTCAAGGAGCCATTTCTTATTGTGGAGGTGCTGTCGCCGAGCACCGAACGCCACGATCGCCGGGTCAAACTGCCAGCTTATCGGCAGATCGAAACCGTGGATGAGGTTGTGTTGATCGCATCCGACGGTATCTACGCCGAGGTGCATCGACGCGCGGGGGTACAGTGGATTACCGAAATCCTGCGGAGTGGCGATGCCGTGCTCAGCCTCGCTTCGGTCCCGGTCGAGATCCGGCTTTCCGATCTCTACGAAGACATCGCGCTCGAAGAAGCCGGCCACTGATCAAGCAGTGGCAATTCCAGATTATAATGCCGCGCGGCGGGGCATGGCCCCGCGTAGGCGCGGATCGAGCACGTCGCGGATGCCGTCGCCCAGCAGGTTGAAGGCCAGCACCGTGATCGTGATCGCGAGGCCGGGGAAGAGCACAAGCCACCACGGAGGGACGAGACCCGCGTTCAGCGAATCCGCCAGCATGTTCCCCCAGGTCGGGGTCGGTGGCGGGATGCCGACACCAAGAAAACCGAGCGCCGCCTCGATGATGATCGCGACGCCGAGATGGGTCGTCGCGAGGATCAAGTAGGGCGCGACGCATTGCGGCAGAATATGGCGCGCCATGATGCGCAAATGCGAGGCACCGAGGCCGCGCGCCGCCTCGACATACGATAGTTCCTTTAATGAAAGCACCACAGCACGGATGACCCGCCCGCCGAACGGGATGCGGGTAATCGCGATCGCGACGATGACGGTCACGAAACCGGCGCCGAGCGCCATCGCAATCGCCATTGCCAGAATCAGGTCCGGAAAGGACTGCAGGAACTCGATAATGCGCTGACTGATAATGTCGAAACGCCCGCCAAAGTAGCCGCTGGCGAGGCCCCATAACGCGCCGAGAGTGGTCCCGAACAGCACGGCTCCCAGTGCCACGGTCAAAGACGCTCGGCTGCCGTAGATGACCCGGCTGAGCACATCCCGCCCGATCTGGTCGGTGCCGAAATAATGCCGCTCGTTCGGCGGCTTGGACATTGCGCGGAAATCAGACTTCAACGGCTCGTAAGGCGCTAAAACCGGCGCTGCCACAGCCATGACGATGATCGCCGCTGCGATAATCCCCCAAAAGGCCGAGAGCGGCGAGCGTCTGACGAAGTTATGAAGGCCCCCTTTTACGCGGCGCAGCCGCGATCTCTCGGCTGCCGGCGCAGGCGTATCTACCGGATAGGCGGTATCGCGATCAGTAACCGTCATCGATAACGAATCCTCGGGTCGAGCCACGCGATCGTGAGATCCACCAATATATTCAGCAGCACAAAAACGACGGCGTAGAGAAACACGAGGTTCTGCATTACGAAAACGTCGCGCTCGCTGACCGCCGTAAACATCGCATAACCGAGCCCTGGTGTCCCGAAGGCGCGTTCGACCGGTATCGAGCCGGCGAGCACAAAGCCGAGCAGAATCCCCGAGAGGGTGATCACCGGCAGCAGCGCATTGGGCAGGGCATGGAAGGTGATGACTGGACGCCGGCTCAGCCCTTTAGCACGAGCGGTGCGCACGTAGTCTTCGCGGATGACTTCGAGGAGGCTCGAGCGAGCCATGCGGGCAATGTAGGCGGCTTGGCCGAGCCCGAGGACCACCGCAGGCCCGATCACGACCTGCAGATTGCCCCACGGATCTGACAGCAGCCGCGGAGCGGTTAACGGCGCTCGATAGCCAAACACAAACAGCGCTACGAGGACGATCAACATTCCTAGCCAGAAGCCTGGGACTGCCAGAAAAAGGATGCTGAGAAAGCGCGAGACATTGTCGCCGAGGCTATTGGGGCGCAGCGCACTGACGATCGCCACCGGTACCCCGACCAGCCAGGAAAGAATCACAGAGAGCATAGCGATTTCGGCGGTCAACGGCCCGCGCCGCATGATCATCTCGCCGACGCTTTCGGCGCGGAAGAACGACCGGCCGAAGTTTCCGCTGGCAATATCTCGAACCCACCGCAGGTATTGCACCACCAGCGGGTCACTGAGCCCGAGATCCGCCATGTAGTGGGCGCGCTCCGCTTCGCTGAGCTTGGTGAATCCCTCGGCTCCAAAGATGGCGACCAGCGGGTCCCCCGGAAGTATCCGAAGGACGACGAAGACGATTATGGAGACCCCGATCACCGTCAACGCGCCAAACGCCAGGCGACGAATGATGTAGCTGTACATGTCCTCCCTGGATGCGATCCGGCGCCACCGGTTTGCGGCGAGAGTGAGGTCCGCCTCGCCGGGAAGTCAAGCGGCTCCGCTTATCCCCTTTGGCTCGGCTCCGCTTCGAACTAAGATCGCGGGTCGTTGCCGGCGGCTCTCGTCGTCTGCATCAGCTACAAGAGGAGCCAGTCAGATGGGGTACAGCCTCGAGCAGTTTGCGACGGAATGCCGCCGGATCCTGAAGCAAGATCCCGGCGTCGAGGGACGCAAACAGGTGTGTGCGTTGGTGCAGCGGGTGCTCGAAGACGACGACTTCGTCAAGACGCATCTCGGCGACAATGTCCCCGAACGCAAGGTGCTGTACGAAGACCCCGAGCTCGGCTTCTGCATCCTCGGCCACGTCTACCAGGGCGCCAAGGACAGCAACCCACACGACCACGGCCCGTCCTGGGCGATCTACGGCCAGGCCCGCGGCGAAACGGTGATGACCGACTATGAGCCGGTGGCGCGCCCTGGCGAGGGCAAGCCGGGCAAGGCACGCCGCATCAAGGACTACACGCTCAAACCCGGCGCGGCCTACCTCTACAACGAAGGCGACTTGCACTCGCCGCGGCGCGACGGCCCGACCCGGCTGATCCGCATCGAAGGCAAGAACATGGAGAAGGTGCAGCGCTTTCCCTACGAGCGGGTCGCGTAGCGCCGGCCTGGCTCGGGTGGCGCGGGCTGCTATGCCCGCGCGACGGCCACGTTATCGCGCCGTTTTGCGGCGGCGGTCGCTTTGTCGAAATCGGCATCGGTAAAGCCGTAGAGGCGAGCGCCGCCGCTGAGGATCTTGCCGCCGATCTCCGGGGTTATGCTGCTATTGGTCAGCACGCGGGTCGACACCTCGGGGAAGCTCGAGTCGAAATGCGGGAAGTCGCTCGACACGCAGATATTGTCGGCGCCGCCGAGAAGCTCGACCGTGGCGCCGACCTCGCGCTCGCCGCTCTCGATCGCCGAGAAGCAGTTGCGCTGCCAGTATTCGAGGGGCGACAGTTTCAGATAGGGCGCGTCGGAATCGTGATGCTGGCGCAGGTCCCATTCGATGCGGCCCAGGAGGCCGGGCACCCACCAGCTCTGCGCTTCGAGGAAAGCGACCCGCAGCCGCGGATAAAACTCGAAGATGCCGCCGAGCATCAACGCAATCAGCGCCAATTGCATCTCGGTCGAATGGCTCGCGACATGGCGCATGAAGCGGTTCTCGCCAAAGCGCGGCTCGATCGTCGAATAATAAGAACCGGTCCCCTCATGAAAGCACAGCGGAACATCGAGGTCCTGCAATAGGCCGTAGAGCGGGTCCCAATAATTCGAGTGCCAGTAACGGCCATTGACGTAGTTGGGCCGCACAAACGCACCAACCGCGCCATATTCCTTGACGCAGCGATAGAGCTCCTGGCAGGCGAGGTTGACGTCGTGGACCGGCAGCATCGTCGCCATCTTCAATTGGTCGGGGCTGTGCTGCACGAAATCGTGCAGCCAATCATTGTAGGCCCGGCAGATCGCGGCCGAGAATTGCGGGTCCATATTGTCGCGAGCGAGAAACGACAGACCGGCGGTCGGAAACAGCACGGCGATGTCGATGCCTTCCATCTCCATGCCGATGACCTGCGCCTCGGCGTCGTAGCCGCGCTCGACCGCGAACATCACATTGGTGTTGGCGCGCTTGGACACGAGCGGCCCGCGCGTGCGGTTGTATTGCGATATGTTGCCGTCATTGCTGGTCGGCGTGCCGTCGAAAAACCACAGCGGCCGGCCGCGCATGCCGGTGGGTCCGCCGTCACTGCGCCGCATTGAGGAGGTGATGCGGTGCTTGAAGGCCGGGTCGAGATATTTGTCGAACAGGTCCGGCGGCTCCATGATGTGCATATCGCAATCGACAAACCGGTGTCCCTGCTTCATCCGACCCTCCTTCGGCGAAATGGCCCTTTTCAGCATAGGCGTCGCGATGCCGATGGGACAAGCCTCGCTCCCGACGTTATCGTGAGTGTCTGTGCTCTCACGGGTTCGGAGAAGCGTGCGTGGAAAAGATCGAGGTTCTCGCAATCCAGCGCCTCGACGGCGCGGAGCGGGTAAAGATCGAGTCGGTCGACGCGCGGGTCCGATTGACCGATGTCGGCGGCTGGTTCGACGGCGAATATCGCGAGACCTGGCCTGGCTATACGGCTTCCCGCTATCTGCGGGCGGGGTCTGCCGGGGCGGGGACGCGCGAGGAGCGCAACCGCCTGCTCGCCGGGGCGGAAGTGGTCCTCGGCGGGTGGCCGTTTCCACTCGACTTGCGGGCGCGGGCGCCGCGGCTCAAATGGTTTCATCAGCGGCCCGCTGGCGCGAGCAATCTGCTGCGCGGCGATCTGTGGGGCAGCGACGTTACCGTCACGACCTCGCGCGGCGTCGGCAGCACCTTGGCGATGGCGGAATATGCGGTGGCTGGCATCCTGCACTTCGCGAAGAACCTCGACCGCGCCCTCCTCGACCGCAGCGCCGGTGGTTTCGACCACCGTGCGTATCGGCCGCTGCTGATCGAGGGCAAGACCGCCTGTGTCGTCGGCGCCGGCGGCATCGGGCGCGATGTCGGCCGGCTCTGCGCCGCACTCGGGATGCGGGTGGTCGGCACCAGGCGCAACCCGCGACTAGGTGACCCCCTGCCGACCGGCTTCAGCGAGGTGGGCGGGGCCGCGGATCTCGACCGCCTCCTGCCGGACAGCGATTTTGTCGTGATTTGCTGCCAATGGACGCCGGAGACTAACCGGCTGTTCGACAGCGCCCGCTTTGCGCTGATGAAGCCTGGAAGCGTGCTGGTCAATGTCGCGCGCGGCGAGATCGTCGACGAGGATGCGCTCGCCGACGATCTCGGCCGGGGCCATCTGCGCGGCGTGGTCCTCGACGTCTATGTCGGCGAATTCGAGCACCTGCCGCCGGCCCGGCTGTGGTCCGACCCGAGGGTGCTGATCACACCGCACGTCTCGGGCGCGAGCGACGAAGACCGCCACGGCGGCATCGACCTTTTCTGCGAGAACCTGCGCGCCTATCTCGACGGTCGGCCGTTGCGCAACGTGATCGACTGGCAGCGGGGATATTAGCCGCCAAGCACAGGACTGGCCGACTCAGTAATAGCGGTGATGGGCGTAGTAATAGTGCCTGCGATATGGCGAGCGCGGCGGGCGCGACGGCGTTGTCGCTGCGCCAGCCACGGCGCCCAGCCCTCCGCCAACCGCGGCTCCGATGCCGGCACCGCGCCCCCCGCCAGCGATGGCGCCGATAACCGCGCCAGTGCCGGCGCCGACGAGACCACCACCAAGTGCGCGTTCGCCCGGATCGTATGGGTCTGCCTGGGCCGCGATCGCCACGAGCCATCCGATGCCGATCACGCTCGCTAGCGTAGTGGATCGCTTTCTCATTCGCCGCCTTTTGGCAAAGTTCTAACCCGCAAGGGCGAACAACAGGGCGCGAGTTCCAGTCCCTTGCGTCGCGTTGCCAATGATGTTCAGACCCGGCTCGGCGACAGTAGGGATGCGGATCCTGGCGCGCGTAGCCGGTCAAGGCTCCATTCCCCACCCCCGGCGACCCAGAAATAAAGGAACACGAAGCAATAGACGATTGCTAACTCCCCGCCGTTCAGGAGCGGAAAGAACCCTCTCGGCGCATGCACCAGGAAATAGGCGACCGCCATGTTGCCCGCGAGGATGAACGCGACGGTGCGAGTAAACAAACCCAGCGCGAGCAACAAACCGCCCACCAATTCCAACAAGCCCTGGAGGCCCGGATTTAAAGTGAATAGGGCATAGGGTGCGTGGGTTGGCTGGTGCGGAAAATCCAGGATCTTGGCGAGGCCGTGTTCCATATAGAGCAGCCCCACGATGATGCGCAGGATGCTCAACATGCGTGGCTCCCAGGTGAGCCGCAGAGTTGCCACATCGGGCATGAATTATCCTCCCCAAAAACCGGCCATCTCTCTGTTCGTCTGCAGGTTAGGTTAAATCCATCGGGAGCGATCGCGCAACCAAGCCCTTTCGCTGATCGCCCGCGGCTTCGATCGTGGTTGCTCAGGAATATTCTCTATACATTCGGCCATGAAATGCGATAAACGCGCCCGAGTATCGATGCTTGGAGACTAGGGATCACGCGGGTTCAAGATAGAGTTCGTCAATGTCTACCCGCTGCGCGACAAATACCTTCCGGCTGAGTAACTGACATCGCCAGCGGGCGAATGGGTGCGTAGCTTCGCCATTGTGACGACTACGCCCAACCAGCTGTTCACCGAGTTGCACAAGCGAATGCCAGTGATCCTTGGGTCGGAGGCGTGGCCAACCTGGCTTGGGGAGAAGGCGTCGGACCCGCGCCAACTCAAAGCCCTACTCGCTCCGTTTCCGTCAGAGGCGATGACTTGCTGGCCAGTGAGCCTGCGGATCGGCGACGTCAACAGCCATGAGCCCAGCCTAATTGAGCCGATTGTTACGGTACACACAGACAACGGGAATAGCCCGAGCGTAGTCGCCAGGCCCTAAACCCGTCTTCACTGATTTTCGTTCTGGCCTACTGAAGAAGTGCGGCTACGGAGTACAGCGTCTCGCCGAGCACGCGCTGAGAAGCTGTGAATGAGGTCGTTCAGCTGTTCGACAATCGTGGAATTGTTCCATTTGCCGTCGAGGGTGTTAATCGCAATAATGGTGAGCAATATCGTGGTCGTGATCTCAAACCAATGATCAACAATCCATTGCATGCGCATCAGGTTCCTTGACCCAGAAGGGACATAATGATCGAACAGTTATCTCCTTTTGCTGGTTCCCGCAGCCGCGCGCGGTGATTGCCTTCAGCGGACGCAGGCGATCTTGGTAACTTTCGGGCCCCAGAGATTAGATGGCTTCCTCACGGGCTCCGCGGGCAGCGTCAGGGTCTGGCTGAGATTGCACTGTCCTTATGAACCGGTTCACATAGTCAGCCGGCAGACCGTGCTCCTCCGCGCCCGATAGCACGTGTTGTTTGTACCAATGATACGGTCGGAGAGAGCCGTCCTTAGCCCCCGGATCGGCGACATAGGTGTCGCTGCCGTCGGTACGGTAAACCGTCAAATATTCTACGTGATAACCATGTCCCACACCCTCATACCCATCCAAAACCCCCATTCTGTTTACAGGAACCTGAAATAGGACGCCCCAGACGCGATTCTCGTCTCGGGATGGAGGGCAGTCGCATTTGCCCGACCCGTCAGTACTTTTCTTGTCGAATGTCAGCGTCCGCCCCGGTATGTAGCCAACCCCGACTTTCGTCACGCCCCAACACGGTTCGTCAGTCACCTTGTCAACATGTTTGAGCCGTATGCGAAGTAAAGAAACAGATCGGTCATCACGATCTCCCTGGGCAGGCTCCTCCCAAAGCGAACCCTAGCACTGCACTAGTGGCTATACAATTTCATGTCCGTTCCGAGGTTTAACGTCGTTGGCTGACTGGTGATGACGGTACGGGAGAAAGGGCAGTCGTCTCAATAAAAAGGGCGCACAGGAACCTAAGGGCGGGCGAACTCTCCTCTTGGAACAAAAGGTGCGGTGGCATGTTCTCTCATCGGGCGTTGCGCCCGCGCTGAATGTGCCGTGCTTGCGGAGGGCTGACCGTATTGGTTCGCTCCGGGAATACGAGCATGCGCGACACGCAACGCCTAAACTCTCCTCAGCCTGACCCGTCGCCGAGCCCCCAGTCTGAAGGGGGATGATTGTGTGGCTTCAAGCCTACAACTATTCGTTCTAAGGGTGGGGAGTTTCGATGACTGCGAAACTTTTTGCGCTGGCCGGGGTGGTTGCCTTTCTGTCAGGGACCCAGAGCACCTCGGCATTTACGACGCAGCCGGTCAATCCCGAGACTACGAGCAACCGCCTGGCCGATCCCGACGAGCTGGCCGAGAGGATGTCAAACGGGCAGTCTGGAGGAACCACTTTCGGGGTTCCGGGCGGCCAGATGAGGCTCCAGTTTTCTGCACCATCATCGGGCAACACCGCGAGCAGCCCATTTCTCGCAAGCCCGG
>Ga0306922_10004084_pt1 | contig 13776 bp, 15 predicted proteins | sample sta12Cox44000082_FD_203758 | JGI IMG/M metagenome (GOLD analysis project Ga0306922, IMG submission 203758) | Lab enrichment of tropical soil microbial communities from Luquillo Experimental Forest, Puerto Rico - statoxic.12C.oxic.44.000.082 (v2)... | ecosystem: Environmental > Terrestrial >... | reverse complement strand
CCACGGTTAATTGGAGAATAAGGTAAATGCAGCAGAGATCATGGAGATTTCGAACGGTAGGCTGCTTGACGAAGGTCGCGCCAATTTGCAAGCTTCTGGTACATGACAAAATCTGAACTCATACAGCGCATTGCTTCACGGAACCCGCACCTTTATCACCGCGACATAGAGAAGGTTGTCAACGCGATACTGGGCGAAATGGTCGAAGCTTTGCGTCGTGGAGATCGAGTCGAACTGCGGGGTTTCGGAGCCTTTTCAGTTAGGCTCAGAGGACCACATGAAGGGCGCAATCCCCGTACCGGTGCTGCCGTCCCGGTCGCAAAGAAAGCTTGGCCTTTCTTCAAGACCGGGAAGGAGATGCGCGTGCGGCTTAATAAAACCGCGCCGTCAGACAATCCGGAAACGTTGCCGTCAGACTGACACGCCGATCAAACAAACACTCGCGCACGACCAAACAAACACAACATGGGTTCAGCGGCGACTCGCCGGGCGATTGCGCTGGATCGGCTCGCCCGGTCAAACCCTCCTCGCAAAAATTGTGAGAGATTTCACGGTCCGTCCTTGGCCTCTGCCGCTCCGGGACTCGCCCATCAGCGAATTGCACCGGACTCGTTCTAACAAACATTCGTGCCGATCAAGCATCCGACTCCGACTATGCCTTGACCGACTCGATTGTGCGTGACGAGTCCTATTGGGCCGGGGAAATTCACCGGGTGAATTTGGGCGGGCGTATCCCACTGCCAACGCACGTCCGGAGTCCCTCGTTAAATTGGCGTGGGTGAGCGGATGTCCGCTTTACCCCCAAAAGCGGACATTGCGGAGCACAACCGGCATGTCCGCTTTGTGCCATAACCGGACGTGAGCAGATGCAGCAAACGACACGCGCGGACGAGCGCCTACTCGATCACTTCGCCAGCGATGGAGAGCACGCCTAGCTCGACGGATTCGAGTACTCAATATGCCTGGTGGGGCACGGCATCGGCGCCGCCGATCATTTGCACGAGGACTTTACGATGGGCGTGATCATGAGCGAGAATTTGGCTGATCCTTTTGCGGAGAAGTGGTTGGTGTCCACGAAGTCGTCATCTTGAAATTCGTCGATCGGGGGAATGAAGTTTGAAACCCCGATCGAGTCAGCTGTCTCCTTGAGGATGCCGTTGAAATTGGTCTTGCAGTGGCCGACATCCACATCCCGGAACGTTTGCGCAATGAACTGGCCAGCCTCAGCGACCGTAGCCTGCAGAACATGGGGCTCGTCCGTTATCAACGCACACTAGAAGCCTGCAAGCTGTTATGGATGGTCTGACACGTGCGCGGTCTAATGATCGCGGCCGCCAGCTAGGTAAATACCGTTCAGTGTTCAGTCGTTAAATAATGAATACCGTGGAACTCGCGCGCATTTATTCAGCCATGCAAGACATTCTAAACATCCCGCTGATCTTTCCGATCAAGGACACCGCGTCGGCGACTCTGATGCTTATAAAAGCTGAGTGCCTCCAGAAGGCCGGCGTAATCAGTGAGGGCAAGAAGCAGTGGGTAGAGTCAAGGGCGCGCATATTCTTAAAACGCTGCGACCCACAGCCTGAGCGCATAGCTCAGCAGGATGAGGCGCGATTGCCGTGAATATCGCAAGCTGCCGGAGCTATTGCAGAAGCCCTGATTCCCGGCGGGAGCGCCATGCACTGGAAATATCCTTTTTTAATGTACGTTGTTGCCTTGTAATATCAGCCGAACTGCCGATTACAGGTGAGCCGAGGTCTCCGTAGGGCTAACGGGACACTCTCAGCAGACCTTAAAACGATTCCGATCTTAACCGCGTCGCGCGTCAGCACGGCCAACTGGAGGTGGATGCAATTTTACGAACCCTGTCGGCCGTCACCCGCTGTCTTCTCCCTCCCGCACCGCTCGTAAGCCGTTGATCTAACCCAACGTGGCAGAACTCCTGGGCCCACTCGGCAGGCATGTCGGTCCGAGCTTGGTACGGCGATGCATCCCATTAACCATATGCAGTCTCAAAGGTGGATTATCCTTAGGGTTGAGTTAATTTTTGGAGAAAGGCCCTTCTGGGCATGTAAAGAAACCCGAGCCCTTAATCGCCGCGGAGCACGAATGAGCCGGGTGAGATTGGAACGGTTCGGCTGGCGGTCGTCGGAGCTGCAGCGTTGCAAGCAAGGCGACAGTGGAGGAGTCGCTTCACATAACGAAGCCGGAGCGAAAAAACGGAAGGGGTCGTTTGGGAGGAGGTTTGAGCATGCGTACTTCCCACGCTCTAGCAGAAAAACCTGAGCTGCTGATTATCGATACACAGAGGTTGCGCCAAGCGGGTATCGCCCGCTTACTAGAGACGTGGGCTGATGTCATGGGATTCACACTGAATGCCGTTCTCCCGGATGCCCTGCCCCAATCCACCAACTGCGAAATGATAATTGTCAGCGTAGGCAGCACGTCGATCGAAGATGCGCAATGCCATATCTTGATCGACAATGTGCGCAAGCTTATGCCCCGTGCATCCTTGGTCATTATTTCAGACCGAGAGGACCTAAAGGAGGTATGCGCTGCCTTTCAAGAAGGAGCGAGCGGGTTCATGCCGACCACCATTGAACCTGGCCTGGCCTTCCAGGCCTTATCTTTTATTAGAAGCGGGGGTACGTTTTTTCCGCCCTCCGTTCTGTCCACTTGCGAAGTAACGGTCTGCAAACCGATCTCCGACTGGACCCTTACAATCAAACAAGAGGAGGTGTTAGCTCTTCTTCGTCAAGGTTACTGCAATAAGGCAATTGCACGTCAGCTCGGCATGTCGGAATCCACTGTTAAGGTGCATGCTCGCAAGATTATGCATAAATTCGGCGTAACAAACCGGACACAGCTCGCGATCGCGGCGATGACGGAGAGCACTTTGCGGCACGTAAAAAATAATAAAGGATTAGTTCAACAAACAGACGACCAACGACCATCAGCAGCGCCCTCGCTTCTAGGCGCGCGATTGGGTCAAACGGCGTCGTAGACCGCCGGATAGTGCAATTCCCAATTAGATGGTGGCGTTATTTTGTGCAACTTGTGTGACACTATCATTATTTCCGATAATCACAGCTATCTGCACAATGCTTTGCGCGACTGCGACTGTATTGAAAGAATTAATTGCCTGTTCGAGGGCGTTGAATAGGCTGAATAGTTTCAACAGATTATTGAAGGAGTTGCTCAGCTGCGAGCCGAAATGGCGATGGTTATGTCCTCCGCACACTGCGTCCAGTTCTGTATCTGTCAATCCCCGCAGTTCGGTCAATGCCTGCATCTCACATGTATTGGTCATAGATACTCCTCCCTTGCCGGAGCTGGCTTGCCGGACCTGGGCATCGCCAGAAATTTGGCAGAGACGGAATTTCAACGGAGCAGAGGATTACCTAAGTAGGATAGCCTTTTTCAACGTCACCTTAGGTCAATGACCAAAGGATACCGTCGTATCCATAAGGGCATCCAAACGATGGCTACGGCTGCTACAGCGGCAGGTCGCCTTTGGCGCATAGGCTCAATTCAGGCAGTTCGGCGAGAGCGATCATCGCGTGTCGTAAGTCCAGTGTTGCAAGTGGCTAGTACCCGAGATCGCCGCACCACGGCGTATAACGCCTAAAAGCCCCTAATAGCGCACCTACTAACAGCTCACGATCTTCGGGTCATTAGCCCAAGGGCACTCTTGAAATGACTTGGCTCTGCTGCCTAACTTGCTCGCGAATGCGTAACGACTTCTTTTGTCGACACGGTTTGCCTGGGCCTGTGAGGAGTAATCTCATGACCGAGATATGCGAATTGAGTGACATAGAACTGGACGCGGTGTGTGGTGGGTCGCTCTTCAGCGGGCCAGTCGTGAGCTTCGGTGGGCCACTCGTCAGCATCACGAACTCGTTCAATCCCATCATCGCCGTGCAAACGATTGTGCAAACGGGTCTAATTGTCGGCCTCGGTAGCATCGCGCAAGATGCCGGAAACGCTCTAAGTGCTAGCTTGGGTCACATTTGATGGGTATTTGCCGCCGCCTCGCGCCTGGAGGTACAATGATTGGCGAGCAGCGGGGCAGGGACATCGACATCTAATCGACATTTACTATTTGGGCGGACTCCCGAGGTTCTCCGGGAAGGTGACCTTTTTGTCGCAGTCCGATTTGGGGCAGAGACCAAAGCCTCCCGCCGATGTCTGAGGTTCCTGCTGCTCCTCAACGAGTGCAAGGTGCAAATCCAAATAAAGTTCTTTTGGACATCATCCCGCTGCGCCGTTGATAATGCCCACTTAGCTTCGTATCCCTAATCATAGCAAAGAAGGAGTTGCCGAATCCGCGGTGGCGCTTTTTTTTGCAGTTAGTTCCAAGGAGCACATCATGACTCATGCAATCACGACACTGGACGATATGGAACTGGACGCGGTGTGTGGCGGATTCTCTTTCTCTGTCGGCCCTGTCACCGGCCCCACCAGCGGTTCGTTCAATCCCGTCACCCTCAATCAAAAAATTAGACAGTACTCATCGATCTCGACGGGCAACTTGAGCAACTCGGGCGCGGGCGGCGGCAACACCAACACGGTATGGAACGACGTCAGCCAGACTGCAATGAACATGGGCTCCATCTCCCTCTGAATGATAGAATATAATAAACAACGCAGCCACCCTCCCTGACGACACCAGCCAGGGAGGGTTGGGCTTTTCACTCATCCGTGAAATCGCCAAAAGGCCGGATCGCGGCATCTGGTGAATTTCAGGAACGCATGAAATCCGAGCATGCACGTTTCACTGCTTCGGCGGGCTTAAGACCGAATGTTAGCTGAGCTTCAGTCCGAGATTGAAAGTCAGAAATTAAGGTTTCGGAACGGAGCCAGCAGCTTGGGGCTTAATACGAGAGCCCGAATACAGGAAGCGTGGCGCTTCCGTTGCCGTCCAGCACTTTGGCAATGTCGCCAAACTCCATCTCGAACATGTCATGCAGGAGGAAGGCCGCGTGCCCTACATGAAGAAGAAGGCTGCAACAAGTTCGGGTCCCGAATAATGTGCGCCCCCGCGTGTCTGAGCCGGTGATGCGGTGACGCCCTGGTGGAAGAGTTTAGGCCACCGGGTACCTGGGAGGCGCTTGTTTTAGGGTTAACCATAAGGTGGAGAATCACTCGCGCGACGAACCCAAGAATGAGACTTTGGTAAGCTAGACTTTCTCGGGCGAGAACGTTGTACTGACTAACTCCGCCGTGAGTATTGCTGTGGTTATCGGTGGCGGCAGCATCACGCAAGTTATCAATCAGTCAAACCTGGTCTGATCACGGATGGCCAGCACACTCGTAATAGACGGCATAAGCGAGCGATTCTCGAGAATAATCTCTGCTTTTAAGAAAATATTTGCTGACCGTCGATCCCCCGATCAGTGTCACGATGCTGCGCTGGCGGGCGTCTTAAATGTTGGCAGCAAGCGCCGCCTCCCGGTTATACAACAGACCGAAGCAGCTGAATGCGGCCTCGCTTGCCTGGCCATGATTAGTTCGTACCACGGCCACCGCATCGATCTTAACACGCTCCGGCGTCGCCATCCGGTGTCGCTCAAGGGGGTCACCCTGAGGGCCTTGATTCAGGTGGCGAGCCAGATGCACCTAGCATGCCGACCGCTGCGCTTCGAACTTGGCCAGCTCTCGCAGTTGCATCTGCCAGCGATCGTACACTGGGATATGAACCACTTTCTGGTTCTAAGGTCGGTGACGAGAAAAGGGATTGTGGTTCATGATCCTGCTTCAGGCGAGAAATTCTTTCCGATTGCCGAAGCCTCCAAGCATCTGACTGGCGTCGCGCTCGAGCTCTCACCGTCTGAAGGCTTTCTCCCCAAGGATGAGAGAGCGCGGCTCCCGTTTTTGGTTTTCTGGACCCAGTTGCGCGGCAGCACACACGCGCTCGTCCAGATCTTAATCCTCTCGGTTATCCTCGAAGCGTTTGTCATTGTCAGCCCGTTTTACCTCCAACTCACGGTGGATGAGGTAATTGCCAAGGGCGATGCTGATCTCCTGACGGTCCTGGCTCTCGGCTTTGGCCTACTAACTGCGATCAAAATTGCATCAAGTGCCATCCGCTCGTTGATTCTCCTGATTGTACAAAACGTTTTGCACTACCAAATCGGCGCACGTTTGTTCCACCATCTGGTCCGGCTACCGATCGCGTATTTTGAAAAACGGCACATCGGCGACATCCTCTCGCGTTTCACTTCCGTTGAGCCAATTCGCAGTGCGCTCGCCGAAGGCATGATTGCAGCCACGATCGATGGTGTAATGGCTGTCGCGACCCTGGTGATGATCTTTGTCTACAGCACCCAGCTCGCGCTTGTAGTGCTAACGGCTTTTGCCTTTTACACGGTCTTGCGCCTCGGACTGTATCGACTGTTGCGAGATCGTAGTCTGGCTGTGATTGAAGCCAAGGCCTACGAGAACTCAACCTTTATCGAGACCTTGCGGGCGATTCAAAGCCTAAAGATCTTCAACCGCGAAAGCGACCGCGAGACCCAGTGGCTTAACCGCTATGCTGATGTGGTGAGTGCCAATGTCCGTCTCGGCCGCACTAAGATCGCATTCACGACCATCAACGACGCTCTGTTCGGGCTGGAGAGTGTCGTGACCATCTACCTCGCGGCTAGGCTGGCATTGAGCAACAGCCTAACCATTGGGATGATCTTCGCCTTCATGAGCTACAAGCAGCACTTCACAGACAAGGCCGTCCAGCTGGTCGAAAAGACGCTTGACTTCCGCATCCTCGAACTGCACCTCGAGCGCTTGGCTGACATCGCCTTGAGCCCGCTCGATCGTGGGCATGACCAGCTCTTGACCTACACGCGGCAGATCCAGGGCCGGATCGAACTTCGGAACGTGTCCTTCCGCTATGCTGAATCGGAGCCTTTTGTCCTTGATGATGTCAGCTTGGTCGTCGAGTCAGGCGAGTTCGTAACCATTATGGGTCCGTCGGGTGGTGGCAAAACGACGCTGATCAAGATCATGCTGGGATTATTGGAGCCGACCGAAGGAGAAGTGTTGATCGATGGTACCCCGCTTTCGACGATCGGGCCCAGAGCGTATCGCGAGTATGTCGGAGCCGTGATGCAGGACGATCAGCTGCTCTCCGGCTCCATTGCCGATAACATCTGCTTTTTCGATCCATCCTTCGATCAGGAGCGGATGATCCAGTGCGCAAACTTGGCGGGCATCCATGAAGAGATCATGGCAATGCCGATGGCCTACAACAGCTTGATCGGAGATATGGGTAGCTCATTGTCAGGCGGGCAAAAACAGCGCGTAATGCTCGCGCGAGCACTCTATCGACGGCCGCGAATCCTCTTTCTGGATGAGGGCACGGCTCATTTGGACGTCGCCACCGAGAAGCACATCAATGAGAGTCTCAAGCGTCTGCAAATGACCCGCATCAGCGTAGCCCACCGACCCGAGATCAGTAGCGGGGCAGACCGGATCCTTGGCATTGCAAGGACCCTGATGCCGGACGGACCCGCACTGCATAGCGTTGTCAGTGAGCGCAACGAGGTCCGTCTGTCGCATTAAAGTCGGGAACGCGGAGCGACCACGTCGTGTTCGATAGCAAGCCCCGGCTCGAAGATGCTACCCTTTGAATTACATCCTCACGCTCAGCACAGGATTAAGGAGCCAGCTGATTAGCGAGCGCTTTTCGAGGATAATGTCAGCTCGAAGTAGCATGTCAGCCTGAAGTGGCATTTTTTTGCCATAAGCGTTGATGTCAGGTCGATCGAGCGCGGCGGTGACCCTGTAGGCGGGCTCCTTGAGTTCAATGGGGCCAAAGGCGTCGGACCCTGTTAGGATCGTCTGCGAGATTTTGAGCACCCTGCCGCTGTACGCTCCAAACTGCTGATACGGAAATGCGTCGTAGAGGATTCTGACCTCTTGTCCGGGCTGCACGAAGCCTATGGCTCGGGTCGGTACAAACAATTCGGCTTGCAGAACGCTCTCGGTCGGAACGACTTCCATCTGTAATTGTCGTGGGTCCGCAAACTGGCCGACCGTTGCTTGCAGCATCGAGACTCGCCCGGCAGTTGGAGCTCGGATGACATAAGCGCGACGACCGCTAATCTCGGTAATGCGCTGTTCGGTTGTCGCGAGCTCACTGCGGAGGACTTGGATTTTCCCAGCCATAACGGTTGGAAGTTGCTCCAAGGAGTAGCGAGTTTCAGTCATTTGGTTCTGCCGTGTGGCGAGTTGCTGCTTCAGCGAGTTTTGGTTTTGCTTTTGCTCGAGTAAGGCCACCGCCCGACGTTTGAAGTCAGCGGCCGTCATATAGCCTTGTTTTTTGAGCTCGGTGGCGGATGCGACGAACTCTTCTTCGACTCCGATGCGTTCGTCCTGAATTTTTAGCTGCGCCTGAAGCTGAGATATCTCGATCTCGAGGCCATTGATCATGGCTGTCAGACGGTCCCGCTCTGACTTTTCGCGCTGTTCCTCCGCTGCAATTTGCCCGTTCAGCAGGTCTTTCTGGGACCTCAGCGTGTTGAGAATGGTGGCATTGACGTCCACACCGTTCGCGGCAATTTGGTCGGTGTCAATGGTTAAAAGAGTTTGACCCTCGCGAACCTGCTGCCCTTCGCTAACGTGGACCTCTCGCACGGTACCTCGTTGAGGCACAAAGATCTTGGATGTGCCGGATGTTGGAGTGAGGTAGCCGATGACGGTTTCCTTTCGCGAATATTGTCCAAGAAAGAGGAAGCTGATAGTGAGCGCCGTGGCCGCGATGATCAACCACGCGATGACTTTAGTTGAGAGCGGCTGAAGCTGCGCGACTTGACCCCATTCGCGGTTGTGCCGCTGAAAATCGACTGCTTCCTGTCGAAACAATGATGGCCGCTGCGTCATCTGAGAACATCCTTGAAACTGGGGCTTTTCGCTCCGCCGCCCCGATATGTGTGAAGAGGTTCCCCCACCGTCGCCTTGCAGCGACGCGGCAGCTCTGACGGGGGCTAGCCTAGTCTCCCTGATTCAACCAGGTCATTCGTACTCTGCGGCGAACCGAGCCGTCATCAAGAGCCACGCGCATGGTTAATGCTCGGTAACCCGCACTTATTGTTGTTATGAGACTTCTTGGGTTCGACCCCCGGGAGCCTTCTTTCGTCGTAGAAGCACATGGGACGTTCTCGCAGTTGGCTTATCTCAATCGGGTCGAAGAAGAACCTGCTCGCAAATAGTGTTGCTAAAGACTACTGACCATCAGGCGTGCGCACGCCGACCCAGGCATCGCGGACCTGCTGATAATGCACCATTGGATCATAGATCGAGGCTGGCAACCCCAGCGTCTGAGGCGAGAGCCGACCAACCGCGGATAACAGTTTATAGGAGCCGACAATGCGATCGTGCTGCGCCGTAACAAGGTTTAGCCGGGCATTGACCAAGGCTTGTTGGTCAATCAATACGTCAAGAGTTGTGCGCAATCCGAGGCGTGCCTCCATGCGCACGCCGTTGAGGGCCACCTCTGCGGCTCTCACTTGTTCCTGGGCCGCTTGCACCTGCGCCTTGGCGGCCCGAATCTCACCCCAAACCTGGACCACGGTGGCCCGCGCTTTATCGCGCGTGATGGCGAGGTCGAGCCGGCGCTGTGTCAGCGTTTCTTTGGATTGGCGGATTGCGGAGTACTCAGCGCCACCCTGGTACAACGGGACGGTTACTGTGATGAGCGCGGTGGCGGAGGATTGTCTAGGTTCCAAGCCAGTGAACGGAACGTCGTGTAGGTACTGGGCATTCCCCTCCAACGTCACGGTTGGATAGAGTGAACTCTCTGAGATCTTCACCTGCAGCTGCGCCACGTCAACACCATATCTGGCCGCCAATACCGATGGATTGGCGTTCGTCCCGGCGTCGATCGCCGCGGCCAGTATCTGCGGCGAGAGACGGTCAACCGGCAAGCCCGGTTCCAGCCGGCCCGGCTCCGATCCGATTACCCGGCGATACGCGGCTTTTGATGTAGTCAGGTTGGAGTCGGCGCCGAGCATCTGCGATTGGCCGGCGGCAAGCTGAGCCTCCGCCTGGGCGATGTCGGTACGGGTGACCTCCTGGAGTTTGAAGCGAGCGCGTGTCTGCTCCAGGATTTCGCCGAGCATTCGCACGTTGCTTCGCTGGACGTCTAGGATGGCGGCGTCGCGCACCACGTCCAAATAGACAGTGGCGGCGTCGAGCAGCACAGTCTGCTCAATCACCCTCAAGGTTTCGCGCGCGACAAATACGTTGCTTTCGGCCGCACGTGTTTGATTGGCGGTTTGGAAGCCGTTAAACACCGTCTGCCGCACTGAGATGCCGACCGAGCTAGGTGTAGTCGGCCACACATTGTTTTGGATTAGTCCCGGACCGACAATCGTATCCTGTGAAGTAATCTGCTTGCCGACGCCGGCGTTCGCTTTGACGCTGGGACGATAACCCGACAGCGCTTGCGGTACGGCTTCATCAGCTTGGCGGAGGATTGCGCGTTGAGCATTGAGCTGTGGATTGACCTGATAGGCTTGTGAGAGCGCACCGAGCAAAGTATCGGCTGCGGATCGATCAGCCGTACCCATGCCTGCGACGACGGCGACCGTAACGGCCCAAATCGGCAGCCTCGCCCACCGCCAGCGCCAGCCTGTTCGAGCATGCGCGGCTACGCCCAACTTTGTGCTCATCCATTCCGCTAGGAACTCGCAACCGCAGCATGTAATGAAAAGATATTTTTCACGGCGTTAAGGTTTATATTTCTCGTGCGGCTTGCATGCGATGATGGTTAATGGACGGTATTTTGGTCGTTAAATTGGAGATAACGATTTCAGAAAAGGATCTGAAAAAACAAAACGTGCATTGTTAAAATGGTGAAGTCAATTTTCCCGTAGGTGAGCGGGAACACGATTTTTGATGCGATTAAGACAGGGTCTATCGCAAGCTCGCCACGCGAGACAACTTCTTGGGGGGTAAAGCGGACATGGCTTGAACTTCCCCGAATGTCGCCCTTTGCTCCATCTGATGCAGCGGTGAGAAGAGGCCGCCTCACCGGGCGGCCTCTCGCACTTCCTCCGCACCCTTTTTCCCATCCCAACGGAGGCAATTAGATCGTCACCGCGAATTGTGTGCGCGGAAGGGCAGATCTGTGGCGACGTATGCCGGGAGTCTCAAACTTCGCGCTGTGGAGTAATAAGCTCAACTTGCCCTGCTTGAGGGTTCAGTCTCTTGCTCGTGGTTATCCCGAGCCACTCATGTCCGCTTTGGGTCAAAAGCAGACATTGGGGAAGGCGGGACTGATGTCCGCTTTACCCCAAAAGCGGACATTGGTTGAGCCCGTTGGGATGTCCGCTTTGTGCCAAAAGCAGACATTAGCCAACTCAAGCTGAGCGACGTATGACAGCCTCCGTTTATTCAGCAGCGGCACGAAGGTGCGTCTGGCGCCTTCTATCGCTGGTGGTGGTAGCCATGCTCCAGCGCTGTGCGGTCCTGCTGGGGCAGGCCAGCAGCGCAACGCTGCTACCGGCCAGACTTTCCTTGTCCGAAAGAGCAGGCAAAGTCATCCCCGCGCGCAGTGCAGATAAACTGTCTGCTTTGCTCCGGCAAATGCGTCTCAGAAACCATGGTGAAGGTTAGCGGCTTTCAGGCAATTAAGGAGGACTTGTTTGCCAAAGGGTTTGCTCAGGAAAGCAACCGCCCCTGCGGCCAGCACCTGCGTCCGCGTCGTCTCATCGGGATGCCCCGTAACGACGATTGTTGGCACCGCGAAGCCATCGGCCTGGAGACGTTGACAGAGCTCCACGCCACTCAAACCCGGCATATGCACATCGGTGATCAGGCAGGAGGTGTCATTCATGTTCTCCGAACCAAGAAAATCTTCGGCTGACTCGTAGGTCGCTAACGAGTAACCCAGGGATCGAATTATCGCTTCTGTAGCCCCCCTGGCGCATACATCGTCATCGATAATTGAAATCATGGTTGGCCGTGACAGTTTGGGTGATCTAGCGTTCTTTTATTGAATCATCTGGCTACGGGCTTGGTTTGCAGGGCAGAGCGTGCTCCTGCTCTGTTCTTGGCGAGCTCCCTGTTGTCCTTCGTCACTCGCTCGGCCCTGCGCATGTGATCTAATCGCGAGAAATAATAATTCGACGTGAATCAAAATGGGCGCATCTAATCACAGTTAATCATCGATTATTGGCGCATAAAGAGCCCGAGATCCGCGATACCCGTAATTGGCGCCATTGGACTCATCCCTAAGATACCAGAAACGCTTTTTGTGGAACGCACTGACTTTGCCGACAGTATTGCACCCGAACATTGATCGCGGGCACTGCGTACGGGGCATTACATCCCGCTTGTTGATCGCGCGATAACTGCATCTCGATCGTCGCTAAAGAGCACTCGGGGCGATAATTACAATTATCGGTGATGTCGTCGGATCATTGTGTAATGTGATCTTGCGATTGAGAGGCGGAACTGTTTCGCTACTGCGCGTAAACGATACAGCAAAACCTTTAGCCTTTAGATATTGGGCATATTGGTCCGCAATACTCCAATCGGTTCGAGATCCAACAGCCAAGATCTCAATAGATTTCCCAGCCGGTAGCTTGCTCGCCAATTGGTCCCCAATTGTTGCATCGAAAAGCAATCTCTGCGGTCCGATCATGTTAAGAATATCAGTCCCACCACTTTGGTTGTTGGTGTTGTTAGCATTGTTAGCTTTGCCAGGGTCGTTAGTGTTGTTAGCAGTGACACCACTCGGGGCACTGTCGGTAATTGGTCCTTGGCCCGGGGCCCTCTCATGATGGCTTAGGCTCATAAGTAGTCCAGCGAATGCAAAAGGCATCACGGCAAGGCCGATGATGCGCACAAGCCTCTTGCGGAAAGTGCACCCTAGGGCACAGGCACCAAGGATGAATAAGGCCACCCAATCCGTCGTGCTAAATCCCATGTTACCCCCGACAGCCAACATTTGTTGAGAGCTAGGCATGTCGGCTAAGTGCCCCCGGTAGCGCCATTCACTGCGCTACAAAGCCATGTGATTTGGGCAGCAGAGCGACCTCATAATGGCTCGTGGTTTCTGGTCTGAATTTGCGATTCTACTCGCAGCGGCGCTCTTCGGAGGCCTCGCAATAATCCCATATAGCGTCCGTCTGCTTACATCGAGACAACACAAACCGTTCAAATTTCCCCTCCCGACGCTCGTGCTGCTGTCATTTCTTCAGACCGCTGTTCTCTCTGTCATCGCCATTGGAGTCGGGCTCTTGGCGGCTCATGCGATCGGCCTAGGCGCTCCGTACGTCGAAGCTGGTCTTGCGAGCACCGGATCAAAACAAGCAATTGTCAAAATGTTGCTACCGGCCGTTGGACTCGGTGTGCTGGGCGGTTACTTACTCTTATTGCTCGATTTGTTTTTCTTGTCGTATTGGCCGCCAGAATTGGTCGACTCCGTCCAGAGAACCACATTGTGGGAAAACTTCTTGGCCTCGTTTTATGGAGGGTTAAACGAAGAAATCTTCATGCGTCTATTTGGATTTTCGGTGCTTGCTTGGTTGCTTTCCAGGGTCTGGCATACACCGGCAGGACTGCCCACGGATGCAGTTCTTTGGACCGCAAACGTGATCGTAGCCGTCCTTTTCGCACTAGGTCATTTGCCTGCCACAAAAAATCTATTGGGCTCGATTCCACCGCCCATGCTCATCCGGGCGCTACTGCTCAATACTCCGATCGGGCTTATTTGCGGTTGGTTGTTCTGGACGTACGGTATCGAAGCGGCCGTTTTGGCGCACTTCTCCG
>Ga0306922_10004083_pt1 | contig 13777 bp, 10 predicted proteins | sample sta12Cox44000082_FD_203758 | JGI IMG/M metagenome (GOLD analysis project Ga0306922, IMG submission 203758) | Lab enrichment of tropical soil microbial communities from Luquillo Experimental Forest, Puerto Rico - statoxic.12C.oxic.44.000.082 (v2)... | ecosystem: Environmental > Terrestrial >... | reverse complement strand
GCCGCTGCCGACTACGTGATGTCGGTCAACGGCGGCAACCAGACGGTCCCCACCATTGTCTTCCCGGACGGGAAGGCGCTGACCAACCCGTCAGCCGCCCAGGTCCGGGCGCACCTGCGGGAACCCAGCACATGATGATGGAAACCGACGACACAGCCACAGCGGGCACCAGCACCACCCGCCGCCGTGCTCCCGCGCGCCCGGGCGATGATGCCGCGGGCTGGGCCGGCCGGGATGAGGACGGCGCCTGGCCCGCTGATGGCTACCACGGCCGCCATTCGGTGTCCGGCACCGGCGAGCCGCCGGTAGCCCGCCGGACGGCCACCGGCTGGCGGGTGGGCGACGAGGAGGTCTCCGACCTGACCAGCGCGATGGTGCTGGCCGACCTGCTCGCGGCCGACCTGCCAGCGGAGGGGCCGCCGACGCCGGGCAGTCCGGCCGCGGCCGGCCGCGGGCCGGCCCATCACCTCGAGCAGGTGGATGTCCGGCAGCTGCAGGAGACCATCGCCCAGCTGGAACATGCGCTCGCGGTCCGGGTCCGGGTGGAGCAGGCGATCGGGGTGCTCGCCGAGCGCCACCGGCTGCGGCCGCGGCAGGCCTTCGAGCTGCTGCGGTCGGCCGCGCGGGCACGTGGCCGGCGGGTGCTCGAAGTGGCCGGCGAGGTCGTGGACAGTGCCAGCAATCCGCTGCTGCGCATTCCCGAGGAGCTGGCCAGGCCACCGGCAGCCCGGCGCCGGGGCCGGAACGCGCGGCGGCCGCATGACGGCGGCTGAGCCGCGCCGCTGACGCTGGACGACCCGCCCCGGGCTCAACCTGCTGGCCCGTCGGCGAGCCTCAGCCTGAATCCCAGGCCAAGCTCCCATACTCAAACCATGAGTCAGGATCCGCGGGGCATCCCTGGCGCGCCCCGCGGGCCACGCCCCCGGCCTGCCAGGCCCACACGTGCCACGTACTGGCGGCGCCGGGTGGTGGTGCTCGCGGCGGGTCTCGGGCTGCTCACCGCCCTCGGCTGGGGCGTGAACGCGCTGCTCGCGGCGCGCCCCACGCAAGCGGCGCTGACCGGCAACACGACGGACACTGACTCCACCCATGTACACCGGCACAGCAGGCACCTGCACCCAGCGGCGTCACCCTCCCCGCGGCCCTCTCCGGCCCGGTCACGGCATAGGAAGCGAGTTCCGGCCCACCCCGCTGGCCGGGTGCTGGCCTGCAGCCCAGGCGGGGTGACGCTCAGTCTCTCGTCCCCGCAGTGGTGGTACCAGACCGGTGCCACACCCCAGTTCACGGTGCGGGCCAGCGCCCATGGGCAGCCCTGTCGCTTCACTGTCACCAGCAGATCGGTGGCGGTGGTCGTGACCGCCGCTGGCCATCACATCTGGAGCTCGGCGGACTGTCCCAGTGGCGGCGGCTCCCGGGCGGTCGTGGTGAAAGCGGCCAGGCCAGTGGTGATCCTGCGGATCTCCTGGGACCGAAAAACCTCCGCACCCGGCTGCGCGGGCACCCGCCGTCTGGTTCGCCCCGGGGAGTACCAGGTCACCGCGGTCGCTGGCCACCTGCACAGCGCGACCGCGAACCTGGTGCTCGGTACCCAGGGCGCGATCGGGCCCTGACGCCCCAGGCCTCGTCCGTCACCATGCCCGGCTGGCAGCCGCTAGACAAGCGTTGCTCCCCAGGCAGGTGGCCGAGTTCCCGGCGGGCAGCCAGTGCGCTGCGGCCGGCCGCATAACCGGCTCCGGCTAAAGAGGGCAGCTGGCTCCGGTTATCAGGTAGCTGGGCTCTGGTGAACAGCAGCGGCCGAAAGCCGGTTGGGGCCGCTGGTTTGCGGCCCCAACCGGTCCCAGCGGCGATCAGCTCAGGAAGCCAGCCAGGTCAGCCCGGCCATGCCGATCGTGCACGGGCCGATCACGACCTGACTGCCGCTGGCGGTGGCGTCGCCTGCGGGACCAAGGCACAGGCCAGAGCCTGGATTCCGGAGGGTAACCCCAGCCCCCGTGGGTACCAGGGTCCATTGCTGCGCCCGGGTGCCGTTGCAGGCATACAGGTCGACGGCACTGCCAGCGGCCGTGGCGCCATGCTGGATATCCAGGCACTTGCCGTTGACCCGCACGGTCCCATCGAGCTCGGCCTGCCACGCCTGCGCTGTCGTCCCGTTGCACGTCCAGATATCGATCTCGGTGTTGTTCGCGACCTGGTCGCCGCGGACGTCGAGGCACAGGCCCGGAATCTGCGATGCCACCGGGCCGGGCGGCAGGGTCCAGGCCTCGTTCGCGTAGCCGTTACACGGCGCGAGCGCCACCGTGCCCGATCCAGGAGCGGCCAGGCACATGCCCGACCACGGGTTGATCAGGGTGGTCCGGCGCGCCCCGAGCGACGGGTTCACACCACGTGGGTAGACCAGGTGCCATTGCTGGGTGGGAGTGCCCGCGCACGGTTCCAGTTCGGCGACGGCGCCCTGGGCCGCGGCCGGCACGGTGAGGCACTTGCTGTTGATCCGCAGGCTGCCATCCGGCACGTAGGTCCAGTTCTGGTTGCTGCCGCCGGTGCAGGCGCGGACGCCGGCTTTGGTGCCGTTCGCTGACCCGTCACCGGGTACGGTCAGGCACTTGCCGAACAGACCCAGCTGGACGGCCCCCGTCGCCCCGGTGCTCAGGGCGGGACCCACGGTCCAGCTGAACGCGACGGAGCCGGACCGCCCATGGCTGCCGGTGGCACTCACCGTCGGGTGGTAGGTGCCCGGGGTGCTCGGCCAGCCGGTGATCTGGCCGGTCGCGCCGATGACGGTGCCTGCGGGCAGGCCGGTCGCGGAGAACGAGACGCCCTGCCCGGCCGCCGGGTCGGCCGACTCGATCTGGAGGCCGACCGTGCTGCCGGCCGCGCTGGTCTGCGGACCGGGGCTGAGCAGCGGCAGCACGCTCGGGTTCAGCTGGTCCAGGTCGGTATCCCTGCGTGCATCGATGCCGCGCACCGTGCCGGCGCTTGAATACTGCCAGAACTGCCAGTTCGTCCAGCCGGGAGTGATCCGCGGGTGCGTGGCGGTGGTGTAGTCGGGGACCCACAGCGGGAACTGCGCGAACGCGGCGGTGCCGCCGGTACACAACCGCCACCATGGCACCGGCCCGTAGATGATGGGTTCCTGGCCCGTCTTGGCCTGGACTTCGGCGCTGAACCTGGTGATCCACCTGACCATGGCGGCGGTGCTGAGCCCATAGCACTCCGCACCGTACGGGTTGTACTCGGTGTCCAGCATGATCGGCGGCACCGGCCCGCCCGCCGAAGCCAGATAGTTGACGAGGTAGTCCGCCTGGGCAACGGGGCTGCTGGCGCCGCCGTCGCCGTTCGGGATCGCGAAAGCGTAGGCCATCACCGCCAGCCCTGCTGCCCTGGCCTGGGCCAGATCGGTCAGCGCAAACGGGTTCCGGTAGTACGTGCCCTCGGTCGCCTTGATGGCCGCGAACTGGATGCCCGCCTTGGCGACCTTCGGCCAGTTGATGCTCTTGCCGCCAGGATGCTGATACGACGCCACGTCCACGCCCTGCAGCGCCCACGGGAGCGCCGGCGGGGGGTCTTTCTTCCCGCCGCGCCAGATACCACCGTCGAGCTGGCGGAGCAGTTCCGGCGAGTGGGTGGCACCGGTATTGAAATGTTTGACCCGCTGCCACGAGTGGTGGTGCGGTGCCCAATGGGCCGGGTGGCCCGGTGGGGCAGATTGGATCGCCGCCGTATTGGCGGGGGAAGTTACCGAGAATATGGTCAGCGCCAGCAGGCCAAGCCCGGCGACGTAAGTCAGAATCCTCGGCAGCCGGCGACCAGCCAGTGCCCGCATCGCTTCTCCTTACCGTCCCACCTGAAAGACCGGGTGACGTATGGGGCCGCTGCGGGGCAGGATGCATGAGAAGCCGCCCGGAAGCGGCACTATTCAAGCAGCTGTGCCACCAATAGTCCGGTAGGCCGCATTCGTGTCGGCATTCTTTTTGCAGCCAACAGCCCAGCCCGTGCGCAGGCTCTGGGGACGGCCTGGCGAAGGGGCCGGGCGCAGCGGGCCGCACCGGAATGGGCGGGTAATCCGGCTGGCTGAACGGGCTATCGGGCGTCGAGGGGCGTGCCTTTCACTCGCCGGGTCACCTGACCGCTGTCAGCAATGCCGGACACCCCTGGCTGGGTCCTGCCCGGTGTTGAGGTGGACGCCAGCGACGTAGCCGCGGCGGGGTGCCACGATGTGGTACCAGACGTTGTCCTTGAATAGCGGGGTGCCGGTGCGGAAGCAGTTCACCACCACCGGGCTGCCGGCCGCGCCGAGCACGTGCACGACCGGGGCCGAAGTGCTCGGCCGCTGACGGACCCGCAGGCCCGTTACCAGGGTGCGGAAGAGGTGCAGGACCTGGCAGGCCGGGACGCCCGCGGCGGGGTCGCGCCCGGTGTTGAGGTAGAAGCCGGCCACGAAGCCGGCGTGCGGTGCGACGATGTGGTACCAGATCCTGTCCCCGCCCACGGGGCTGCCAACGGCGAAGCAGTTCACCGAGACCGGGGAGCCCGCCGCACCGAGCACGTGCACGACCGGGGCCCGGGTGTGCGGTGCCCTGCGCACCCGCAGGCCGGTCACCACGGTGTGGTAGTGATGACCGGCTGACGTTGGTCGCACCAGCGCCGTCCTGGCTGATGGCACCGCCGCCACCGGGCTGGCCAGCAGCAGTGTGGTCATGGTGGCCGCCAGCGGCACGCCGGCCGCGATGATAGCCAGCCGCCCGATTCTGGTGGGCAGGACCATGAGTTTCCTCTTCGTCGAAGCGAGTCCGGCCGGGCCAGCGGCAAAACGCCGATCGGCTTCTTCCCGCTCCGGCCAGCTGAGGCGCGGACGCCTTCGCCGGTTGCCCTGCTCGGTACTGTAGGGGCGAAGTCCTGATTTCAAAGCAGCCGCGCCGTGGTGAACGCATGAGCCAGCCCGCGGTTACCGGCGGGTGCCGTCAGGCACCCACAGCCCTCGTGGCCGCCTTCGCCGAGGGCCGGCGGGCCTGACGCGCTACCGCGTCGGGACGGTGTGGAACTCCACCCGGTACAGCAGCGTGTCGTCGCCGATCGGGCCGGCGTGGGCGGCCCGCTTGCGCAGGGATTCCATGTCTTTCTCGCCACTGCGGCGGAGATCGGCTGGCGTAATGGAGGAAAAGGGCAACAGTTCCACGGCGTCGACCTCGATATATCCAGCGCCGACGGGATAGCGGCCGCCGACCCTGACCTGCAGGCGCCGCCACAGCCGGAACGAGACGGTGATGTCGCCCGAGAGCACGTCGTCGCGCAGTTCCCGGCTGAATTCCACCAGCCGATGCTAACCGGGCACGGCCGGATCGTCCGCGCCCGGGCTTGGTGCCCGGCGGTCTCCGGATCAGCCGGCCAGCTGCTGGCGGGTCAGGGCAAGGCCGGCATGCGCCCAGGGACGGATGAAGCCGACGGCGCCACGCCCGCCGTAGGGGGCGATCCGGATCGGGAACCCGGTCGCATACGCCTCCACCATCAGGCCGTTCCCGATCACCATCCCGACGTGCCCGGGCGAGGTGGTGGTCCCGTCGGATCCGGCGAAGAACACCAGATCTCCCGGCTCCTCGTGGCCGGGTGCGACCCGCGGCCCCCAGGTCCATTGCTGCTGGGATGTGCGCGGGATGTCCACCCCGGCAGCCCGGTAGGCCATCATCACCAGCCCCGAGCAGTCGAACGCATCCGGCCCCGTGCCACCCCACAGGTACGGCTTGCCGAGCTGCGCCCGGGCGAACGCGATCACGGAGGCGGCCAGCTGGTTGGGGACTTGCGCGTCGCGCGGGCCGCCACCGGTGCTCACGGCCGCCGCGTTCATCAGGCACTGCGCAGCGGTCACTACCCCGCCACCTGCACCGCCGGCGGCCGGGCTAACGGTGAAGCCACCGCCGGCGTACACCGATGCCCAGTGCAGCACGTCGGTCACGTATGAGGGCAGATGGTTGTAGGCGAAGATGGCGCCGCTGACGTTGCCCTGTACCCCGTGCGCGACCAGGTACTTGGCCGCGCCGGCGATCGCGTCGGCCGGATCGTAGACGCTGGCGATGCCATCGCCGTTGGCGTCGGTGGCCACCCCGGCGACCCGCGCGCCGACTGTGTGCTCCGGCGCACCGCCCCAGGTGTTGCCGGCCGCGCCACCGATGCCGATCTGCATCGGGCCGGCCGCGCCGAACGCGTTCGCCCCGCTGTGCACGCCGGGCAGGGCGGACCGGCCGTCGTCGCTCTCCACCTCACCGATGCCGGCCAGGATCACCCACGGCACCCCATAGGTGCGCCCGGCCTGCTGGAAGAGCTGGAGGTAGTTGGCCGGGATGGAAGCCCGACCAGCCGCACTCGGTGCCGGCTGCACCGCGGCGGTCACCGCGTTCGGTGACCCTCCGGTCCCGCCGCCCGCGCAGCCCTGGCCCGTCGCGAACAGGATGCTGCCACCGCCGATCAGCCCGGCCCCGACCACTGCCAGGCAGAGCACGAGCAGCGTCACCAGCCCGGCCACCAGCACTGCCGTGAGCCGGCCGCCATGCAGGCGCAGCCGCGGGTTCATGAGTTACCCGCCGAGGCAAGCTGGATGTCGTTCACCTGCCAGCCGCTGCCGGCCCGCTCGACGGTGATGGCGTATGAGCCTTTGGTCACCGCGGAGGTGGTCTTTCCCGTGCGCCCGGTGTTGTCCGTCTTCTGGGTGAGGGTGACGGCGAAGGTCAAGCTCGATGGGCCGAACGCGCGCAGCTCAGCGATGACCCCACTGCCCGACGCAGACTGCTTCTGCTGGGTTCTCACCAGGGCGAGGCCGGGGGCGGCGAATCCCCGGGCCAGCGCCGCGGACAGGGATGGGGTGACCAGGCCGCGCATCCGGCCGACGTAGCTGCCCGCGCTCTGCGTGTAGCTGTAGGTCGCGTAGTCGGTGGCAAACCGCCGCACCACCCCGGCCGCCGACGCCAGGTCGGACTGGCTGAACGGGAGCCACTGGTAGATGTTCACCGCACCGGCCGGCGGTCCCGGGCTACCGGTCGCCGGTGCCGCCGCCGTGGTAGGCCGGGCCGGTGGCGTCCCGGTGGCCGATGGCGGCGCCGATCCCTGGCGGTGGGCGGTGGCCGGGCTGGGCCAGAGCAGGAACACCCCCAGCCCGGCCAGCGCCAGCACGATGATGGCGAAGGCCAGCTTCCGCTGGGCCGGTGACAGTTCCATGACCCGGTGCGGCTACTTCTGGCGCCGGACCGGCCGTAGCCAGAAGGGGGTGGCGGGTGGCTCGGCCGGGCCTTGCTCTTCGCCGGCCAGCGGGCCAGCTGGACCAGCTGGCTGGCCGCGGCCGGCCTGGTCCCGGGCGGCCGGCTGCTGTCCGCTGGCCGCGCCCGGCCGTGCTGCCGGTGAGCGTGTGAACGGCCCGTTCCCGCCGCCAGCCGCGAAGAAACCGGTGACGCCGCTGGCGGTCCCGTGCCCGCGGGCACGGCCACTTCCCGCGCGCGTCGGGGCGGGCGTGGACGGTGCGTGACTGGCCGGTGCCCGGGGCGGCGCCCCGCCAGATGATGGCCGGCCGGTGGTGCCCGGCCAGCGCGGCGGGCCCGGATCGGCCCCGCGCCCCCAGCCGGACGGTGCGGGCGATGAGTTGCCTGCCCGCCGGGACGGCAGGACCAGCGGCGGCGGGGTCCGGCCGGCCCCGTTGCCGCCATCGGCGGTGCCGCGCACGCGGGTGCGGGCAGCGCCGCCCGCCGCCCCGGCGCCGGTACCCGCGCCCGGCGACGCCGCATCCGGCGCGCCTGCCGGTGCGGCCGCGCCATTGCCCGCGTGCCCGTTGCTGGCGGCGGCACCATCGGCGCCGGCCACGGCGGCCCCGGCCGCGGCACCGGCCGCGCCGCCCGTCGTTACCTGCGCGGCCAGACCGGCCGCCTGCGCCGGATTCCGCCGTGCCCACCGGGCGGCCCGGTAGGCAGCGAAACCAGGCACCGCCACCGTGGCCGCGTCCACCGTGTTGCGTCCCGCCGTGCTCCCGGCCCGGGCCAGGCTCTCCTCCGCCCGCTCCCGGGAGCCAATCATCCCGTAGCCGACGGCCGAGAACAGGTGGCTGAACGGCTTGCGGTAGATGAACACGGCCACCGTCACCAGCGAGATCATCAGGATCTTCAGTGCCCATGGCAGTACGGCGTCGCTGGCGCCCATGATCAGTGAGTAGGCGTACAGCAGCACCGACAGCACCAGCGCGATCGCCGCCGTTTTCAGCAGTACGCCGATCAGCATCTCCACCCACCTCAGCGCGACGATCCGGCCGAACCCGGGATGGGTGCCGATGATGAGGAAGAACGGGCCCGCCACCAGCAGCAGCAGGAAGCCGAGCTTGAGGATGATGAGCGTGATCGCGATCAGCAGCACCAGCAGGCCGGCCGCGAGGGCGGCGAACAGCGCCGCGAACGCGATCTCCAGCCTGGTGGTCCATTGCTTGCCCTGGAACAGCGGGTACACGGCCGGGTAGCTGTTCTTGACCGAAGCCGCGATCCCGGCGTAAGCGTCCTGCTTGGCGGTGATCACCGCGGCCGTCGGCTGCTCGTTGGCGGCGATGGCCTGGGCCCACAGCAGCTGGCGTCCGTACTTGTCGACCACCGTCTGCGGGCCGCCCCCGGCCCCATAGCTGGTAGTGCCGAACTCGCCATCCAGCCACGGCTTGCAGACCAGCACCGTCCACAGCTCGTTGGCGTTGGCATCGACCACCCCGTTGCCCGCCGCGTAGGCGAATCCGGCGCCGGCCGGCAGCTGCGGGTCGCCCTTCTGCAGTGGCACGCAGCTGCTCTCATGCGGTGCGGGCAGCTTGGCGAAGGCGATATTCAGCGTCTGGGTGATCCCGTCAGAAACTGTCCTGCCCATTCCGGTGAAGTCGGCGGGCCGGCCGATCAGCCATATCGCCGCCGCACAGGCCAGCACCATCCAGATGGTTCCCTCGATGGTGCGGGTCGCCCGCCGGCGGATCAGCCCCTGCCAGGCGAGCCAGATGGCGCCGATGATGACAACCGGTGCCAGGTAAGGGAAATAGATCGCGTTGCCGAGGCTGGTGATGAGCCTGTCCACCGCTCCGGACAGCCAGGCCAGAATGCCCTCACCGGCGGCCGACTGATAGACGGTGATCGTCACCCGGTCCAGCGCTTTAGCCGCGTCGAACACCACCGCGGCGATGTTGTTCCCGATCAGCGACGTCATGTCGCTGCATTGCAGGTCGTAGGCGGCCCACGTCTGCCCGGCCAGGCCATACCGGTCGTACAGGGTGCCTGGCGCCGCGGATGTCCCGGCGGGCGGCCGGATCAGTGCATCGATCCCGCCAGTGGCGGGTTCGGGTGTGGGCACCGACGGCTGGCAGATGTTGTTGAGGTCGCCGATGATGCCGCTGGATCCAGCGGCACAGAACCCGAACAGGCCACCAATGTCCCCCACCCCGGGCACCTGGCAGACGCCCCCGGGCGCGGCTGGGCGGCTGGCCCCCGCAGGGCCGGCCAGGTGCACCGCCGTCGTTGCCGCCAGCGCATGGGCCGGGCCGGCCACCAGCGCCGTCGCGGCTGGCGACGCCGGGCTGGCCTGGGTCACCGCCGCCATTGCCGGGCCCGGCAGGCCGGCCACCGCGGCGATGACGCCGAGCAGCACCAGCACCCGCCGAGCTGGCAGCGGGACCCGGGCGAAACGTCTGAGCATGGCGGCGACTCCGGACGCTGGTAACGGCAAGAGGGCGGCGCGGGCTAACCGGGTGGATCTGGCGTGGGTCATGGCTGGCCTCCGGGTTCTGGCAGCGGGCCGGCCGGCCCGCGGGGGTGGTGGGAGGCATCCGCCGCCGCAGCACTGCCGGGCTGCGGGTGATCCGCGGCCGGCGGGATGTCCGCGGCCGGCGGCGCGGGACGGGCGCGGGTCGGGTTGGTGTCCAGCCATGCCCGCATCTCATCGGAGATCAGGTCGATGCCGATCCGGCCGACCCTGCCCTCCAGGTCACGGAAGACGCACTCGCCGTTGCCCAGCCCGCGCAACACCAGCTGGTGCTCGTCCGAGTTCTCCACGCCCAGCAGCGACATCACGTTTGCCACCTCCACCCGTTCGGACGAGCGGAACGCGAAGACACTGGAGATGCAGTTGGTGACCTGCTCGCTCAGCAGGTCACCCGCGTTCTGCGAGACCAGGATCAGCGCGGTGTTGCGGGACCGGCCCATCCGCGACACCTCGGGCACGAGCTTGGCCCCTTCTGGGGTAGAGGTGATCGCCCATGCCTCGTCCAGGAAGATGGCCTTGGGCAGCCGGCGGTCCATTCCGTTCAGGAGCCGCCGGGCGAACTGGGAAACCAGGTACAGCAGGGCAACGGACAGGCGCTGCTCATAGGAGAAGTCCCCGCGGTGGACCGCCACGTCCGGCAGGGTGAGGCCAGCCAGGGTGAAGACGGTGGTCCAGCCGACCGCGTCAATCCGCTGGCCACCAGCGGGCGAGAAGCACAGCCTGGCCAGCCGCATCTCGGCCATTGAGCGCAGCACCGCGCCCAGGTTCCTCGATGCCGGATCGGCGGCCTGCTCCAGATGCCGGACCACCTTGCCAAGGCTCGGCCGGTCCCCGCTGGCCACGGCAGCCACCGCCTGGACCATCGCGCTCTCGCGCTCCTCGCTCATCCTGGGCAGCAGCAGCCGCAGCGTCTCGGTGGCCATCGTCCGCTTCTCGGCCAGATCGTCACCGAAGGAGAACGGGTCGAGCAGGCCCGGCGCGGCCGAGCCGAGCGGGAGCACCCGGGCCTTGCGGCCGCGCGCCCGTAGCACGCCAACCAGCGATTCGGCGTCCCCCTTGGGGTCGATGACCGCCACCGTCACGCCGCGCAGCGCGAGCTGGAGGATGAGCAGCAGGGCCAGGGTGGTCTTGCCGCCACCGGGCTCACCGGTGATGGCGACCGCGGTGGGCCGGTTGCGGGCGGCGGCCAGCAGCGGATCGAAGTGCACGATCGACAGGGCCCGGCCCAGTGTCTCGCCGATGTAGGGACCGACCCAGCTGGCCTCGCCACTGTCCACCCCGCCGGCCGCCTGATCTCCCAGTCCTACCGCGGCGGTCGGCACCCCGCCCGCGATCGTGTAGAGCGGCTGCCGCTGCACGTAGGAGGACAGCCGCACCCGGTCACCCGGCAGCGACTCGCATAGCAGCGAGAACTGATCGCCAGTGGAGCTCACCACGTCGATGCCGATGTCCCGGTAGTGCTCCACCAGCGCTTCCACCCGGCGCTGGCACAGATCTCGTGAGGGCGCGGACACCCCGATCCGGTGCCACCCATACACGAACGGCAGCCGCTCTTTGGTGATCCCGTGCTCCAGCAGCCGGGCGGCTTCCAGCTGCTCGGCCAGCGCCAGCGGCAGGTCGACCCCCGCCTCGCGGATGTGCGCGTCCATATCCCGGGCGTGTGCCAGCTTGCGCCCGACATCCTTGCTGGCCTTCGACGGCGGGATCAGCCTCATCCGCGAACTCACCTCGACCGGGAACGGAAGCGAGTCAGCGAAATGCAGCCACGGTTCGGTGTCGGGGAAGGACATGACGTCGGGGAACCGGGAGAACGAAAGGAACGCGCTGTACGACTCCCCCGCCGGGTGCTCCAGCATGAGCATGGTCCGGCCGTTATATACCTGGCCTTCCAGCAGCGATTCGATCTCGCCCGCGCCCCAGGTGCGGCGGCGGGATGCGGAGGGCAGCGGGTCGCCCACCGTCCCGGCCAGCGCGTGGCCGAACAGCCAGGCTAGCTCGTCGCTGGTGGCGTGACGGGCGCGCAGCGCACTGGCCTGCAATGCCCGGCCGAGCCGTTCGGACTGGCCGGTCCAGTGGGCAAGCTCGCCGTCGCCGACCGCCTCGTCGGCCAGCCCCAGCAGCTGCTCGCTGGCCCGGTAGGCGCCGATGAACGACGACAGTGTGCCGCCGGGCAGCTGGCCCCGCATGCGCCGCGGGCCGAGCCGGACCCCCAGGTAGACCTCCTTGGTCCAGAAGTCTTTCGACCACACGTGCCGGTACATCTCGTCCAGGTAGTCGTGCCAGCCCGGGCCGCCGTCAGAGGTGGCGTCCAGCCGCGCGGCCCACGCAGCCGCCGGGTAGCAGCGGTGCGCGACACGCAGGTGCACCTCCGCATCCGGCAACCGGATGGCAGCCAGCCCGACCGTGATGTTGACCGCCATTGCCTCCCGCTCAGGCGCGCTGGTGAACTCGTACGGATGGGTGGGCAGCCGGTAGTACGCCCAGGCATGGGTCTCAGTGAGCAGGATCCGGTCGTCGAAGTAACGGACGCTTAGCCGGCTCCTGCCCCTGGTGGTGCGGGTCACCTGGCCGCCCTCCGCTGCGGCAAGCGGCTGGCCAGGGACGCGATCAGCACCCCCGCCAGCGCGGTGTAGGCCTGCAGCACCTGTGGCCGGAGCTGGGTGAGCCGTGACGGCTCACCCAGCTGGCCGGGACTGTCCGGGATACCGTGCCCGGCCCATGGCTCGGCCAGGTGGTCATCCCAGGGCACCCGCACGATCGCGCGGCAGCGGCCCCGGGCCACCAGTTCGGCTTGCTCGGCATGCGGCATGCTGCGCTTGGACAGGCCATTCAGCACTGTGATGGAGTTCGCGGTCAGCGCGCCGTAGCCGTGTGCGGCCAGCCATTCGGTGGTCATCGCCAGCGACCGTGCCGCGTCTGGGCTGGCCGGGGCCACCAGTACCAGCTGGTCGGCGGCGGCCAGCACCCGGGCCACTGCGCCGGCACCGGGATCGGCGAAACCGAGCGGGTAGCGGGCGAGGATGACGTCGAACAGCCGCCGGTATTCCAGCTCGCTCAGCGTCAGCGAGCCATCGCCACCCACCGCGGGGGCGACCACATCCAGCCGGCCCGGACCGCCACGCTGATGAGAGGGCGGCCAGCCGCTGGCAGCCCCCGGCCGCGAACCGCCCACCTGGCCAGCCCTGGCCGCGGCGAGCAGTGAACTGACCATGACCGGCGCCCGGGGGGCCGCTAGTTCGCCGAGCGAGGCTGGGCCGGGATTGAGATCCAGTGCTGCCACCGCATCGCCGCGGAGGCTGGCCAGCAGCTCGGCGACGATCAGGGTGGTGACCGTCTGCCCGGCGCCGACGGTGCAGCCGAGCACGGCGACCAGCCGGGAGCCGTCAACCGGCTGCCTGGCCCAGGTCCGGTCGCGTCTGTCGTGGTCGGTCCTGCCCGGCCCGGCACCGCCCGGCACGACCACGACGTGCTCATGCCAGGTTTGGCTGCGCTGGCCGGCCGGGCCGCCGAGTGCGCGTTCCACCGTGGGCGGCTGCGAGGTGGGCGGGGCGGCCGCAGCTGCCCGGTGCACGGGCACGACCACCACCGGCGGCAAGGTGGGCGGGGCCGCGGCAGCCGGTGGCCGCCCGCGCTCGGTGGCCGGTGCCGGGGTGGGCGGGGAGCCAGCGGCACCGGCCGGCGAGGCGACCGGGCTGGCAGGCGGAGCCGGACCAGCGGGCGCAACCGGATCAGCGCGCGCCGCCTGGCGGGCAGCTGCGGCTGGGCTTTCCGGCGGGGCAGCAGGCGACGGGCGGCCGGGTGCCGCTGCGGCCGCGTCCGTGGGCCGGACCGGGGGTGGCGCGGGTGGCTGGGCCGGCGCGCTTTCCTGGGCCGGCGCGCTTTCCTGGGCCGGCGCGCTTTCCTGGGCCGGTGCGCGTTCCTGGGCGAGCGCGAATCCGCGGGCCGGAACGGGTCGGTGTCCGGGCGCCGGCGCCCGCACCCGGGCCGGTGCCGGCTGGCGGGGGCCAGCAGCAGGTCTGGG
>Ga0306922_10004078_pt1 | contig 13783 bp, 15 predicted proteins | sample sta12Cox44000082_FD_203758 | JGI IMG/M metagenome (GOLD analysis project Ga0306922, IMG submission 203758) | Lab enrichment of tropical soil microbial communities from Luquillo Experimental Forest, Puerto Rico - statoxic.12C.oxic.44.000.082 (v2)... | ecosystem: Environmental > Terrestrial >... | reverse complement strand
CCCGGATGGACACGAAATTTTTCTGCTCGCCGAAGGACGCTTGGTAAATCTCGGTTGCGCCACCGGTCACCCGAGCTTCGTCATGTCCAACTCATTTTCCAATCAGGTTCTTGCGCAGCTCGATCTGTGGAAAAATCGAGAAAATTACAAAGTTGGCGTTTACGTGTTGCCGAAAAAACTCGACGAAGAAGTCGCCCGCCTGCATCTGGAAAAAATCGGTGTCAAGCTAACAAAGCTCTCCAAAAAACAAGCCGATTATCTCGGCATCCCCATCGACGGCCCGTTTAAATCAGAGCACTATCGCTACTAACGCGCCTTTGGCGGCGTCACCATCGATTCGGTGACGTGCAGACGAGTTACTCTTAGCTCGCCGATTTCGAGGCGTTTGATTTTCGCGCGCCCGACTACAAGTCGGCCAATCGCGACCACGCCAAGCGTAACGGCACCAATCGCAAGCGCGCCTGCGGCTATCGCGCCGATGGATTGCGCGCCTATCGCCAGTGCACGAATTGCGACGGGGCCGAATTTCTTCGGCGCTTCTTCAAGTTGGTCTGATTTCATCTGGTTAATTCCGCGCTCGTAACTTCAACGTAGCTGCAGTTGGATTGTCCGCCACGCCGCCATTTTCCTAAGATGTGAACACGCCGATTTTTATTCGCCGCGGCGGTGAGCGTTTTCGTTTCGGCCATCGGCGCCCCGAGCCACACCGTTGACCCTGCGCCGTGAAAGTCGAACATGATTTGCGGCGCGCACGGCTGACCCGCAAACAGTGTAACCCGCCCGACTTGATCGAAACGCAAACCGGTCGGCATTGCCCTGACCTGCGGTACCGGTTTCTTTGTCTGGGCACAACCTGCCATTCCTGCCAGAACGGTCGCCGCGACGAAGAAATTGAATATGAGGTTTTTCATGGCTAACAAATCAGCACTGCTCGCGCGGCACGAGCGGTGGAGTGATAAAAAATAGCGGTGTCACAGCTAAAGCACGCCCGCAAGGTGCACGTTGAAGAACGTTGCGGCAACACCGGGCGCGTGGGAAAAAACATTTGCGTATCTACGGGCTGGAAACTTGCAGACAAGATTGCGTGCATCACATAATGCCGAATGACTGTTCGCGAACGGGTTGCCGAGCTGCTGAAAGCCTGGCCGAAGGTTTACCCTGAAGCTCACATCGAACTGAATTTTCAGAATCCGCTGGAGCTGCTGGTGGCGACGATTCTCTCGGCGCAATGCACGGACAAACGGGTCAACATGGTCACGCCGGCCTTGTTCAAGAAATATCGGACCGCGAAAGACTACGAGAACGCGCCGCAGGCCGAGTTCGAGAACGCAATCAAATCAACAGGATTCTATCGCGCCAAGACGAAAAGCATTCGCGGCGCGATGCGCGCTATCGCAGAGGAACACGGCGGCAAAGTCCCCGATACCATGGTGGAATTAGTTGCTTTACCCGGAGTTGGGCGCAAGACGGCGAACGTCGTCTTAGGCAACGCGTTTCACAAAGACGAGGGCATCGTGGTGGACACGCACGTGATCCGTCTGTCGCAACGGCTCGGCCTGACGAAACACAAAGACGCGGAAAAAATCGAGCGCGATTTAATGAAGCTCGTGCCGCGCAAGCATTGGACGGACTGGAGTCACTGGCTCATCTGGCACGGACGACGCCGCTGTTACGCGCGCAAGCCAGACTGCTCGAACTGTGAAGTGTTTCGGCTTTGCCCAAGCGGGAAAGTTTTCCTGCGCACTGGCCAGGCGAAGGCAGCGTGATTTGCCTCGTATAGCGTCCGACCCTTCTCGCGATGAGCACGCTGATTGCTGTCGTGCTCGGCCTTTTTGCGCAGCTGTTGAAATTGCTCATGAAGCTTTCTCAACTCCTCATCGGAAAAATCTTCAAGATCGAAAAGGTCATTGCGCGCGCTCCTGATGGCGCGAATGAGCTCATCCAACTTAAACTGCACGGCCTTCGTATCACGGTTTGGTGTTCTGAATAAGAAACAGCAATAGGAAGGTGACGATGGTGGTGGCTTTGTTGATGATAAGCTGCCAGGTGTCTGAAAAATGCACCGCAAAAAAGTTTCGCTGGACGGTGTGTTTGCGTAGTTTGTTAACCTTGGTCTCGACGGCCGTCCATTTAGTTTCGTAAACGCCTTTGGAATTGCGCGCGCTTCATTTTGATCTCGATGGCGCCTGGCAAGGCGAGCCGGCGCGTTTGCCTACCCTGGATGCGTGCAAATGGGGGCCGCAATTGCGCTTCTCAGCGCCCCGGCGATTGATCGAAAAATTTTATCGCGAACACGAGCGGAATCTCGCGGTGCCGTTCCTGCTTTACGGCTCAGGCGACTTTCATTATTTAACGGCGCTGCGATTACGCCGCGTTGCCGAAGCGGTCGTGCTGGTTTCGTTCGACAATCATCCAGATTGGGATGTGCGCCCCCCGAAATGGGGATGCGGTGGCTGGGTCAATCGCGGGCTGGAACTCCCGCAAATCAAGCACGTAGCAGTTTGGGGCTGCGGAAATTTCGAATGTTGGTGGCCGCACCAAATCTTCGGTAACCGCCGCGCTGAACGCGCCGGGATTCTTGAAGTGCATCCGTGGGCAGACGATCGACCAGGCAAAGACCAGCAACGGCGGGGCGCAATTCTTCGTGAGAATTGGCGCGAGCGTTTTGAGCAATTTTCGAAGGATCTCGCTACCGGAAATGTCTACATCACGATCGATCTTGATTGTCTGCACATTGAAGAGGCGGTGACAAATTGGGAGAGCGGCCGGTTCTCGGTCGCCGATCTTCAATGGGCGCTTGGAAGGCTGCGCGAATCCTGCCGGATCGTCGGTGGCGACATTTGCGGCGCCTATTCGCCGCCGAAATATGCGCGGCGCAAACAGCGTTTCGCTGCGGAATTCGATCATCCGAGAATTCGACTACCCGACGGTGACAAGATTGGCGCAATCAATTTAGCGACCTTGGAGAAACTTTGGCCATTATTGACGGGTCCCTTGTAGGGCAAGCGCATTGCTTGCCAACGTAGCGGACAGCAATTATTGCTGGCGCAAGATCCCTGTAGTACAGGCTTCCCTTCTGCACAGCATATTTTCAGATGGAAAGATCGGCGTAGCAACGGTGGTGGTACGTACTGCTCGGTGCGATAGGAGTTAGCAATGGAACTTCATCAGTTGCGTTATTTCGTGGCGGTGGCGGACGAGGGAAATTTTTCCCGCGCAGCGGCGAAGGTGCGGGTCGCTCAACCTTCGCTAAGTCAACAGATTCGAAAGCTGGAAGCGGAGATGGGTCAGCCGTTATTCGACCGTTTGCCGCGTTCAGTTGTGCTAACCGAAGCGGGACGTTGTTTGCTCGAGTACGCGCGACAAATTCTGGCATCGATCGGTGACGCCCGTCGTTGCGTGGACGAACTCAAGGGTAAAATTGCCGGCGACGTCGCGGTGGGCGCTATTCCCACGATCGCGCCGTATGTGCTCCCACAATTGGTCGTGACGTTCCAGAAGCATTATCCGGACGTGACACTGCACATCGTCGAGGATGTAACCGCAGGCATCACTCAGCGCATCGAATCCGGCGAGTTGGACGTGGCCTTGGCGTCCACTTGCAAGCAAAGTCCTACCCTGCGACGCGACCATCTTGGAAACGAACCGTTGCTTGCGCTCGTACCGGAAGGACATCCTCTGGCAAAGCAAACCGTGGTTAGCTTCGAGGATCTCAAATCGCAGAGATTTTTACTTCTCCACGAGATGCATTGCCTCTCGCAACAGGTGCATCATCTGCTCGAGTCTCGTCGTTTGCTTCCGGAGGTTGCGTTGGCCGGCAGCCAGCTCAGCACCATCGCTAATATGGTCGCGGCTGGCATTGGCCTCTCAATTGTTCCCCAAATGATGGTGAAACATCACGCCACGCCCGGATGCGTCAGTCTGCCGTTTGCTCCGCCGGTTCCCGAGCGGGAACTTAATGTTCTTTCCAATCCGCTCCGGTTTCAGAGCAAAGCGGCTGCTGCGTTCCGCCAGGAAGCTTTCGCTGCCTTATTTCCGCAGGATGCGCCACCCGCGAGCGACGCGAAGCGCTAGGCTTTTATCTCATTGTCTCCAGCGCCTTCGCCACCAGCGATAGCATCGGCCAGATACCAAAGAGCAGGATTACTCCAAAGGCGGCGAGCTCCGGCAAATAATGCGGGTGTGCCCTGTGCACATAGCGTTCCTCAAGGAAACGCGAAATGCGCTGTCCTATTGGCATTGTAGGTTTCATACTATCAACCGGCCACAGCCTGGCCGCCGGTTGAAATACTTTATGCGTCTAGTGGCGATAGGCGGTTCCTATAAACAGGAATTTCGAGCGAAGAAGTAAAAAGTAGGAAGGGAAGAGAAATTACGAGGAACAGAAATTAAAAAGGAAAATCGGGGTCGCCTCCTACAACGCAAGCATTGTGCCGCGGCACGTTGAGGCGCCGCAGTAGCAAGCGAATTTCTTCTTGGATGCCTTCGTGAGGGGTTCGTCGATCTCCATCGCGTAATCATAAAAGAGTTCCTCGCCGGGTTGGATGTTGCGCATCGCATAGATGAAGATGTGGTCATCTTCCTCGATCGCTTCACAGTTTGGATCACAAGAGTGATTGATCCAGCGCGCGTCGTTACCGTCGATCTCTGGATTAATTACTTCACCGTTTTCCAGGCCGAAGTAGAAAGTGTGTGGGTCGTCGGCGTCGTCTGGAGCGGCTTCCCAGGAGACGCGTTCGCCTGTGTATTCGATAATACGCGTGCCCTTAGAAATGAACTGCGCGGCGTAAACGCCCCGACCATGGACGCTGGACTCGCGAACCTCGATCTGCGGGGCTGGCTTTCGAGTTTTGGTTTTCATTGCGATATGCAGTGCCTATTCCTCGATCGCACCGCTTATCTTTCGCAGGTGTTGCCGAAAGGAGTAATTCGAATGCCGGGCGGACAGATTCGCAGCGGAATTTTCAATCGCAGGGCAGCATCTGCGATGAGCGGAGTAGAAAGTTCGGCAAAAGCGCGCGATAACGAATCTGTTTTCACGCTGCGACCTTGTTCGTATTCGGCTGGCTTTGCAAAAGGAGTAAGGTTGAAGGACGAAGGAAGAACGAAGAAGTAAGAACGGCCAAACGGAATTATTCCGTTTTACGCCAGACGACGTCCTCGTTGTTACGACGATCGATCAAAGCGTCCACTTTGCCGGTGGCAGCATAACGAAATAGAATTCTGCCTTCGACACCTTTCCGGAAGAAAATCTCTGATGTTTCGGGGAGTAGTCGCTCCTTTTTGCCGTTCCGTTCAACGAACAGTTTGTCGCTTTCGACAAGGATCGCTCGCGTTTGTCCGGGTGCGAGTTCGTACGTGCCGATGTAGTCAGCGAATTTTCTTGGATCTGCTTTTCCTATGGCCGGGTCTTCGTAGTAGCGATGTGCCTGGCTGGCGATGATCTGCCAATTGCCATCGCGCTGCAGCCAGGTGTCAGTGACGTGATAACGTGCTTTCAGGTTCTGACCGAAGATCGTCTCCGTCTCGTCAGCGTCGTAACTGAGTATGGCGGTGTTGCCGATAATTCGGCTCTGGGCGTTCTGAATCTTAATCGTTCCCGAAAAGCCGGCCGGCATCGGGTTGATGTCGGCGATCAGTTTTGATTTATCGAAAATCCGCCCCTTCTCGTCGGCGAAGATGCAGTCTTCGGCGAAGTATTTTTTCCAAGGCGCTTGATTGCCGGAAACGATGGCGTCGTAAAGCTCCTGTGTGCGGCGGACGAGTTCGTCCTGCGTGATGGGAAGATCCGAAGCACATGTGAGGGTTACGGCGCAAAAGAATGTAAGGGGCGCGAGTTTCATAACATGAACGATGAAAGAAGAAACACGGCAGGAATAAAGTAGGAAGAACGAATTACGTACCGAAGACACGGTTCTCAATTCCTCCTTCATCCATCTGGCTTTTCCCTCACGCAATCGCGTCGGCGAACAATTCCGCCATGTGTTTCGGATGGAGATTCGTAAGATCGGTAATTTGATGGCGGCAACTTGTGCCCGAGGCGATGATTTCGGTCCCAGGCGCTTGATTATCGATCGCGTCAAGCAAGCGCTTGGCGACCTGGACGGAAAGATCGTATTTCTCTGCTAGCGCGCCGAATGCGCCTGCCATTCCGCAGCAAGCGGTGTCGAGCACGGTCGCCTTCCTGCCCGGCAACCGTTCTGCCAGCCTGCGCATGAAAGTCGGATCCATGATCGACTTTGCATGGCAATGCGGATGAATCGCAATTGTCGCCGGATTTTCGTCGAATTGAAGTGCATCTGGTTCTTGCGCCAGCAGATCGTCGATAAATTTTTCGAAGAGGAAACACCGCTCTGCTACGTCGTCTGCGCCTTCGATATTTAACTCGCGATAATCCTCCACGAACATCGACCAGCAGGAGGGCTCGAGGAATACAAGTGGAGTATTGGAGCCTTGGAGTGATGAGAGGAGATGGACATTGTGTTTTCCGAGTTTTGCTGCGACGTCGAGATCGCCCTGGCTAAATGCCGATCGGCCGCAGCATTTTCGATTTTTCACGAGCGAGACTTTGAATCCCAGTGCTTCCAGAACTTTCACTGCGGCAATGCCGATGTGCGGTTCGTGAAAGCGCACAAAGGTGTCGTCCCAGAGGATGACTTGTTTTTGTAGGGCGTTTCTGTGAACTCCGAAAGCTTTCGGAGCTGACACAGACGCCCTACAGTTTTTTGCGAACCATTTATCGAATCGTTCGTTCGCGTAATGTGGCAATGAGCGTTTTGCAGAAATGCCAAGCGCTGTCTCCATTAACGCGCGCCACGGCTTGAAGTCTAGAATTGGATTTGCCAGCGCTGGCATCGCGCAGCCGATGCGGCCAAGCAAATCGATGTTACTAAAAATTCGCTCACGCAAGGGCAATCCATCGCGACGCCATCGCGCGTGAAGCATCTCGGCTTTCAACAGCGCGAGATTGACGTTCGACGGGCATTCGGGCGTGCAGCCTTTGCAGGAGAGACAATTGCTCAGCGCGGCGTCGAGCTCTTCGGATTTCAGGGGATCGTGTCCGTTTACGTGCAGCTTGAGCGCGGCGCGTATGATGTTGGCGCGGCCGCGCGTGGACATGACTTCTTCGCCGGTGGCCATGAACGTCGGGCACATGATGCCGGTTTGTTTGAGGCAGCCGCCGCAGCCGTTGCATTGCTCGAGATTGCTGATGAAAGAGCGGTCCTTGAATGCGAATGCGAGCACCGGCCGGAATGGAAGCTCGCGCGGGTGAGCAAAATTTTCGCGCAAATGATTGTCGATCTTGTGGTGACCGTCGCTGAAAATTTTCCCAGGATTGAAAACGTTCTTTGGATCAAATGTGCGCTTGATCTTGCGCAGGACTTCAAGCAGCTCGTCGCCGAGTTGGTCGCGCATGTATTCGGTGCGCGCGATGCCGACACCGTGCTCGGCGGAGAGCGAACCCTTGAATTGTCGCACCAGCGCGGAGGTTTGATCAGCGACTTGCCGGAATTTTTTCAGATCGGATGCACTGTGCAGATCGAGCACAGGCCGGACATGCAGCAATCCGCTGGCAGCATGTCCGTAGTAACTTGCCTCCAGCCCGAGCGGTTCCATGATCGATTGCAGTGCGCGCACGTACCCGGGCAGTTGCGCGGGACGAACTGCGGCGTCCTCAATGAACGCGACCGGTTTTGCGGGCCCAACGCAGCCGGTCAAAAGGGAGAGACCTGATTTGCGCACCGACCAGACCAGATTCATCTGCGCTGGCTCGGTCATAATCTTCGTGCGCAGCCCGATCTTTCGCGATTGCAAGAGCGACAACCGCTCTGCCACGTCATCGTAGAACTGGACGATCAAAATCGATTCGCACGGTTTTGTATCGAGTTCGAGCAAATCACGCGCCGCCTGAAAATGAAATTGGCCTTTGGTTTGATCGAGCAAAGGCCGATCGATGTGTTCGATCGCGGCGGGCTTAAGATCGAGAAGTTCGACCGTGGCTTGCATCGCCTCCGCCACTGATGCGAAAAAGATCAGGCCCAAACCCTCTTCGCCCGGCAGTGGAGAAATTTTCAGTTCTGCTGAAAAAATTGCGGCGAGCGTGCCTTCGCTGCCCGCAAGAATGTTCGTAAGGTCATTCGGCACGCGCAGAAATCTTTCGATGCCATAACCCGGCCAGCGTTTGATCAAGCCCGGCGGCCAGCGCTCGGTCATCTCTGACTTCGCCGTGCGAACGAAATCTTCAATCTTCGCGCGCTCGCTGGGCAGTGACGCATGTGTCTGGCCGACCTTTTCGATGCGACCATCGGCCATCACGATTTCGAGCGACCGAACGTGGTCGGCTGTCGTTCCGTAAATGGGGCAACGCGCGCCTGAAGAATTGTTGGCGATCATTCCGCCGAGCGTCGCGCGGGAGCTGGTAGCGACGTCAGGGCCGAAACAGAATCCGTGCGGCCTCAGAAAATCGTTAAGCTGGTCAAGCACCACGCCGGCTTCGACGCGCACGCTGCGCTTTTCGAGATCGAGATCGGTGATCCGGCGGTTATAGCCCGAAAAGTCAACGATCAATCCTCCGCCAATCGCATTTCCAACCAGACTCGTGCCGGCGCCGCGCGGCGTCACCGAAAGATCTGCATCAGCCGCCGCTTGAATAACGAGACTTGCTTCTTGTGCGCTTTTCGGAAACGCCACGCCGACTGGCTCGATTTGATAAATCGACGCGTCAGTCGCGTACAATTGACGCATCAGACTATCAAAGCGTGCGTCGCAACCGGTCTGCTTGATTTTCCTTTCCTGGGCGGAAGTCATCAACCCTCCAGTTTACGCGTCGCAGGACAGATTAAAACCGAGCACGTCGAATACCCAGCGGCTGACATAGCCGCCGCTACAGCAGATTCAGTTGTGCGTTCTCGGGCATGGTTTCAGCAAAACGGACACCAACACCGATGAGGCGCACGGGTTTTCCTGTGCGAGCAAATGCTTCCGTAAGCAGCGAGCGAAAAGCTTCCAATGTCGGCGCGAGACCCGCGTGCTCGGCAGTCGTACGCGTGAAATCATTGAACTTGAGTTTCACGAAAATTCTTGTGATGTCGCGTGTCGATTCTTTTTGTGCGAGTTCGGCCATTAAATCCTGAAAGAGTTCTTCGAGCTTTTCTGCACATTGTTCGAGCGTCGCCAGGTCGGCAGCGAATGTTTCCTCTGTGCTGAGCGATTTGCGCGGACGATCCGGTTCGACAGGGCGATGATCGATGCCGCGGCACAAATCGTAAAGCTCCACACCAAACTTCCCGAAAACATCGACAAGCTCCGCGCGTGAGAAACGCTGAAGTTCGCCGCATGTTTTAACGCCGAGCTCCTCTAACCTTCTCTCACTCTTTTCGCCGATGCCCCAGATTTTGCGCACTGGCAAATCCTTCATGAATTCGGACACCTCCCCCGGTTTCACTTCGAATTGGCCGTTTGGCTTGTTAACTTCGCTCGCGATCTTCGCGATGAGCTTGTTCGGACCAACTCCCGCCGATGATGTCAGCTTCGTTTTGTGAAAAATTGTGTTGCGAATCGCTTGCGCCAACGGCCCCGGCGCGCTCGGGTGCGCCGTGACGTCAAGGTACGCTTCATCGAGCGATAGAGGTTCGATCAATGACGTGAACCGATGCAGGATTCCACGAATGACTGCGGCTTCGCGCCGATAAACATCGAAGCGCGTCGGAAGCACGATCAAATTTGGGCAGCGTTGCAGGGCCATGAAAGTTGGCATGGCCGAGCGCACACCGAACTTGCGCGCTTCATAATTGCACGTCGTTAAAACGCCGCGCCGGTCGCGCGCGCCACCCACGCCCACAGGTTTCCCGCGCAATGATGGACGATCACGCACCTCGATCGCGGCATAAAAGCAATCCATGTCGAGATGAATGATTGCTCGCGACTTCTGTTCATCTTGCACTCAGAAATCTCGCACAACGCCAGAATGAGACCATCCGGCGTTTTCTCGCGTCGATTTCAGTTTTCAGACTTTGCAAATCGTGCTTCTCTCTGGATATTCAAAAGATAACTTTCTGGTGACATGGACGCTTCCGCTTCTGTTGAAACACATCACGATCCGCACGCGCACATTGAGCACGAGCATCACGAACTCGGGTTTTGGCGAAAATACATTTTCTCTACCGACCACAAAGTGATCGGTATTCAATACGGCCTTTGTGGGATGGTGTTCCTGTTCTTTGGTTTTTGCCTCATGATGCTGATGCGGTGGCAACTAGCGTATCCCGGCCAGGCGCTGCCGGTGATCGGCAAATGGCTCCCGTACATTTTCGGGCCTGCCTCGATGCCGGACGGAAAAATGACGCCGGATTTTTACAACTCGCTGGGCGCGATGCACGGCACGATCATGATTTTTGCCGGCGTCGTGCCGGTGGCGTTCGCCGCGTTTGGAAATTTTGTCGTGCCGCTCCAAATCGGCGCGCCAGACATGACATTTCCGAAGGTGAACGCAGCGAGTTTTTGGGCGTTCGCGGTGGGTGGCGTGATCATGTTGATCAGTTTCTTCGTGCCCGGTGGCGCGGCGAAGAGTGGCTGGACTTCGTACACGCCGCTCGCAGCCTTCGCTGACACCGGGCCGGGGATTAATCCTTTTTTCAACGGCCAAACGCTGTGGCTAACGGGATTTGTTTTTCTGATCACGTCATCATTGCTTGGCGCAATTAATTTCATCACTACCATCATCCAGTTGCGCGCAAAAGGGCTCACGTGGATGCGGCTGCCATTCTTCGTGTGGGCGCAATTTGTTACAGCGTTTCTGTTGCTGCTGGCGTTCCCGCCGCTCGAGGCTGCGATTATCATGCAGTGGATGGACCGAGTGGCACACACGAGCTTTTTCCTGCCAGCCGGTCTCGTCGTGAATGGCACGCCGGTGTCCATCAGCGGCGGTGGCAGTCCGCTCTTGTGGCAGCATCTATTCTGGTTCCTCGGTCACCCTGAGGTTTACGTGCTGATTTTGCCCGCGTTCGGGATCGTCGGCGAAATCCTCGCAAACAATTCGCGCAAGCCGCTGTGGGGCTACAAATCGTTGGTCTTTTCCGTGCTGGTGATCGGGTTTTTGTCGTTCATCGTCTGGGCGCATCACATGTGGCTCACGGGCATGGGCTCGACAGTCAGCGCATTTTTCCAGACCACTACCATCCTGATATCGGTCCCTTCGGTCATCATCTTGAGCGCGTTTTTCATTTCGCTTTGGGGCGGCTCAATCCGGTTTACCGTGCCGATGCTTTTCACGACCGCTTTTCTCCCGATGTTTGGAATCGGCGGCCTCACAGGCATTCCGCTGGCATTCAATTCAGCCGATCTTTATTTGCACGACACCTACTACGTCATCGCGCATTTCCATTACATCGTTGCGCCGGGTACAATCTTCGGACTTTTTGCCGGCATTTATTACTGGTTCCCGAAAGCGACCGGCCGAAAGATGAACGATTTCTGGGGCAAAGTGCATTTCTGGCCGACGCTGATCTGCATGAACGTCATTTTTCTGCCGATGTTTTTGCAGGGAATGGCCGGAATGCATCGCCGCTGGTACGACGGTGGGCAGGGATGGAATGTTGCGAACGACCACACGATTTGGGGATTGACTGGCTTTCAATGGAATCACCCCATCTCGTGGGCGGCGTGGATCATGGGTCTCGCGCAAATTCCATTCATCATTAATTTCTTCTGGAGCATCAAGCATGGCGAAAAGGTGAACGACAATCCGTGGGAAGCGACCACGTTGGAGTGGACTGCACCTTCGCCGCCGCCCCACGGGAATTTTGTTCATACTCCAGTAGCCTATCGAGGCCCATACGAATACAGCCTGCCCGGACGCGAACGCGATTTCACCATGCAGAATGAGCCGGTCGAACCGACGGAGCGAATACACCGCAAGCCTCCGGCCGAACTGGTTCCGGCGTAGCTGGCCAATGGCCTTCTGCTAAGCGATGGAAATTCCCTACACAATCTCGACTCGTCCCGACACGGGTCTTTGGAATGCCAAGATCGGCATCTGGCTTTTTTTGGCTTCGGAAGTGATGCTCTTCGGCGGACTTTTCTCAGCTTATATTTTTCTGCGCATCGACGCTGCACCAGGGATGTGGCCACACGGATTACTCAATGTCCCGGTGGGCACGATGAACACGGCTATCCTTATCATGTCTTCGGTGACAGTGGTGCTCGCGTGGGCGTCGCTGAAGATGCGCCGGTATCGCGCCTATTGGTGGTACATGCTGGCGACGATTTCATGCGGCGTGATTTTTTTAACCGTCAAACTTGCTTATGAATGGCCGCAGAAGTTCGAGCACTTCGGCGCTTACATTAAACCGGAAGCACTCGGAAAGTACGAAAAATATTTGGGCAACGAGCGTCGCGCCGAAAAAGGAATGGAGCCGCGAATCGAGATCACCGGCCACCTGCACAGCCAGAACGCCAAGGAATACGAAGTGGCACTCGATCCGGTGAATGCCGACCCAAACAATCCGGCGATGGATCGCCCGCGTTTTTTCCCGCTGCCGGTCACCGACAAAATCGCAACGATCGAGAAGGAAGACGTCGAGCGGGCGACAATGTTTCTGCCGACTCACAGCGCGTATTTCGCCAGTTACTTCACGATCACTGGTCTGCACGGCATGCACGTGCTCGGCGGGGTGCTGGTCTTCACTTACATGTGGCTGCCGGTTAGCAAAAGGCTTTACCAGCGCAACCCGGAACACTTGGCGAATCGCGTCGAGGTAAGCGGCCTTTTCTGGCACTTTGTCGATCTGATTTGGATATTTGTGTTCCCGCTTTTTTATCTGCTCTAAGCGATGAACAATCGCGCACAAATTTCATCTCACTCTGCAGGGGAAGCTGACAGCTTCCTCTACTGCACAGCCCGTTGGAGCCATGAATAATCCGCCCGATATTTCGCAAGATCCAAAGGAATACGAGGAATACGCGCACGGCGTTCAGAAGCACGTGAGAGGCTATCTGATGGTGGGCGCGCTCCTGCTCACTTTCACTGGTATCACTGTCGCGCTTTCCTATGTCGATTTCGGAACGCGCAAAGCGAACATCGGCATTGCCATGTTGGTGGCGACGTTAAAAGCGGGAGCCGTCGCCGCGGTTTTCATGCATTTGGCCGCTGAAAAACGCCTGATTTACCGAATCCTGATTTTCACCGGCTTTTTTGTGCTCGGTCTCTTCTGGCTTATATTATTGGCGTGGTACGACTACCCGATCTTTCATCGCTAAATGTCCCTTAAAGCTTTCCATATCGTTTTCATCATTTTCTCGACGCTGCTTGCGTTCGGGACCGCCGCCTGGTGCCTCTGGGTCGATCTCGTCGAAGGAGCGCCGATTTATCTTGCCGGTGCGATCGCGTCGTTTGCCGCTGCGATCGCACTGATCGTTTACGGCGTCTGGTTCTACAGGAAAATGAAACGGCTTCGGATCATCACGTGAAAAAGTTTTGGTCGATCCTGTCGTTGTCGGCGTTGGTTTCGACACATCAAGCGCTGGCGTGCCCGTTCTGCTACGGCGCAAAGGACGGGAAATCGACTGAGCACATGGCGGTGGCCATCTGGTTTCTCTTTGGCGCCGTATTATCGGTGATGGGTGGGATTGGTGCGTTCAGTTTTCATCTTTGGCGGCATGGGCGTATGCCCGCCGAGCCACATCAGGAGCTGGCCGAAGAAGATCTGAGCAAATATGAATAGCCTTGCGCTGATCAATGAGTTCCTCGGGCAGCCACCGAATGCCTCCGCGCACGGGTATCAGA
>Ga0306922_10004077_pt1 | contig 13783 bp, 14 predicted proteins | sample sta12Cox44000082_FD_203758 | JGI IMG/M metagenome (GOLD analysis project Ga0306922, IMG submission 203758) | Lab enrichment of tropical soil microbial communities from Luquillo Experimental Forest, Puerto Rico - statoxic.12C.oxic.44.000.082 (v2)... | ecosystem: Environmental > Terrestrial >... | reverse complement strand
AAGCCGCCGATCGAGAGCCTGGATGGCGTGAAGGCGATCGGACGCGAGGTGCGCGAGAAGAAATTCACTGCGCTGAAGACCAACATCTTCACCTATGAGGGCGGCAAGCCGACCGGCTGGCGCCCGGGATTCGGTTCGCCGTTCCAGCCGGAAATCAATGTCGACCGCAAGGTGCTGCGCGACCTCCGCACGCACCTTGAAGCGATCCGCGAGGGCGCCGGCCCCGACGTCGATATCCTGCTCGATCTCAACTTCAACGCCAAGACCGAAGGTTATTTGAAGATCCTGCGGGCGATCAAAGACCTCGACATGTTCTGGATCGAGATCGACAGCTTTAATCCCGAGGCGCTTGGCCTCATCCGGCGACAAAGCCTGCATCCTATATCGTCCTGTGAGACGCTATTGGGCTTGCGCGAGTTCCTACCCTATTTCCGCGAACAGGCGATGGATGTCGCGATCATCGACACGCCCTGGAACGGCGTGTGGCAATCGATGAAGATCGCGGCGGCTGCCGAAGCCTATGAAGTCAACGTCGCCCCGCACAATTTTTATGGACATCTGTGCTCCATGATGAACGCGCACTTTTCCGCAGCCGTGCCCAACTTGCGCATCATGGAGATCGATATCGACCGTCTCGCCTGGGATCACGAGTTGTTCACGCACGTGCCCGACATCCGCGACGGCTACCTCGTGCTTCCGGACCGTCCGGGTTGGGGAACCGAGCCCAACGAAGAGGCGCTTCGGGCGCACCCGCCGAAAACCAGCGGCGGGCTTCTGAACTATGGTCAACCAGCCTCACAAAAATATACAAGCTAAATCAAATAGTTATACTATATATCCAACCATCTTTGGCTACTTGGTAATGACGCCGGGCGAACCGGCGGATAAGAAAAAGCCGCCGTGTGGCCGCCACGCACTGGCCAGAATCTCCGTATGCAGTAGGAAGGGCTGGGGAAGAGATGGGGGTCGCGCCAATGGCGGGCGGCAGGTCAAGATTGCGGGTCGCGGTGCGGGCGCTGTTGAAGGCGCGCGCGCGGAATAGGCGTCGTATTCGTCGGCGCACTTTGCCTGCGCATAGATAGGAAAAGGCCCCGGTGACCGGCGGGCGGTAGATCCCAACTCCGCGGCGCACCCGCCTCTGGCTTGATCCAGATCAACTGTCCGGATTGCAAAAAAGCCACGCTGCGGGTGGTGCCTTGGTGAAGGCAAACCCCGCATCTGCCGCGAGCGCTCGGTTCAGGTATCTGACCGATCTTTCACTTGCTTGAGCGGCTCGCGTGTCGGAAGCCGATGTTGGGCCGGGCCACACGGTGAGCTCAATGGTAGCGTTTGGAGTAGGAATTCTCGTTTTGTTGAGCGCCGGCATTTTCCTGGCGCATGTGATTGCTGCGTATCGCGCTGAATAGAACGCGCGGAGTGGAAGCCCTGCGCGCTTGATCTCCCGCAGCAATTCGTCGTCCGGTCGGTCTGCAACCCATGCCCCCGCAGATCGATTTACGATCTGTTAACCAGAATCGACTGCAAGTTTCGCCGGCTCTACAGCTCGACGGGGAAACTTGCCATGTGGTTCGACCTACTAGTTGCGGCGCTCGTCTACGGTGCCGTCAAGTGGCTCACTTATCTGCAATAGAAATCTGCAATAGAAACCTTAAGCACCCGGTGAAAAGACACGGGACCGAAGCCCCGTGCCAAGCCCTCCGCCTCGATTGGCGCGCCGTTGAGTACCGACATGAGCATGGCAATGCCCATGGGGACGGCGGAACGGCTGGCCGCGTATTGTTTATTTCAAGGGATCTGCGTCGCTGCTCTCGTTAAGGCGCCGTAGTACGTCCGCCATCGTGCTATCCGCGTGGTCTTCGTCTTCTCTCTGCGATGCCCGAGGCCGCAAGATGAGCCCGCCGCAAACCAGCGCGACGCCAATGACGATCAGCCCGATGCCAAGAGTAGTCATTTGCTACGCCAAAACATATTCTAACCCGGTTTTGTACCGGCGGCACCTGGCGGCTCGGACTGCTCTTCTATCGTGCCGACCATCGCTGCAGTCATTCGACCGCGATCGGCGGCGTGGCTGGCCCGATGATCTCAGGCTATCGATATTGAGCCCCGCATTATCTGCCGAGCCTGCGGCGAGCGTGGAATGAGCCCGAAGTGCCGCAACTTGCCGCTTTCCGTTTGTCGCGCTAACGGCTCCTTAACCATGCGGCGCGTAAATCGCGAGCATGGATAAAGAACTCTCCATGGAAACCGTCTTGCAAGCTCTCCGCGAACGGTATGCCCGCGAGGCAATGGACCTTAGTCGGCCGCCACCCTCGATCCGACTACAAACGCCGGCGCGCATGCACGAAACGTCCAGGCAATACCAGTCGTCGCGACGTTAGAGCCGGTTGGGTCTGTCATGGTCAAGCAAGTCCTCACCCTCATTGCAGTCATATCAGGAATGGCCGGCGGAGCTGTTTGGGCAACAGCCATCAGGTAATCGACGCTGCTTTTTCCTCGAACGGTTCGCAAAACAGCCCGGAAGCACCACGCCTTCGATCGCGTACAGGAAGCCTACCGCCGCTGAGACGTGCAGGGCTTCGGTCCTACGCTTCTCCAGGTGGCAGCTGAAACAAGAACATCCGAACCATCAGGGAATGCAGTTCACCGAGCACCCCAATATCCCGTCGGCCGCCTGTTGAGTGGCTCCCTGATTTCTGCTCCGACAATTCCTAACACAAGCGCGCGCACGATCGCTCCAAGGGCCTCTGGTTTGGAATTGTGAGATGCACCGATTATTACATTTCATGTCGCCATCGGGGCATTTTATCAGACATGCCGCAAGCCCGCGCCGCTCGACTTCTGAAATTGCCGGTTCTTGAGCATTCGCGAGCGTCGTTTTTGTTGCCGCCGTAATCCAAAGCGCCAACAAAATCATCGTGATTCTGTGAAAGTCCAATATCGCGGCCCCTTCCCTGCGGCCTACCGGATAAAACCAACCACCAACGTGCATCACCACCCAGATCAGATATTGCATGGGACAAATGCTCCCGGCGCGTTCTGCGACGGCCGAAATTAACGCTTATGCATTCATTCGTGCAAACCGCCAAGGAATAGTCCGCAAGCTCTTATGCCTTTAGAACGGCAGGGTCTTACTGTGCCGACCGTGCGGGTCGCTTGCGCAAGGCCGAACAATTTACGCCGGCGGCGTATACGCCAGGAGGTTGGGGGGCCGTGTCAATCGCGGTCACTTCCCCTTTCCTCGGGCGAGGCTCATTGCCTGCCACTGATTTCCCTCAAAATAGCCGGGGGACAACCCGACAAAGGCCATCGCCCGATCGCGAATCCGCAACATCGGGGGCAAATGAGGCGGTAAACAGGGGGCAGGGGTGATGCAGTTGGACTTGGAAGCGGCGCTGGAAATCTTCGCAGCGATCGTGGTCGTCGGGGTGATCGGCCTTCCAATGGTGGGCGAATGGCGTCGCCGTAAAGGCAGATGACCTGTACGGCCCGCATGACTGAGAAATAGTCCCCTGTGGGTCTTTGCGTGGTGGCCGTGCCCCAGCCAAAATCGGAAAATGAAACCTGAACCACGCTACGGATTTCAGGCCGGATCATCGCATCAACAACATCGTCCAAGCGATTACGAGCGCTGTACCGATGATTACGCCCAATATGACCAACGCATTTTCGTCAACCAGCCCCTCAAATTTCTTCGACAGCGCTAAAAGCTGGTTCCGGCCTGAGGCTGTTGTCTGCGATAGAGGCGGCACAACTATCCGGCTCACAATTTCCGGTACCTTGTCAGCACGCGTCCAAGCGTCGAAGCCGTCACGCCATACGAAAAAGCGCTTCCAATCTGTCCTTCGAGATAACAGGGACACCAAGTCGTCGAAGGGAGCGGGTCCACTCGTCACCCCATCTTCCGCATAGAACCATCGATCAGTCATGCCGACATCAAAGATCGAGAGCGCCCCGCGGCGGGGGCGGTCTCAAGTTAGATGGAGGTAACACGATATAGAAAAGAACCGAAGGGCGGTCTTGTGATTCCGGGCCAACTCTTTGGTTCTTTGCGCCAATGACCAGCAATAGCATGATCAAATATCTGTTTCACGGCCTGATCATCTCGATCGCTTCAATCTGTGGCTGAATTGCACCACGTTATTTCCGTAAATCGGCGGAAAACTAGCAAGCTTTCGATTCAGGCTTCGAATTCTCACGGTCACAAAAGCCGCAAAGGCACTTAAGCTCAGGCATCCGACCAACAGAACAAACCTCATGGCTGTCCTCCCGCCCCTACCAATTGCAGCTTGACGCACGGGTGCGATAGATCAAGTCAGAACCTGAAGGGAATGCACACTGTACACAACCCTCGCTATCAGGCTTCCGCAGGCTACGGTCTGCGTGACCCAGAAACCCTGCTGGTGAGCTTTTTTTCCGAGGGCTAGGACGTAGGGGTCAACCAAAAAAACGCATGGGTGAATTCGCTAAGCCCATCATCCATGAGCCGATCTGAGTTGCCTCCTCTGCGGCGGTCCTCAACTGGGACTGAAGGTACTCAACCTGAATACGGAAGGCCTCCTGAAAATCCTTGGCGCGCAAAAGGCTCTCCATGAGGTCTCGATTGGTTGCAACCTGCCGCTGAACGTATTCCTTGAAAGTGCGTATCTGCTCCTGATTGGCGCCTGGAAAGAGGCGCATGGTCCTCTCGACCATATCAACGTAGATTTGCGTGACGAATCCCACCCTTTCGAGATTTTCAAGCATCATGGCTCGAACGGCATCGAAGGGGCTTTTTTCGGCTTCCATGTGACGCTCCCGGCTGGCGTAAAAAAGAAGGCCGCCAGAGCCTTGAGCGGCCTCAAGTCCCGATGATGGGGAGATCGGAGACACACCTCATAAGAGGCAGCGCAACCACGCTCTGCTTCGTGGGAAGCCGACGCTTGATCCAAATCAAGCCGACGCCCAAAATTGAGGCCGTCTAATGGAAGCTAGCGCCTGCAAATCCGGTTATCGCCGGATTGGTTCAAGGATTTCTGGCGATGAGACTGCGCTTGAGTGACGCGGCCACCTCCTCCTTTTTGGCGGAGCACTACCGCGCGCAAGCTGAAATGTGCCAACAAATGGCTCGGATGACCGTGAGCCCGTTCAAAGAGGGCTGGCTCGAGTTTGCTGCAGAGTGGACGAACTTGGCGCGGGAGCAAGAGGCAAAGGCAAAGCTAACGCCATCGCCTGAAGACTCAGAAATGGCGGCTGGCGAGTCTTTTTCCGAGGGCTAGGTGGGTAGCGACCAGCTTTTGGAGGCGATCTGACGCCATAGTATATCCGAGCACGCTGAGGACTCGGGCACAGCTACGGATGGTCTCCCGGTCCAGCGCGCTCACGCGGACGATCAGTTCGACTGCGTCGGCCTCGTCGAGGTCTTCGCTCCTCGCAACATGGCAGGCATAACACAGAACTTGCGCATGTTTTTGCAGGCTTATGTCGGCGGCGCTAACGCTCATGCTTGATCACCCGCACCTGTCGAAGAGGCGAGATTAGTTTATCCGGCACCTCGTTGCCGAGCAAGGTATAGGCCGTGCATTGCAGCACCATCCCAAACGCCAGCCACCGGGCGGCTTTGCCTCTGCCTCTCTCGCCAACTTGCCGGCGCGGCACAGCGTTATATCGAAGAGCTCAGTGATCCGCAGGGCTTAAAGGTTTTGATCGAGCGCCCGTGCCAGCACTCCTCATGGAGCTGGGCAAAGGACAGCAAGCCCATGATGATCAAAGCCGCCAGGACACACGCGGCTACGAGATTCTTCATCATGACCGCCGTTCCCCGAGCTACCTCAGCATGTAGCAGGCGACCACCCGGTCAAAGAATACCATTGAACTCGCCGGCAACCAATGAACATTCCCACAGCCTGGCGAATGCGAATTGCGCGCTCAGGCCCGAACCGCTTTTTGGCTGTCTCGAGCAGGCGCTCGCTTTTTTGTCGAAGGGATAAAATTCCCGGTCCAGAGCCAGAGGTTCGGATGAACAGGCGCGAGTTCTTTGTTGCTGCCGGTAGCGTTGTTGCGTTGCCGCTTGCGGCGTACGCACAAAAGCAATTCACAATCGGATATCTCGGCAATGCGTCCAATGAAGATGCGCCGGGTATCGTTCCACGCAGGGACAGCTCAGTCGATTTTCTGGATATGGATCAGCAATTGGCGACCACCGGCCCGACCGCATGGAAGAGATATGGCGATTTTCTCGGGCACACCAAATCGCTGGAATAGCTGGCGTAAACGCCGCGGTCCGCCTTTCTGGACGGGAATCAGTGCAGCGCGCTCAGCGCTACTGCGATTGCGCAGGTTGCGGTGATTTCGCTGATTTCGCCGACTTCGCTGGTTTGGCTGGTTTGGCCGGCGGTGCGGGTTCGGTTTGTGGCGCCGCAGCCGCCGGCGCAGGTGGCGGGACGTAAGAGGGGTTGTTGAAGCAAGTCCCGGGCGAGCCTGAGGCCGATATTTTGCACTGTTCCATCGACGTATAGAAGCACTGGATGACGCTGCCATCGGCACCGTATGATTCTATACAAACCGGGTAGTCGGGATCGTAGCGACCCGCGGATTTTCCCGTCTTCGCTGTGGGCGCCGGTTCCGTTGGCGTCGGCGCCGCCTCCGCGGGCCGGGGCACGTAATTGGGGTTATTAAAGCAGGTCCCGGACGAACCGTAGGTCCCTTGCCTGCACTGCTCCATTGACGTGTACATGCAATCGATGCGGGTGCCTTCGGAGCTGATTGCCTCCATGCAAACGGGGTAATCGGGATCATAGCGACCCCCTGCGGCCCACACCGGAGTCGCGATCAGGATCACCCCTATGCCGAGAATGGTGCAAGCCCCTGCGCGCATCGTAATTTCCCCCGCTGAGCTTCGTGTCGATTTCAACTAGCGCCAGAATAAGCCGCGAGCACGTGACGATTTGGCAATCTTCCAGGAATACCTGTGGGTGGCGCAAAGCTGGCGTGGCAGCGCCTGCAGAAAATGAGAGTCTTGGTCGGGGCGTGAACCGACGATCTGCGGGACCCAAAGCTCATAAGACATTGATTTTTCGACGCTATTAAAAAACGGCGGCCGGCCTAGACGAAGCGCCAATGTCTTGAGGTCGTGCACAATGGCAGCAGTGGAACTCGTCGCGGGCGCCGGCGAGACCGCGAACGCGCATGCGAACCCGGTCTTTCCTAATCGGTTCTTGGCAGGACCGTTGAGTGACGTGGCGAAAGATTCGGGGATCGGCGCCTGCTCGCCGGCCGTCGCCACTCACACTTTGAACAGCTTGGTGTAGCGCGCCTTGATCTCTTCGCTCTGTGCCAGCACGGCAGCGGGATCCGATTTCAAAAGCTTGATCGCCGACAGAGGCTGGTGCCCGGGCTTCTCCTTGACCTGCGCGTGAAAGGAGCGATGGGCGAACTCGTCCACCAGCATCTGTTGTCCTTCCACGCTGAAGAAGAAACTCTGAAACAGCCGCGCGGCGTTGGGATTGGGCGCATTTCGGAACACGCCGGAAGGAACGATGATGAGGGGCGAGCCCTCACGGGCATAAACCGCTTCGACGGGCTTGCCTTGCTCCTTCAGCAGCAGGAGGTTGTAGTCGTTGCCGTCCGCCATAATGGCCCGCTCTCCGAGCAACAATTTTTTCGGTGGGTCGGCCGCCGATTGCACCTGGAGCACTTTCTGCTGCGCAAGTTTCTCGAAAAATTGCCAGCCGAGCTCGCGCGAGAGAACGAAAGTTGCGGTCATGATAGCGCCGCTGTAGCTGGGATGCGCCTTTACGATCTTGCCCTGCCATTTCGGATCGAGCAGATCGGCGTAACTCTTCGGCGCGTCGTCGGGCTTCACCAGATTGGTGTTGAAGCCGATCGTCTCGATCCAGCCGCACGAGGTTGCGTACATTCCGTCCGGATCGATCTGGTCAGCCGGAAAATGTTTGGCGACATCGTCCGGGAGATAGGCGGCGAGCCAGTCCTTCGACTTCCAGTCGAGGTAGTGCGCGGGATCGGTGGAGTTGGCGACGTCGACTGCGTTGATGCCGCTACCCTGCTCCTGCGCAATTCGCTGATAGATTCGTTCCGCACCCGAGCGTTCGACACGGACGGCGATCCCGGGATATTTGGCCTCAAACGCCTTGCCAAGCCGCTCGGCGACGTTCAGCTCGAGCGCGGAATAATAGGAGACCTTACCTTCCTTGCGCGCGGCCTCGATCAATTCCGGCGTCACGCTGGTCGGCGGCGGTGCAGCGGCACGAAGCGGCTCGGCAAACAGCGCGCCGGCCGCCAACGCGGTCGAGGCCTTCAAGAGGTCGCGCCTGGACCACCGAGATTTCAGCATGACGTTTCCTTGTCCCTTGCACCGCTCTTTTTGCAGCGGCGTCATTAAAGCTGAATCAACAATAGCACAGCGGGTGCGCGGCAAGGCAAGTCTCTCCGGTTCAGAACCGGCCCGCCTCCCGACCGAGCGGAGAGGCTGCTTTCGGGGCGTCTTTCATTGTGCCGCCAGGAGAGACGCAAACCCTTCGCGATTGGCACGCAGCGCCCGCTGATATTCCATGATGCGAGCCGTTTCATCGGCAACGTGCTGACCGAGCATGGCGGCCAGGAGATGAAGCGTCGTGTCGATACAGAGCGAAACCCCGCCACCTGTCACGACCCCTTCCCCTCGATCGACCAGCAAAGCTTCCCGCACCTCGATATCGGGATATTTCGTCCGCATAACCCTAAGCGGAGAGATTTCAGGCGGTACCACTTCGCGCTTGGTCGTGGCCGGACCGCCATCGAGGATGCCGCTCGCAGCCAGAATCATGCCGCCGGTGCAAACCGACGCGATACGGCCCGTCGCGTGGACACGGCGAATATATTGAAGCGTTGCCGATGCCTCGGCCTGCGCGCTCCAGCCGGGTCCGCCCGTGACAATGACAAGGTCGCAAGGAGGTGCATCGTCGATACCGAAATCAGCGGTCACCCTCAGTCCGCTGGCGAGCGTAACCAGGCCCGCATACGGCGCAATGATGCAGATTTCGATCTCAGGCACGATCCGGCGCGCCATCGACAACACACCGAACGTTGCAAGGTCGATCGGCTCGACGCCATCGTAGATGAAAATGCCAAATCGCAAGCGCGGGTCATCCGTCTCAGTCGGTCAGCGAACTTCCCTTAGTCTCGCGCGCCGCGAGCGCGGCCGCAAGTGTGATCAGCGCGAGAACGATCATCATGACCGACACGCCGCCGGTCCCACCGAAATATCCGACCAGTGCAGTCGCGATGATCGGCGAAAAACCTCCGCCGAGCGCTGCGGACAGTTGAAAGCCGGATGAAGCCCCGCTGTAGCGGACGCGCGGACCAAACAGCTCCGGGAAGTAACAGGACTCGATGGCGAACATCATGCCATGACCGAAATTCATCGCGATCATGATCGCGACGAAGATCAGCGCGGTATTCTTGCTCTCGATCAGCCAGAATAGTGGAAACGCATAGGCGATCGTGAAGAGCGCGCCCAGAATGAACAGCGGGCGTCGGCCGATCCTGTCTGCGACCAGGCCGAACAAGGGCAAGCTGACCAATTCGAGCAGGGCTGCGTACATCACTGCGTCCAGCATCATCTGTTTGGGCAAACCAAGCTTTGTCGTGGCGTAGACCACGACGAAGACCGTCAGCATGTAGACCCACGAGACCTCCGAGAGCTTCAACCCGACGGCAATGAAGAACTCCCTGGCGCTTCCGGCGAACGCCTCACCGAGCGGATTCTTCGCCACGGCGGCGCGGCTCTTGAGCGCCTCGAACACAGGCGTCTCGGGCACGCGCCACCGCACGAATGTCCCGACAGCCAGCAGCACGATGCTGGCCAGGAAGGGAATGCGCCAGCCATAGGCGGCAAAATCGGCATCAGGCAGCTTGGCGACGAGCGCGAACACCAGCGTCGCCAGCACCAGTCCGATCGGAAATCCGATCTGGACGAAGCTCGTATAGAAGCCGCGCCGGTCCGCCGGCGCATGCTCGAGCACCATCAGCGAGGCGCCACCCCATTCACCGCCCAGACCGATGCCCTGGATGATGCGAAGCAAAAACAGCAGCATCGGCGCGAGCACCCCGATCCTTTCGTAGGTCGGCAGCAGGCCGATGCTGAAGGTGCTCAGCCCCATGATGAACAGCGTCAGCACCAGCATGGATTTGCGCCCTAACCGGTCGCCGAAATGGCCGAACAGGGCGCCACCGAGCGGTCGCGCCAGAAAGCCCACAGCGTAGCTGCCGAGCGCCGCCAGCGTGCCTGCGAGCGGATCAAAGGTCGGAAAGAACGCCTTGTTGAAGACGAGGGCTGCGCCGGTCGCATAGATCAGGAAATCGTACCATTCGATGATCGTGCCGAGGCAGCTTGCAAAGACGATGGAGTTGATCTTGGTACGCTCGCTCGTCGCGGCTGGCGCAGTTGCCGTGATGGTCATTAATGGCTCCCGGGATGCAAGAAGTCCGGATATCGGGATGCAAGCGCCATGCCGGAGGGAGGCGACCGATTATGGATCGAGGCGGGAATCCGCGCGTTTATTGAGAGGCCCACGTCAATGGAGGGACAGATGGCATCGACCGAGGTGCTGATCGTCGGTGCGGGGCCGACCGGATTGGTGCTCGCGCTTTGGCTCACGAAGCTCGGCACCAGGGTCCGTATCGTGGACAAGACTGCCGAGCCCGGGACCACTTCCCGCGCGCTGGCGGTGCAGGCCCGCACGCTCGAACTCTACCGGCAGCTTGACCTTGCGGACGCCGTCATTGCGAGGGGTCATCAAGTCCCGGCGGGCAATTTCTGGGTCAAGGGCAAACGAAGAGCCCGGATCTCGCTCAATGCGCTGGGCGCGGGGCTGACGCCCTACCCCTTCATGCAAATCTTCCCGCAGGACGAGCACGAAAAGCTCCTGATCTCCCGACTGGAAGCACTCGGTGTGACTGTCGAGCGGGAAACCGAACTGCTCCGCTTCGCCGAGCACGACGATGGCGTGACGGCCCATTTGCGCGGCCCCGACGGTAGCGAGCACGATTGCAGCGCGATCTATCTTGCCGGTTGCGACGGCGCCCGCTCGAAGGTGCGGGAGACGATCGGCGCCGGCTTTCCCGGCGGCACCTATCCGCAAGTCTTCTACGTCGCCGACGTCGAGGCCGCAGGCCCCGCGCTCAACGGCGAGTTGCATGTCGATCTCGACGAGGCGGATTTCCTGGCCGTATTTCCGCTGGCCGGACAGGGCCGTGCACGGCTGATCGGAACGGTGCGCGGAGAACGCGCTCAGCGCGCGGAAACACTCACTTTCGCCGACGTCAGCGATCGTGCCATCAACCACATGAAGGTGATGGTCGCCAAGGTCAACTGGTTTTCGACCTATCATGTGCACCACCGCGTCACCGAGCATTTCCGTAGGGGTCGCGTCTTCCTCGCAGGCGACGCCGCACATATCCATAGCCCAGCGGGCGGACAGGGCATGAACACCGGCATCGGTGACGCCATCAACCTCGCCTGGAAGCTGACCGCGGTCCTCAAAGGACGCGGCTCCGACGTCTTGCTCGACAGCTATGAGGCCGAACGGATCGGCTTTGCGCACCGACTCGTTGCAACCACCGATCGCATCTTCACCTTTGCGACCGGTGAAGGCCGGCTTGCGGATTTCATTCGCACCCGCGTCGCGCCCGTCGTTATTCCCGCGGCATTCTCGTTCGAAGCGGTGCGGCGCTTCGCCTTTCGCACGGTTTCGCAGACGATGTTGAACTACCGCGGCGGCCCATTAAGCCGAGGTGCAGCCGGCCAGGTTCACGCCGGAGATCGCCTGCCATGGGTCGCAGTCGCCGGCTCCGACAACTTCAAGCCTCTCACCAGCATGGATTGGCAAGTTCATGTCTATGGTTCGGCGAAAGGCGAACTGTCGGCGTGGTGCGCGGCACGCAATGTACCGCTTCATGTTTTTCCATGGCGCGACGCGCATCTGTCGGCGGGTCTGGCGCGCGATGCGCTCTATCTGATCCGGCCCGACACTTACGTGGCACTTGCAGACGAGAGCGGTCACGCAGACGCGCTCAATCGATATTTCGCCGATTTGGGCATCAAGCCCGCACCGTGATCAAGGCCTGGCACCATCGGCCTACTCGCCCGGCTCGATCGCATTGCTGGGCGTCGGCCGGTCTGTGATCTGCTGACCGAACAGGCTGCCGATCAACTCGACGGCGGTCCGCGCGGTGCGGCCCCGCTCGTCCAGGAAGGGATTGAGTTCCACGATGTCGACCGATCGGACCAATCCGGAATCGTGCAGCATTTCCATCACCAGATGCGCTTCACGATAGGTCGCGCCTCCCGGCACCGTGGTGCCGACGCCGGGCGCAACGGCAGGATCGAGGAAATCGACATCGAAGCTGACATGCAGCACGCCATCCCGGCCGCGCACCTTGTCGATGAAACGGCGGATCGGCACCCCGACACCGAACTCATCGATCTCCCGCATGTCTGCGACACTGACGCAGCGCGCGCGCAAAAGATCTTTCTCCAGCTTGTCGATCGAGCGCGTACCGAACAGCTTGAGCTGATCGGGCCCGATCGAGGCGCGCGGCTCCTCGCCGAGCAGAGTCTCGAGGCCGTCTTCACCGCACAAAAACGCCGCTGCCATTCCGTGCATATTGGCCGTCAGCGTGGTCGTCGGGGTGTTGTAGTCGGCGTGCGCATCGAGCCACAGAACGAACAGCTCCCGCCCCTGCCCCTGCCAATGCCGCGCCATGGCGTTCACCGAACCCATCGACAGCGAGTGGTCGCCGCCGAGAAAGATCGGGATTGCGCCTGTTTGCGCGAGCTCGTAGCCGCGACGGCTCAACGCGCGGGTCCAGCGCTGGATTTCCCGGTAGTGGTTCGCCTTCTTGGGCGGCGGATCGGCGAGATCGGCCATGGCCGCGATCGACAGATCGCCGTAGTCGGCCACGTCGAATCCGAGGCTTTCGAGCAGGGTCAAAAGACCCGCCGTTCGAAGCGCCGCGGGTCCCATCAAGGTGCCACGCTGCGAGGCTCCCATATCGATGGGAGCCCCCAGCACTGCTATCCGCTGCGCGGGTTCCCCCCCGAAGGCATTGTTCACGACTCGCCCCTTGCGATGTTGCGGCTCGCGAAAGTAACAGAGATTCTCACCGACCGTTTCGGTCCGGTCGAAACGGCCTGTGAATCGGGGAACAAAATAAGCCGCCCGGCATTTCTCGCCCTGAGGTCGCCAACCCGCCGTTCACCACGGCGCCTGTCGCGGATAGCCAAAGGTCCTCTGGACCCGCTGTTCAAAAACAAGCGCACGCGAGGATAGCCAAAGGTTGGCAACCTCATGCATTATCTTGCGAGGGCATCGCCAGTGGACTTCGAAGCATCGGAACCGACGCTGCAACCGAGCATGACCGAGCGAGCCGTGGACACTGCGACTGACGTGTCGCGCACGGTCGGAGAGGTCACTGCCAGTCTGAAAGCCGCCGTTGAGCGGCTGAGCGCGGTGGCCGCCGAGGTACAATCGGGTCGGGTGATCCCGGCGATTCGGCGCGCCACCCGTCGAGCCCCGCTGACGAGCCTGTTCGGAGCATTCCTTCTGGGTGTCGTGGTGGCACGCCGGCGCTAGCGCGGAACGGCGTTGAAAATCTTGATTTCTGAAAAAGAGAAATAAAGAAATTTTCGCATCGCGTGGCTCTTACTTGGCATTCCTGACTGCCCGGACGGCAAATCACTTGCATGCTAACGATCTGAAGGGTGTACCCGCCCGAACCGAGCCCGACGCCACGCTGCAGTGAATCG
>Ga0306922_10004073_pt1 | contig 13789 bp, 10 predicted proteins | sample sta12Cox44000082_FD_203758 | JGI IMG/M metagenome (GOLD analysis project Ga0306922, IMG submission 203758) | Lab enrichment of tropical soil microbial communities from Luquillo Experimental Forest, Puerto Rico - statoxic.12C.oxic.44.000.082 (v2)... | ecosystem: Environmental > Terrestrial >... | reverse complement strand
TGAACAATACCGCCGCGTCGGGAACCGGCAGCACCAGACCCTGCGCCCGTCCCAACGACCAAACAACGAGGATGGTGAGAACGTGGATGAAACATCCAAGGCCAAGGATCACGGGGCCCTTCGGCCCGAGAAGCACGCGACGGGCGTCCGCGGCCAGCGTTGCGAGCCAACGTGAATAACGCCACCGAGCGAGTGGCTCAACCATTTTCGGTGTAAACCAGAGACCGAGCGCGCCAGTGAGGAGCAGCGCACCGTATACGAGGAGCACCACGTCGCGATATCCGCCGAGGGCGGCGAGACCCGAGGGCAAGAGTAGGATGAAAAAACCCAGCGCGATCAATAGGCCCACTCCTACCCCTCGATCGATCACGACGCTTGTCACCGCGTTGCGCCAGTCATAGCCAAGCCGAACCAGTAACCAGGCGCGTACCCCCTCCCCAGCCACGCTAGGCAAGACCTGGGAGAAGAACGCACCGACGGCGGTCACAGCAATCACGACGGCACGCGTGATCCACTTACGCGCCGCCAGCGCATCTATGATATTGCGCCAACGCAAGCCCAAGACGGGGACCTCCAGCATGGCCACCAGGGAGGCGAATGCGACCCAGCGAAAATCCAACAGGCGAATCGAAGACAAGACTTGGCTCAAATCGATTTGTCGCAAGACATACCAAAAACACGCGGCGGTCACGAGAAGCTTCACCGCGAAGATTACAGCTTTTTTGCCCCCGCCACCGGCCGGCGGGCTGGTCGTCTCACGATCGCTGGTCACATTGGTGCTCACAATTTGCTGGTGACCCAACATTCCCCGACCGCAGCAATAGGTCCCTCAGCATCACTAGGAGGGTCGTCTTTGTGGGATCGTAATGGCCGAAGGAAACGCAAAGTTCAAGCGTTGAATCGCCAATGGCCAAGGATGCCCTGGCGCTCATGCGCGCCAGGCGCAAATCGAGGCCGACGCGCGCCATCGCCCTTGCTGGTATGACGGTCCGACGAGAACCTGCAGACCGAGTGAGGCCGCCGCGCGGGGTTTGACCGCGCTCATTTTGTCCAGGAGGACCACCGACGAATTCGGTTCACGAGGCGTTTCGGGTGTGACTTTGTAAATCGGTGAATGTGTGTATTTGGGGAACTCGTGTCGACGGCGCGACGCAGACAGGGCCAGGACGGAGAGCCTGTGTTTGATCCTCATAAATTCTGGATCTTGCCGACCGACCGCTATCTGACGCTCTCGGCTTGGGAGGAAAAAGATGCAGAGCTCGGGCTCGCGAAGCCGAGAGGCCGGCCGTCGACCCACGACTACATGCGCCATGGCACTCTCACGTTGTTTGCCGCTCTCGACGTTCTGGAAGGCAAGGGTTGTATCCACCCTCATATTCCAACATGGCAAGGCCATTCTCATTGATGCCAACTGGTTCTTGCTTCGACCTTGAGAAACCACCTCGGCACGAGATATGTAGTAGCTGTCGGCCTCCCTGGTCATCCCGATCTAGTCTAGTCCGGGAATGCCTGGCAGCTGGCCAACGTTCGCGGGCCGTGACGCCTTCGTAGGCAGTAAGAAGGGAGGCTTTTGATTTCTCTTGATCCACGTGTGTCGATCTACTCGCTGCGCCCTGCTATAGATCGGGCCGAGGACTGGCCGGAATGAAAAATAGGAGTCCCAGTGTGATTTCTTACGCTCATAACTTCGAAGACGTCATGCTTGCTCGCGTTTTCAGCGGTCGTACCGATGGCTTCTATGTTGATGTGGGAGCAGGTGATCCCGTGGCCTTGAGCGTGACCAAATGGTTTTACGATCTCGGCTGGAGCGGAATAAACATCGAACCGAATAGATCGCTTTTCAAAAAGCTTTCTGCTGATCGCTCGCGCGACGTCAATCTCGACTGCGGAGCTGGTGCGTCGCGCAAAAGCGCACAGTTTATGGAAATGCCAATTCCTGAGCTTTCATCCTTCGATTCACGAGTCCATGCGCGCGCCAGAGGGCAGAAGATTTTCGGCACAACGCGGACGGTTCGCGTGCTGCCTCTGACGGAAATTCTCGATCAATATGCCGGCGAGCGGCACATCGATTTCCTCAAAATCGACGTTGAAGGATGGGAGCGGGAGGTTCTGTGTGGGTTGGATCTGGAAAAGTATCGGCCCACCGTAATCTTGGTCGAATCCACCTGGCCGGAGACGCGTATAGAGTCACAATCGGAATGGGAGGACGACCTCATCGCGGCACGGTACACCTTTGTTTATTTTGACGGCATCAACAGGTTTTATTTGGCTAACGAACACTTACATCTGAAAGAAAACCTTGTACTTCCACCAAACATTTTCGACGACATACAGCCCGCTGCACTCGTCCAAATGGAATCCGAATTAAGACATTATCAAGCCGAGCGTTCCGCGGACATCAACAGATTAAACGAACCATTGAAGGTGTCGGAAACTGGTCGTCAAGCCCGCCTTGACCTAGTCAACAGATTGAACGACGACATAATCAACAGATTGGTCAGCCTTGAGAACGCGACACAGCACATAATCAACAGATTGACGAGCCTTGAGAATGCGATACAGGTCCACAAGTTTAGCACACGGCTCGGTCTAGTGCAGCAATACCCACCAACGGAATTGGAGGTGCCGGCCTCATATTATGCTGAGATTCCGCCGCCGAATGCGCCACGTATAGCCATTGTGACGCCTTCGTTGAATCATGCGGCATATTTGGAGCAAGCAATCGACAGCATTCTCGGACAAGAATATCCAAACTTGGCCTATTTCGTACAGGATGGGGTTTCGAAGGACGGCAGCGTCGATATCCTAAACTCCTACAATAGTCAGCTCGCTTGGCGCAGCGAGCCCGACACCGGCCAGGCAAATGCCATCAATCGAGCGTTCGAGAAAGTCAATGGCGACATCATGGCCTACATCAATAGCGACGACTTGCTGTTGCCAGGAACATTGAGCTATGTCGCTCGCTTCTTTCAGCGGAATCCGAAAGTGGACGTGGTCTATGGCCATCGCATCTGCATCGACAGAGACGGCTCGGAGATTGGTCGCTGGATACTGCCGCAACACGACTTGGAGGCGGTCAAATGGGCTGATTATATTCCGCAGGAGACGATGTTTTGGCGACGGCGAGTATGGGATGCGGTAGGGCCGTTCGACGAAAGCTTCCATTATGCGCTTGATTGGGATTTTATTCTGCGAGCCCAAGCGCAAGGGTTCCGGTTCAGGCGTTTGCCTCGATTCCTCGCCTGCTTTCGCGTCCATGTTGAGCAGAAAACGCTCGCACTAAAGCAAGTAGGCCAGCAGGAATGCGACATATTACGAAAGAGATCTTTCGGCACCGTTCCCACCCGCGTTGAAATAAACAATGGATTACGCAGGTATATGCGGCGCCATGTTGCACTTCACATTGTTTCGCGATTGGAGCAGCGGTGGTCCAGGTACAGGAGGCAGCTGGTTAGGGTCACGTTTCCGGTAAGAACGATGATCCGCAATGAGGATGCAAAGACGCTTTCTTGGAATGCCAAAGATGCAGATTAATGAACGCAGAAAGCTCCGAATTTCGACAGTGGCAATTGACGGCCCGTCTTCCGCATGAACTGTGCTCGGCTAGGCTGCTCTTGAAGAAAGGATGGCCGGATTTGAAGAAGTCAGGTTCGGACCGGAATTCGGTCCACGCGCGTCACGCAGCTGCACATTGACGGCGCTCTGGACGATGTACTGCGGTCGGCGGCGCACCTCGTTATATATTCGTCCGACATATTCACCCAAAACGCCAATCGCCGTGAGTTGTACGCCGCCAATGAAAAGGACCAGTACCGTGATCGTGGGAATGCCCATGGGGTAGTCATCCCCATGGATGATCTTGAGCGCGATAACCACTACGATCGCGGCCGCGCTGAACAGCGCGATGCTGAACCCTGTCCACATCATGAACTGCAGAGGAAAAGTCGAGAAGCCGAATAGACCATTGAATGCAATTTTGAGGGAGCCAAGATAACGATTGTAGTTACCCCGCCCGGCGTGCCGCGCTTGTCGCTCGTATTCGATTTCTGTTTGTGGAAATCCAACAAGCGAGACGAGCCCGCGCAAGAAGCCGTGTGATTCGCTCAGACAGCGCAACTCCTCGACGACGCGGCGACTCATGATACGGAAATCGCCGGTATTGGGTGGTATCGAGACCTCCGCCACCTCGTGGATCATCTTGTACCCGATTGCCGAGATAGCTCTTTTGATCAAGGTCTCCCCTTCGCGGCTACGGCGGCGCGCCGTGACGACGTCGAATCCCTCCTCCGCTTTCTGCAGCATAGTCTCAATCAGCTCCGGAGGGTCCTGCAGGTCGACGTCGATGACCGCGCACCACTCCCCACTACAATTGAGTATGCCGGCAATGGTGGCCGCCGGCTGGCCGAAACGGCGGCTGAAGACCAAGAGACCTATAGAGTCATTCTTGGCAGCCTCTTCCCGGATGATAATCTCCGTCCGATCGGGTGACGGGTCGAGGGAAAAGATGATCTCATACTCGCCTATACGTTGAAGGGCTGGCACGAGGCGTGCGAGAAAAGGACGAATGTTCGCTTCCTCTCTATAGACCGGCACCACGACCGATATGCGCGGTGTACCCCGTTCCCTCATTTGTCCTTGATCGCTCTTTCTGTGTCACACGAGGCTCAATCCAGCCCCGCGCGCGGCCACTGTAGAAGAATCTGGTTATCGCGTTAGTTTGAATCTGGTAGCACTCTCTCCTCCTGGGGTTAACTACACCAATAACGTCTCAGGCGCAGATAGTCAAACATTCCCCCGGCCTCTTCGGCCGCCGACGAGTATGCGTTGCACATTGAAGCTTTCCGCAGAACCCGCAGCGCTGAGCGGTCAGCGGTCCCAACCTCACAACCATCGCTCGATTATCACCGTGCGTGTCGCGTTGTGCTTCTGAAAGCGTCGGGTTCTGCTTGGCAAGCCCGGCCAATTTCGCTAACTGTGCTTGACGTTGCTGAGGCTCATTCCGCCGCGCTCGTAAAAGGTTACGATGGCAAGAACTGCGACACCTCAAATCATCTTGCCTTCGCCGAACAGCGTGAATGCGGCCGAGCAGGCAGTATGGGCCGGCCAGGCATTCGTCGTCGGGACAGCAACCGAGCGGATCTTGTCGTATCCGGTACGGGAGTCCGGTTGGAACGACGGTATTGCGCGTTTTCATCGGCAAGAAGCTGCCAGCGATCATTTTATTGACATCGCCTCGCGCGCCCACGCGATGAAGGAAGTCAAGCGGTCAATTGTGCAAACGCCCTCGGTGATCCTGGAGATTGGATGTGCAGCGGGACTTTTTTTGCGCGAGCTCCTTCAGCAATTGCCCGGGCATGTCACCATCGGTTCCGATTATACGCTAGACACCTTGCAGGAAGTCGGTTCAAACATACCGTCTGTTCCACTCCTTCGGTTCGATCTGAGTCAATGTCCGCTACCTGACGGCTTCGCCGATGTTGTGGTTCTGTTAAATGTTTTGGAACACATCGAAGATGATGAAAGCGCAGTGGCCCATCTTTTCCGAATCTTGCGACCCGGTGGTGTTGCCATCATCGAGGTTCCGGCGAAAGCTGCGCTCTTCGATATCTATGATCGCGTGCTTATGCACTTTCGACGCTACGATATGCACCGACTGACGCGACTTTTCCGCGAGGCCGGCTTCGCGATCGAACGTCGCTCGCATCTCGGCTTTTTCCTATTTCCAGCCTTCTATTTTTCGAAGCGTCTCAACCAGGTACGCTATCCGGCTCGACCCGATGTGGATGAAATGAGGATCGTATCCAGAATGATCTCCACCACACGATCGAGCTCTTTGATGCGCTACGTCATGGCTGCAGAGAGTGCGTTGCGCCAACACGTCTATCTGCCCGTCGGCATTCGCTGCCTCGTGACCTGCCGAAAATGCGTCAGCAGGTGAGTTGCTCACATAGCATCCGAAGTGAGCGCAGGGTCCAACCACAACCATGGTGTCGTGGGCCCGTCGAGTTAGGCGACGCCAATATGTTGAACGGCATCCGAAAGGTCCTTTGCTACAATTGCCGCCGGAGTATTACGGACGTCTGTGTGCGCATTTTTCACCAAAATTGCGCGCACACCTGCTGCACGAGCACAGGCGACATCGGTTTCCCGGTCCCCGATCATCCAAGATCGCGCTAGATCAAGATCAAGTTGGGCGGCAGCGATGAAGAGATTGTACGGACCTGGCTTGCGGTCGAGCGAAGGCCCGCTGAAATGCGGCACTACCCCATCGGGATGCCCATACGAATAGAACGCCGCATCGAATCGCACGCCCTCGCCGGCCAGCAATTCGACAAACCGCTCATGTGCAAGCCAAAGGGCGCGAAGGCCAGTTTTGCCCTTGGCGTAAGCCGCCTGATTCGAGATCAGCACAAGTGCGTAGCCCGCTTCGGCAAGGCGGTGGGCGGCTGCTGCAGCGCCTGGGATCAGGCGCACATCCTCTGGCCGGAGGGGCGCCTCCCATTCGCCAGTTTGGGCATAGAAGATTTCTTCAACTAGCACCCCGTCCCGGTCGAGAAAGACGGCAGGTCGGCTCACCGGACGGATTCCCACTTCATTTCGCTGGCAAGCAGTTTCGGGTGACTCACCATCCCATGCCATACGACAGCCTGAAACGCTTCAGTGTGGGGCGTTACAGTCGCCGGGTTCACGGTCGGGACGACAACGCATGCGTCGGCTACTTGTCGGGTATACCCGCCATCGCGGCCGACGATTCCGATAACCCGAGCGCCGACCGCTTTCGCGAGCTTGAGCGCCTCCACGATGTTGGCTGAGATGTTCTTCTCCGCATTGCCGCCACCGACTGAGAACACGAGAACAGCATCATCCTTGCGGATCCTGCTACCGCGCAACCAGTTGGAATAAGCTGTGCTCCAGCCATCATCGTTGACCCGGGCGGTAAGGTTGTCGGTCGGGGCGTAAGCTTCGATACCGCAGATCTTGCGAAAGTCGTTAACCGCGTGCCCGGCATGGCCGGCGCCACCCCCCACGCCGAGAATGAACAGCCTTCCGCCGCGTGCGCGAGCTTCGACCAGAATGTCGATCATTCTGTCGACTTCCATCTGATCTATCCCCTTGGCCACCGCGGCAACTTCTTCATAGTAGCTGTTTGTGTAGTCGCTGACACTCATTGCAGTTCCCTTCAAATAAGTGTCCGTTTGAGCAAGCCCTTCGGGCGTGCCAATTTCATAAAACCGACGAGTGACCTCGTAGCCGGCAAGCCGGCCGTCCGCCGCTAGTTTCGCATACACGTCCGCGAGATCGAAGGATAAGTTGGCATTCCAATCGGAGAACACGTTGTCAGAGAGGATGCCCAGACCATAGTCGATGTAACGCATGTCCGAAGTTGGTGCGCACTTGTCATATCGCACCACTCGCGCACCGTCGAATAGCGCGTTACTCGTGTCCCAGCGGCCCTCGTTGCGTAACACGGTCATTAGCGCCGGGGCCCTACTTCGCCGAAACGCGAGCAGGATCGGGGCAAATGCAACATCAAGATAGGTATCGCCATAGAGTACGAAGAATGTTTCCCCCAGCAAAGGGAGCGCACGCCGCAGCGCGCCACCAGTGCCCATGAGCATCGGGCCGTCGAAACTGTAAGCGACGTCTAATCCGAATTGCCGTCCATCGCTGACAAAATCGCGAATCATCTCGCCCAGATGGGCCACACACAGGACCACGTGGTCAATGCCCTCCCGCCGGAGTAGCCGCAGCTGATGGACAATAAAGGGCTCGCCGGCCACCGACACTAGGGCCTTGGGCAATGTGGCGGTATGTGGGTGAAGCCGCGTCGCAAGTCCCCCCGCGAGGATCGCGACCGAGGGCATGGGATTTGAAACCATCTCTACTGCGCCAGAACCTTTGTGCCTTCAAAATCAAAGTGGAACCGAACCTCAGGCAAACCGGCCTCGCGCATGGCGTGCCGCAGCCGCACCTTGTCCTCAGCGTAGAACATGAGAAAGCCGCCCCCACCCGCGCCGATCAGTTTGCCGCCAATCGCCCCGTTCTTCAGGGCAAGATTGTACCACTCGTCAATACGCGAGTTCGACATGTCGCCCGAGCGCTTACGCTTGTGCTCCCAGTGCTCGTGCATCAACCGACCAAAGCCTGTCATGTCTCCCTTCTCCAGTGCAGCTTTGCTGCGAAGGCCGAGATCTTTCACGTAGTGGAGGTTGTCGATCATTGCGCTATCTCGCCCCTTCGTGCGGGAGTCCTGATCGCGGAGAATCTTCGAAGCAGATCGCGAGAAGCCGGTGAAGAGCAGCAGCAGATTATCCTCCAAGCCGCAGCGAATCTCTTCATCGACCGCGAGCGGCGTTGCTTCGACCGTACCATCCTTGCGGAAAGTGAAACAGGTAATTCCTCCAAACGCGGCGATATACTGATCCTGTTTCCCGACCGGCTCGCCTAGCTTCTCTATTTCGACGAAGCAAGCCTGCTCGGCCAACTCGCGTGGATGAATGATGCCACGGGCATGTGCATGCAGCGCACGCAGAAGCGCGGTGGTGAAGCTGCCCGAGGAACCAAGACCGGTTCCTGCCGGAATATCGGCAAGTGTTGTAATTTCAATTTGCGGCATTCCAAAATCAAATAGCTTCAGAGACTCGCGAACAATAGGATGCTGAACGTCCTCGATCGTATCCACATGCTCGATCTTCGAGTACTTGAGATAGACACCTGACACGAACGGCTTGATTACTGTCACGTACACGAACTTATCAATAGCGGCCGCGATCAGGAATCCATCGTGATCGCGATAGTAGGATGGGAGGTCAGTACCGCCGCCTCCTAACGTGATCCGCAGCGGACTACGAACTATGATCATGTGCGGGTAACCTCGTTGGCCCTGCGGGCGCCGTCACACTGCAGGGAATGCAGACGAATTTGTCAATTGCCGCAGCGATCAGGAATACCTCGTGTTTGTGATAATAGGACGCCACGTCGACGCCGCCGTCGCCCAGCGTGATCCGCACCGGGCTCGGCAGTACGATGGTCACGAGGCCGCGTAGACTCGTTCGACGATGCGCAGGACCGCCAGGGCATCTGCGAGACCCGGTGCCGGTTCTCGATCAAGACGGATATCCTCGATGAGCTCGGTGAGCTCGACGGCCCAGGAATCGTCTTCCATCGGATATTCGCAGATCGTGGTCTCTGGCGGCCCCATGCCGGGACGCATGCGGTAAAATGCCACGCGCTCTGGCCCATAGCTACCACCAAGGCCGCTGATGTCCAGCTTGCCTTGCCGACCGTAAATCTCAAGCGAGAACGTGTTCTTCCACTCGGTGCAGCTGACGTGCAGGAATGCAGTCTTGCGTTCCGCCGTCCTCAGCAGCATGAAGCAGTTATCGTCGACCGGCATGTCCCAATAGAACGTTTCCGCAACTCCCTGGACGGTCACGAAGTCGCCGAGAAACCACCGTGCGAGATCGATCAGGTGCGGGCCTTGATCCATAAGCTCACCCCCGCCGGAGCGAGCAGGATCGGCACGCCACTCGCGCTCGTAACCGAGTCGCCCCCCATGGCCATAGCGGCCGCGTACGAACATAAGTTCGCCAAGCGCACCGGCATCGACGAGCTCGCGGGCCTTGCGCAGCGCGCGATGAAAGCGATGATTGAAGCCCACCCGGACCTTGACGTTCGCGCGCCGCGCCGCCGCCAGGATCGGCTCGACATCGGATGGACGCCGACCCGCCGGCTTCTCGACCAGAACGTGCCGGCCGCTCGCGGCGGCAGCCGCCGCGATCTCAGCCAGTGAGTCATGGGGCGTGGCAACGATCACAATATCGCAGCCTGCCCGCGCCAAGAGCTCGCGCCAATCCGTAAACGCAACGCACTCTGTAGCCAAGGCTGCAACCGCGTCCGCCCGGTCGCGATCGACGTCCGCGCAAGCAATGAGCTGAGCGCGCGACATCGCGCCGGCGCGCCGCTGGCCGACGAGGCCACAGCCGACGATCGCCACGCGCGGCAGGGCCTCAGTCATTTGTCGCCCCAGGAGAAGCCGCGGTCTCGGCCGGTGATGCGTCGCAGCTTGTAAACGTCGCTCGAGTCGAGTTCCGCAAGGTGCTTCGGCCATTGTGCCCAGTCGTCCCACAAGGCGCTGATGAGTCGTCCGGTGATGCCGTCGCTCGCCGACGACGCGAGGAACACGGCAAGATCAGCGCCGTGGGTCAAAGCAACGCCACCATCCTGCTTTTGCCGCACGGCGCGCGCGTAGAACTCTGCCCCAACCTTGTCCGGGCCTGCGGCCAGTACTTCGTCAAGCAGGCGCGTGTTGAGCGCGCCGGGCGCGATCGCGTTCACATCAATGCGGTTATTCTTGCATTCTTCCGCCACCGTCTCGGTGAGCCGAGCCATGGCAGCCTTTGCCGCCGCGTAGGCGCTGATGCGGGGCAGTGGATTCGTGGCGCCGCCGCCCGACAGCTGGATGATCTTGCCATGGCCCTGCGCCTTGAAGTGTGGCAGCACGGCGCGCATCGGGATGACGGAGCCGAAAAGATTGATCTCGATGGCCCGGGCCCATTCGGTCCAGTCTGTATCCTCGAGCAGACCGAATGGGCCGTAAACGCCAGCATTGTTGACCAGGACATGGAGGCCACCGAGCTCGTCGACAGCCTGCCGCACGGTCATGTCGACCGCCGATTGGTCGGTCACGTCGGTCGACCGCCAGCGTACTATTTGCTCATCGTCGGCAAGCCCGCGCAGCTCGCGACTGGTCCCCTCGAGCTCAGTCGCCTCACGCGCACACACCATAATTGAGGCTCCGGCTCTTACAAATGCGCGGGCGATCTCTCGGCCGAGCCCGCGACTTCCACCGGTGATGAGGGCGACGCGGCCGGCGAGCGGCTTTGATGTGGGCGGCATGTTGGTTCCGGTCAGCCGGCCGTCCAAGGCAGGCCGACAGCTGCATACGCAATGCCTGGACGATGCTGCAAGGTCGCGGCGAGGAACCACCCCGCATCGACGACCGTGGGCGTCGCCATGGTGGCAACGATATCGGGCCAAGGAAGCTCACGAAATTGCGGCCAAGGCGTTGCGAGCACCATAGCGTCCGCTTCTGCGACCGCCAGCGAAGGTGAGGAGGCGAGCGCGAAGCGCCCACATAGTTCAAGTGGCAGTTCGCGGATCGCCGGATCAAAGGCCGTGACGGTTGCTCCGCGGGCCTGCAGAGCAAGCGCGAGCTCGACCGCACTTGAGCGCCGTAGCGTATCCGTACACGGCTTGTAGGTCAGGCCCAGGATGGCGATGCGCCGACCTTCGAGCGATCCGAGCCGCTCCTCGAGCTTACGCAGGGCCCACCCGCGGTGACGGTCGTTGCTCTCGCGCACTGCAGGTATCAGTGTGGCCGGCGCGCCGAGGTCACGGCCGAGTGCTGCCAGCGTGGCAACGTCGCGAGCGAGGGTTCCGCCAGCGAATGGCCCCCCGGGAGACAGGTAGGCGCGCGGCCCGATCCGCTCCTCGCTCTTGAGGCCGCGCTCGACCTCCTTAGCATCCGCTCCGACCATCTCGCAGAGGGTCGCAACCTCGTTCATGAACGCGACCGAGGTCGCCAGGAACGCATTGATAGCGTGCTTGGTCATTTCTGCGGCCTCGAGGCCCATGAATACGATCTCGGTCGTAAATGGCACCCACAAAGCTGTGATCTTGTCGCGATCGCGCTCCGACTGCAGGCCGACCACCACGCGATCAGGCTGGGTGAAGGCTACGATGGCGTTTCCGAGCCGCAGATTTTCCGGGCTATACGCGAAAGTGGCGCCCTCCCCGGCATCGGCCGCGAGCCGCCTAGTCGTTCCGACCGGAAGCTGAGACGAGACGAGCACCAGGCATCCATCGGGCAAGTGCCGCAGGACCGACTTCACTGGCTCCACCACATTGGAGACTTGCGGAACGTCGTTCTCGTCGACCGGCGTGTCGAACGTAACCCATACCAGGTGAGCGCCGGCAAGCGCATCCGCCGCATTAGCCGTGAATCGCAGCCTCCCGGCAGCCAGCCCCTCGGCGATCAAATCCGTGAGGCCCGGCTCGAAGATCGGCGGCTCGCCCTGCTGCAATCGCCCGATCACTGCTGCATCAGGATCGAGCCCGATCACGTCGTGCCCGGCGCGCGCAAGGCACGCAGAGGTGACGCAACCCAGATGCCACAGGCCGAGCACACACACCCGCATTTACCGGTTCCTCATTTCCCTCAGGTGCGTCGGCCGAGCACCCAGCGATTCTGCGCAAGCCATGCGATCGTGCGCAAGATTCCCTCTTGGATCCCCAGCCGCGCACGCCAGCCAAGCGCGTGGATTCGCCGCACGTCAAGATGGATGAACGGATTGTCGCCGACCCAGCCGCGGTCGCCACCCGCATAGATGCGCTTCGGTGCCAAGCCAAGATAATCGCAGATCCAGCCGATCGAATCGTCGACCGTGCAGTACTCATCAGTGCCCAGGTTGAAGATGTTTACATTCCCTCGTGCATGTGTTGTCGCCAGTAGCATAGCGTCGATGCAATCTTGCACGTAGAGATAGGATTTGCGCTGGCGTCCATCGCCGAGAACGGGAAGTTTTTCCGGATCGGCGAGCAGCTTCTTGTAGAAATCGAACACGTGCCCGTGGGTATAACGCTCCCCGACAATCGACACGAACCGGAAAATCCATGACCGCATGCCGAAACCCTCGCAATAGGCGGCGATCAAACCCTCCGCGGCGAGCTTGGAGGCCCCGTAAAGCGACGTCTGGACTGGGAACGGGGCATCCTCGGGCGTAGGTATGATCTTCGCCTCGCCATAGATCGATCCGGTGGACGAAAACGCGATGTCCTTGACACCGTTCGCCCGCATCGCTTCCAGCACGTTAAAAGTTGCAATCGTGCCCTGCTCAAGGTCCTTGCGCGGGTGTTGCAGCCCGAACCGCACATCGGCATTGGCCGCAAGATGAAAGACCACGTCGCAGCCCTTCATGGCCACCGCCAATCGCTCGGTCTCAAGGATGTCCGCTTCGACCAGAGTGAACCCCGAATGGGTCTGCGCGTCCGCCAGGAACTCACGCATGCCCGTAGAAAAATTGTCATAGCCGATCACCTCGACGCGCTCGGTGAGCAGGCGATCGACCAGAGTGCTGCCAATGAATCCCGCCGCTCCGGTGACGAATGCCACGCGGTAAGGGTGGAATGAGCTTGCTGTCATGATGTTCCTGGGGAGGGCCTGAACTCTCAAGCCTCGGTCAAATGGTTGGTGTCATGTGTCGTCGTGATCGCCGCGCTTCACGCGACCCCAAGCAAGCAATAACATCCTCGAAGTCCGCGCGTCGGACTCATGAGAAATCCCCTTGGCCCGCGACTCGCAGCGACAAGCCGTTTCTCGGCATCGACCCCACGCCCGTGGTCGAAATCCAGCGTCTGACCAACCCCGGCATTGACGTACTCAACCGACCACATCCGCGAGACATTCCACCTCACCGACCGTTCCTACATCATTTATCCGGACCTCAGACTGTCCACGGTCTCAGAACCCGGCAAGATTCCTTAGATTACATGCCTACGCAAGATTTGCTTGACCGTGTCTCGGCACCTGTGTTGTACCCACCAGGGGGCAGCGGGCGGGCTGCACGGGTGCTCACGCACCTCAGCGGCGCTGATCCGCTTCCTAGAGGGACTTTTCGCATGACGAAGGTCGTTGCATCAACGCCCTTGGATTTGGCATCGGCCACGAGCGGGCACCCAAGCCTTGCGGTGCGCACATTCAAGAATTTGCGCAAATGTCTGGACTGGG
>Ga0306922_10004072_pt1 | contig 13790 bp, 14 predicted proteins | sample sta12Cox44000082_FD_203758 | JGI IMG/M metagenome (GOLD analysis project Ga0306922, IMG submission 203758) | Lab enrichment of tropical soil microbial communities from Luquillo Experimental Forest, Puerto Rico - statoxic.12C.oxic.44.000.082 (v2)... | ecosystem: Environmental > Terrestrial >... | reverse complement strand
AACTGTTGCACTTTGGTCGGGCGCGCTATGAATTGATCGCGTTCCTGATCGTTCCTGCGTCGGTACTCGCGGTGCTGGCATTGTTTTGGGTGCCCGGGCATCCGGACAATATTGCTCGGGTTGGCCGGGCATCGCGGGTGCGTTTGCTGCTCGTGCTGATATTTCTGGGAGCGTTTCTGCTAGGGTTTGCGCGATAGTCCTCAGCGCGCCGCAAAGATTATGTAATGGCTGGCGGCTCCCATGAAGAAGAGCATCGGGAACGAGATCCAGAAATTCAGCCGGGCGGCAAGAAATGCAACCCGCGCGAATTTAGGAGCGTCGGATGGCATCGGTATGCCCTGGGCCGCGGCCGCCGTCCAGCGAATCATCTTCTTCTGCATGCGCCAGACGATGCCCCATACATTGAACATCATGAACCAGCCTAGCCCGCCGCCGATTCCGATGCAAAGTGCGCGATTGCTTTCCCACCCATGCTGGTTCAGTGACAAGAATACGTAGGCCGCGGCAACCAGCACAATCGCTACGATGATACCGACCACCGGGCCTTTCCTGAGTCCCTCCGCGGGCGACATAAGAAGACCCATTTCGACAGCGAATGCCAACGTCCAGAGCAGAAAGAAGCTGGCGAACATGGTGCCACCCGATGCCGTTTCCCCGGCGGCGATGGCGTTGCGAACGTCTGCGCCGACAATGTGCATCCAATAGGCGATACCGACGAGCACCGTGACCACCGAGCTCCAGCGAAACCACCACAGTGCCTTGGGCATGAGCTTGGGGACAACCACCAGCCGCGTTTGGGCATCGAGTTCTTTCTGAAATGGGACATTAACCAGATTGAAGAAATACAGCAGCCCTATCCAGGTGATGCCGGCGATCAGATGAATCCAGCGCAGCAACATCAGCGCGGTCGGCTCAACGCCGGGGAATCCGATTTGGGGGAATGTCAGTAGGGCGAGCAACGCTGCGGTCATGTTTCTGATTTCCTATGCTCTCTATCAGGCGGTGGTCGCGACCCACAATCGCTACCCGGTCGGCCGAGCGAATTCTATAACATCAGAAAAATGATGGTTGCAGTTGAAATTACGCTACGAGAGACTTATCGTAAACTTGCTGGATTTTACCCTCCTGCCGGGGGCAATTGCCCCTGCGGGAGTGGCTTTGATTTACAGACCCGGAAACTTGAGGCCATGGTCTCTGGGACTGGGTTTTTTTGGCGGTTGCAAGGAGGACCACCCATGGACAATAAGCCAGCACAAAACATTCAGGATTCCTTTCTCAATACGGCTCGGAAAGACAAGTCTGTCATCACCATTTACCTGCTGAGTGGAGTGAAACTGTCGGGCCGTATCCGCTCGTTCGACAAATATTCGGTGGTGCTGGACACGAACAATCAGGAGCAATTGATTTTCAAGCACGCGATCTCGACGGTGGTAATGTCGCGTGCGCCTCATGCGTTCGAACGTCACGCCGAGGCCAAGCCTGCCGCTGAGGCGCCCGCTCCGCCTGCCTCCGCGGCGCCTGCTCCCACTCCGGAGAGTTAAAGCATTTCTCGTCCCAGTGGAGTGAATTTCAGATCGGACGACCGCTCCTGGCGTAGTCACGGGGGCGAACCCGAACGTGTGTTCCTGGTAGGCGTGGAGTTCTCGTCGCGAGGGGCGACGAAGCGCGAGAGCGGAACTGCTAACGCAATTTCGGGCGATGCTGATGTGGATGTTCGCAAGCCCGGCCATCCGCGTCAACCGTCTTTGGGCAGAGTTCCTGCCGGTGCCAGGGCGGCACGCACAGTTGCCGGAACTCGAATACATGCTGAAGACGTCGAGCACTGCGCATTTTCCGCCGAGGAGTCGATGGCCGAGCTGCGTGAGCTGGCCGTCAGCGCAGGTGGGGAGGTTGCGGGCGAAATCTTCCAGCGGCGGCAGCGACCGGAGCCGGCGACATTGATCGGAAGCGGGAAAGTCGCCGAGCTGAAAGGTGCGGTGGCGGCGGTCGCGCCTGACCTGGTGATCTTCGATCACGAGCTGACACCTTCGCAGCAGCGGAATCTGGAGCGCGAGCTGGAAGTGCGAATCGTCGATCGAACGCAGCTGATTCTCGACATCTTTGCCCGCCACGCCCGGACACGCGAGGGCCAGCTACAAGTCGAGCTGGCGCAGCTGGAATATTTGCTCCCGCGTCTTACCGGTCGCGGGGTCGAAATGTCCCAGCTTGGCGGCGGCATCGGAACGCGTGGCCCGGGCGAAACACAGCTGGAAACCGATCGGCGCAAGATCTATCGGCGCATTCGCCATGTGAAAGAACAGTTGGAGAATGTACGCCGCATACGTGGCCAGCAGCGGCAACGTCGCGAATCGGTGCCGGTGGCGGTAGTAGCTTTGGTCGGCTATACCAACGCCGGCAAGTCCACCCTGTTCAATGCCCTTACTCAGGCGGGAGTGCTGGAAAGCCCGCGCATGTTTGCAACGCTCGATCCAACCCTTCGACACCTGAAGCTGCCGTCAAAACGCGAAGTGTTGCTATCGGACACGGTGGGATTCATCCGCAACCTGCCGCATACGCTGGTTTCGGCGTTTCGCGCCACGCTGGAAGAAGTGCAACGCGCAACCTTGTTGTTGCACGTCGCCGACGTTACGAGTCCGACAGCAGCGGAACAGCAGGCACAGGTCGACGAGGTGCTGCGCGAACTAGAAGTCCGGGATAAGCCGCGTCTTTACGTGATGAACAAGGTTGATCTCCTGCCCGAACTAAAGCGAGAGAGCCTCATAGACGGTTCAAATATTGTTCATGTCTCGGCGACGAAGGAAATCGGAATGGCGAAGCTGTTGCACAGAATCGATGAGTTGATCGAACAAGATCCTGTGCGCCAGGTACGTTTGTACGTACCTCAGTCGGAAGGAAAGGCATTGGCGACGCTTGATGCCAAAGCGGTAATTATGTCGCGTGAATACTGCGACGGTTACGTCGAGCTCGAAGTGCAGGCGCCGGCTTCGGTGGTAAGAAGGTTGAAGAGTTTTCTTTCCAAGTAGAAACTAAAACCCGACTACAGGCGACTGTTCCAATAACCTGGCCTGGGGTGTCGGTGTGCTACGGCCAGAATTTGAACGACCTCGTCTCGCGCATGGTAGATAAGGGCGAAGGAAAACCGTCGCAACACGAACCGCCGAGCTGGAAAATCGAATATTGGCCATCTTTGAGATGAGTCGAGCGGCAGTTGCACGGCCGCGTCGACCTTAGTTACGAAATTCTCGAGACGCTTTTTCACTGCGATCCCTATACCACGCTATAGCTACTTCGAATTCCTGGAGCGCTTCGGGGTGAATCTTGAGGCGTTTAGTTAGCGGCCATTCGGATTGCCGAAACCTGGCGGCGAGCTTCAGCCCATGAGACAGCCGTGACGTTGCCGGGTTCCAAGACAACAATTTTCGGCGCTATCTCGAGTTTCCAATCGTCTTCAAGGCTTTCGAGCAGCAAGCTGGCAAGAGCGGCGCGCCCCTCAAGTCGAAGCTCAAGAGCACCGAGTTTCGGCTACATGATCTTCGCGGATGCGCCCGCATCGGCCTGCTCGTGGGCGTGATAGCTCGAACGCACCAACGGCCCTGATTCCACGTGCTTGAAGCCCATCTTGAGCGATTCAACCTTCAGCATGTGGAACTCGTCCGGCGTATAGAGTCGCGCCACGGGAAGGTGGTCCCTCGACGGTCGGAGATACTGGCCGATGGTGAGGATATCGACCTTGCGAGCTGCAAGGTCGCCGAAGACAGCAAGCAGCTCCTCGGTAGTTTCACCGAGCCCGACCATCACTCCTGTCTTGGTCGGGATGGCTGGCTTCATTTCTTTGGCGCGTTCGAGTAGACGCAGTGTACGCTCGTAACGAGCCCCTGAGCGGGCGACGCGGTACAGACGGGGGACCGTCTCGGTGTTGTGGTTCAGGATATTCGGCACGGCGTCCATCACGATTTCTAACGGCTCATCCAGTCCCTGAAAGTCGGGGATCAGGACCTCGACGCGGCAGTCGGGCAACCGTCGCCGGATCTCGCGAATGGTTTCAGCGAAGACTCGCGCTCCGCCGGCATTGTCGTCGTCGCGGTTGACGCTGGTGACGACGGCAAACTTCAAGCCAAGCTTTTCCACTGCTTGGGCCACGCGTATCGGCTCTTCGAAGTCGATGGGTTCGGGTCGGCCTTTGGGCACAGCACAAAATCCGCATCGGCGTGTGCACAGATTGCCCAGCAGCATGAAAGTCGCGGTGCGATGGTTCCAGCACTCCCCGATGTTGGGGCAGTGCGCCGACTCGCAAACAGTGTGCAAGTCGAGGTTGCGCGCCAGTGTCTTCAGATCGTGGTAGTTCTCGCCCATGGGCGCGCGCGCCTTCAGCCAATCCGGCTTGGGGGAGGGTTTGCGCGGGGCAAGGTCGATCTGGATAAGCTCCGGTGCGGACGCCATGCGCTCTCTATTGTACGATGCTTGGACCACTCGATTACGTCGTCACACGCAAGCCAAAAGCTAAGAGCTAAGAGCTCACGGCTGAAAGCTGTCAGCTCTACAGGGTGTGCAGATACGCCATCAGATCGGCGATCTGGTCGACCGTAAGCTTGTTCCGAAAGCCGGGCATCTTGGCGCGGCCAATTTCGATGATGTCGATCACACGCTCGTCGTTCGCCGGGATGCCGCTGGTCATGTACTGCTTTTTAAAAAGCCCCTGCAAGCTTGGACCGCGCAGGTTGCGCGAGATGTAAGCGTAATGGCACTCCGCACAGCGCGCTTCGTAGATCCGCCGCCCACGCGTCTGCTGGGCATTGAGTCCTAGTTCTGCGTCGCTCTTTCGCGGCTCGGCCTCGCAGCCAAAAAACATAGCCAGCAAAACAGCTATGAAGACGAACGGAACCCATGGCGACGCCAGCTTCGAGATCAACCCAACCTTCCGCGTGAGATCGGCCGAACTCGCGTGCGCGGGCCGATGGTATGACTGCGAACGAGTTAGAATACACCCCGTATGACGGTGCGAATCAAACGCGTGTACGACCCGCTATCGCCGCACGATGGCGCACGCGTGCTGGTCGACCGGCTCTGGCCGCGAGGATTGACCAAGGAGGAAGCGGCACTCGATCTCTGGATGAAAGACGTTGCTCCGTCCGACGCGCTACGCAAGTGGTATCACGCGCATCCGGTGCAATGGTCGAAGTTTCGTGCGAGATATCTTGCCGAACTCACGAGCGATGCTGCCCATGCTGCGTTGCAGCAGTTACATGACATGGCGCAGAAAAGAGCCGGGGTGACGCTGCTGTACGCCTCCAGGAGCCTGGAGCAGAACCATGCCCTGTTGCTGAAGCAACTGCTTGAAGGCGAGCGCAAGCCCCCGACAGGAACTGGGCCCGCGCGGGCTGTCGCTGCCGGACGCGCACGGGCCGCACGCCGAGGCTAGTTCGCCTGCTACGCAGCGCGACGATTTCCACCGCCGTGTGTTTACATTTACGGATGCCGGTGGAGCCGGAACCAGTTTGTAGGCATCGATATCACTGAATAGGAGTTTTCCACCATGAGTCAGCGCCAATTCTCCTCGATGATTGTGCAAGTCCCTGCTCGTCGGACGATCCTGGCATTGGTGGTGTTGGTATCCGTTGTTTCGGTCACCGGCCTGCTCGCACAGCAGCAAGACGCGGCTCCGCCAAGCCAGCCGGTGCAGGATGCCACCGTTCCGTATAGCCCGCCAGTTCAGGACAATCTGCCGCCGGCTCCGCCGACACAAGTTCCGAGTGTAGTCGTGCCGCCGACGATGACCATTCCCGCGGGAACGTTCGTGACGGTGCGGTTGATGGGCGGCTTGTCCAGCGATACCAACGTTCAGGGCGACGGGTTCAGCGCGACACTGGAGCAGCCCGTCGTGGTGGATGGCTGGGTTGTCGCGCGCCGCGGACAGATCGCCGTCGGGCACGTGGTTTCCGCGCAGAAGGCGGGGCGCGTAAAGGGCGTTTCTTCGCTGGGTGTCGCGCTGAGCGATCTTCCCCTGGTTGATGGGCGGCAGCTGCCCGTGCAGTCGCAACTGATACAGACCTCGGCAGGACCATCCAAGGGGCGTGATGCTGCTGCGATCGCCGGAACAACCGGACTCGGTGCGGCAATCGGAGGCGCGGTCGATGGGGGAGCAGGGGCCGGCATCGGGGCCGCCGCGGGTGCTGCGGCGGCAGTGGCTGGCGTGCTGCTTACTCCCGGCAGACCAACTGTCATGCCTCCCGAGACGTTGCTGACCTTCCGCCTACAGGAACCGATCACCGTCAATACGCAGAAAAGTCAGTTGGCGTTCCAGCCGGTGAGCCAGCAGGATTATGCGGAAGCAGCCGGTCCGCCGCAGCCACAGCGGGGATCACCGGCGGGGCCGCCGTATGCGTATCCTCCTCCGCCTGGACCATATCCCTACCCCTACTATCCCTATCCCTATGCTGCAGGCCCATATTGGCCCGGTTGGGGCTTTTATCCCGGCGTTTCGTTTATTGGCTACTACGGGGGATACGGGCGCCCCGGATATTGGGCCCGTGGAGGTCGCTGGCACTAATCTAGTTGTCAGTGGTCACAGCTATATAGTTGTCAGAAAACCCAGCGGCATAGGACTGCCGGCCTAGAGCTGGCAGCTATCAGCGATATAGAGGGTTCTCCCTTTTTGACTGTGAAGGGCGGAGTACTGCTTCACCACCCGCCTAAAGTCTATCGTCGGATCAGGACACGACTTTAAAGTCGTGCCGAAAGGGCGCTTTTTTTAACTTGCCGCGTGGATTTTTAGTCCGCACGTCGCTATTGGTCGAGCGATTCATTACAGAATTTCTTAATTCGTTCTAACGCTTTAGTTTTAGTCACCGCTATATGGGCTGGAATGAGAATTTTGTTCTGGTTGCGGCGGTTTAGGCCGCGACTGTGCGGCCGACCGCTCGCAGCAGCGAATCCAGGTTATCGCAGACGCGCTGATAAAGGCGATCGAGTTCGCAGCGCTTCTCCTCTGCCAAGAGTCGATCTCCGCGGAACGGCGCCAGCAGTCCGGCGGTAAGGGGAGCGTAGATTTTCTCGAACAGTTTGAGGAAGGCCAGATGCGTCGGGCAGTGTCCATTCCCGCCAATATCGCTGAGGGATTCCGTCGCCGCGGCAAAGCGGACAAGGCTCGCTTTCTGAATATGGCCGAGCGATCGGTCGAAGAATGTCGCTAGTTTCTGATCCTCTTCGAAGCATCTTGGATACGGAGATATCCAAAAGTTGTCTGCGGCATTGGAAGAGGTCAGTCGGCTCCTCGGCGCTTACAGCACCGCCATTCTGACTTCCTCGACTCCGGGCTCCTGACTTCCATATCCCGAAGGGATATCAAGGCAAAGCCTTGGCTAGTTAGTTCCCCTCCGTAACAATCTTCTCCACGATGCGGTCAATCGTGTCGATGGCCTTCTTGCTGGGCAGGTTGTGGTTATTGCACAAAATCGAGAATGCCACAACTTGCCCCTTCGTGGTGGTCGCGTAGCCCGACAGCGCATTGACGTGACCTAGCGATCCCGTCTTCGCGTGCACCGCGCCTTGGAATGGTGGTGTGCGCAAGCGGTCGCTCAAAGAACCGTCGACGCCTGAAACAGGAAGCGTATCTTCAAACAGCTTGCCCCACGGCTGGCCGTAAGCGTATTGGAGCAACTGCACCACCGCGGCCGGAGTGACTAAATTCTCGCGCGAGAGTCCAGAGCCGTCGTAAAAGATGAACTGATCGGACTTGATGTTGGCCGAAGTCAGAAATCCCCGTAGAACCTCCAAACCCCCTTCAATCGAACCAGAGGTACCCTTATCTTTACCCAATAGCCTCAACATCAACTCGGCGTGTAGATTCTGGCTAACCTTGTTAATTACGCGGAGATCGTCCGACACTGGCTGCGAGTCGTGACTGGCGAGTACCAGGGGCGCCGGAGAAGTGTGTCCTGCTACATCGCCCCCGCCCGAAGCGACGGTCGTGACACTGAATGTCTGCATCGACGCCAGCTCAGTGTGGCGCGTGCGCGGACGGCCGTAGACCGTTACCCCGCGCTGTTCGAGCAATTCGCGGAACAGCTTGGCGGTGAAGTCGGCAGGATCTTCGATGGCCAGTGACTCGCCCGCTCCGGCATCGTCCTGCGGCATGTTCCCCCAGAACGTGATCTGGTTCGATCCCGGTTCACGGTTGATGTAAATTTTGCGCGGACCCGTGCCTTGTGGCGTGGTCATCACGCGATTGTCAATGCGGTAGTACTCGGGGTACGGCGTGATGTTCAGAAACGCACGCTCGCCGGGACGGTCAGCTGGCATGATGTTCACGAACAGCACGTTGTCGTTGATGGTCAGCGCAGAAACGGGCGCTCCCCACTCCCAAACCAGATCGTCCTGCGACCATCCTTCACCGTAGCGTTCGAACACATAGTACGAATCGTCGGCGACGACATCGCCGTCGACGTACTTCAGCCCCTTTGCCACGAGTTGATCGGCCAGGTCAATCAGGACCTGGATCGGCGGTGCCCTGCGTTCCGTGTGAAGATTGTAAGGCAGCGTCCGCCCTGACAGATTGGGATCGCCGCGTCCAACTACGATGAGATCGGAGTTAAGCCGGCCGTACTTGTCGATCGTTCCCAGGCTCTCGATGCTGGTCTTGAAACGATAATCCGGACCGATGAGGGCCAACACCGCTGCCGTGGTGAAGAGTTTGGTATTCGACGCGGGCGTGAACAGCTTGCTCTCGTTCAGCGCAAACAGCCGGTTGCCGGTGTCGAGCGAAACAATGTCAATGCCCCAGAATCCGCGTGCGACGTCGGGGTCGCTCAGAATCTGCTCAATTGCGAAGAAGAGCTTCTTGGTGTCTTCTGGCTTTCGGTGGGGAGTCTTGCCGGCTTCAGCGGCGAAGGCATGAATCGCAAGCAACAGCAGGAAAACGATGCGAACGAGATGGCGGACCCCTAACATAAACTGCAAGCAGCCCCAGCCAAATTCTAGCACTGGTTGTGACTTCACTACGCACACCACGAGAAGATGTTCGCCGAAGAGCGAAAAGCCAAGAGCGAAGAGCGAATACAATCGCTGGATGCGTGCTTCCTATCGCTGGGAACTGCGCTCGCGGGTGCTCGACCTTGGCCCGCGAACGCAAATTATGGGCGTTGTCAACGTCACTCCCGATTCCTTCTCGGAGGGCGGAAGGTTCTTTGAGCCGAAAGCCGCCATTGCGCACGCACTGGAGTTGCTCGACGAAGGAGCCGACATTCTCGATATCGGCGGCGAATCCACCCGGCCCGGCACGCGCGTACAGCCTGACCCATCCAGCCAAAAGCCGCTCGTGTCCGAAGAAGAAGAATTACGGCGCGTGATGCCGGTGATCCAGGGCATTTTGAAGGCACGCCCCGACGTTATCATTTCCATAGATACCTATAAGTCTGGCGTTGCCCGCCGGGCGGTCGATGCTGGGGCCGAGATCGTGAACGACGTGAGCGCATACCAGTGGGACGATGCGATGGCGGAGACATGCGCCGAACTACAGTGTGGTGTTGTGTTGATGCACACCCGCGGTCGGCCCAGTGAGTGGCGGCATCTGGAGCCCGAGGCGGACATTGCGTCGCTCGTCGCCCACGACCTCGCTAACCGTGTGCAGGTCGCGCTCGATAGCGGCGTCGAGCGTGAGCGTATCGTGCTCGATCCTGGCTTTGGATTTGGAAAGAATTTCGAAGAGAACTACCCACTACTCGCAGGGCTAGATCGCTTGCAGAGCCTTGGATTTCCTCTATTGACGGGCACTTCACGCAAGTCATTTGTCGGGCGCACGATCGCCAAACGCAAAGGCGGGGACGATGCGCCTCCAAAAGAGCGACTCTTCGGTTCGCTGGCGGCGATGGCGGCAAGTATCCTGCACGGAACGCATATTGTCCGCGTTCATGAGGTGAAGGCAGCCGTGGAGGCCGCAGCCGTAGCGGACGAAGTGTTGGCCGCCAACGTACAATGATCCTACCTTGTGGAACGATCCCGACCTCGCTGCGAAATCGCTGGCCAAACTGTGGCCGAACCGGCTGCACGAATCCAACGCTTTCAAGAACCTGTTTTGCAGAGTGGGTCTGCACCGCTGGGCGCGGCTTGATCTGCGAGAGCTGGTTCAGAGGAAGAACGTCAGATTTTGTCGGTGGTGCTCCGCCGTTAAGATTGACGCCGAAATCTACAACGAGTAAGTGAGGCGCGACCACTCCCTCCAGAATACGAGGCACGCGCTACTGCGCTATCCGTAGGCTGATCAGGAAGACGCTACCCCACAGCAGAAATCCTGCGATCCCCACCCACAGGGTGAGGCGGCGGTCGGCTGCCCGTCGTAGGGTAGGCAGCGGCAGCGGGCATCCGATCGAGCGATGGAACCACGCCCCCAGTAATCCAACGAAACCGATTAGCGCCGTGGCTCCGCCGAACATGAGGCCGGCAACGATAAGGACAAAACTGAGGCTGAACATGGCTCAACGACCCCACTGCATTCCGTTAGCGTAGTCCTCAGGATGCCCGAGAGCAAGTCCACTTCGGAGTCCACTTCGGAGTGGGCCAGCCGGAATCGAGATCAAGCGAAAGCAGTACAATTCCCGCAAGCCTCGCATGTCTGGGTGGGAGAGCCGAATGATTCATCGGCGTGAATTCATGACCCTGTCGATGGCGCTCGTGATCGCTAGCGGTGGCATGCTTGCGCCCGAAGATGCGAAACCGGGAGCAAGGTCGATTCCGCTGCGGCAGCAGTCGCCAGGCTACCAGGAGTTGCTGAGCGGTCCGCCGGCGAGCGTACACATGAAGTCGGAACTGGTAGTGTTGGCGCCGGGGAAGTCGGTGGGAAAACACAGCACCGAGGACCATGAGGAGATGGTCGTTGTGCTTTCGGGCCGCGAACAGATGGTGTTGGCCAACGGCAGCAAAATCGACATCAGTCCCGAGGTGGCAGCGTATTCGCCCCCCGGCACCGAACATGAGGTCATCAACACCGGGAGCGAGGTATTACGGTACGTGTACGTCGTGTCCGCGGCAAACCGCAGTCCAAAAAAAGGAGAATACACCATGAAACGAGTGACCGGGCTGGGCGGCGTCTTCTTCAAGGCGAAGGATCCGAACTCGATGTACGAGTGGTACGAGAAGCATCTGGGGATCAAGCGCGAGGCCGACGGTTCCGACGCGATGTTTCACTGGCGGGACTTCAGCGATCCGGACAAGGCCGGCCTGACGGTGTGGTCGATCTTCCCGGAGAATACGAAGTACTTCAATCCGAGCACCGCGCCGTTCATGCTGAACTATCGCGTCGACGATCTGAAGGGTTTGCTCGAGGCGCTAAAGGCTGAAGGCGTGACTGTCGATCCAAAGGTTGAGGAGTACGACTACGGCAAATTCGCGTGGATCATGGATCCGGAAGGAAACCGCATCGAATTATGGGAGCCGCCGGCGCAGAAGTAGCGGCTCAACCCCAGCAAAAGGCGGCCCGCCGCGGCGGACCGCCTTTCACACCAGAAACACTGCCGGAACTCTACTCCGTCCACCGCCGGAATATAAGACACCCGTTAGTGCCACCAAAGCCGAACGAGTTCGACATGGCGTACTCCATTTCGACCTTTCGCGCCTGGTTGGGCACGAAATCCAGGTCGCACCCCTCGCCAGGGTTCTCCAGGTTCATGGTTGGCGGAACGATCTGGTCCCGCAGGGCCAACACGGTAATTCCGGCCTCGAGGCCTCCGGCGCCGCCCAGCAGGTGTCCGGTCATCGATTTGGTGGAGCTGACCGGCATCTTGTAGGCATGGTCGCCAAAGGCGCGCTTAATGGCGGTGGCCTCAATCTCGTCTCCGAGAGGAGTGGAAGTTCCATGCGCATTCACGTACCCAACCTGTTTTGGCGCGATTCCGGCATCGCGCAAGGCATTGCGCATTACGCGGAATCCGCCGTCGCCATTCTCGGCGGGCTGGGTGATGTGGTAGGCGTCGGCGCTCATGCCGTAGCCCACGACCTCCGCGAGGATCTTTGCCCCACGGCGCTTCGCGTATTCCAGCTCCTCCAGGATCACGATGCCTGCGCCTTCGCCTATGATGAAACCGTCGCGGTCCTTGTCCCACGGACGGCTGGCGTGATGGGGATCGTGGTTGCGTGTCGACAGCGCCCGCATGGCAGCGAAGCCGCCAACACCCATAGGCGTGATAGCCGCTTCCGAACCCCCGGCAATCATCACATCGGCATCACCATACTTGATGATGCGGGCTGCGTCGCCAATCGAGTGCGCGCTGGTCGTGCACGCAGTGCAGGTGGCCTCATTAGGACCTTTTGCGTTGTGGCGCATGCTGACCTGTCCAGCGGCCAGGTTCACAATAGCGGAAGGAATAAAGAAAGGTGATATCTTGCGGGGGCCGCCGTTGATCAGGTTCGAGTGCTCGCGCTCAATGATGTCGAATCCGCCGATTCCAGAGCCGATATCCACGCCCGTGCGCTCGGCCATTTCCTCGTTTTCGACTTTGTAGCTAGCCGATTGCAAGGCCTCGTCGGCAGCGGCGATCGCCAGATGAATAAAGCGCGCCATCTTGCGCGCTTCCTTCTTCTCCACGTACTGGAGGGGATCGAAATTCTTGACCTCAGCCCCAATCTGGCAGGCGAACTGCGACACATCGAAGCTGGTGATGCGCTCAATGCCGCTGGTGCCGGCCAGCAGCGCCTTCCACACATCCTCTGCGTTGTTGCCGACCCCGCATATCAGCCCGACTCCCGTTACGACGACGCGACGAGCCAAGCTACTTTCCTTTCGAGTGGGTATTGATGTAGTCGATCGCGTCCTTCACGGTGCGGATCTTCTCCGCCTGCTCGTCGGGGATTTCGATATCAAAGGCTTCTTCGAAGGCCATGACTAGTTCGACTGTATCCAGCGAGTCGGCGCCGAGGTCGTCCACAAACGACGCGTTGGGCGTGACTTCGCCTTCGTCTACACCCAGTTGCTCCACAATGATTTGCTTAACCCGTTCTTCTACGGATGCCATGAGTTCTGCAAGCTCCTTTTCGGCTCGCCATCACGTCCGGCGAATTACACTGCTACTTCGCTTGCTGCTATGAGCTACGACTTTGCTTTCGCGTGCGACTCGATATAGGAAATTGCATCCTGAACGGTGCGGATCTTCTCCGCTTCCTCGTCCGGGATCTCGACGTCGAACGCTTCCTCAAAAGCCATGACCAGCTCGACCGTGTCCAGTGAATCGGCGCCAAGATCGTCGACAAACGACGCCTTAGGAGTTACTTCCGCCTCGTCAACGCCCAGCTGCTCAACGATAATCTGCTTTACACGTTCTTCTACAGATGCCATGGATTCGTTCTCCTGTTGCGCGGCTGGCGCAGCGCAAACTTGTCAGTCTACTTGCTCGCAGGAATGCCTGTAAAGATTGCTTGCTCCGCCCGGAAGTTCATTCGTCGACACACATACCACGGGGGCGGAAAATAAGATCCCCGATTCATCCTAATCGCTTAACTTTGCAATGGTCAACGCAAGGTATGAGGTGGGGATAAATTCCCCGCCGGCAACTGTTTGAAGCTCGCGATTACACCGTCAGCAGATCAAACCGCGCCAGGCACCGCTGGCCCCATGGCGATGTCCAAGTCATTGCCTCTGCGAGTACCTGTCCTTTAGCTCCGTCTGCCGGTCGACCATGGGGATCGACTTGCCCTGGATGAACAAGTACTTAACGTCCGTCTTCACGTCCAGAGGATCACCATTCGCTATGACGACGTTGGCGGTTTTGCCGACGTCAAGCGACCCCAACTGATCATCAACACCC
>Ga0306922_10004069_pt1 | contig 13795 bp, 13 predicted proteins | sample sta12Cox44000082_FD_203758 | JGI IMG/M metagenome (GOLD analysis project Ga0306922, IMG submission 203758) | Lab enrichment of tropical soil microbial communities from Luquillo Experimental Forest, Puerto Rico - statoxic.12C.oxic.44.000.082 (v2)... | ecosystem: Environmental > Terrestrial >... | reverse complement strand
CGCGGAGGTATCGAACGCGTATCTCGCCGGCGGCTTCGCCGAAGGCTGGGAAGCCCCTCCTCTCGCCTCGCTTTCGCTGGCACCGATCCCTTGGGACGAAGACGAGCTCTATGCCTACTTGCGCACCGGCGAGTCCCGCTTTCACGGCACAGCCGCCGGACCGATGGCACCGATCGTCAGGGATCTCGCGGCGCTGCCCGACGAGGATGTTCGCGCGATGGCGGTTTATCTCGCTTCCTTCGGCGACGAGACCAAGGAGTCCACAAAGCAGGCGCTGGCAAAACAACTCGAAGACAGCACGCGCACGACACTCGCTTCGTCGACCGGCGCGCGGCTCTATCAAGGCGCCTGTGCGGTCTGCCATGAAGTGGGCGGCCTACCGCTGTTCGGCAGCCGGCCATCGCTTGCGCTGAACAGCAACCTGCACAGCCACGTGCCCGACAATCTCATCCAGGTGATACTGCACGGGATCGCTGAACCGCCGTCGAGCGATCTCGGCTACATGCCGGCTTTCAAGGACAGCATGAACGACATGCAGATCGCCGAACTCGTCTCTTATCTGCGGCGGCAATTCGCGCCCGACAAGCCGGCCTGGAGCGATGTGGTTTCTGCGGTCAGCCGGATCCGTCGATCGCGCGTCAACTGATCAGGCGCCCAAATCGCCTCGTTTCGTCCCCGCCAACACTCCAGTTTGCTTCAAAACTGGTGTAGAGAAAACCTCCGGGAACGCTCGAAGGATAACGCTCCGCATGGCAACCGCTAACGTTCATCTCGTCAACCACCCGCTGGTTCAGCACAAGCTCTCGCTGATGCGCGAACGGGATCGCTCGATCAAAAGCTTTCGCGAGCTTCTCAACGAGATCGGCATGCTGCTCTGCTACGAAGTGACGCGAGACCTGCCGCTCGAACTGGTCGACATCGAGACGCCGCTTGCGCCAATGCGGGCGCCCAAGATCGCCGGCAAAAAGCTGACCTTTGCGCCGATCCTGCGCGCAGGCGTCGGCTTTCTCGACGGCATGCTGGCGCTGGTACCATCCGCGCGGGTCGCCCATATCGGCCTTTACCGCGACCCCGAAACCCTGGAAGCCGTCGAATACTATTTCAAGGCGCCGCAGGATCTGTCGGATCGAACGGTGATCATGATGGACCCGATGCTCGCGACCGGAAATTCCGCCTGCGCCGCAGCGAAGCTTCTGAAAGCACGCGGCGCCCGCGATATCAGGTTCGTCTGCCTGCTTGCAGCCCCTGAAGGCATTGCGCAGTTCCAGAAGCTGCATGCCGACGTGCCGGTCTGGACGGCGGCGGTCGACGAGCGGCTGAACGATCACGGCTATATCCTGCCGGGCCTCGGCGACGCCGGCGACCGGATGTTCGGCACAAAGTAGCCGCGGCGCCCGCGCGCCGCATCATTTATTGCGATCGAAGCTATCAATAAAAAATGCTTTTCGGCCTCAGCCTGCCTGAGTAGGCGTCATGATTCAGCGCAAACCTTGCAAGAGCTGGGCACCCGGATATGACATTGAAAGTTCTCTGCACGATCGGAATACAAGACGCATTTACCGCGCTTGCTTCGACCCTCGAGCAATACACGGGGACGGCGATCGACGTCTCTTTCGGCGTTGCGATCATGTTCAAAGAAAAGATTAAGGAGGGCGCCGACTTTGATGTCGCCATACTGACAAGGTCCATTGTCGAGGATCTCGTCGCGAGCGGAGACATTGTGCCTTCCTCCGTCTTCGATGTCGCGCGTTCCGGCCTGGGTCTCGCAGTGCGCCAGAATGCCCCGAAGCCAGACATCGGCACCGTGGACAGCCTGAAGCGAACGCTGCTGGAGGCGGACTCGATTGCATCAAGCGGCAACGGACTTGCGGGCTTTTATTTCATGGACGTGCTCGCCGAACTTGGCATTGCCGAGCGGATCAGACCCAAGCTCAAGCTCGACACGTCGGGCGGATATGCGGCGCAGATCGCCGCCAGAGGCGACGCCCAGCTCGCGGTTCAGTTGGTGAGCGAAATCATGCCTGTTCCAGGGGTCGAACTCGCCGGCGTTTTTCCGCCGGCCGTGCAGAAATATGCGGTCCTTTCGGCAGGGATAAGCACTGCTTCGAGCCATTCCTCGGCAGCGGCGGCACTTATTGAACGTCTCCGGGATCCTGCTGTGGAGCCAGCTTTCGCGGCGCGCGGCCTGCAACGCACCGTTTGAGCGGCCACTCGCAGTCCTGAGCCATCACGTCGAGAGAACGAAGCAATCAAAAAAACAGAACTATTGCCAGAGCCCCCATATTGCAATTTGATGTCAGTGGCCTCTCCTTTAACGGTTTCACCATGGATGCCTCGGATCTGCGCGTGTTCGAAGCGGTTGTGCGTGTTGGAAACATCACGAGGGCCTCGGCACTGCTTAATACCGTACAGTCGAACGTAACCGCTCGCATTCGCTCACTGGAAGAAGAGCTCGGCGTATTGCTGCTCCACAGACACGCACGCGGCGTCACCCCGACGATCGCGGGTCAGAGACTCCTGCCCTACGCTTTGCGTTTCGCTCAGCTTCTTGCGGAGGCGCGCTCGGCGGTGAGCGAAACGGCCACTCCGCAGGGCAAGCTTGCTTTTGGCATCCTGGAGACCACGGCGGCCATGCGGTTGCCGCCGATTCTGATCCGCTATCGGGAAGATTTCCCTGATGTCGACATCGTCATCCGGACAGGCACGACGCAAGAACTCATCGAAGCGGTTCTTCAGCACAAACTTGAGGGCGCGTTCGTCGCAGGCCATGCAGACCATCCGGAACTGACCGAAGAGGTGATGTTTCCGGAAGAGCTCGTGCTGATCGGTGCGTACTCCACGCCGCCACTCGAGGCGCTGACCGGCTCCGGGCCCGTGGAACTGCTCGTCCTTAAATCCGGCTGTTCATATCGCAACCAGCTCGAGGCGATCCTGGCGGCACGCGGAGTTCTGAACTTCCGGATCCTGGAGCTGGGCACCATCGAGGCGATCATCGGCCTGGTGTCAGCAGGGGTCGGCATCTCCTTGCTGCCGAAAATGGTCGTCAGACGGGCCGCGTCCGAAGGCCGAATTTCGGCGCAACCGCTGCGTCCGGATGCTTGCTGCGTCGATACGGTTTTCATCAGGCGCACCGACGGCTTCTATTCGAGCTCGGCCAAATACCTCGTCGAGTACATGAAGAATTGGCAGCCCGATGAAACCAGCGACAAAACCTCAACGGTGTCGGTCCATTCGCTGATACCCGATCAGAATTTTCGGCTCGAGACCCTCTCCCAGACTAGAGCGATTTCCTAGTCCGGGGCTGAAACGCCTCCGGACGAACACGGCCAAGAAGCGCCGTGAGTTCGGTTGTCTGGATTTCGTCGAGGTGCGCGATCGCGGACACGATCTGGTCTCTGAGCAGGTCGCCGGCAAACGGTTCGCACAACCAATGAAATTTTTCCACGACCCTTTCCCATGAGAGCGGTTGTGTCGCAGAGCCCTCGAAGTCCGTCTGCTCGCGAGTGAACGTCCCTCCGTCGCGAAGCTTGATCGTGATCCGGCACCCCAGTTGTTGGGGATAGCGTCGCGTAAACTCGTCACAGGGCTTCACAGTAACCCTCTGCAAGAGCTGCTGGGCGTCTGTTCGCAAGATGCGATCGGCCTCAAGCTGGGCCGGCCCAACTTCACCATCGAGAAGCGCTGCCGAGATCAAATACTTGAGATTGTAGTCCGCCTGTTCCTTGGTCTGCGGCCGGTCCTTGCTGCCGAAATGGCCGCCTCCTGCAATTTCGTAGGCGAACTGAAATACTTCCGCGACGACTTCGGCGACGTCTTCGGGGTTGAAACGATGTTGGCTTCGAAGCGCAAGCACGGTCTCGATCACGGGCTGCCCATGGACCAGCGCAGAATATTTCTTGAAGACGGTCTTGCGCGAAGCGCCGAGTCCCGGATTCGTCCAGTCTATCGATATCGTTTGATCGAAGAGCCGGTTCAGTCCGTTGGGGCCCTCGAACAGGCCAAGCGGCCCCGTAAACCCCTTCTTCGCCATGGACGTTCCGTAAAGCGCCCTCATGCCGGTCCAACCGGGAGAAATGCCTTTCCAATGCGAGACGGGCTCGACATGCACAACTGCGAGGGACACGTTATCTGCGGCCGCGATGGCAATGGCATTCGCAGTCTGGTCGGGCGTTAAATCGAGCAAACGCGACGCGGCCGCGGCAACCGACATCGAAAGCTGCAGGGCATGATTGAGCCCGCGAAACATCACAGGCACAACTTCGGTAAACCGGCACTGCACCTCATAGGCGATCGCAAGGGCGAGCAGGAAATCCCGGCCGCTGCGGTTTGACATCTCGGCTGCTGCGAGAACGGCGCCAAAGTTGTCGCTGGGATGGCAGAGCCCGCCCGGAGACATGTAGGTGTCGAGAATGTCGACATAGCGGACAAGTACCGAATTCAGAAGCGCCGCCTGATCCGGCGATGTCCTGCCTCCGCCGATCAGCGTGCACAAAGCATTTCCACCATACTCCTTGAATTGCTCGCGCAGCATTTTTGCAGGCTCGCCCCCCAATGCGGCAACCGCGCATGCGATCGTGTCGAGCACCGTTCGCTTGAGAGCCAACTTCGTGTCCCCGCCGATCGATCCGAAATCGGCACGGCTGACAAACCGGGCGATCTGTTTGACTGCCGGCTCCGCTCCCGGCGATGAAGATCGCGACTCAGCGGGTCCCCACGCCCCAATGATGGGCTGATCAATTTCTTGCTGAAGCATAATCCCTCTCCCGTGCGTCAGGGGTGCTGCGTGGCCGACCGATCCGCTCGCGCCGAAGACCTCGCGCCGAGACATAGGCCAAGTATGGTTTCGGCTGAAATGAGTTTTCCAGATCGACGACATCGCTCGCGACGATGGCATCGCTGATTAATGCGACGTCAACGACTGCATCGCTTTCGAGCAATCGCTGCCGCAGATAGTTGAGATCGGAATAATGCGTTTTCAATCGACGGCGAACCAATGTCAGGGTGAACGATCGTTAACTTATCGACACTGGAGCGGAGTGCGGCGCTCACCAGTTTCGTTGGACATCGGGGGATTCCATGGATGACAGGCGCTGGCGCTTACGCGTGATCTACAGCGGCATCTTGCTCGCTGTGTACTTCGCTTTCTTTCTCATGTGCGCGTACCTGCCGGAACGGATGGCGGCTCATGTCTCGAGCAACAGTCCGACCAGCGTTGCGATGTGGTTGGGGGCCGCAATCATCGCTGGCTCGATCGCGATGACGGGCCTGTACACCGTGTCCGCGGATCGATCGTGAGTCGGAGCAGACAATGTTGAGCTCAAATCCGGCCACCACCGGCCTGTTCTTGCTGATCGTCGCGGGCGCGATCGGAATCACCGTGGCTGCAGCGCGATCCACAAAGTCCACCAGCGATTTTCTCGCAGCCGGAGGAAGAATTACCCCATTTCAAAATGGGTTGGCGCTTGCCGGAGACTTCATGTCCGCCGGCGCGTTCCTGGGCCTTTCCGCGCTGATATTCAGTTCGGGATTCGACGGATTCATCTACGCGATCGGATACATCGCAAGCTGGCCGATCGTCATGTTTCTCGTCGCAGACCCGCTACGCAATCTCGGCCGTTATACGATGGCCGACGCGCTGAGCTACCGCTTCGACGAACGAAAAATACGTCCCCTGATCGCCGTGATTTCTCTTGTCCTCGTCGTCTGTTACCTGATTGCGCAAATGGTCGGCGCGGGCCAGGTCATCCAGTTGATGTTCGGCCTGAGTTATGCCGCCGCAGTCGTGCTGGTCGGCGCCCTGATGATCTTCTGCGTCATGATCGGCGGGATGATCGCGACAACATGGGTCCAGATGGTGAAAGCGGTGTTGCTGCTCTTCACTGGAGTGCTCATAGCATTCCTCACCTGGCGAGCGTTCGGATACGATTTTTCGGCGCTGGTCGAAAAGGCGATTTCCGTTCACCCGAAGCGCTCCGCCATTCTCGCTTCGCAGATGCTTCCGAAAGATCCGCTGTCGGGCATCTCGCTTGGCTTGGCCCTGGTGTTCGGCACAGCCGGACTTCCGCATATCCTGATCCGTTTTTTTACAGTGAAGGACGGAAAGGATGCGAGGCTTTCGGCGGTCTGGGCGACGGGCTTTATCGGCTTCTTCTTTCTGCTGTTGTTTCCGATCGGCTACGGCGCGATCGCACTGATATTCAACGATCCCGCATACCATCAAGCGAATGGCGCGCTCCTGGGGGGCGCCAACACGGTCAGCATCCATCTGTCGCACGCAGTCGGTGGCGACTTCTTGATGGCATTTGTATGCGCTGTGGCGTTTGCGACCATCATTGCCGTCGTCGCCGGCCTCACGCTGACCGGCGCCTCGACAATAGCCCATGACCTGTTGAGAACCACGGACCCGGTTTCAGAAGGTAACAGCACCCGCGGGTTGTTCACCACCCGCGCCGTGACGCTCATCCTCGGAACAATCGCAACCCTCCTGGCCCTCGCCTTTCAGGATCAGAACGTCGCATATCTATTGGGCCTGTCGTTTTCCATTGCCGCCTCGGCAAACTTCCCAATTCTGATGCTTGCTCTTTACTGGCCGCGACTCACGACCATCGGCGTTATCGCGGGAGGCTGTACCGGCTTGGTGCTATCCGTGATCATGACCGTGCTCGGCCCGGCGGTATGGGTCAAGGTCTTCGGGTTCGCCGCGCCTGTTGTTTCGCTGGATCCGCCGACGCTCGTCACGATGCCCGTCACCTTCCTGGCCTGCTATTTCGGATCGGTGCTCGACAGTTCGCGCAGCGGTACCCAGGAGCGCGCCAGATTTGCGGAGCAATACAGTCGATCTATCGCCTGAACCCGTGATCGGATCGCGCGATCACAGACCCGTTAATCTGAAATCGGGATAGCACCCATCACTTAAAACCATTGGTTGAGCGACGAAAAGCCCTTTAACCAACGGCAGGCGAGCCATGTTCTCTGGAACGTGGTTGGGATCAAAGATTCGAATGCGTAACGGGAGCAAAATAGATGTCATGGATCACGTGTGACATGCGGTTCGGGCGGTCGGATGAGCAGAAGCGTCAGCTTGCTGCCAGCGTCATCGCAGCAGTTCGAAAGGCGACTGGAGAACCGCTATCCAACATGGTGTTTGTCGTCCACGAGGATGCTGGCGTCAATTTTTGCGAGGCCGGTCAACATTATCCGGACTACAAGCCGGGTGGCGACGATGAACTGATCGCTCGTGTCAAAAGTCTTTCCAAGAAGTGAAACCCGAAGAGAGATACGGAGAATCCAATGCCTCAGCTGCTCTGCAAAGTTCCAAAGGGTCTTCTCACGCGCGAGAAGAAGCGGACCATGCTTCGTGAGATCATCGAAGCCACGCACAAACATGCCGGATCTGACCCCAGCATCATCAACGTGGTGATAGAGGAAATCGATCCTGAAGACTACGCGATCAACGGAGAAGTTCCCTAAGAGCGCCGATAAAGCACGGCGATCAACGCGTTGAGGTGGCGCTCCGGAAAGCGCAGCGCCACCGCTCGGCAAAGGCGCTGCTCCCTGGCAGCGCATCTTTGGCCTCCTTTTTTGTTCCGGCATCGAAGAAGTCTTCGCAAAGCCGTCACCCCCTGCGCGCCAACAGGTTGCTCCAAGCAATGAGCGAGCCGCGAATGCGGCACCGATATCGCGCGTCCAGATAAATCCTATCTCCAGAATTCGTTTCCAGGCATTCATCAACACGTTTATTCGAAATACCCTGCCCCTTAAGGAAACGACCCCAATGCTTGGATACCGCGTATATGGCACCGGACACGAGATCGTGGTGGTGCTCCACGAGTGGCTCGGCGATCATACCAACTGGGACTCTGTCTTGCCGTTCCTGGATCCGGATCGTGCCAGATATTTGCTCGTGGACCTGAGGGGATACGGGCTCTCGCGTCATTTGTCGGGATCTTACGTCCTTGATGAAGCAGGCGGCGACATACTGGACTTGCTCGGCTCGTTTGCCTGCAAGCGCTTTCACATTGTCTGTCATTCCATGTCTGCTTTGGTCGGACAGTGGCTCGCCCAAGCGGCGCCGGCGCGGGTCCAGGGACTGTTCATGATCTCTCCGGTTCCGGCTTCAGGATTCAAGATGGATGAGGCCGCATTCGGCCGCCTGCTCGCCGCGGTCGACCAGGACGAGGCCGCGTTAGCTGCGATATCGGCACGCACCGGGTCCCGATATTCAAATGGCTGGTTGAAGAGGAAGCTCGCGATGGCGCGCCAGAGTGCCGTTCGGGAGGCCATGGTCGGCTACGCGCGAATGTTTACGTCTTCCGACATTTCGAAGGCGGCCGCCGGCCTGAAACTCCCTGTCATGGTCATGACCGGACAGTACGACATCCCGATCTATTCCGATGCGTCGGTGCGCGATCACTTCGGAGCCCTTTATCCCAATATCCGCTTCTTCAAATGCCAGGAGGCCGGCCATTATTCCATGCTGGAAGCGCCGGTGATTACCGCCTCGGAAATCGAAAACTTCATCGCATCGGTGTCCCATTGATGCGGCTTCGCGCGATACGCGCAACATTCCGCAAGCTGATCGGCACCAGAGGTTCGATCGGTTCTGACGTCACCCACCCTGCGCTATCTCGTGAACAGATAGAATTGTTCGCATCTACTCGCTTGCGCCCGCATTTGCCGGAAATAAAATCAATGGCAAATCGAGGAGTTGGCCATGCACCAGGCACTTAGGCGCGCTGAGGATTTTTGCAAACGGATCGGAATCAGAACCCCGATTTTGCTGGCGCCGATGGCCGGCGCGTCGGCACCTTCGCTTTCGATCGCAGTGTCCAATGCCGGCGGTCTCGGCTCCTGCGGCGTGCTTCTGATGCAGCCGGACGAGATTCTCGCCTGGTCGCGGGAGGTCCGTTCGAACAGCAACGGCGCGTTTCAGTTGAACGTCTGGATTCCCGATCCGGCGCCTGTCCGGGATCAGGAGCACGAAGCCAAGGTTCGCGAATTCCTGGCTCAATGGGGACCCGAGGTCCCGAAAGAAGCCGGCGATGCGGCGCCGCCTGATTTCGACTCCCAACTTTCCGCGATGTTGGAGGTCAGCCCTCCCATTCTTTCTTCCATCATGGGTCTGTATCCGTCCCATTTCGTGGAGAAGATGAAGAAGCGGGGAATTCTCTGGTTTGCAAACATATCGACGGTTGCCGAGGCCAGGGCGGCTGAAGCGGCCGGAGCCGATGTCATCGTGGCGCAGGGATCGGAAGCCGGCGGGCATCGCGGGTGCTTCTCGGCGCAGGATGCCGTGGCAACTCAGGTCGGCTTGTTCGCTTTGCTGCCCGCCGTTGTCGATGCCGTCAGGCTACCGGTGGTCGCGACTGGCGGTATCGCCGATGCGCGAGGCGTAGCCGCGGCGTTGATGTTGGGCGCAAGCGCCGCTCAAATCGGCACGGGATTTCTTCGCTGTCCCGAGGCCAAAATCCACCCCGCATGGGCCGATGCTCTCGGTCGGGCCGCGCCCGAGGACACCATGGTCAGCCGCGTGTTTAGCGGCCGAGCCGGAAGAAGCCTCACAACGGAATATGTCCGCGCCGCGACGGCCAAGTCCGCGCCGGAGCCCGCACCGTACCCCGTTCAGCGCGGCCTCTCGGCTTCCATGCGCGCAGAGGGGGGCAAAGTCGGTGACGTCCACCGCATGCAGGCCTGGTCCGGACAGTCAGCGGGCCTGGCGAAGGCCATTCCGGCGGCCGCAGTTCTCAACGACGCATGGGACGGTGCGCGCGCGCTCATCGAAGGCTGAATCGCGTGAAGGCCAAGGCGGGGTGATCCGCGCGCCTCGTCGAAAAAAGGAGGGACGGCGTCCGCGAAGTGCAGTCACTTCGGCCGGACAAACTTCACGGCCAATTGCATGCCGCGCGTGCTTCCGTCCGCGTGCCCATCGATCAGGTCGAAGTTGTAATAGAGATCGATCACGCCCACCGGGTTCGTCGTCCAGTACTTGGCCATGCCTTCTTCTGCCGGGCGGACGTCCGGAAACACCGTGGGGTCGACGACGGGACGGCCACAATCGAAGTCGATGAGGCTCTCCAACTCCGGCCCGGATGGCACGCGCCATCCCCCACCCAGCGAGGCCGCGATGCGCATCGCGTCGTCAAGCCCGACGTAGGCCGTTTCACCTTCGCAGCCCCGTCTGTCGTTCCAGGACGTGCCGGCCGAACAGCGACGCCACGTCAGGCCCGTGCGTGTGTCGAACGCCTCTGCGCCGCGAAGCTGAAAGCGCATCTGACGGCCGCTCGCGTCGCGGTCGTAGCAGGAAGCGACAGCGGTGTGGGCAAGGACGACTGCGAAGGCGAGGACGAAGAGAGCCGACGCTTTTGCCATCGTTACCAGGTGCGGTTCGGCTCAACCGACTCGAGATGGAATCCTTTCGAAGTGATCAGCCATTTTCCGTCGATCAAATGCCAAGTGAGGTAATCGACGAAATTCTTCTCGGCGATCGCGACCCGCACCTTCGTGAAAGCGAGGTCGGCAGACGCGAAATCGAGGAGCAGGAGTTCTTCCCTCCGCGCGGCGCCGAGCGATTTCGGCGATTTGCGGCCGTTGAGCACCTCTTTGTAAGCTTCCGCCGTCCATGCCACCATTTGCCCGTCACGAAATCCATGCAGTTGGGCCGTCGAGCGAAAAACCTCGGAAAACCGCGTGGTATCGCAATCGTACATGAGGTCGAAATACCGCTGCAGCGCATCGAGCAGCATGCGGGAGGACACATCGGGCTGCACCCCACCTGTTTCTCGCGGCGCATGATCGAGCATCCCCATTCTCCCTGTATTTTGTTCGGAGTGCGTTCAAGGACGAGCCTACTCAAACCGACCTCAGGCCACCAATTCAAAATGGGTAAGCGACGCATTCCGCCTCGTCAGGCTGCGATCGTGTCGAGCAAGCAGTTCGACTTCATCAAACGATCGTGAAAGCCGGCCCCAGGCGAGCGAACGATCGTTGGCTGGAACGGCAAGTATCGGATGGCGCGCATTCTCGTGCGGCGCTTGCCGAGGCAATGGTTTACAGCGATCTGTACCCGTGGTCTAATAATGCTGGATCTATCTCGTAAAGTGATAGGAAAATAAGCATGGACGCTGGAGATCTGCGGGTATTCGAGGCTGTGGCCCGGCTGGGCGTCATGAACAAGGCAGCGTCCGAGCTCAACACGGTGCAATCCAACGTCACATCCCGTATCCGCCGGTTGGAGGAAGAGGTCGGCGTGCCGCTCTTCCGACGGCATACAAGGGGTGTTTCCCTCACCTCTGCCGGCGAGCGTCTTCTGCCGTACGCGCTTAAAATCGCGCGGCTGCTTGGAGAGGCCAAGCGTGCAGTCGAAGACGACGGAGAACCGAAAGGACTCTTGAAAATCGGATCCCTGGAGACGACCGCGGCATACCGTCTTCCTCCGCTTATCTCGCGATATGGCATGACTTTTCCTGCCGTGAACATCTCGTTAAAGACCGGCACGAACATCAGACTGATCGAAGACGTCCTGAATTACGAGCTGGATGGCGCCTTTGTATGCGGCCCGCTGGACCACCCCGAGCTCGATCAAATGGTGGTGTTCTATGAGGAACTGGTGGTTGCGACCGCGCCCGGCCGCAAGCGCTTCGAAAGCATGGCGGGTACCGGCGAGCTCAAGATCCTGGTCAAGGGTCCGGGCTGCGCGTATCGCGAAAGATTCGAGGAGATGCTGTTGCGCAGGGGCATCAATGTCAATCGGATCGAGTTTGGAACGCTGGACGCGATCGTCGGATGCATCGCGGCGGGCCTCGGCGAGACGCTTCTTCCGAAGAGTGTTCTCGCACCTGCCGTCAAGGCAAAACGCATCTCGATCCATTCTCTTCCGCCGGCAGACGCGAGGGTCGAGACGCTATTCATCAAACGGCGCGACGCTTTCGTATCCGGCGCGCTGGCCGCGTTCCTGCAACTGGCCCGCGGGGAGAGTAAAACGGCACAAGCCGCTGAATAGCCTCACGGCCGTCGCGCAATGGTCCACGACAGATGCCGCCGAACGGACAAGGTTCGCGCAATGGGGACATCCGGACAGGCGCGGAAAGGTAATGGTTTGGCGAACGTGCAAAGCTTCGAAAGCAGCGACGGCAGCCGATGCATCGATGTGATCGGCGACAACGGGCGGTTTTATTTCAAGGAATTCCGGCGAGACCCGGAAGATGCAGGAAGGTGGACGCTCGTTGCGGATTTCTCGGAGCTGTCTTTCGGCACAAGTGAAGACGCCTTGCATGCCGCGCGGCGGCTGGTCGTTTGGTTGCGCGATTCCGCCGTCTGACGAGGCGTCGTCGGCGCGCGGGCTCTATTCGCCGCTTATTTGCCGCTCTTTGCGAGCGCCTCCGCGGCGAGCGCTCCGAGCCGCGCGACGCCACGCTCGATGCGCGCATCCCATGAATGTCCGCAGCTAATCCGAAGGCAGTTCGCAAAGCGCCCGCTTGCCGAAAAGACCTCGCCCGGCGCGAAGCAGATGCCCTGATCAAGAGCTTTCTTGAACAGCTCACGGGTTTTCACCGCCGCCGGAAATTCCAGCCACAGCACAAAGCCGCCGGATGGCCGACTGACCCGCGTGCCCGACGGGAAGTACTTGTCGATTGCGCGCGTCATCCGCTCGATATTGTCGGCGAAGATATGCCTGATACGGCGCAGGTGTTGATCGTAGGCACCGGAAGCCAGGAATTCGGCGAACGCCGCCTGTGGCAGCACGGAACCGCACAGCGTGAACGCCGCCTTGGCATCGAGGATGCGCTGCAGATGCCGGCCGGCAACGATCCAGCCGATCCGATAGCCGGGCGCCACGGTCTTCGAAAACGAGCTGCAATAGATCGTATTGCCGCGCGGATCGAGCGCCATGAACGGACGCGGCCGCTCGCTGCCGAAATAGATGTCGCCGTAAATATCGTCTTCGATCAGCGGCACGTCGTGACGCGCCAGGAGGTCCAGTACGGCAAGCTTCTTCGCGTCCGGCATGGTGCAGCCGAGCGGGTTGTTGAAGCTCGAGGCAAACAGGCAGGCTGCGATGCGCCGTGTTGCGAGGACGCGATGCAGGGCATTGAGGTCGATGCCTTCCGTCGCATCGGTCGGAAGCTCGAATGCCTTGAGCTCGAGTGCCTCGAGCGCATGCAGCAGGCCGAAATAGGTCGGCGATTCGATCGCAATCGTGTCGCCTGGTCGCGCGACCGCACGCAATGCGAGCACAAGCGCCTCGGTACATCCGACTGTGACGACGAGATCGGCCGGCGAAAGCGCCCGCTCCCAGCGCAGCGCACGCCGCGCAATCTCCCGCCGCAGCCGAACGTCTCCCTGCGGCCCGGTGTAGGTGTTATAGGCGCCGCCCCTTTCCCGCGCGGTGCGCGCAAGCAGCCGATCAAGCCGGCCGGCGCTGAGCAGATCGGCGCTTGGGATCGCGCAGCCGAGCGGTACGAGATCGGGGTCGGAGGCATGTACAAGCAACTTGACGATGACGTCGGAGACGCTGACATCGGTGGCGCGCGCCGGTGGCCGTGAGATCGTCGGCGTTTTCCGCGGCGAGGGCCGGCGGGCAACGTAAAAGCCGGACTGCGGGCGAGCCTGCAGAATGCCGCGATCCTCGAGCAGACGGTAAGCCCGCAGGGCGGTCGCCATGCTGACATTTCGGTCGCGGCTGATCTCGCGCAGCGACGGCGCGCGCGTGCCCGGAGTCAAAGTGCCGCCGTCGACCAGCGCGGTGATGAAGCGCGCGAGCTCTTCGTATCGATACGTTTCCATGCGCATGGGGCTA
>Ga0306922_10004062_pt1 | contig 13809 bp, 5 predicted proteins | sample sta12Cox44000082_FD_203758 | JGI IMG/M metagenome (GOLD analysis project Ga0306922, IMG submission 203758) | Lab enrichment of tropical soil microbial communities from Luquillo Experimental Forest, Puerto Rico - statoxic.12C.oxic.44.000.082 (v2)... | ecosystem: Environmental > Terrestrial > Soil... | reverse complement strand
CGGGCAGGTAAGGGCGTGCTCTGGTTCGTCGGAGTTGCGCTGCACCTTGCCGCAATGGCGGCAGACGCGAAAACCGACCCGCACTGCAGGCACCCCTGCCACCTCAACGGCCTCGGCGCCGGCGACGCGCTCGCCAAAATTGATGTCCCGGAACACCGCTTTGGTAAGGAACTCGAAGCCGAACGGAAAATCCGGGTCGTCGATCGCCCAGCTCTCGCGGATGTTGTCTTCAGTAAAGTCGACGAGGAGCTGCCGCGTAAAGAAAGCGGGCTCGCGGTCATCGCTGTCGTCGCCGATGCGGCTGTCGCGATCCGAGGTGGTGGCCATGACCTGCCGCAGCCGCAGCATGCGCCGCTTGCGGCCATTGTCGGGCCACATCACGTCGCTGCAGCGCGGACATGCGGCAACCGGAGGATCGGCAGTCAGAATTTCCTCGGCATGGGCGCAGCTGCGGCAGAGACGCCAGTCGCGCGGCTGGGACAGTGTCAGATCGACCTGATCGACCTGGACACGCCGGCCTTCGGCGTAGAAATGGCTGCTCGGTGCGAGTTCCGAGAGAGCGACCGCGGCGGCGCGCATATATTCATAACTCCATGTCTCGTATCGCCGCCCCTCGTCCTCCTCTTCCCGGCGCCGGCGCCAGATCACCGAGCGCAATGTCACGCCCGCCTCGGGAAACGCGTAGTTCGGGATCCATCCTTCGTCAGTAAAGAAGTTCAGCGTTTCCTTGCCGTCGATCGAAGCAACCAGTTCTCGCAGCCCTTCACGCTCGCGTTGCAGCGCCTCCAGCTCCTCCTGCCAATCCTGCGATTTCACAGAGGTTTGCCTCAGTCGCCGGATGCGGGTCCCCAGCGCCCGGACTCTTTTGCGCAGTGACTCGCGCTCATTGACCAGCGCCTCCAGACCGGAAAGGATACGCCAACGCAAGCTCCCTTCTCGTTCGACCTCGCCTTCGACAAAGCGTCGAAGCTGGTCCACAGTCTCTGCGTCGAGTTCGCCGGCAAACAGTTCGACAAAGGCGGCAAAGAATTCGGTCCGGTTATTGTCGATAAATTCGAGCCATGTATGAGGGAAAGCAGCGAGGCGGTTCCCTTCGACGTTGGTCAGCACCTCGCCCAGCCGGCCGGGGAACCCGTCTTCGCTGATCCCGCTCGCTACCCATCGATCAAAGCAGTACGCCGTAAACTGCCGTTCGAGGATCGCCGAGGCATTGAGGAAAACCCCGGGGGGCTCGATGACGCCCGCGAGGATCTCATCGGGATCGGTGAAAAAATAGAGATCGTGGGGGCGGCCATTGGCGATGGCCACATTCAACGCATTGCCATCGCGCCTCCCGGAGCGGCCGACCCGCTGAAGGTAATTGGCCGTCGTGGGCGGGATCGAGCACAGCAGCACGGTTGAAAGCTCGCCAATGTCGACGCCCAATTCCAAAGTCGAGGTCGCCGACAGGACGTTCGGGTCCCAAGGCCAGCCTTCGCCGCGACCGCATTCGATGAACCGCCTCTCCAGCGTTTCACGGATTTCACGATTGAGCAGGCTCGTATGCTCGCGCGCGACGACGCGATGGACACGGCCATGACCGTACAGTGAGCGGTAATAGGCTTGATCGTCACTGCGGGCCCGCGCATAGGTGCCGCCGCAAAAGACGCGCAGGCACGGCGCCCCCTCCCAATATCCCGCCTCGTCTGACGCGGCGGCAATCTCGTGATGGCAACGGGCGCAGCGCAAGCGCTCGACATTCAATGACAACAGCAACGCATCGGGCCGCAAACCCCAGACGCGATGGCCGCCGCGTGCAATGCAACGCTCCTCGAGGAGTCCCGCACGCACGAGCGCCGCCAGTGCCGGCGGAAGGAACCGATCGAGATACTCGGCGACAAGAGGTTCCAGCTCGGCAAAACAAGTGGAGGCCCATCCCGCACTCCAGGCACGATTGCCGGAGTTTGAAAGGACGCGTTCGAACGATGATCGCGGAAGGGCGGCATCGGTGTAGAAGCCGGGGGCGCGACTCGCCGGGCCAAACCGCGGCATGTGCCTCGGGCGACCCAATACAAACGTATTGCCACCCTGGTTTACGTAATCATCGAGAAACGGATGCAAGATCCCACCCTGCTGTCGCAGATGTAGCAGAAGCCCGAGCAGGAATACCCGCAGCCGCTCTTCCGAGGCCCGGCGTAGACCGCCAACTTCGTTCTGCAAAATCGGCAGCAGTGCCAGAACGGCGTCGTCGAGCCTTCGCGGGTCGGGGCGGACGATCGAGGCGCCGGCGCGTTCAAGTGTCCGCCCGAGGCGGGCGCGAAGCCCGTGCTCGGACACAACCTCCCATGCCACGCGCCGATCGACAATGCCGAGCAAATCGAATTGATTGCCGAGCTTCCCTGTCTCCCTCAGCTCGTTCCAGCCGTGCAACCACTCCAGATCGGCCGGCAGGAAGGTGCCGACGTAGCGCGCATCATCGCCAAGCGTTTTCTGCCAGAACCGGGCTGTTCGGTCGGTCAGCTCGGCGAGCGACACGCCCTCACCGGCTGCTTCAGAAGCACGCTGCAGCGCAGTGCGGAAATTGAGGCGATAGGTTCGCGCCCCAAAGAAGCCGGCCCGATGCGCTGCGTCCTGAACCGAGTCCGAAAATGCGATTACCTGACGGTCGCCTTGCTCACCAAACGGGGTGGCAAACAGCGATCCCAGCATGACGCTGGTCAAGCTCGCGGCCTGCGAGCCGAGGACGGTAAGCCCGTTGCGCGAATGGCAAAAGGGGCAATCATGGACGCCTTCGAGACGGGTCGTTCCGTCACGCCGAGTAACGCTGCGCTTGTTGTCGGGAATGAAGACCCGGACGAGCGCATCGTCATGTCTGCAGGAACCGCAGCGGCCCGCATCCGGGTCGGCGCCTAGCGTCAAACAGTTGCCGCACAGCAGATGGGTGCGACCTCTTTCGGGCCCGATACGCTGTCTGCCGCCGGTCTCGGTTGGAAACAGAAAGGTCACCCGCGGATCACGGCCGAAAAAGCCAATGTAAAAATCGCGCAAATCGGTTCGGAGCGCGCTCTCGCCGGCTGCAAGCAGCGACGCCCAGCCAGACCTGTCGCAATCGAGGCAATGGACGACGGGGAGATGCAAACCCCGCTCGTCGTCGCTGAGATCGTCCGAAAAGCGTAACCTCGGTAGCGGGCCCACCGGCGATACCATGCGGCGCAGCTCGCGAACCCAGAGCTGGACCCGCACATCGAGAAACGGCCGCGTCTTTTCTTCGCCGCCCGGAAGCGGCGGCAATCGGGCAGCAGATGCGAGAGCGGCAATGCTGTTGACGAGATTGGCGTGATAAGTCGGATGATCGGAGGTAGGTGACGGCAGGGGCGTCCGCCGCGACAGCTCGGCGAGGATGGCGTCCATTCCGCGTGGCCGGCCACCTAGGACCTTCAACAAATTCTGAAAGAAGGGCAGCGGCTTCAGCCACTGCTCGGCGAGCGCGATGCGCCATGCCGGATCGTCGAAATCCGCGGGAATGTCAGCGCCAAACCACAATCGATGCTGGGCGCGAAGGTAACTCTCCAGCCCCGAGTGCGCTTCGGGACGCAGCTCGTGCACGGGTCCGGGCACGCCGAGCGCCGAGGTGAATACATCCTCAAGGAACTCACCGACTGTCTGTCTCTGTTCTCCGATGACGGCATCGCTGTCGAAGTCTTCGCCAAAGATGCGCTGTGCATAGGCGCAGAGATCATCACGGCTCTCGGCAGTGCCGAGCGTCGCCGATGTGCCGACACAGGCGAGGTGCTTCTCCGGGACGCCGAGCCTCGCCCTCAGCCTCCGTAGCAAGCATGCGAGGTCGGTTCCTTGCGCGCCGTCAAAGCTGTGCAGCTCGTCGACGACGACAAACCGCAAGGTTTCGGGCGCATTGTTGCGCCACAGTCGCCGGTCGCGCGGTCGGATCAGCAGGTAATCGAGCATCTTGTAATTGGTAAGCAGGATGTCGGGTGGGCTGTCGCGGATCGCGTCGCGGTCGGTGAGAACGGAATCGCGGCTCATCACCGCATGCGGCTCGCGCTCGCTGTCGCCGACGTAAAGGCAGGCGGTTACCTTGCCGCGCAGCGAAGGCGTATCGTGGACCCGGCGGGCAATGCGCTTTGCCTGATCGGTGGCGAGCGCGTTCATCGGATAGATCAGGATCGCCTTGATCCCGTTCTCGCCCAATGCGCGTTTGCACCGGCAATATTCGAGGATCGGCAGCAGGAAACATTCTGTCTTGCCGGACCCGGTGCCGGTCGCGACGATGGTCGACCGCGGCGCCGGTCCCCCGAGCCGTTCGAAGGCCGCTCGTTGATGGCGATAGGGGGGATATCCCAGTGGCACATCCGGAAAAGGCTCTAAGCCGCCTTCTGCCAGACGATGGGGTAGGTTGATCGACAGATACGGGCCTTTGAACATGCCGGCCCGGTCAAATAGCCCATCGAGCAACCCCGCCATTGCCGGCGTCGAGACCGGAAAAGTCGCCCGCAGAAAATCCTCGATGCTGCGCGCCAATGTGCCGGCGACGACAGAGGGGATCACTGCGCAGCCTCGGCGCTGGCGCCATTGCGCCGGCGTTCGAATTCGGCCCAGGCAATCTCGTAATCGGCCTCTCGGTCGCAGCGGTCAAACGGAGCGACATAGCTGATCGTGCGCTCGCGCGGACCGCCCGGCTGCGTGTCATCGATTACGATTTGAGTAATGGTCTCACCGATAGATAGCTGCTTAGCTCGTAACCAATCGTGGCGCGGAAGGCCCACGTCGACCAAGCCACGCGAAGCGGTAAAAGCAATTCTGCCTCGCGAATCGTAGAACGTTTCTGATTCGTATCGGCGAGCGATTGGAAATTGTACGCGCCAGATCGATTTCAGTTCTTCCAAAGTCAGACCCATGGACATTGATGTGAGCACATCTATTTCGACCAGCGCCTGTCGTCTTGCATAGTGCGACCTCAGTGGCGTCCGCCTTCGCCATTCCGGCCCTAGGTTCGTAAATACATCCACTCGCAGGCGGTCATCACACTTAGTCCATCGATCATTCAGGAACGCTGATCTAAAGCATTCGCTCCAGAGCTCCGCGTACCAATGTGTCAGGCAATTGAGCAACAGTGCTCTGACTGCAACCTGATCCGCGTGACCGCGATCGACCACGGGCATTATTCGTGCAAGATTCGCCCGGAAGTCCCCTTTCGCTGCTGCCTTAACGAAAAAGTCGAACGGTATCGAGGACCAGTTTCCCGCGGTTTCTGCCATAAATGGCAAGTCTTTAAAGGCGATGCTAAAGACCCCGTCAATGTGGCAGGGCCCCGGGATTATGATTGCTGGTTGCAGGGTACGTTCGCCTCCCAGGCTCAGTCCTCGGCTTACGACTAACCGGAATACTGATGTTGATGGTTTCTCATTCCAGGGTAAACTAGGGACTCGTGTACGGAAGAGATTAACCGAAAGTTCAGGAACAAAATTACAGCGCGGAAGATAGTCATACGGAAGAGTGTCAAGGTCGAGAACATCATATTGAAGATTCGAGCTACATATTGACCGCGGTGTTTTATACAGAGGGTTACCCACGAAGAAATGGGGGCCCGAGAGGACTAGTGCTTCCGAAGAGGGAGGAAAGCCCGTCTGTCGACGCAGCAAACCGCTCCTTTGAGCGGCTGCTTCATCGAACATGACCGTCATATCGACCTCAGCCTCAAAGTCGCTAAATCGGCGAGAGGCGGCCACAAATTTTGCTAAAACAGCGGCAACTTGTGTCGAGTGGATGGCCGGAAGCCTAGCCTCCACTGGCTCCGTGCCCTGGTCATCATACAGACGAGCGAACGTTGCTAGCGCATCAGGGTCGACGTGCACAATTCGCTTAGCGTGCCCCCGCACTTCCCAGTCACCCGCATCGTTTTTTATTCCAGGAACTGCGCCGTCGCCCGGGTGCGCGAAACATGCGTCAATCGTCGAAGGGAGGAACAAATTGGCGATCGTGTCGAATCCGATCGCGCTTACTTTATCGGTTCTATACACATTAATGCTAAACGTGATGTGATGATCGGGCTCTGCGAAAAGCTTTTTTCGTTCACAAATTGATAATGCGAGGAAAGACGTTGATAGATACCGCGTCTTAATACTCCTCCATTGGGATCATCGTAGACGCCTTCCGGATGCAATAACGCTGATACGCCATCGCGTCGCCCATTTCGCCAGGTGATCGGTAGAAAGCACTTGAATATATTTGGCTGGACCCCCTGTAGCACAGGATAATTCTGACTTGCATTCAAGAACGCTTGGGTGCCAATCGCAGTCTCGTACGCCAGCAGGTACCTGCCAAGCGCTGCAGGGCGGGTGAGAACGGACGCGCGGCGCCGCGATGCTTCGTGTGCATCAGTGGTTCGAATCGCCATTATGGGGTCAGTTTCGCCGAGAATCCCCTTCTCTTCGAATTCGACCTTGACCCACGGCGGATTTCCGAGAGCCAGGTCGAAGCCGCCGCAGTCTTCGAAAACGTCAGCAAATTCCAACTCCCAGTGCAGAAAGTGGTGTCGTTGGACGATCTCATCGACTAGCGCGATCCGCGGCGACAGGTTGCGCAATGCGTCGACATCGACTTTCCCGAGCCCCTCCAGCTCCATCCTCAGCTGCTCGGGCCGCTGCATTCCGGGGAACAGCGATGGTTGTGCGGCTTGGCCCGACGGCGCCTCTCCCACTTGCCCCTCAAGCAGAGCGGACAATTCCAGCAACCATTCTTCCCGGCTCGGCAGCAACTCGGAGTTCTCGATCGGCCAGAACCAAAGCGCGCACCAGTAATCCATGGCGAGCTTCAGTCGACGGTACGGACTTGAGCCGCGCAACGATCGGCTTAGCAATTCGGCATCACGAACACGGTCTTTAACTTGAGCAGGTGTGCGTTTTTGCGAGGCGCTCGATGGCTCACCCCAAACATCCAGGGTGTCCGTCGTTCGGGCCCGGATGTCGCGCAGCTGCCTGGCATCGGCCTCCCACAAACGATCTACCGCCGCTGAGAGGCGCTGGAGGGTATGCATCTGCTGCGGTTCGAAGTCCGGCGAGATAAAGCGCCTGCGCCATTCCCTCACCCGTGCAATGTACTGGGCTGCGAGATCCCTGACCGCACGCCCATTCCAATCGGCCATCCCCGGATCGGGCAGCAGGAAGTGCCAGATGTGGCCTTCGGGACGACGCGTTTTCGGCTCGACCCGGCTCGGCGGCACCTCGTGCCACACTGGCTGACCCCGTCTCGTCGCCAGCAGTTCAGGGGCCCACGCATCGCGGCGCGCGCCGATCAGCGAGTTGCCACAGACGAGCTGCAAGCCAAACCACGGGATGAATGCGCTGCCGCTCTCTCCTTCGGCCCCGAACATGCAATTCAACCAAAGCGAAACCTCGGCCAGTTCGAGCGCGACCGGGTTCAGATCGACCCCGAATACGTTGCGGTCAGCAAGCCGCATCTTCACCTTTTGCCGCTCGCGTCCGTAATCCTCATGCGCGATGCGCCGGCCGGTTTCGCGCTGTTTGCGGTCGAGGTAAGCGTCGGCAAGCTGGTTGATCGCCTCGTTGAGAAACGCTGCGCTTCCCATTGCTGGTTCGCAAATTGTCAGCTTCAGGATTTCGTCGGCCGACTTGTCTTTGAGCAATTCTTTGAGCGCGTATTTGACGAGGCAGCGGGTCAGCGATTCAGGTGTGTAGTAGGAGGCCGATTTCGCTCGGTCGCGGCCGGAGAGGCGATAGATGAAAGTGCCCTTCGAAGAGCGCCGAAGTTTCCCGTCGAAATACTTTTCTTCATCGGTATAGAGGGGCAGCTCGGCCTCGGTGACGAAAAAGGCCGGTTCCAGCTCCCTCCACTCCGCGTCCGCGCGCTTGACTTCGAACAGGTCTTCCTCTGCAAAGAAGCCGCGGAAGGACAGCAGCGCTTCATAGACGGCGCCGAGCTGGTTGATGCCGAGCTGGGCGTAAGAGACGCGGCCGCGGCGGTCGCGCCGTCCTTGCCGCTCCTTTGACAACGACATCAGTTCGATGATCCGGAGCAGAACCCGGTTGCGGAAGCGTAAACCGGAGAGCAGCGGTGTGCGGGCAGGATCGAACAGATGGCTTTTCAGCGGCGCAATTTCGAAACCGACGTCCTGCGTCGCGTCGAGGGCCTGCTGGCGCTCGCGTGGGTAGCCGTTCCAGACGAGCTCGAACAATTTCTCGATCGAGTGGTGGATGAAGTAGCCGTCCTGTGCTTCGGCGGTATCGAGACGCACGAGCTCGAGATCACGCAGCCATTCGAGGCTACAACCCTTTCGGTACGCCTCGGCCTTCATCGGCGCATAACCGAGCTCCGGCCGCGCCTCGATGTAAAAGAGGAACAGAAGGCGGTACATGTAGCGCAGGCATTCGCGCGACAGCTGCTCGGCGAGGCTGCGGTCGTAGATCGCCTCCTTCTTGCGCGTGCGCAAATCGTAGACGGCCTCGTTGCCCAGCAGCTGGATCGCCTCACGCAGCGCGAATTTGAGATCCTCCGAGACCGAGAATGCGTGGCGATGGGAATTGGCGTCGAGCTGGTCCAGCAGCGATGTCGCGCCCGCATCGGGAGGCTGCACGCTTTCGGCTTGCAGCAACGCGGCCATCGCTTCGAGTGTGCTCGTTTCCCTCCGATCGAAAATTTCGCGCAGATCGAAGCGCAGCAGACGTTTCTCGTTCCATTTGGAGCGATCGATCAGAACAAGATTTCCGAGGCTTGCGAGGATCACCCAGCGGGGCGGCTCGCAGAGAGCGAAGCGCGGGTGGTCACGATATCGTCGAGGCTTTCGGCCAAAAGGGCGCGCGGCGGCGGCTCGTCGGCCGGGAATTGGCAGGGCTGCAAGGCGGCGTCGAGGGGATCGGTCTGCTCGGCGTCGAGCACCTCCAAAACCCATAGCTCGGGCGCCCCGTTCGACCGCTGCAAGCTCGCCAGCACCGGCAGAAGAACGCCGCCTTCGAGCGGCTGCCATCCGGGGCAAGGCTGGTAGCCGAGCGCCTGTAGAAGCCGCTGGAGAAACTCGCGCTCAAGCGCTAGACGTTCCTCCATTGCGCGCGCTCGTAATGCAGCGCCATGGACACGGAAAAATTCACCGGCGAGACCACGCAATGCCTCGAATGGTGCGCGCGTGCCGGCTTCTTCTGCCTGTCGGCGCCATCGCGACAGCGTGTCGCGCAGATCGCCGTCGAGGATCGTCGAAAGGTAATGCTCGGTATAAAATTCGTTTTCGTTCGAGATGCCGGCAAGGTCGATCGGCATTTCAGGCGCTCCGCAGCACTGCGATAACCTGCAGGAACGGGCAGTCCTCGGTCGTCATCGTCTCGCGTGCCCAGTTCTGGTGATCCTCGAAAAGCTGTTCGATCTCGCGGCGACGGCGAGCTTTGCGCGCTTCGCGCGCGGCAACGAGACCGCCCTCCGCAGCAAACATGTCGTCGAGATGCGAGAGGTGGCGCTCGCGGAGTGCCCGGAGGCGCTTCATGTGGTCGTCGAGCCGACGGCGGAGGGTTTCATTGAATGACTGGCGATCAGCGCGCATCGCCTCTCTGACCGATGATATTGCAGTCGCGAGCATCGGTTTCAGCACGCTCGTGTCGATTGGCCAGGGTTCGGGATCTCCCGCCGGCCGAGACCGGTTCGAGCGAGAAGACTATCGAACGGCTCCAGGCCGTCCTCGTGCCGCCGCAGAAACCGGGCGCCAAACCAGCGGTGAACCAGAGGATGGCCACGCCGGTTGGGGATAAGACCGGATATGATAAACACGATCTCATGGGGCCGGAGCACGCCGGGAGGCAATGTCAGGACAGGAGCCTCGTGCCGGCGGAATACGGCTGTCACCTTGTCGTTGACCCACTCGACCGCCGGATGGAGCGGCCAAAGGTATTGCAGAGCGGGCCAGGCGCACTCCTCCTTGCGCGCCTGCGCCAGCGCTGATTGCACCGCACCGGCGTCGGTGGTCAGAATCAGCGGGGAACCGCTGGGCAGCGCGTCGCTCGGCAGTCCGGCCAGACGCTCCTTGAGGTCGTCAGGCGGGGTGATCTCGATGCGACGGGCGGTCCTTTCGAAGCGCAGCTGAAAATCTTGCCCGGCGTCTTGGAAGCGGCGCAGCGCGGCTTCGAAATAGTCGTAATCATCCTCGAAAAGCGTCGGCTGGTTGGTGACGACGCCGTCATTGATCTCTCTTGTCAACGGCGTCGCTTCGGCCAGCTCATCCGAATTTCCGCCGAGCAGGGCGGCAACTGGGTCGAATTCGGCGTTGGCGCGCCTCGCGTCGAGCTCGGCCTCGAAGCGCTCGGCATCGATAGCTCGGTTGATCGCGTCAGCGGTGACCTCCTCCTGCTCCAAGACGTCACTGGTCCCCATGAATGCGGAGGGGTCGCCGATATTCTCGGTGGCCTGCTGGTCCTTTCGGATCAGGACTTCGAGCACGCGCACATCACCTCGCACGCGCGCGGTCGCTGGCATCGTGCGCAAGTATCTGATCTGTGGCCGGCGTTCTTGGCCGTACCGGTCGATGCGCCCATTGCGCTGCTGAAAGGTCATCAATGACCACGGAATGTCGAAATGGACCATGCGGTGGGCGAGAAAATGCAGGTTGATGCCCTCTGCGGCGATATCCGAGCAGATCAGCACCCGCACGGGGTCCTGCAGGCGCCCAAACCGCTCGACGATCTCCTGCTGGTCGATATCAATCATTCCCTCGCCGTGCAGGACGGCGATTGCCTTGGGGTCGATGCGGAGATCCTTCGCCAGGTTTTGCTGCAGAAAACGGAGGGTTTCGAGCCGCTCCGTAAAGATCACCAGCCGGTCATCTGGCGCCTCTCCAGACCAGCCGAAACCGCCGAGCGCGGGAGCCTCACGGATCAGGCGCACGAGTTTCTGGTACTTGCCGAACCCTTCGACGCCGATGGCCTCAACGAGTCTGGAAAAGGCGCTGAGCGCCGCGTGGTCCGCCTCGGCCTCCGGCCCCTTTTCACGCTCCAGACGGCGCCCGCGGGCGCGAACGGTCTGCAGACACGCGGCCGGGCTCGACAGCAAGGCCTTTTCGAGGGAGGTGAGGAAGAGTTCGCCGGCGGAGCGGGCGCCGGTGTCGATGCGTCGGAACCTCATACTTGCAAAGGCGGCGAAGGCCGCCTCCTCGGCCGGGCTCGCGGGAGCGTCGACGACGGCAATCTCCCGCTCGGGAAAAGAGGCGGCGATCTGGTGGGCTTTGAACCGGCGGACGAACAAACCGCGGATGTCCTCCGGGCCGTAATGCTGCGGATCCCCGATTGCCGTCGGGTCGAGCATGTTCATCAGGCTGGCGAAGCTCTCCGCGCGCCCGTCATGCGGCGTCGCCGAAAGGAGGACCAGGGTATCCGATCGGCGGGCCAAAAGCCCCGCGACCCGCGCCCGCTGCGAGTTGCTCCCTCGCTTGGCGACGTTGTGGGCTTCGTCGATAACGATCACGTCCCACCAGGCTTTCTCGACATAGCTGCTGTACTGTCTGTCCTGCTTTAGCGTGTCGATTGAGATGATCGCCCGGTCGAAGTGGTGGAACGGGTTGTGATTTGTCGGGATGCGCTGTCGAACGCGCTGAATACCGACGGAGTCGAGCCGCACCAGCGGGATGGTGAACCGCGTCCACCACTCCTTCTGGAACTGCGCCATCATGCTCTTGACCGTGACGACCAGGATGCGGCGGGCCCGGCCGCGCCGGATCAGCTCGGCGAGCAGGATGCCGGCTTCGAGCGTTTTGCCGAGGCCGACCGCGTCGGCAATCAGGATGCGCTGTCTGGGTTGCGCGAGCGACCTGAGCGCGGGGTCGAGCTGGTAGGGCAGCAGATCCATCGCCGCGCGATGGCCCACATGGACGCGGGCATCCGTCGGCGGCACCCGCCGCAGCTGGCTTTCGATGAAGAGGAGGCCGTCCTTATACCCGGGGCTCGGGTCGGGGACGAGGCGCGTCTCAACGGCGTCGAGCGCCTCGATGTTGTCCTCAACATCCTCGAGGAAGATCGCCTTCCGGTCGCGCACGATCTCCGAGATGCCGAGGCAGTGCAGCGCCAGCGCGCCGGTAGCGGTCCGATCCGTCTTGCGCACGAGCCACTCCGCGTCGCGGATCACGACACGAGCGCCAGGGGCCAGAAGGTTGGTCATGAGTTGGAACTCGGGAACTAAGGTAAGGCTGATACCCAGGCACGAAAATATGGCCGAAGTTACGATAGCGCAGGTGGAGCAATCATCCCCTTTCGTAAAGCATTCTATCGGTATTGGTCTTTTCCCAGACGGTCACCTCCATGACCCGGCAAGGACCTCGTCGAGATCATCCCGACCCACAACGGGCTATAGCGTCGGACCGGCTCATGCCCGCTGACGAGCGCCAGCGCCGCGCAAACGTCGCGGAGAAGACGGGGTCGGAGGCGAAAAGCCAAGCCGCCGGGCGGTGATCGGCGGCCGCCCTTCGTCTGCGTCGGCGTCTGACCCAGCAGTTCCGCGATAGTCTGGAAAAAACGGCCGGCCGTCTCGACGGTCGTCGCGGCTTGCGCTATCGCGACCACTGCGTCCGGACCTGTCTCGTAATCGGCAATGGCATTCAGCTTGCGTCCCTCCGAGAGAAAGCGCCGCAGCTCGAGATCAATCCGAGGTTCGTTCGTTACTAGCTTCAGGAATTGTCCGTGGACTCCTCTATGTGGCTTGGCGGTGCTGTTGGTAGCTCGAAGATGAAGGCTTGCGCGGCGTGGCAGGCGCCGAGATCGGCGGCTCGGCTGGCGTCTTCGAATACAAGTTCAAGGTGTACTCGGATGGAGCCGGAAAGGGGGGAGTCCACGCCATCTGCGACGCACAGTCCAGCCCCGCTCCGCGGGGGATTGTCGGGTCATGCGAAAACCCGCAAAGTTGCCGGCCGGATCGGCACTTGCACGCACCTCCGGGAGAATGAACCGATGAGGATCGATCAAGCCGTCAACATCGAAGACCTGCACCGCATGGCAAAGCGGCGGCTGCCGAAGATCGCCTTCGATTTCATCGAAGGCGGCCTCGAAGACGAGCGCGGCCTCGAAACCAACACCTCGGCCTTTCACAAGCATCGGTTGTTGCCGCGTTATCTCGTCGATGTGTCCAACCGCGACCAGACGAAAACGATCTTCGGCCAGACGTTTGCGAGCCCGTTCGGCATTTCGCCGACGGGTGGGACAAGCCTCTTTCGCGACGGCGCCGATCTGATGCTGGCCGAGGCCGCGCGCGAGGCAAACATCCCCTACATCATGTCGGGTGCCAGCAACGCCTCGATCGAAGCGGCTGCCAAGATTGCGCCGAAAAACCATTGGTATCAGCTCTACGCAGCGCGCGATCACGCGATCAACGCCGACCTGATCAAGCGTACTGCCGATGCCGGGCTCGGTGCGCTGGTGCTGACCGTCGACACGCCGGTCGGCGCAAAGCGGGAGCGCAACATTCGCAACGGCTTTGCCAATGTCCGCGGCGGTCTGTTTCAGGCGCTAAGCCTGAAGCCCTCGATCCTCGCCGAGGCGCTGACCCATCCCGGCTGGATCGTCGAATATTTCAGACGCGGCGGCGGCACCCCGATGCTGCAGAATTGGCAGCCCTATGCGCCCGCCGGGTCGGACGCCGAGGCGGTTTACAAGCATTCGAGCTCGCTGCGTCCGTTCAACGCGCAGACCTGGCGCGATCTGGAGAGCTATCGCAAGTTGTTCCCGCGCGCCCTTGTCGTAAAGGGCATTATGAGCCGGGCCGACGTGCTGCGGGCGCTAGACGTCGGGTGCGACGGCATCCTCGTGTCCAATCATGGCGGGCGCCAGCTCG
>Ga0306922_10004061_pt1 | contig 13810 bp, 14 predicted proteins | sample sta12Cox44000082_FD_203758 | JGI IMG/M metagenome (GOLD analysis project Ga0306922, IMG submission 203758) | Lab enrichment of tropical soil microbial communities from Luquillo Experimental Forest, Puerto Rico - statoxic.12C.oxic.44.000.082 (v2)... | ecosystem: Environmental > Terrestrial >... | reverse complement strand
TCACCCCTGGCACGCTTGGCGGCGAGCACGACTTTGTTGTCGCCGGCGCAGAGAGCCGCCCGATTGGTGGCCATTTTCGCATCGCGTCCCGCTCATGGTCGTGGATGACCGTCATCGCGCGACCGTTTCTGTTGGCAAAGCGTGAATGGGAAACCGGAGGATCAGTCTTGACCCTGCTGCGGCGTCGCGATCCCCAATCGGCACGCACACTGGACATTGCCGCGCAAATCGCGGGCTTTCGCGGTGGCACTTTGACCGTGGCTGGAGCTCCTGATCTCGCCGGGTCGGACGATTTCGGCGTGTGGGTTTCGGGGCTTATTGAAGGTGATTCATTGAGCCTTCAGTCCGAGCCTGTGGCGACCGAGCCGGCCGCGCTACGGCAACGCATCAATGAGCTCGACTGCCGCCTGCTGGTTCTCGAAGCAGGCGAGAAGGACGCCCAACCGGACCAGCTACGCGAACTCGTCGAGCAGCTCGCCTGCGACGTTCTAATCATACGCTGAAGGGGAGGTCCGGCGAGCTGAGCTGATCCCGGAGACGCTCAGCATTAAGCTTTGGATTGAACGCGCTGTCCTGCAATGACGGGTTTGAGTTAGGGATCGCGTGCTACGTAGGCTCCCGCCAATCTGTTGTAACGACCCGCACGTAAATTAAGGCGGCAAGCGTTATGCATTCCTCCACGTTGATCTGACCCTTGCCGGTGTCTCGAGCGGCGATCAGTGTGATCGGGGATGCGGTCGCGGCGGGTTAGTTAATTTTCCAATAAATTCAATATTTCTGCAGCGCTACAAAATGGTAGACGGACATTTAGCATCTTGAGAATCTTGCAAAAGACGCCACAAAGCGTCATCTTCAACCAACATAAACACCAGCATGGAAATCGCATCCGATGCTCCCGATCAAGCTCTCTAACTTGCCGCGCTCGATGCGAGGTGCCGATCTGTCGCCACCTCCGCCGGGTAAGCAAAAGTTCCTGCCGACCCCGATCCGCCGATTAAAGCTGCGCATCTTGCCTTCCGGGGTCATGTCCTGGGTCATCCCAGAACCCCGGTCCTTTACAATCGGTCAGCTTGAGATCTGGCCGTGGGTGGTCGTCGAGGCCGAAGCGTATCGCCTCCTTCGGCTGATCGATCAGGGTATCAATCCGCAGACCGAGCGCGCCGCCCGCTCTAATGCGCCGACGGTTGCCGAACTGATCGACGAATTCTGGCGCGATGTCGATGCGACCAACCCGCCAAAGCTCAAGCCATCGACACGGCGTGAGTACGAAGGCCGGGTTCGGCAATGGATCTACCCGTATCTCGGCAAAAAGCTCGTCACCGAGGTAACCCGTCGTGATCTCGAAAAGCTGCACGCGCTAATCACCGCCGACACCCCGACTCGGGCGAACCGAGTCCTGTCGACCGTTTCGGTGCTGTTCACCCTCGCGGTCAAGCGCGCGATGCGGCCGGACAACCCGGCGAAGGGGGTCGCACATAATAAGGAGTATCCGCGTTATCGATTTCTCGAGGGTGAGGAACTCGTGCGGTTCCTCGCCTCGCTTGAGCAATGTCCTAGTCTATCCGCGAAACGGGCGATCCGGCTGCTGCTTCTTACCGGGGCCCGCAAGAATGAGGTCCTGAGCATGCGGTGGGACCAGGTCAATCTCGCCACCGGGACCTGGGCCAAACCCCATACGATGACGAAGACGGAGCGCCTGCATGTCGTGCCGTTGAGTGCGCCGGCATGCCAACTTCTCGTCGAGATCCACAGTGAGGCTGCAGCCCACGCGGCAACGACCGGCAAGCCGATCAGCCCGTGGGTATTCCCGGCGCGACGTTCTGGGCTGCATATAAAAGAAGTGAAGTCGGCATGGGCCAGCATCCTCAAGCGGGCCGACATTCGCGATCTCCGCCGCCATGATCTTCGGCACTTCGCCGGCAGCTTTTTGGCCTCGACCGGGGTCGGACTGCCGCTGATTGGCCGGCTTCTCGGACATACGCAAGCGCGGACAACCGAACGCTATTCGCATGTCGCCCTCGATCCGGTGCGACAGCAGGTTGAGCGGCTCGGCGCCTTTATCACCGCGGTTGCAAACGGCCAGAGTGGTGAGATCGTCGAGCTTCCCGAGCAGCGGAAGACGCGCTGATGGTGTACCCACCCGGAGCTTCCTCTCGTTGGCACCGAGGTGGACGACGATTGACGCGTTTTTCCGGTGAATTGCGCGAACGCGCCGGCATTTCGGACAATACGCTTCAACACTGGGTCAATGCGGGAGTGCTGTTGCCGGCTGGCGACAGTCACGGCGGCCGTGGTCGACATCGTATGTTTTCCGAGCGGGAAGTGGTGATTGCCACCTTGTTGCGACCGCTCTTTGAGATTCCGATGCCGCTCAGCCGCTTGCTGACAGTCTCAGGGATTTTCCGACGGGCTTACTCGCAACGGCGAGCTGCCCGAGCTCCGGACCCCGCGGAAACCGTGCCGGATATATTATTGCCAAGAAAAACACCAGATGGGGGACTCGAAGCAGGACTTTCGGCTCCCCCTCCAAACGAAATCGAACACGCTCGAGAGGGATATCGGATCACTCAAGCTCGATTGCGCCGCTCTCAGGATCTCGGGAGCGCAATAGCTCGCGCGTTGACCGGCATCGGAGCAAATTTTGCCGTGCTGGCCCTGGCGGCGGGAAACGATCAGATCTATCCCGGTGCGTTGAGTGACGAGGAAGGCGCCTCACCGTTTGAGCCGACCGCTTTTCTTGCTGAGGCCAACGCATTCTTCACTTTTAACGGTGAGACAGGACCCGCTGCGACCATTAACATGGTTGACATGGAAATACTAAGCGGCCTGCCCGACTGAGCTGCGTTAATTTTTCGATTAGACTGATGCCGCCCATCTGATATATAACCCCTCCTAACGAGGCAAACCGTTACGGGGATCCGTCGGATGGCGGCGAAATACGCCAATTACACGTCTGCCGAGACGACCGAATCCCCGCCAGGTGAGCAGCCCTCCCTCTCCGTCGAGCTTGAGCTCGCTCGTGTGCTCCGAGAGCAGACTACCCCGCGGCGCCGGGTAATGACGCTTTCCGAGTACGCAAGGGAAAAGCGCTGGTCCGACACAACTAAACGCCGCCGCAAAGCTGCCGGGCTGCCGGTCAGCGAGCGCCCGGGAGTGCCCGACATGGTCGACGCCAACGAGTGCGACGCCTGGCTGGCTGGCGAGGATCCGCCGCGCCACCGCCGCCGGCTCCCGCTCCGGAGAACACAATGATCGTGTCGGTCGATCTACCGACCGAGATGGTCGAACGGATCGATCGGCTTTCCCAGAAGTTTGCGATCCCGCCCTCGCGGGCTGAGTTCGTGCAGTGGCTTGTCGATGTCGCCCTGTATCGGCTCGCCACCGCAGCGGCCGGGATTCGCGAGCAACGTCTCAATCACAGAGGAGAAGCCTGCCCGCAGTAATCAGCAGCGTCGATCAGTCCTAATCGTTCCCCCCTATGGAGTCTCACGTATGGCACTTTCATCTTGGTTTGACCCGAACGGCGCCCGTGGCGTTCCGTCGGGGCCGCAATTCCGTTACGCCAACTCCAGTGCGGTCTATACCGCGGTTTACGGTGTGCGCAATCCGGCAACCGGACAATTCGAGTATAACTCCAGGCCGATCCCTAACGGCACACGAGTGGTGCCGGATTGGGGGCGGACGTACCACGGCCCGCACTCGTTCAAACCGTACGACGAGAGCCACCTCGTGCCCATGCACTTGGCGTTCGAGGCCAAGTCACCCGGTCCTAGTTACAAACTGGCGGTGCGTATCCCGATCCTAGTTGAAGGGATCGAAGAGGTTTTGATGTTTATGTGCTCCGGACCGATCCTGCAGAACGCGATGAAGCGGCTGCTGACGGTCTTCGAGTACAGCCCGGAAGCAGCCGACGGATTGTTGCGGGTCTACATTCTGCGCGCCAGCCGGCAATTCACGATGAACGTGCAGCAACCCGATGGCACGACAATGGCCAAGCTCTGCACCGAACCGGTGTGGGAGCCGGCGGAGTGGATGCCGCGCGACGTCTTTATCTTTGGCGATCGGATAGTGCCTCCGCCGAGCCATCAGCTGGCTGCCATGCCGGCGGCACCGTGGCTGCCGCAGCCTCCGCCTCCGGCGAACGGCAACGCTGCTCCGATACCCGCTTCCGATGTTGCAGACGAACAGCCGCTACCGGGGAACGACAACATCATTTCGGTTCCCCAGGAGCCGTCACCGGCAACCCAGGAACCGCGGCCTGACCCGTTCGCCAACCTGGCGAAAGTAGCGAGGTCGCGGCCTCCCTTCTGAGGTCAGAAATGACGTTGACGCCGCCGTGTCCTTGAGCCCGGCACGGCGGCGTCTTTGCCTCTAATGCACAAAGGAGCGTGCAGTGCACAATATCGGTCCACTCGTCGCGAGTTTCCAGGTATCGCTGGAAACTTGCGATGTCGAACGGCTAGGTGAGGTCCTTAAAAACGGAGGCAGACTGACAATTCAGGTGGGCGTAACAACGCCTATCGAAGTGTTTTCTATGGCTGATCTTACTATCGCCGACGTGATGGCGACGCCGGCGACGACCGAGGATAGCGCGCCCGAAGCAACCGAGCCTGTCGTCACGGCGGAAGCACCGACGGGCCAGAAAGTAGTTCCCGCGAAGTTCGAGGTATGGCTGCCGGAAGATGTCGTCGCGCCGTCTACAACGCCGCCGCCTTTAAAGCTGGACAGCGCGCCGCCCGCGGCGCCGGCAGACGAGCATCCCGGCCCCTCGACTTCCACGCTCCCGCGCACCGCGTCCTTGCGTGCACGAATGGCTGTGCAGGTAGCCACGACGGCCACGACGCCGGAGGACACCGCCCTCGCGCAAATTCTCGCCGCTGACACCCCCTGGGTCGGGCCGCGGTGGCGCGAGGCCCACAACATTTCCGAGGAGATCGCCGACGCCCTGATCGCCCGCGGCGCTCTGACTCGGCACCCACAACATCCCGATACCATCGGTCCGAAAGGCACCAATCCATGACCCGTTCACGTCAATCGAAAACAACCGCATCGGTCGTGTCGGTCGACCCGTATACCGCACCGCTGCCTTTCCTGTTGCACCAAGCCGATGAACTCGGCACCGGGTTCCGGCTGCACGGTCGCGCGATCGGCGTGATCAACCCAGCCCTGATGCCGCCGGATCTATCTTCAGCGCTGCACGCCCGCGTCGGCGAGATTTACGAACACCTAGGTGGGGCCGCGCTCGATGGGCCGCCCTGCGAATTACTGATCGGGCTCGGGATCGAGGCGGTCATCCCACAGAACGTCGCCGAGGCCGAGGCGGCGTTGGTGCAGATCGAGATCGCTTCCGACACCCACACACCCGAGGAGATTCGGGATCGCCCTTGTCTCCTTGGTTTCGACATCGAGACGGCCGCGTTGGACGGCGAGGAGGAGAGGCCGGCAGCAAAACTGCGGAAAGACGGATATCTGTACAAGACACAACCTGCCTTCGACAGCTCCGCCGGTCTCGATCCCAATCGTTCGCGAATCCGTCTGGCACAGCTCTACGGCGGTGGAGAGAAGGTCGTCGTCCTCGATTTCGATCTGCTGCCGCTCGATGTGCTGGCCCCTATCCTACAACGACGGACGTTGGTCGTTCACAGCGCTGATTTTGAGATTAAGCACCTGCTGGCTGCCGGGTTCGAGGTTCCACACTTCGAGTGTTCGCTGCAGGCAGCCGGACTGCTGCGCGGGGTCTATCGCCGCGGGCTCGATGACGCCGTCGCCGCCTATTTTAATACGGAACTTCCGAAAGGGCTGCAGCGCAGCGACTGGCCGTCACGTTATCTCAGCCCCGGCCAATACGCTTATGCCGCGCTCGACGCGGTCTTTGCCTTTCGGCTGTGGCTGGAGGAGCGCGCCCAGCTGTTGGAGAAGGGTCGCGGCGAAGCCTACCTGCTGCAGCGCAATGTCCTGCCGCCGGTGGTCCGTATGACGGCGCGCGGGGTGCTGCTCGAGCGCGCTGTGCACGCCCATCAGATCGATACATGGAAAGCCGAGCATGCCGCAGCAATAACCCAATTCCTGATGGCCGAGACCGCTCGCCGCACCGAGAAAGGCATTGCCGTTCCCGACGACCCCAAGGAGATGCTGCCGAATACGCCGAACAAGATTCGCGACTATCTCAAAGCCGTCCTGTCCTCCAGTCAACTCGAAGTCTGGCCGCGCACCCCAAAAGGTGGCCAGCTCTCGACCCGCAACGCGGATCTGCGCCGGGTCGCGCATTTCGAACCGATCCGCGCATTGTTGGCGATCACCGCGCTGGAGAAGCTGATCGGCGGGTTCGGTGCCGATCTGATCGACAAGGTTTCGGTCAAGACCGGACGGCTGCACCCGACATACCTCGTCTCTGGAACCAAGACCGGCCGTGCCTCCTCCCGCCAGCCCAATATCCAGCAAATGCCAGGAAAGCGCGCCCCGGAGTTTCGCCGGTGCCTGATCGCCACCCCTGGCTGGGGTTTGATCGTCGGCGACTATGCCGGTATGGAGTTGCGGGCCGCCGCGGCAATCAGCGGCGACCCGGTCATGAACGCCGACTTTGCCAACGGTGTCGATCTGCACAAGCAGCAGGCCGCGGCGATGCTCGGGATCGCCTATGAGAATGTCGACAAAGAGGCCCGCGATCGGGCCAAAGCGATCAATTTCGGGATCATCTACGGCTCCGGTGCGGCCGGGCTCGCCGCCAGCGCGTGGAACAATTTCGGCGTCACGATCTCGATTGAAGAAGCCGAAATGGCGCGCCAGACCTTTTTGGCGCGCTATTCGACCTATCGGCGATGGATGGAAGTGAGCCACGCTCTGGCAACCCAGAATGGCGTTCTTCCGGTCGGTGGCTTGGGGCGGGTAATCGAGGCTAGCTGGGAGGCCAAATCCACGACCGACGGCGCCTCGCGTTGGCATCCCAGAAGCGCCGAAGACGCCGAAGATCACGATGCTGACGAAGACTGGGACGACACGGACGAAGAATGCGACGGTAACGGCGATTTTGCCGCCGGCAATTACGGCCAGATGCAAGAATCCCTTCGATACACGCTGTGCTGCAATGGGCCGGTTCAGGGCGCCTGCGCCGATGCGAGCATGCTTGCTCTCCTCAAGGTCGATGCGGCCTTGCCTGAAGCCGGCATCGAGGGCGGCCCGGTCCTGTGGGTCCACGACGAGATTGTCCTTGAAGTCCGCCAGAAAGACGTTGCGCGGGCTCGTCAGATCTTGATCGACACGATGACCGCGGCGTTCGCCGAGACCTTTCCCGACGCCCCGCTCAACGGCGTCGTGGAGACCGGCGTCGGCGACAACTGGGCCACGGCCAAGCCTTAAAGAAAAGCCGGCAGCAGTGCCACCTGCTGCCGGCCTGAACAAACCCACCCCTCCATCCACAAGGAGAATCTTCTGATGCCAGATGGCAGCGTCGTTTGCAAGAGGTCCAATGAACCATGGCCGGCGGAACGCGTCGAACGGTTGCGCACGTTGCTTGATGCTGGGCTGGATTACCGGACGATCGGGGTCGCGCTCGGCTGTAGCAAAAACGCCGTCTCCGGCAAGGTCACTCGGCTGGGGCTCGCCCGCGCGCCGGTGCCTTCGCTCGACGATCGGCTCAATTGGGGGCGGGTCGTGGCCACCGGCTGCCGTTGGATCGAGGGCGACCCTCGTGGCGATTGGCACTGGTGTGGCGCCCGGCAGGAGATCGGCAGGCCTTACTGCGCCGATCACTTGCGCCGAGCTCGGCACAAGGCATCGTGAAATGTCTCTGCTCCCCGGCGCCAAGCGCGCCGAGCATCAACAGCCCAGGATTCCGCACGATTGGTACACCGAGCCGGTGTGGTGCAGCGAACAGCTATTCGCGACGTTGGAGCTGCAGGGACCGATTCACGATCCGGCCTGTGGCGAAGGGCGGATCGTCGAGGTGGCGCGGCGCGCCGGCTACGAAACAACCGGCAGCGACATCGCCGACCGTGGCTATGGCGAAACCGGGGTCGACTTCCTGACCGATCGGCGCCCGCGCACGACCCTGGTTTTCAACGCTCCATACAAACTGAATGAAGAGTTCATTTCCCACGGGCTCGCGGTCGCCTCACACGCCGTCGTGATGATCGCGCGCGTGCCGTTCCTGTGCACCCAGCACCGCTATTGGGATCTCTACAAGCCCTGTCCGCCGTCGCTGGTGTTGGCGTGCTCGCAGCGGCCGAGCATGCCGTCGGGCGGAATGGACATCGCCGAGAACAACACGACGATCGACTATGCCTGGCTGGTGTGGATCGCACAGAGCCGCGCTGGCGGCGCGGTAGCGCTCCCGGCGTCACCGGCTTGTGGTTATCCCCCTTCGGCACGGTTCTCGACTGGCTCACGCCGCTGAGCCCACCGCCACCACCAAAGACATGGACCTTGGGATGAGCCACGCTCCGCTCACGCCATCGGCCGCCGAGCGCTGGCTGGCGTGTCCGGGTTCGCATCTGGCCGAAGCAGCGGCGCCCCCGGCGGGGTCATCCGAATTCGCCGATTTTGGCACCGCCGCGCATGTCTTGTTCGCTAAGGCTCTACGCTTCGATCTGCCGGCCGACATTGTAACCACCGATCCGCTGGTGCTGCGCCCGCTGGCCTTGGCGCTCGACGCCGCACGGCAGATTCTCGGCTCGCAGCCGTTTCTAGTCGAGACCCGCTTGCCGGCAATCGCCGGGCTACCGGCGATCTGGGGCACCGCCGATGTCGTCGGCTTCTCGCCGGAAGGGCCGGTCGACAAGATCATCGATCTCAAATTTGGCGAAGGCATCGTCGTCGAAGCCGACACCCCGCAGCTCGGTATTTACGGGCTGCTCGGCGCGCGTTGCTATGGGGTTGCCGACAACGGGGTGACCGTCTGGGTCATTCAGCCCCGCTGCGATCATCCGGACGGTCTTGCGCGCCCGCATCATTACAGCCGTGCCGATCTCGACCGGCTCGAAGCAAAACTACGCGAAGCGGCAGCAGAAGCCCTCGCCAGCGATGCACCGCGGCAGGCTGGACCATGGTGCCGATGGTGCCGCGCAGCAGCTGTTTGTCCGGTTCGCCAGGCAGCGCCCGACGCCGTACCGTCGCCGCTGTCGGCTTGGTTCCGGCCAATGCCGCGCTGGTTGGCTGTTGCACGATCATAACCGGAGAACGCATATGGATTTAGCAGACCTTTCACGCGCCTGGCACGCCACGGTCGGTGCTTTGGCGGACGCAAGTCATCATCTGCATATTGCACAAAAGCGCATCGACGAGCTGATCCTCGCGCTGAGCGAAATCGCTACCGCGATCAAGCGCGCGAACATGATCGAAGATCTCGACCCGTGCTGGAGCGACTTTGTCGCCGCGGTCAACACCATCGATTTTGCCGTCAGCTCAGCTTGCCCCGACAAGGTCGCGTTGCTGCAAAGCAAATGCGCGTTGGTGGCAGCCATCCTCGGGGAGCGGATTTCGTGACGCCCCGCTCTCGCGCCGAACTGCACCCGTATCAGATCGCCGCGATCGAGTTTTTACTGGCGGACCTCGCGCGTCAGCTAATCGCAATCATGGGAAGCGGCAAGACGACCGTCGCCCTCCACGCGATCCTCGATCTGCAGCGCGCCCGCATGCTCGGCGCCGGCCCGGTCCTGGTGATCGCGCCGCTGCTGATCGCCGAGACGGTGTGGCACAGCGAAGCCGCGGCGTGGAAGGCGACATCCGGTCTGCGTGTCGAACGCATTCTCGGTACGCCAAAGCAGCGTTCAGCAGCGCTTGATCGGCCTGCCGATATTTACGTCTCGAACTACGACAATCTGAAGTGGCTCGCCGCCGAGATCACCAAGCGAAAATGGCGCTTCTCGGTGCTGATCGCCGATGAATCGAGCCGAATCAAAAACCCGGAAGCCGCGCGCACGAACATCATGTTTCAGCTCGGCCGCCTCGCCGAGCGACATTGGACTCTGACTGGAACGCCGCGCGGGCAGCAGCTACTAGACATCTGGGCGCCGGCGCAGTTCGTCACGCAGAGCGGGGCCTTCCCGCCATTCTATGAATGGCGTGCCCGCAACTTCTTCCCGGTCGATCCATATGAGCGTGTCTGGTACCCACGTACCGGGGTCGAGACCGAGACGGTCGATCGGTTGCGTCCCTTTACCCACGTCGTCGACGAGACCGCGCTACGCACCCGTCCACCGGTCGTCGAGATCATCCACGACGTGCCGATCACCGGCACGACCGCCGAGCTTTACGACGAAATCGACGGTAACAGCGGAATCACCGCCGAGGTCACCGCGCTGCTCGACAGCGGGCAGCCGCTGACGATGCGGGTTCACGAAATGGCGACGGTCGGCAAATTAATGCAGGTCTTGAGCGGTGCCGTCTATCGCGACGCCGAAGAAGGCGGCTGGGAACATTTGCACGACCGCCGGCTCGACATGCTCGCCGAAATCCACGAGGGGCATGATCGGCCGACCTTGGTCTTTGTCACCTTCCGCCACGAGATCCAGCGAATTCAAGAGCGCTTTTCGACGGCTGAGGAGCTGCGCGCCGACCGTATCGCCGCATGGAATGCCGGCGAGATCGAGATGTTGATCGCGCACCCCGCCTCGGCCGGGCACGGGATCAACCTCCAAGGCGGCTCAGACACGCTGGTGTGGTTTTCCCTTCCATGGTCGGCTGAGCTGTTCCAACAGGCCAACGCCCGGCTCGCCCGACAGGGGCAGAAGGGCACCGTCAACCTGCATATCCTGCTCGCGCGTGGTCGCATAGACGAAGTCTGCTATCGAGCGCTCCAAGGGCACATCACCGAGCAGAATGCGCTGATCTCCGCGTTGCAGGTGCCGGCGTGACGGTCGTGTTCGACGCCCTCGGCGCCCTGCTCGCCGCAATGTTGGCATAGCTGTGGATCTACGCCGCCTGCCGGGTCGGCACGATGGGGGTGCTCCACTCTCTCGAAGATTTCCACCGCAGGAACCCGCCATGAGCAGCGCCCTCTACAGCCTCCTGGGAGCCCGCTGGAGAGGCCAGGGAGCGGCAGAAGGTAGTCGACGTGTAAGGGTCGAGCCTCTCTGCGTCCTACGGGCCGCTACAGGGGCGCGTGGAGGCTCGCCATGAATGTCGGTTGGATCGCGGGATTCGACCCAGGACTTTCGGGAGCCCTGTTCTTCCTCGCATCCAACAGCACGACCGGCGAAGCGGTCGACATGCCGGTTCATCTGCTTGAACGTGGCGGCCGCAAAAAGCGCGAACTCGACATCGCCGGTCTCGTCGAAATCCTCTCCTCTCGTCGGCCCGACCATGCTTTTGTCGAGCAGGTCGGCGCCATGCCGGGGCAAGGCGTTTCGAGCACGTTCGCCTTTGGCAAATGTTACGGCGCCATCCTCGGCGTTCTCGCTGCCCTGAGCATTCCGATCACATTGGTCCCGGCGGTGCGCTGGAAGCGCGCGCTTGGAGTGCAGAAGAGCAAGGATGCGGCGCGGGCGCGCGCTTCGCAATTGCTCCCGGCTGCGGCCGCGCAATGGGGGCTGCGCAAACACGATGGCCGCGCCGAAGCAGCCCTCCTGGCGCTCTATGGCGCTCGCCAACTGCACGGCTCACCGGCCCCACCCGGAATATCGGCGAGCGACGGTGCCCTCGTCGACAACGCAGCCTATAAAAATTGAGGCAGGCAAATGGTCGCGCCGTTCGAGCTGACGATCCTGACAAAAGCCGACGGCGAACCGCTGACCAAGCACATTCACCTCGATCCCGCCGGCCACATCACCAATGACAGCTCGGCTTGCGGCATGTCACGCGGCACTGCCGAACGCTTCATCTTCGATAATGCCGACGCGCTCGCCGCGTTCTTCGCTAGGTGCCGAACCGATCAAGCGCTGGCCCTCGGCCGGCTGCGCAGCGATATCGCGGACAAGGTCGACATCGTCGTCAAGAAAAAGCTGGATGGCGCCGCAGTTGGAACGATCGCCCGAACCAAAGACTACATCGGCTACCGCGACGGCGCCCCGGCTTGGGTGTTGATCGACTTCGACCGCAAGGGAATGCCGACAGCCGTCGCGATGAAGATCGCCGAGCTGGGCGGGGTCGAGGCGGCACTGTTGTCAGTGTGCCCAGAGATCACGAAGGCGATGCGGATCATCCGTTCGTCGACCAGTGCCGGAATCAGCCGGGCCGACACCGGCAAAAAATTCGACGACATCGGCGGTATGCATATCTGGATCGCGGTCTGCGACGGCAGTGACATCGAGCGGTTTTTGAAGACCCTACACGAACGGTGCTGGCTCGCCGGATTGGGCTGGTACATACTCAGCATCGACGGCCGGTTACTCGAACGTTCGCTGGTCGACCGCACGGTGGGGTCGCCGGAGCGGCTGCAGTTCGAAGGCCCGGCTCGGCTGGACTGGCCGCTGGAACAAAATGCGGACAGCCGCCGGCCAGTGGTGATCCCCGGCGTCTTGCTCGACACGAAAAGAGGCCGCCCACGATTAGATTATATCGAGGCCGCAAAGCTCGACGAACTGCGCGTCGCCGAAGCAACGCACCTACGGCCGGAAGCCGATAGAGTGCGCAAAATCTACATTGCGCGTCACGCCGAAGAATTGATGACACAGCACGGCATCTCGAAAACCGAGGCGGTCAAGATCATCACGCGACGGTGCGAAGGTATTCTGCGGCCGGATTTCGTGCTGCCCTTCGACGACAGCGGATTCGAGGGCTGCACAGTTGCGGATGTTTTAGCCGACCCCGATCGGTTTCACGAGGCAACCCTGGCCGATCCGATCGAAGGGATCGCATACGGGCGCGACAAGGCGAAACTATTCGTCAATACCGATGGCTCGATTGTAATCCATTCGTTCGCCCATGGCCGATCAATGTATCGGTTATGCTGGGATTATCACCACGCGCTAACGATAACGGGAGAAGCCGACGTCACTGAAGTGACGCAGAAATACATCGAATGCATGCTCAATGGTGATCTCGATCCGGTCGAAGCCGAGCAACTGCGCAACGCCATAAGCAAACAGCATCACATCGGCAAAAAGGCGCTCAAGGATGCGCTCAAGGCAGCGCAGGAGCGCGCCGCAGCGAATAGTCAGAATACCACACAGCAAGAGGAGTTGACCGTCGCGGCAGCTGGTCGCCCGATACACCCGGAGCCGCATCCAAAAAATGAATGGGAGCCAGTAGTGCAGCAGATCAACGAAGTTCTCGACAAGGCCGCGCGACGGCTTCCGGCAATACGGGATGTCGAGCATCGTGTTCTTCTCGCGCAGACACGAGAGCTGCCTAAGCTACACATCCTGACTAGCAAGGATGTCAATATCCAAGGGGCTGAAAATGCCGATGAAGAGGACGAAGACTCATCAGTAGAAGAGGAGAAAGAGGGATGAAGTTTATCAGAGGTGCGCAGGGTGAATGGCTCAACCGGCGCTTCATCCGGCGCATTTACTCAATGCGCGATCAGGCGACCGCCAAAAAAAGGTATCTCTGGTTTGCCCTCACCGATACCCCAACCGAGGATGGCACGCCGCACGAACTTCATCGAAACGCCGCCATATCCGGTGCCGAGGACGAGAGCCTGCGCATCATTCCGGCGACAGTGCCAATGAACATGCTGGTGATCTGGTGGGACCAGGACACCGACGATTTCGAGATCCGGAGCTATCCGATCATCGCATGGCGATTGTACGGGTTCGACCAGCCAATGATACAGGGTTACGCGTTTCCGATCGTGCCGGGCCTCGCCATGGCTGACAGAGACGAAAACGACCGCAACAATTGGTCGTTTATCGAGCTGCCCGCGGGCGGGTTC
>Ga0306922_10004053_pt1 | contig 13821 bp, 14 predicted proteins | sample sta12Cox44000082_FD_203758 | JGI IMG/M metagenome (GOLD analysis project Ga0306922, IMG submission 203758) | Lab enrichment of tropical soil microbial communities from Luquillo Experimental Forest, Puerto Rico - statoxic.12C.oxic.44.000.082 (v2)... | ecosystem: Environmental > Terrestrial >... | reverse complement strand
AGAACCGAGCAGTTGAGAGGATCAACGAGTCACGACGCGCCAGGCAGGAGTTGAAAACAATGACCAAGAAAGTTCTCGAGGAACGATATGGCGTGGCTCCGGCCCCGCCAGCAGCGGATCTCAGCCGACGGACCCTGTTGCGGTATGCCCGCTTGCCAACACAGTGGCGGCAGTCCTGCTTCGGTCCTTAACCGGCGCAGCCATCGACACACCTTCGAGTGTGTTGTTGGGTGACGCGGGCTCAGCCACAGCCAGTCCAGCGAAAAACCCGGAGTGGTCGGATTCAATCTGCCTGAGTAGTTCTCCACTGATCGGGACTGGATGAAGTACTTTCCCTACAAAGATGACGGAATGTTTCGCGAGGACGATTTCCGTTGGATTCGCCACTGGGGTTTCAACTGGGTGTGCCTGCCCAAAGTCCACGATTCTTAGTTATTTACTGAGTGTGTTGGCGAGCTGCAAATATCGCAAAACGATTCTCAGGCAGTCCTTTCACTGCGGTGCGAACCGCGAATAGTCCACCTGCCAATCGGTCGCTGGGACGGGCCTCAATAGTGGCAGTAGTAACGTACAAGGTTTTGCAATCTGCGCCCCCGAAGGTGCATGTTGTGATGTTTTGCACTGGCATCTCGAGTATGTGGTCGATCTGTCCATTCGGGGCAACCCTCACGATGCATGCACCGAAGAATCGGCAGTTCCACAGATAGCCCTCCGCGTCGACACAGGACCCATCCGGGATTCCCCGCGGATAGCCCTGCAAGAAGGGGCGCCGGTTTCGGATCGAACCTGTGCCGGGGTCATAGTCATAGACCCAGACAACATTCGCTAGTGAGTCGCCGAAGTAGAACCGATGTCCATCCGGGCTCCATGCGAGAGTGTTGGAGATGCCGATGTCACAGCCCCACTGGGTCACCGATCCGTCCGGATCAAGCCGGCAAAGAACGCCATCGCTACCACCTGCTGTGCCGGCCGATCCGTCGGCATTCACGTTGTTACGCATTGAGCCTATCCAGAGCGAGCCACGCGGATCCGATCGAGCATCGTTTAGGCGAACCGTTGGCCATCGCTCCAACCGGTATAACGGTTCGCTCCGGCTGTCGTTTCGCGGTTCCCACAAAATCACTTGGGATGCAAGAATCACCGCAAGTGTATCGTCACAGTCAGTTAGGGTGACTGCGGTAACTGGCTCGTCGAAAAACCAGGTTCGGACACACTGGTCGGCTGGCGTGAAGCGATGAATCAGAAAACGGTTGATGTCGACCCAATATGCGGCCTTGTGGCCTGGGTGCCATGCAATCCCCTCACCGCAAACGTCACCCGTAGGTGCAATACAAACAGGCTCTGAAACCATGCGTCGCCATTTTATAGGGTGTCAACGAACTTCAGGAAGTCACCGTCGTAGCGAACGGCTATACCGGTCAGTATGGACGCGCGGGCCGGGGGCGCATCGCGCCCCGCGAACCCTGCTGCTCGATCGCAGCAGGCATCTACGGTTTTGTCGAAAGTTGGTTTGAGCAACTCCGATGACGCGACAAATGCCAGAAAGCTAAGTTATTCGCCAGCCTCGCTACGGCGCAAGCGAGGTATTGGGTGCCCGAGAGTGTTCAACGCCACCATGTTCCAAAAACCACGGCGCGAGTCGCCCATCCAAGCCCTCCGATTGTGAGTCCAGACGGTGGCACGGGATTCGGCAATACTAGGCCTGGTATCGTGCACGGACCGAGCCAAGCTGATTCCTTCCTTCACACCTTACTCAGCAAGTACACAGCGGGTTTCCAGATATGCTCTGTATGAGGAGCGATTGCGGAAGGACGTACTGTCGCTCAGGACGGCAGGAACTATCCGGCGCGACCGTGGGTGGACGGCTGCAAGCCAGGCCGGCAACGCTACCGGATGTCTTGCTGGGTAAGACATACCACGATGTTCCGTGCAATCTCCTCCTCCCGAGATGCTCCCCGGAATCGATGGCATTGTGGGCATCGCGCCTCCCAAGGCACATCCCGTTGATTTTGATTTTTCGAGTAAGACGTTGAGTTGGAACCGGTGGAGTGACCCTGAAGCAATCGGCATCCGTGACAAATGCGTAAATGTCGCGCTCAGGATTACCTACTCTTCCTGGACGGCATCGCCGCCGGGGTGATTGAGACCAAGCGCGAAGCGAGACGCTCACCGGAGTCGAAATTCAGTCGCAGCAGTACAGCGAAGGCGTGCACAATGGAGGTCCCTGTCAGCGGCGAACCGACTTTTGATGCCGCCGAAGATATGTACGCAGCGAGAAGGCTTCATCCGCAGTCCCAAAGGCAAACGCGCCAAAGCATAACGCGAACACTAGATGATCCAGCGCAGCTCCGAAGTACTGCCAGAAAGCGGCGTGCAGACCGGGGTAGTTTGAAGAAAACAGCAGAGCCAGCATGTAGATTATTGCGCATGTGCTTGCGGTGCGTACCATCACGCCGAGCACTAGGCTTAAGCCAATCGCCAGTTCTCCGTAGGCCACCAGAAAGGCGATAAGCGTTCCGTGAGGCAGGACGAAGCCTCGGAGTGCAGGGACCATGAACGGGTAAGCGCCATCCTCAAGGAAGCGGTTGATCCAAGATTGGAAGCCGCCGCCGAGGGTGAACTGTGTTCCAAAGACTTTGTATTGACCGAAAATGAGAAAGAGCGTGCCTACGGCAATGCGCAGTCCAGCAAGAGCCTTAGTGTTCCTGTCAGCTTTCCTATTCATAGAGGGAAATGCCCACCTTGCCTTGTATACCGGCGCCGGGGACATTCTAATTTCTACCCTCGCAGGGCGCGGCACAAATCGAAGGAACACGAACTGTTACGCCTTGTTTACGCATACGCAAAAGCGATCCGTATCGTTTTTCCCCATCCACCTCTGTTGGGTTGTTACAGGTATTTTAGAGGTGCTGCAAGCCCTGGCATCGCCGCACTCTTGTGGCCCGACGTGCCCGATCAGCTTGTCGGGGTCGTAGTCGTAGACGTCGGAGAGCGCCCTTGTGCGAGAAGAACTCGCCCCAGATGGTACTGAATTGCAGCGGTATTGAGCTGAAGACGAAGGGCTTCGTGGGCTGCTTTTTCGGCTCCAATCGCATCGGTGGTTGCTGAGGCCAATGCCCCAGAGAGAAAGTCCCAAGCTTCGGCGTTCGAAGGCTCCAACTGGATAGTTTACGGAATTCCTCGACTGCTGCGACGTAGTCGTACCTTATCCCAAGGATTTGGCCTTGAGACACATGCGCTGCGGGCAGTTCAGGGTCGATCGCTGGCGCCCGCTGATTACGTTCCGCAACCCGCTCGAAGCGAGCGCTATCCGGCTGAACGTTCCTGAAGTAGTAGGCATCTGCATAGCGATGCCCGCTAGAGCTGGAGCGTAGTCCGAGTCGAGTTTCAGCGCCTGCTCGAAGTGTTCGCGAGCCGCCCGGACTTTGTCTGGCGAGTCTTGATACGCGAGCAACGCCCGTCCTTGCAAGAGCTCTTCATACGCTTGCAGGTTCTCCGTATATCGCCGCTGGACAGCGTCCTTTTCCCGGGGGCTCAAACTGAGATTGGGGGCTGGGTATCGCTGGACATCTATAAGAATCACTGGAAGCCATGAGGAGTGCAATCAGACAACGGGTTTTCAATTCGGCTCTATGTCTGCTGTGAGCTATAGGCGGATACTGTCTCTGGGCTTCCGGTTTTCCAAGACATTGGAGAGTGGAGCTGGTGGGCTTTGCCGATTCTGGCAAATACCGCTTGCCGTGTAGGGACTGCTGTTCCTGATCTTCCGGGTTGGGCGCACAGGGTGGCCGATTGGATGAAGCAATAGGCTTCACCTTCGTAGATCGTGAGTTGAAGATGTTCGGTGGGCCCGGAGCGAATCTTTCTCTGGCCCATGTTAGCGTCCAAGGGCAGGACGCGAACCCGGGGCACCTGGCGATGTTTCCACCATGGTCTAGAAAATAAGGGCCTCCAGTGTTGCTCCGAAGGCCCTCCTGATCTCGGCGAACCCATGGCCCGGGACTCGCCGGGTCTACGGCTTGATCACGCCAAACACGCCAAGATGGTAATAGCTCGGTCCGCTGGTGAAGAACAGTTGATTCTTCTGGCCGTTGAACGTCGTTCCTCCTCCGAACTCCAGCGCCCATAAGCCAGAGAGAACGATGTCTTTTCCTGAGCTGTTCTTCAGGGTCCCCAAGAACTTCCCGGTCGAGGGATTGAAAGCGTTGATCAGTCCATTGCCCGTGTTGCCTACGATCAACGCATTGCTGAAAGGACCAAAGTCAGAGGGAGAAATCGCCAAGCCCCACGGGTAGTTCAAAGCCCCTCCCCCTGCGTTGGTGATGAGTCGCTTCAGCATCTTGGTCGATGGGTTATAAACGTCGACCGCACCCGCCGTCGAACCGAAGGCTCCCAGGGTGATGTAGATTGAGCCATGGATTGTCTGGATGCCATACACTGCGAGCCCGGGGGGTGTGTGGGGATCGGTGAAGGAGCCGACCAGTTTAAAGTTGCTGTCAAAGACGTCTACCTTGTTGTGGGCAGCATCCGCCGCATACAAGAAGGTGTGCGAACCGACCGTCGCAATGGCCAAGCCAGTGAATTTATCGCCGGCCACGTGGGCGGCAATGATCGCGTTGGTAATGTCGACGTTTGGATTCCAACCGCTGATCGTCCCGTCCAGGGTCGCGAAGATGAACGCGGCGGCTCCCTTCGTCATGCCCTTTTGGATCATAAAGATACTGTTATTAGGGTTTGCTACTTGCCCCGTCGGCGAGCCTAGACCTCTGCCGGATGCCGGCGGAACAGTGACGGTGAGCAGGAGCTTCCCGGTGGGGTCATAGACAGACGTCTTCCCCGTCCCGTTGTCGGAAACCCAAAACGGACTCTTGGGCAGGAAGGACAATCCCCAGGCATTGACCAGGTTGGGATCTTTAGCAGTTGTTACGAGATTCGTCACGGTGTACTGGGCCCGCGCGGTAGTGCTGGCTGCTACCACGGAAAAGGCTAGCAACGCCATGACAAGCGCACGATTTGGTCTTAGCGTCAAGCGAGACATGCGATACTCCTTTTTAAGTTCAGGTTCCGTAACCGAACCTGTCGCTCGAAGTCTAAGCGTCGGGTATCGAAACAATGTCACCAGACGGTCAAACCCTTGTAAACCTGTTTCTGTTATGTTCCGGCATCGACCACCAGCCTGCCGGTTGTGTTGTCCATCGATAACATCCGATGTGTTCCGGTAGTTTGCCGGATGACGAAGTGATCCCTGAGGACGCGGCGACTTCGGCGACAAATGGGCAGTGAAACAGAGAGGGGAACGCTTTTGGGTTTGACAAAGTCGGCTTCAATTTCGGTACACCTGGGGTGGGAGCACACCGAGCAGGTTCGCTTGTGTCGTCCTAGGCTCGGCGTCTTGGTAGTGCGACGCTCTCGCGTCTGTTTGGATGGATCGAAGCCAGGTACTCTATCTATTTATGCTGGGCAGCGGCGTCCTCGGTCTGGCCGGAGTGGTTCGCGGGAAAGTTCGCCTCTAACTCGTTCCTCCCTCCGCGCGGGCCGGGGCAATGCGCTTCGGCCTCCTTGCCTCACTGCCCCATTCTCATGCACAGGGCAAGATTCTTCTCATTATGTGCAGTTGCGTGCATTAGAAGAGTGCGGCAGTGCCGCTAATCCTATGCGTGTCAGCGTGTTCACTTTGGAACAGGAATTGCGAAGAACCGATACGACTAGTCCTCCACACTTGCTCCTCCACACAGGGAGGGCGGTGTGGTGTGGAAATTCCGAAACTGGAAATCCGCAGCGGAACGGCCACCTCAACCATTCTGACGTGGCGGGCCAGGCCCCATAGAGGCTAAGGTAGGCTGGCGCGTCACTCAGAACCGTCAGCGCGGCTCAGAAAAAATGCAACCCTCCTGGGCCGTCGCTGACATTGCGCGAGTGCAACGACCTCCTAAGAGTGCAAGCCCTGGCACGGCGTCCGATAAAACACTTATGTTAATCGTGATTCAGGCGATCAATTCCGCCTGGCTACGCGGCGCTTCTTCCCCCCAGAGTTGGGGACCGGCAGTGCTTCTATCCTGACATTGACGTGTTCCCAATTCTCAAACAGCTGGAACGGCGACCTGACGGGATGGAAATATTCGCCGCTCTGCAGATGGGCCTGCTTCCTGACTATCTGCGCACTTCGTGTGTGCCAAAGGCTGTCGACGCCGCATGACGTTCTTTACGTAGGCTCGGTCTGCCGGTATGAGCCAGAACCTCGCTCACACCAGGGTATATCGGCAAGGCGTGCGGTAGACGATCATCGTTTGCAGCACGGCAGTTCCGAAGCAATTGCCGCTATTGACAAGACCAGAGTATTCTGGCGGGGACAAACCTTCCTGGTGTCCTCTGGTCCTGTGCACAAATGGAGAAATAGAAAAGGAGGCAGTCATGCAGAGAACGAGTCCCTTGCTGTGGATCTTGCTGTTGCTCTTGGTCGCCCCACTGAATGCACAGACTCCGATGCAAATTTACGGTGTCTGGCACTGTTATTCGGACGGTTGCAACTGGTTTTCCATCCCGGACATGACCACGTTCGACACGGATAACCACTGGCTCATTGATCGTGGTGATGGGATACCCGCTGTGAATGTGGTCGTGCTCAGTTTCGTTAACCCCGTGGATCTGATGAATCTCACAAACAGCTCGAACACCGTCAATGGCATTCCCATCGGCATGAACGCAGCAGTAGTGAATTATTTTCAGAGTAAGGGTGTGCGCGTCATGTTCTCCATTGGAGGAATCCGGTTCGTCAAGGACTGGAACAAGGCGCTCTCAACCAATCCTGCACAGCTTGGGTTTAACGCCGCCAACACGGCGAAAAAATTCAACGTAGGGATAGAAATCGATTACGAAAAAAGTACGAATCCGAATCTGACCGGATTGCAAGCTTTCATAACTGCTTACCGTTCCGTCTTGCCATACGACTCGACTGGCAACAACGACGCGGCACGCCTGACCATTGACCTGGGAAACGATGACGTTTATCTCCAAGCGCTCTCGGCCTACGCCACATCCAACTGGCTCGCCCCCGCCAACCCGGTGCTGGATTACGCCAATGCCATGGTCGCTTCGCAAAAGACCCCGGTGTCCGCGTTGGAGACAGGCTGGTCACAACATGTGAATGGTGTCATGGGGGTTTCACCCCTGGCACCCGCGAAACTGACCGGCAGTCTCTGGTTGGTGGCAGGACAGCCGAACTGCGCAACCTTCACCAGTTCGGACCAAAATACCGCTTCCACGTTCGTGGAAACGATTGCGCCAAGCGGTGCAGGGACGACGCCCGGGATGCTCGGTTTCATGTTTTGGGCTGCCGGTTGCCAGGGCCAAGGGACCGGTTGCACCTTTCCGCCCAATACCTGTCAGGGCGGAATGGGAGTTGCCGCCAAAACATTTAACATCCCTGTGCCGATGCCACCTCTGCGCCAACAGTAAAGGGACAGAAAATGGTATGCCAATCAAAAAGACCGTTAATGGTTCTTACGACGAAGCGATACCAAGCCTCCTTCAACATCGGTAGCAGATTATTCGAATTGGTGTAGGAGAAGCAATGACGTGACACAGTTTTGCAAAGCCTAAGGAGTGTGGATCGCGCGAGCGCATTGATCGCGTTTGCCGGATATAGGTAATCAAATGGAAACCGTGTCAATACGAGCTCCCGGCCTCAAATGAGTTCGGGGTACGCGCCCGCGCTTCTATCGAGATCTAGCTGAATAATTGAGAAGGGCAGGCTTCCCGCAGCTCAACGATCGATTGCGCAAGCAAGTCTCGCAATCGGCGACATTTCTTCGTGGATCCGTTTGCTTGAGCTCGTCGCAAGTGTGACAACTCGCCGACGCCCGCCCTTTCGGCCCAGTTCCACTGCTCGTGCTGGATCAAAATGGAAATAGCCGAGGCGGCGCAGCCTTGCCTGCTGATTAATGATCTCAAGCTTGGGGACGCGCAGGGCGCGATCGCCCTTTGGGGAGGATCCGGCACCGTCGGCTATTTCGCCAATCTCAATTTCGTCAAAGGTGAGTAAAAGGTCCAGTGAATAAGCTGCGAAAGTCTTGACTCGAGAACTGACACTTTCGCTGAGGTGGTGGAAGAAAACGCCAATCAGGATGGGAGCCGGGAATCACTCTGGCAGGCGGCCTCTTGCATGCCAACCCCGCACAGGTCAAGTCGAAGGATCGTAATTAAGGTTTTGTCCGAGCCATCGCTCGACCTCTGCGACGCTCATCGCCTTGCGATGGGCATAGTCAGCGACCTGATCGCGGTCGATCTTGCCGAGGTTGAAGTATCGCGATTCGGGATGAGCGAAGTAGAGCCCACTCACGCTCGAGGCGGGCCACATCGCAAATGATTCAGTAATCCGCATTCCGGTGTTGGCCTCCACGTCGAGCAACCGCCAGAGCGGACCCTTCTCCGTGTGATCCGGACACGCCGGGTAGCCCGCAGCCGGCCTGATTCCGCGATATTTTTCCTGGATGAGATCTTCGTTGCTCAGACCTTCATCGCAACCGTAGCCCCATTCCGCTCGCACCCGCTTATGCAGATATTCGGCGAACGCCTCAGCCAGCCGATCTGCGAGAGCTTCCGCCATGATCGCATTGTAGTCATCGTGCTCGGCCCTGAACCGATCGCACAACTCTTTCTGGCCGATCCCGCTGGTCACGGCGAAAGCCCCGACGTGATCGGCCAGCCCAGTTTCCTTGGGCGCGATGAAATCGGCCAGCGACCGGCACGGATCGTTGCCCTCCCGGTCCGATTGCTGCCGTAGGAAGTGGAATCTCGCAAGAGCCTTAGTGCGGGTGGCATCCGTGTATAGTTCGACATCCTCGCCCACCCCGTTGGCCGGGAAGAAGCCGTACACGCCGTGTGCACTGATCAGATTCTTCTCAACGATGAGATCCAGCAGAGCGTTGGCTTCCGTAAAGATCTGGCAGGCTTGCGCACCTTGCTCCTTGTGGTCCAGTATGCGTGGGTAAACGCCTTTCAGCCCCCAAGTGTGGAACAAAGGCGACCAGTCAATAAATTCGCGTAGCGTCGCCAGAGGAACGTTTTTCAGCACGCGAACGCCGGTAAATGCCGGGACGGGCAGGTCTTCGGCCCTCCATTCGATCAGAGTGCGCTTGGCACGAGCGTCTTCGAGGGAGACGACATGCAGCCGGGGTGCGGCGTGGGCTTTGCGGAGTGCCTCATAGTCGGCGCGATGCTGCGCCACGAACGCCCGCTTGCCGTCTTCACTGAGGAGGCTGGTTGTTACAGGAACTGCGCGGCTAGCGTCGAGGACGTGCACCACGGGCTCACTGTAGTGAGGGGCAATCTTGACGGCCGTGTGCCTCCGGCTCGTGGTTGCGCCACCGATGAGGAGCGGCAACTTAAGACCTTGGCGTTCCATTTCACGGGCCACATGCACCATCTCGTCGAGTGACGGCGTGATCAGACCGCTGAGTCCGATCAGGTCTGCGTTTTCCGCCTTAGCGCGTTCGAGAATCTTTTCGCAGGGGACCATCACTCCCAGGTCGATCACCTCGTAGTTATTGCACGCGAGGACGACGCCAACGATGTTCTTCCCAATGTCGTGAACGTCTCCTTTGACGGTGGCCAGCACAATCTTTCCTTGCGCCTTGACTGCTTGTCCGCTCGCAGCCATCGCTGCCTTTTCCGCCTCCATGAATGGAGTCAGGTAGGCCACCGCCTTCTTCATGACTCGTGCAGACTTCACTACTTGAGGCAAAAACATCTTACCCGACCCGAACAAGTCGCCGACCACTCCCATGCCGTCCATCAGCGGACCTTCGATAACCAGTAGTGGCCGTCCCAGCTTTACGCGCGCTTCCTCAGCATCGGTCTCGATATAGGTGTCAATTCCCTTGACCAGTGCGTGGGAGAGGCGCTGTTCGACAGTGCCACTACGCCATTCCTCCTCCTTCTTTCCACTCACTCCTGCGCTAACGCCCTTCAGCGTTTCGCCGTATTCAACCAGCCGCTCCGTCGCGTCAGGACGGCGGTTCAGCAGGACATCTTCCACCAGCACCTTCAGCTCAGGGTCGATCTCTTCGTACACCTCGAGCATTCCAGCATTCACGATGCCCATATCCATGCCCGCGGCGATCGCGTGATAGAGAAACGCGGAGTGCATCGCCTCGCGGACCTTGTTATTGCCTCGGAAGCTGAACGAGATGTTGGAGACGCCGCCGCTGACCTTCGCGTGCGGCAGGTTGGCCTTGATCCAGCGCGTGGCCCGAATGAAGTCAACCGCATAGTTGTTGTGCTCCTCCATGCCGGTGGCAACCGTGAGAATATTCGGATCGAAGATCACATCTTCGGGTTGAAATCCAACCTTGTCGACTAATATCCGGTAGGCACGCTCGCAGATACGGATTTTGTCTTCATAGGTCGCAGCCTGCCCCTGTTCGTCGAACGCCATCACAACCGCCGCCGCGCCATATTTCAGAACGGTAGCTGCGTGCTGCCGGAACTTCTCTTCGCCTTCTTTCAGCGAGATCGAGTTCACGATGCCCTTGCCCTGCATGCATTTCAGCCCTGCTTCAATCACCTCCCATTTCGAGGAGTCGATCATGAAGGGCACCTTGGCAACCTCGGGCTCGCTTGTCAGGCATTGGAGAAAACGTGTCATCGCCATGACGCCGTCGATCATGCCCTCGTCCATGCAGATATCGAGGACATTCGCGCCACTTTCGACCTGCTGGCGGGCCACGCCCACCGCTTCTTCGTACTTGCCTTCCTTGATCAGCTTGGCAAACTTAGGCGACCCGGCCACGTTGGTCCGCTCGCCGATGATGATGTACACACCGGGCTGCTGGGTGAAGGGCTGGGAGCCCGAAAGGCGAAGCAGTCTCGTCTCCGTGGCTTCGGCCACGTTGCCGCTATCGAGCAAGCTCGCTCTCCTCTCTCGCTCCGGCGGCGCAGGATCCGACTGCAGCAGTCGCCGCCCGCTTTCGCGGAGGCAGACCTTCCAGCGCTTTGGCGATGGCAGCGATGTGCTCCGGTGTGTTACCACAGCAGCCGCCGGCAATATTGATCAGCCCTCCGCGCGCGAACTCTCCCAGGTATCGCGCCATGTCCTGCGGCCCGAGATCAAACCCGGTTTCCGCCAGGGGATTTGGCAATCCTGCATTTGGATAGCACGAGATCGCCACGTTCGCCTTTTCCGAGAGCTCCTCCAGGAACGGATACATCAGATCGGGACCGAGAGAGCAGTTCAGGCCCACCGACAGCGGTTTCACATGCTGCACCGCGTTCCAGAATGCCGCAACGGTCTGTCCGGAGATCATCGTCTCGCCGCCTCGCCCAACCGCCGCCGAGATCATCACCGGCAGCTCCTTACCGTCCTGATCAAACACTTCACGGATAGCGACCAGTGCGGCTTTGGCGTTGAGTGAGTCAAAGATCGTCTCCACCAGGAGAAAGTCCACCCTGCCCGCGATGAGAGCGCGCACCTGCTGCATGTAGGCGATCTTTACCTGGTCGAAGGTTACCACCCGAAAACCAGGATCGTCTGCATCGGGCGAGGTCGAGAGAGATACCGTCAGCGGTCCAATCGCTCCTGCCACGAAGCGTTGACGTGAGGTTTCGTTCCCGGCACGGTCGGCCCATTCGCGGCACTGCCCCGCCGACTGTTCATTGATCTCCCAAGCCAGGTTCCCCAGGAATGGGTCGTCGATAATCCGCTGGTAGAACTCGGGATCCTTCCGGCCACCCTGTTCGCGGGGGTCATCCACAAAAAACTCGCTTTGGACAATGCTGGTCGCACCGAAGGTGTTCGTCTCGATGATGTCCGCTCCGGCCTCCAGAAAGCGGCGGTGAATGTCGCCAATCATTTTCGGCTGAGTGAGCGAGAACAGGTCTCCGTTGTTCAGCAGACTCTTGGTCGAGTCCTTGAAGCGCTCTCCGCGGATGTCCGCTTCCGTCATGCCATAGGTACGTATTGTCGTACCCATTGCTCCATCGATAATCGCAATGCGATTTTCGAGGATTTGCTCAAGAGGATGTTGACCGGATTTCGTCATGTTCCCGTTGTCCCGTCAGGCACAGCTGATTCGATAACTGCTAAATGGGGAGGGGAAGCCAACTGGATGGCACTTCTCCAATTGGTTCCTCAACCCGTTGTCTCACGTTGGATCTGCCCTTATTGGATGCTGCAGGGAGCCTTGTAGAATTATAACGATGCACAGAAGGCTCGACCCTCCCGCACATCAAGATCGACGACGCTATGGCGGTGATTCAGGAGCCCATGGACTCCACCACTAATCGGGCTCGCACAATTCGAATGCCATTCATTCCCGCGGGAGCAGTAACCGGAATTGGCAGCCTGCCTCTCATCTCTGCTGCATCTGCAATTCTGGCGGTTGCCGAGTTTTCGGCGGAAATTCCCTTCTGGCCCCAACTGCCACAGCTCTCCGAACGGGAAAGTATCATCGGCCAGGGTCTGGGCATCGTGGCGGATCACCTTGAGCCTCGCAGCGAAGGATACGGATATCAAGTAAGAGAGGGCCGCATCAATTCGGTGCTTGAAATCCTTCACCGGAGTAACGGAGAGTTGACGGCGGAGAACGCGGCAGGTTTTGGTGCTTTCGAAGCAGCACTGTACTCCGGGGCCTTCAGCTCTGCGCTTGCTGTAAAGGGGCAGATTGAGGGCCCAATCACCCTGTCGGCGTATCTATTTCATCATGGCCGGCCCTTCCTGTCCGATCCTGCCCTCTTCGCGGCCCTAGCATTTCATGTCTCACAGATCATCTGCTGGCAGATCGAGCGCCTGAATACGGTGGGCCTACCTGTGCTGCTGTTTGTGGATGAACCAGCCCTGTGCCTGGAAGCCACTGTCCCGAACTCCGTCTCTGAGGAGAAGACGCTCAACGCATTGGCAGCCATACTGGAGGGCGCGCGAGCGCGCGGAGCTTACGCCGGACTGCATTGCTGTGCGGCCCGTCCGTTCGAACGCATGCGTCGTGTCAAACCGGATATCCTTTCGTTCGATGCCCACGGGGGGCTTGACTTATTTTTTGCTGATTCGCATGCGCTCGACTTTGTGCATCAGGGAGGGATGGTTGCTTACGGCATAGTCCCCACGCGAACAGGCGTGAACGCGGTCGACTCAGCGAGGATTTTTCTACGGTGGCTACAAGCGGCATCTCATGCTGGCGATCCCCAGGAATTTGCTCAACGCGCCATGATCACCGCAACCTGCGGACTAGGACTCCTCGACAAATCCTCCATATCAGAGTCGTTCGGTGTCGCGCATGCAATAAGCAAAATGATCAAGGCCTTGGCGGGGAAGCCAGAGTAGCGCCTTACGCCACAGCTGTGTCGAGCAGTGCTGGATATACGACAACGCCTCATCGCGTTCACTTGCCTTGCAGCCTTTCGACCTAGGTGCGGAAGCCATTTTTTCGTCAAGAGATAAGCCAAGTTCATGGTGGATGTCCAGGATCTTTGACTCGTCGAATGCAAAGGATCGAAGGACGAGGAATTGAAACCGGCCAGCCAAAGCTTCGTTTGAATGTACCGCGTTGATCTGGAAAACTTGAATGACTAGCAGCGCCACTAAGATAGCTTGATACTGAAGAGTAAGGAGAAATCAGGATAGCGGCAAGCAGGTACAAAATTACTGATACGAATTTTGTGGCACGGAGAATAGCTTTAGCAACGCTAAAAACATAGCTCTCGCAACCCTGGAGTGCAGGCTTGAGATCCGAGATCGCTCAGCACTATGCACCAATTGGCTAGATTTCGAGTCGTCGTCTTCTAACGAAGTTCCTGCCATCCCCGGTAGCAGCCCTGGCGTTGCTGCCA
>Ga0306922_10004045_pt1 | contig 13829 bp, 17 predicted proteins | sample sta12Cox44000082_FD_203758 | JGI IMG/M metagenome (GOLD analysis project Ga0306922, IMG submission 203758) | Lab enrichment of tropical soil microbial communities from Luquillo Experimental Forest, Puerto Rico - statoxic.12C.oxic.44.000.082 (v2)... | ecosystem: Environmental > Terrestrial >... | reverse complement strand
GCCTCGCCCGGAACGCCGCTATCGTCAGAAGCCGAGCGCGACGCCGAGCTCGGATCACGTGACGTAGACCCTGCCTCCCGAGAATCGTTTCATGACCCTCTTCTTCCTCTCCTTCGTCCTCTTCCTCATCGTCCTCGCCGAGCCCCATGAACTCCTCGTCGTCTTCCAAACCCAGCATCTCGGTCGGTTCCTCCTCTTCCTCTTCTCCCAGACCCAGCATCTCTGACGGATCGACCTCCTCCAAACTGAGCAACTCAGTCGGGTCGTCCTCTAAAGCGAGCTTCGTCATTACGTCCTCCTTCGTCCTCTGTTTGGCGATGTTACTCACGCAGTCGCGAGCGACGTGATCGCTTCACTCGATCGCTCCTGCTCACGAAACGTTTTGCCAGCTTCATCCGAGATCGAGTCGAGATGCAACTGGCAGAAAGTGCACTTCGTGCAGCGAAGCGATGTTGATGAGCTCCTTGAGATCTCGGTCGTAACGCGGCTGTAAATGCAGCGTGCCAAACAACCGATCAGTCCACCGACGAACAGCTCATAGACATCTCTCGAAAAGCTGCGCTTGGCTCATGGGTGGCCTCCGATGTCGGGTCGTGACATCGAGAGAGCCAGCTGATGAACGATGGAAGGAGTTACAGGGATCCGGACAAATCGAGAAGAGTGGCTTGAAACGAAGAGTGCTCATGAGCTCACAGCGCCCTCGTCATCGCCACAATGCGTGCTTCGCGTGGCAAACGGTCGCGCTGCCACGAAGCGTCGAGACAAAGGCAGTGGTGCTCGTCTCAGGGGTTGAGGCGGATGTCGGCCATTTCGCCCTTCACCTCGACCGTCGTCCCAAAGGGTTTTGACGCGTCGGCCAGGCGCTGGAGGATGTAGCCCGCCCTCATGCCGATCGCCCGAGAAGGCAGGCCGCGCGTATGCAGGAATTGGTTGCTGGTGTACGCGTTGTGAACGTCAGGTTGCCCTTCGCCGATGTTGTTCAAAACGATCGGCCGAAACGCAATCGATTTGAGGGACAGCCCGTGGTTCGGGCCGGTGGATTGAGTTTGGGTTCGGCCTTCGTACTGAACGGACGCGACCACGCTCTCCCACGCCATCGGCTCGTCGATGTAGGTCAGCGTCGGCGGCACGTTGTAAATGAAATTACCCAGATCGTAGAAGATCGGCCGGCCCTGATAGAGCTCGACGCCATGCAACAGGGGCGCGCCGTGCATGACGACGATGTCCGCGCCCGCGTCAATCTCGTCATGCGACCACTTCTTCAGCCACGCGTTCGGGGCGAGTCGCTCTGGCATGCCTTCGGTGAAGATCGTCGAGAACGAGCGATTCCCGAAGACGTGGTTATGCTGGTAGACGATCACCAGGTCCGCGCGCACGCGGGCGTCACGAATGGCTTGCAGGAGACGGCGGCCGTCCTCCGGGTTCGGCGTGTTTCCGGGCGCGCCGGGCAAGTCTTCGGTGGCTTCATTTTCCCGCTGGCCGGCTTCCACGCGGAGCTCGTTCACGCCAGGCCGTTCCGGTGTCGCACTCGCTCCAGGTGCAATCAGTCCGGACGCGCTCGCGATCAGCGCGATCGTCCCGTTCGGTGTGTGGAGAAAACCGGGCGCTGCCGCTTCGGAAACGTTGTTCCCCGTGCCGGCATGAACGATCTTCCGGTTGTCCGCCTCGCGAAGTGTGTTCCGGACGCCGGCCGCCTTCAGATCGAACGCGTGGTTTCCGGACAGTGCCAGCAGGTTGAACCCCAACGTGGTCAGCGCATCGAGCGCTTCCGGCGGTGTCAGAAATCCCCTGCCCTCCTGAATCGCCTCGCCTGGCTCGGCAACCGCGGCTTCGAGGTTGGTGAAAATCACATCACCCTTGAGCAGTCCCTTGATCACTGGCACGGCCGCCGGTGCCGTGGCGCGGATATCTGACCGGATCATCGACTGTCCCGTCAAAACGATCGTGATCGCGGTCGATTGCGCGGACAGGGCGACGTCGACGGCGCACACGATGGCGACGAGAAGCACGACGCACGTCTCTTTCGCTGACAAGCGGCACGTCTTCCACGCTGTCGCCATGCCTGTTTTGCTCGCCTCAGAATCGCAGGTCATTATCATCTCATCCCTTTCGCGAGCGGAAGCTCACGCCACTTGTCGTCGGTTCGCCGGCAGACATGGCTGCGGCCTTTACGTGTTGCGATGTCATGATGCGGTGTGAATCGCATCTGCGGCCGCTCGGACCACGTGCTCGAGGATAATTGGCCGCGAGAGGGCACGAAAACCTAAGCGCTCGATATCCGCCGGCGAAACCGTGCCGGCAGCCGTCAGAACGATGACCTTTTCGGGCTTCATCAATACGCGCAGATCATTGAGCACGCCGCGCGGATCTGGAAGCTCCTTCAGATCGAGGATGGCCAATTGCGGCTTCAAGCCGGGCCTCAAATGCCGGCGCATCATCGGCCAGGTATTGGTCGCGACGACGTCGAAGCCGTCTTCGATGAGTTGCGCCCGGATCAACGCCCGCGGCTGCCACTCGGCGGCGAGGAGTACGATGTCCGGCGGCGGCGGCCGCCTGAGTTCCTTCTGTGATTTGCGGTCCACCGGGCGGACGCCTGGTTCACTCCTCGAGCCGTTCACGTTGGTCCCTCAGTTTCGAGGTGCAGTCGCGTTTCCCCGTATGCCTTGCAGCACACGCGCGACGAGCTCTGCGAAATATCGAGTGGAGTCGCCCGGGCTCGGCCCCATCCGAACGACGACCATGTCCCGCGATGGAATCACCATCGTGAACTGTCCCATGTGTCCAGACGCCATAAAGGCGTCGTCCGGCACGCCTTTCCACGCGGCCGCGCGATTGAGCCAGAAAAGGCCGCCGTATCCGCGGCTCTTGTCCGCGGGAGCCGGTGTCGAGACAAACTGAACCCAACCCTCCGGCAGAATCCGCGTCCCGTCCCACATGCCATCTCTGAGATGCAGGAGGCCGAAGCGCGCCCAATCACGCGCCGATCCGTAATCGAAACCCGTCATCACGAAGTTACCCCACGCATCGGTTTCGAGGACGAAATGCCGGGCGCCGATGCGATCGAACAGCTCTCGTTGCGGGAACGTCAGGTACTCCTCGCCACGCGCTTCCACAATCTGGCGGACGATTCGGCCCAGGGTCAGCGGATCGGAATTCTGGTAGCGCCATCGAGTGTTCGGCGGAACTTCCAACGGCTGATTGACCGCGTGCTCGAACACGTTGAGGCCATCGAAGTACACGCGCATGTGCTTGTTCTCACGCGTGTACGATTCGGGTCCATTCAGTCCGAGATTCTTGAAATCGAGGCCGCTGCTCATGTGCAGCAGGTCACGGACACGGATCTCGTGTCGCGGGTCCCCGCTCGCTTGCCATTCCTTCACCGGTGCCGCGTCGTCGACATGCAGTTGTCCTTCCCGGACCAGGATGCCGACGAGTGCGGCGGTTATGCTCTTGCCTTCCGACCAGCTGGCCTGCGGAGTATCCTTCGTCCATCCCGGGCGGTATCGCTCGCCGATGATCTTGCCCCGGTACACCACAACGATTGCGCGCGTGCGGTGCTCGCTCTGTGCCATGGCCCAATCGAGAGCTGCCGAAACGGCGCTGCCGTCTACTCCAGGCGGTGTTGGTGAAACGGCGTCCTTGTCTCCCATCGGCCAGGCCTGGGTCGACGACGGGGGAAGATTGCGCGGAACATGCACCGGCTTGAAATGAATCCGCTGGTCTCCGCGGGGGAGAATCGCGCAGCCCTGGTCATCGTTGTACACGGCGGTGCGCGCGGGGAAATTCGGCCCGCTCACGGTGACGGTGCGACCGGTTGGGTCCACGTTGTACTTGAAACTGGTGTCCCAGCTGAAGTCTTTGAATGGCGCGATGTCCTGGGCGAGCACCTCTTCTGCCGTGCGCTTGTAGACGCTGCCGACAACCCAAAGCCCGGAGCACAGATGGTGAGCCCCGATCGCGGCTCTTGACTCCAGGCTGTAGGACACATCGTCCAACCCGGATTTCTGGCTGGCGTAAACCCTCGCGAAGCTGGCGCATACACCGCTGATGGCGAGTCCGGCAACGATCCACAGAATCGCGGAACGCTTCATGTGACCTCCGGTGCGCCGGTTAAACCGGCGCGGTGGTGCTCAGTCCTCTGGCGGCTCGCCGCTGGGAGCCATCTTCACGAGGCGTGGTTCAAACCGCGCGAGCGGCTCAACGAGGTCGCTCTGGGCGGCCAGTGCGTTCAAGGGCAGGTCGAGGGCGTCGGATTCGAGGTGGCTGCCCCACTCATCTTAGCTCTGTTGCGGACGCTCGGTCCGGGCGAGCGCTTGTGTTTTGTATAAATGCCTCTTGTCACAAGTCCATTGGACGTCTATAAGCCTGGTGAGGCAATAAGCCATGAGGCGGATGCGACAGGTGGCACTCCTGTTGGCGTTGTTCGAGAGCGGTGCCGTGGCCTGCCATAGCAGTCCCACGGGACCGAACGATGGGCCACTTGCGATTGGCCGATGGACTGGAGACGGCGCGTGCCTGTCGGTGGCAGACGCGGGCTGCAACCTCGCGGTGGGTTGCGGCCATGGTCAGTTCCCGCGGCCAACGGTCCGCGCGGACGGCACGTTCGACATCGAAGGAAGCTATCGCATCGAAGCTGGCCCGATCTCGATCGATCCCGCTCCACCGGCCCACTTTTCAGGTTCGGTCACGGGATCACGCCTATTGCTGACCGTCGTACCAACCGTTGCCTCACTCGCCCCGATGTCCTTCTCAATGGCACCGACGACAGCGGGGACATGTCCGATTCCGTGCGTGTAGCGTTCCACGGACCACTTGGAACGCGCCGGACCTCGTCCGTTTGAAATCGAAATTGGTCGCATGGCGCCACGTCTAAATGGACCTTCCCATTGTTTGCTCTCCGGAAAATAATCGACCCTTGCTCGAGCGGACCGTGCGGGCGGCGCTCCGCAAAGGTGAGCGCCGAGACGGGAGGCTGATGTGATGCTTGACGTAATGAAGCGCGCGCTTACAGCTCAGGTCTTGGCCGGCTGCGCAGCGTTCGCGAGCCTTGCCGCCGCTCAAGAGGCGGCGGCTCCGAAGAACTCGCTGAAGCTGCCGTACGCGGCGGTTCACAACCCGCAATTCATGAGCGCCGAGGAGGCAACCTTCATGAATGGCGACGATCGTGTCATCGGCCTCGTGAGCGGAAGCGTCGCGAAGGCGTTTCCCGCCGGCATTCTTGCGCAACACGGTTTGGTGCAAGATGAATCACGAAGCGGGCCGATCGCGGTCACGTGGTGAAGCTACTGCAACACGGCCCTCGTGTTCAGGGCCGAAGCCAAAGGACGGCCGCTCGTGCTCGACAACGACGGCGTCATCGCCGGCAACGAAGTCTTCAAGGATCGTGAGACGGGAAGCCGCTGGCAGCAGTCGAGCCTCGAGGCCGTTTCGGGTCCGCTGCAAGGCCAGCATCTGAAGCTGTATCCGTTTCTTCTGACGAGCTGGGACGAGTGGCGGCGCCTCCATCCCCGCACCTTGGTCTTGAAGCCGCTGCCCGGCTACGCTGATCGGATTGCAGCCACCAACGCCCTCGTCAAACGGGGAATGACCGGCGAGGGCACGGCGCCAGACGGCGTGACGTACAAAGACGAACGGCTCAAGCCCAAGACGATGGTGCTCGGTCTCGACGTGAATGATGCGAGCAAAGCTTTCCCGCTCGAAGCGCTCCGCCGTGTCGGCGTCGTCAACGACTCGCTGGGAGGTACGGCGGTGGTGATCGTGCATCAACCACGCTCTGACACGACGACGGCATTCATTGCGAAGGCTGGCGGGCGTCAGCTGACCTTCCGAGCGGCCAATGCGGATATCACGGAGCTCGTCGATCAGGAGACTGATTCGCATTGGGATGCGTATGGGAAGTGTGTCGCCGGCCGTCTGAAGGGATCGACGCTCGAGCGGCTTATTCTCGAACCGGAATATTGGTTCGCGTGGTCGGAGTTCCACCGCAACACCGCGATCTTCACGCCAGAATGAGGGCAGCCCTTGATGGAGCGTGATCATGATGACTCGAAGAGACGCCGTCGGCTCACTCGCTATCGTGGCTGACTTGCTCATAACAAGCGGCCTTGGCCACGCGCAGGATCGTGGTGCCGCCTCGACGCCCCGACAGCCGGTCTTCAAGCACGATCTTCCAAACGTCACGATGGATGACTGGGAAGTGACCGTCAGCTACGTCGACTACGCTCCGGGACGCGTCGGATCGCCGCACCGTCATCCGGGCTTCGTTCTGGCATACGTGCTGGAAGGTGCCGTGGTTGCGAAGATCTCAGGTCAGGGTCCGGAGAAGACGTACACCGCGGGACAGATGTTCTACGAGCAGCCGGGGGCGACGCACGAAGTCTCGAAAAACGCGAGCGAGACGCAGCCGGCGAAGCTCCTGGCGCTGATCTTCGCCAAAAAGGGCTCGACGCTGACGACCCCGGCAACGTGAAACATGATGACTGGCGACGCCAGCACGCCGCCGCCATGAAACGCCGCCTTCCGCCCGGTATTGTGGAAGCCATGGACGAAAGCTCGATCCTGGGAGTCCGGGCTGGAGCGCGGACTGATCATCGCTTCATTGGGATCTGGGCCGTGGTCGTCGACGGGCGCGTGTTCGCCCGGTCGTGGATGCAGAAAGCGGACGGCTGGTATCGAACATTCCTGCGCGATCCCCTCGGCGTGATTCAGGTCGGCGACCGACAGGTTCGGATTCGCGCAGTCCGCGTTCGAGGGCAGCGGATTCGCGGCCAAATCGAGCGCGCGTACGCAGACAAGTACCGGAGTCGGTCCTCTCTCAAGTACGTGCGCGGTTTCCGGACGGAGCGGCGGCGCGACACCACGATCGAGTTCGTGCCGCGGTGAGCTCGAATCACGCAGGCCCGCAAAAGAGGCGAACCCCCTCGTTGATTCCAAACGCACGAAGCTGGCATTTTTGTGAATCGCCGAGCATCGACTGATATCATGATGGTATCAACGACCAATATGTAGCCCGATGCCAGGCGCCGGCGCCGCTCAGGCTCGGGCTTCGCACTGGACGATCGCTCGGAGCATTCCTGGCGACCACCCTGGTCGCGTGCGCACTGGGTGTGCGCGCGTTTGCGGGCGACACCGCTCGAACGGTGTGGACGTTGCCTCTTTCCTCGAACACGCGTGCGCTCGTGATCTCGCCGCACCCCGATGACGCCGTTCTCGGTGCGGGCGGCCTGATTCGTCGCATCGTCGAGCGACATGGGAGCGTCGAGATCGTGGAGATGACGAGCGGCGATGCGTTTGGGAGGGGCGTGGCTACCTTCTGGCCAACGGTCGTTCCCAACCCGGGAGTTTACCGATCGTACGGCGCTCTCCGGGAGCGCGAGACTGTGCACGCGATGCGGGAGCTCGGCATCGGGCGATCGCGGATCAGGCTGCTCGGCTTTCCAGACGACGGCTTGTGCCAGCTCGCCGCGAACGGCTCAGCGCGCACGGTTTTCACATCGCCGTACACTGGTCGCGAGGGTCCACCCTCGACTGAGCGCATGATTCCTGGGACGAGATATCGCGCCGCTGACCTCGAACAAGAGCTCGAGCGAATTCTCCTGGCCTTCCGGCCCACGGTCGTCGTCGTACCGCATCCGCGAGACGAGCATCCGGACCATTGCGCCACGCATGTGCTCGCCCACAGGGCGATCGACGCGATCGACCGCGCCGTGGGCGGGGGCCTGCGCCGGCCCCAAGTGCTCCACTATCTGATCCACTATCGCGTGTGGCCCGGGGACCCCTGGCAGGAGCTGAAGCTGACTCCCGCCGAGCGCGACGCCAAGCGGCGGGCTATCGAAGCGTTTCGCACGCAGACAGCGGTCATGGCGGATTTCATGCACGATTTCGATCGGCCGGACGAGCCGTTCCTGATAGGTGAACCCCAGAGCGACGCGCCGTGCTGGTGCCGCGGCGAGAACATCCTGCGGCGCGGCTCACCGGGTGGCTTCGAACGCGGCTCACCAGGTTCACCAGGCAGTTCGAAATGAAACCCGCGTCGAGCCGCGTGAATTCGCTCGACGCGTTTCGCGGCTTGACGATCGCCGGCATGATCCTGGTGAACAATCCTGGCAATTGGAACGCGGTGTTCGCGTCTCTCGCTCATGCCGAATGGAATGGTTGCACCTTCGCCGATCTCGTCTTTCCGTGGTTTCTATTCATTCTCGGCGTCGCGATGCCATTGGCGTTCGCTCGACGGACCTCACGCGGCGACTCCAAGCGTCAACTGTACGGTCGAATCGTTCGGCGGACGGCCATTCTGATTGGCCTCGGGTTGGCGCTGAACGTCATGGCGGCCTGGCCCGTGGTGTCGGCGCTGCGCATTCCCGGTGTTCTGCAACGGATCGGCCTCGTTTATCTCGCGACCGCGCTCATCGTCCTGCATGCACCGCCGCGGAGCCGCGGCGCCATCCTCGCCGTCGTTCTGCTGGGTCATTGGTGGCTCCTCGAGGGTCAGTGGGTGCGCGCCCGTGGCTATGACTTGACGCCCGGCCACAATGTTGCCGCCGTTGTCGACCGGACGCTCCTTGGCTCACATCTTCTGAGCGCGACTGGAGATCCCGAAGGCCTGCTCGGCACCCTGCCGGCGACTGCCACCGCGCTCGCCGGAACGATCGTCGGCGAGTGGTTCCTCGTCCGGCGGACGCAGCTGATGGCTCGGCTGGTCGGACTTGGGGCGTCGTTGATGGTCGTGGGGTATGCGTGGTCGACCGTCCTCCCCCTGAACAAGTCGCTGTGGACTGGATCGTACGCGTTGCTGGCGTCAGGTGGTGCCGCGCTCGGCCTCGCGGCCTTTCACGCCGTCCTCGATCAGGGTCGTAAGCCCGGATGGACGCAGCCCCTGCTCTGGCTCGGAGCGAACCCGCTCGCCATCTACTTCGCGTCGGAGATCGTCCGGCAGGTCCTCGATCGACCCATCCTGGGATCCGGTGGTCATGTCACGCTCGCGTCCTGGCTCTTCTGGAACATCGCGCGCACACTGGTGCCAGGTAATCTGGACGAGCGTTGGGTAGCGCTCGCGTTCGGTCTGCTCGCGGTTGCCACCTGGACGGCGTTTGCGGGCCTGCTCTACAAACGACAGGTTCGCATTCGCGTCTGAGTCACCTGCTGATCAATTGACGGTGGACTGCGCGCTTGCCGCGACCTGATTGTTGCGATCGTCGGTGGCCTGGAGGCTGATGTTGATCGACAGCCCCGAGGTCCCCGTCGGCGTAGCGAGAGTTCCGTGACTTTTCTGTGCTATTTGTGCGCGAACTGAGCCATCGAGAATGGACTGTCAAGTGGCGCGAGCACGTTTGTGATCGCGCCACTTACATTTCTCGCTCGAAGGCCTTTGGAGCCGGCAGGCAGGTGTCGACGCGACTTCTCGCTATTTCTTGGCTGCGCCCTCGGTGATCTCCAGCCGCCGGCCGCGCGTCACCTGTTCGGGCGGCGCCGGCATGGTGATCTCGAGCACGCCGTCTTTGAACGACGCCTTTGCCTGGTCCGTTATCGTGCCGTCCGGAAGTGGAATCGTCCGATAGAAGCTTCCGTAGCTGCGCTCCGCGCGATACACGCCGCCGCGTTCTTCTTCGTGTTCCTTCCGACGTTCCCCTTGGATCGTGATCGTGTCATCGGTGATGTCGACCTTGACGTCATCTTTGGTCAGCCCCGGAAGATCCGCCCGGACCACCAGCTCGTTGTTCTTCTGCGACACGTCGATCTGCGGGGACCAGGTCACGCCGCCCGCGACTGAAGATGGCCAGGCCCAACCGCGTCCAAGCCCGAATTCGCCGAACATCCGATCCATTTCGTCCGCGAAGCGGTCGAGCATCCGAAACGGGTTGGTGGCGGTAAGGTGACGCCGGGTCAACGGCTGTGACGATTGTGTCGAGATGTCGGTACGTTTCTCTGCCATAGATGCTCCTCTCTTGATCGGGTGGAATCTGATGAGGGGTGAGCGTGCAGAAGAAGCCACGAGCGCATCACTGGTCCACTTCGAGGTCGATCGTGCGACGCCCGCTCAGGAACGGCACGAACCAGCGGTCGGAAAATGCGATTATCTCTCCGGGGAGAGCCAGCGACGAAATCAAATCTCTGAAAAACAGATTCGAGCGCTCAAGCTCAGCCAGACACATAACACTCGAGGTTCGCCGATCCACCCGCAGAACTTCTGTATCATATCGGCTCGCGGACAAACGCTGAGAGGTGACCGATGGCCGAGCAGACCTCCGACACATCCATCCTTCACAAAATCCAGGGGCTCGTCCACGAGGAACAGCGCCTGTACGGCCGTAACGACCTCGCGGATCATGATGTGCTTCGTCTCGAGGAGATTCGCGTCGAGCTGGATCAGTGCTGGGACCTGCTCCGCCAGCGGCGCGCCCGCCGCGAGTTCGGCCAGAACCCGAACGAGGCGCACGCGCGTCCCGCCTCAGTGGTGGAGCGGTATGAGCAGTAGGTTCGGGCCCGGGCAGGCGAGGACGTTTCCTCATGCGTGTTGCGGCGCTCTACGACATTCACGCCAACCTTCCGGCGCTCCAAGCTGTTCTTGAACAGGTGCGCCGCGTCGGCGCCGACCAGATCGTCGTCGGAGGCGACGTGCTGCCGGGACCGATGCCGCGCGAGACGCTCGAGCGTTTGCTCGATCTCGACATCCCCGTGCATTTCATCTACGGCAACGGGGAGGTCGCCGTGCTGCACGCGATGGCCGGACGGGAGCTGGCAGGCGTCCCCGAAGTGTATCAGCCGTCGATACGGTGGACAGCCGCGCAGGTTCACGATCATCAACGCACGTTGTCTGCCTGGCCGATGACGCTCCAGCTCGAAATCCCGGGGTTAGGTGGCGTCCTCTTCTGTCACGCAACGCCGCGAAATGAGGACGAGTGCTTTACGCGGCTGACGCCGGACGATCGCCTTCTGCCGATTTTCGACGGACTCACCGCATCCGTGGTCGTTTGCGGACACACGCACATGCAGTTCGATCGGATGGTCGGCCGCACGCGGGTCGTGAACGCCGGGAGTGTCGGGATGCCGTTCGGCGAACCAGGCGCGGATTGGCTGTTGATCAGTGGCGCAGCGACGGGCCGCGGTGGCGAAGCCCCCGTCCAGATGCAGCACACCGCTTATGATTTGCCGAAGACGGCCGAGCTGATTCGGGGAACGAGTTATCCGTGGCCCGAAGACTTTGCCGCACGCTACATCTTGAACCCTCCATCGGCGGCGGACATGCTGGAGGTGTTCACACGCGTGTCGATTTGAGATCTCGGGCGGCCCGGCCCGGGACGTTTTATTCTTTCATTCCTTGGCCTGCGTGGCACGCGCGGTCGACGGCGGGACATGCCCCTTGAGCCGCATGTAGACGACGATGTTGCCGTAGTGCTCCATGTTGTGTGCGGTGTTGAACGTCAGGACCGCGCCTCGAAATTGACGCTGGCCAGATGGCCAATCAGCTCCCCGAAAGTGCGCACCTGGGGCGTTGGCTTGAAGGCGTATTCGCCGGCTGGCATGTTCTCCGCGGCCTCCGCGAGATTCCGGCGAATGGTCGCGTGCATCGACCGCTCGACCGCGGCCATGGACGGCGACAGCGCCTCCGTGTAGCTGGCGTCCGTTGTTTGGGCCGAGGCGGGCGAGGCGCTCCACGAGAGACACAACGACAGCACAATCACCTGTCTCATGCGATCGTCTCCTGCCAGGCGAGAGCTGGCCATACGGTCGACAGAAATCCGCCTCTCGGATCGACCGAAGCCCGGCTGACTGAGGATACTATTGGCTCGACTCTCGCATACAACTGCGTCCAGGTAGAGCTTTGGTGGTCGAATACTCGATCGAAGAGCACCGGCGGATGCAAGACGGCCTGGTGCGGTCGGCCCGCCAGCGCGCGACAGGTGACCGACGCGGAGCCAAACACGGGAATCGAAGGAGGAGCGACGAATGCCACGAACGGCCGCAGGAGGAAAGAAGCGGCTGACCGCCGCCAAGTTGACCGAGTATGCACGCGCGGGAGCGGAGACAGCCCTCAAGCACCTGCGCGCCGAGATCGTCGCCATCGAGCGAGCGTTCCCAGAGTTGGCGCTGCCGCAAAGAAGGCGGGCGATACGCCGATCGATGAGGCAGGCTTCGAGACGGACGAGGCGGATGTCGGCCGCTGCCCGAAAAGCGGTCTCCGAGCGTATGACGCGCTACTGGGCAGAGCGCAGAAAGGCGAAAGCCAAAATAAGCAAGTAGCATGCAACTTCACGGTTTTGGGTAAGCCCTCGTGTCGGGCGCTTACAACTCTGTGCGACAAGGTCCCTTCTTGTAACAGCAGTCGTTGTCGGAAGGTCCGTACCACAATCACATGGGGGCGCGACCTCCCGGGCGCGACCCTTGCAGCCTGACGCGCATCTTCATCCCGTGGCCGCCGTTGCGCCGAGCGTGCGAGCGCAGGCGTCCGGCGGGAGACAAGGACTCGTGATGCGCAAGGCAGGCAAAATTCTGGTCGTGGACGACTACGAACCAAACCTGCGCGGGCTAGGTCAGCTGCTCCGCACTGCGGAGTACTCAGTCACGTCCGCCAGCAGCGGGCAAGAAGCCCTCGATCTTGCCAAGCGCGAGCGTCCGGATCTCGTGCTTCTCGACGTTCTCATGCCGGGGATGTCCGGCGTCGACGTCTGTCGCGAGTTGAAACGCTCCGCGGACACGTGCCTGACGCCGGTCGTGCTCGTCAGTGGCGCCCAGGAGCGCGATACGATCCTTGCCGGCCTCGAGGCCGGCGCGGACGATTTTCTGAACAAGCCCGTCGACGCCGAGGAGCTGTACACGCGGGTTCGATCGTTGATGCGCTTGAAGCGGCTCACCGACGATCTCGAGTCAGCTGAGACGCTCTTCCTGACGCTCGGTCGCATCATCGAGGCCCGCGACCCCTACACCGAGGGCCACTGCGAGCGGCTGGCCGACTACGCCACCGCGCTCGGCGGCCGCCTCGAGCTGCGACAGGCGGACATCGACGCGCTCTACCGCGGGGCGTTTCTTCATGACATCGGCAAGATTGCGATTCCGGACCGGGTCCTGCTGAAGAGAGGCCGCCTCACCGCCAAGGAGTTCGCCTCGATGAAGCGCCATCCGGCCATCGGTGACGAGCTGCTGGCGAGCGTTCGCTCATTCGATCGCGTTCGCCCCATCGTCCGGCATCACCACGAACGGATGGACGGCCGCGGATACCCTGACGGCCTGCGGGGCGATGCCGTTCCCCTCCTGGCGCAGGTCGTCAGCGTTGTGGATGTCTTCGACGCATTGACCACCGACCGCCTGTACCGCAAAGCGCTGCCGGTGCCGACGGCCTACCAGATGCTGCGTGAGAAGGCGCGCGGCGGCTGGTGTCAGATGAGCCTCGTCGACTGCTTCATCGACGCGCACCGGGCGCGCGAGGTCGAACGGGCGCGTACCCAAGTCGCGGTCTGAAACTCGCAGAATCCCTAATCACGTCTGTATTCCGTCAAGCGCCGACCGCGCCTCCCTGAGCAGCTGCCGCGCGCCGTCGAACGTCACATGCCTCACCGCGTCATCTATCTCATACCACTTCTTCGCCCGCCCCTCTGAGGACTCGGCTTCTTCGGTCGCGCGGATGAGAAAGTACCGCACGCGCACGGCCTCGCGCCCTGACTGAAACTCCAGTGGAGCGCCAATGGGCCCGACGAGCTCCCCTTCGATGCCTGCCTCTTCACGCGTTTCTCGCAGCGCGGCAGCCTCCGGCGTCTCGCCCGGCTCGATGTGTCCTTTGGGGAATATCCAGACGGTCGGATCCTTTTTGGCGCGCACCAGCAGCACCGACCACC
>Ga0306922_10004044_pt1 | contig 13831 bp, 15 predicted proteins | sample sta12Cox44000082_FD_203758 | JGI IMG/M metagenome (GOLD analysis project Ga0306922, IMG submission 203758) | Lab enrichment of tropical soil microbial communities from Luquillo Experimental Forest, Puerto Rico - statoxic.12C.oxic.44.000.082 (v2)... | ecosystem: Environmental > Terrestrial >... | reverse complement strand
ACGATCGGCACGTGCGGAAAGCGCGCGCGGACCTCGTGAAAGAGCGCGATGCCCTCCTCACCGCTGGTGGCTGCGCGGCGGAAATTCATGTCCTGGATGGCGAGGTCGACGCTCTCGCGGGCGAGCGCCGCCAGCCCCTCCGCCGGAGTGGCCGCCCCCAGCACGCGCGCGCCGTGCAACGACAGCAGCACCTCGAAGGCGGTGCGCACCGCCTCGCTGTCATCGATCACGAGGATCGTGCGGTTGGCGAGACTCGCCTGCAGCGAATCCGCGGAGACCGTGCTCATGGCGCCGATGCTAACACCCCACGCAGCGCGCGCGGCGTACTCACACGGTGCGGGTTGCCACCGATGGCGGCACCGCCGCGGCGCGTCGCGCCGGCTGCCACGCGGCCAGTTGCCCGATGCCCCACAGCGCCAGCACGCCAGCGACGAGGTAGTACAGGTCGAGCCGCGGCAGGGCGTAGTGCACCGACAGCCAGTAGCCGGCCGCCAGCGCGAGCGCACAGCCGGTGAGGACGCCGCCGCTCATGATGAGGCCGTTCTCGATGAGGAAGTAGCGCACGATGTCGCGGCGGCGTGCGCCGACGGCGCGGCGGGTGCCGATCTGTTTGGTGCGTGTGCTGACATTGAAGGTCGCGAGCGCGAAGACACCGAGCGCGGTTACGGCGATCACGAGTGCGGTGACCGTGAGGAGGAAGATCTCCATGGAGCTGTCGCCGAGATAGCTCAGGTTCTTGAAATACGTCAACGGCCGCACGTAGTTGATGACGCGGTCGGGGTTGGAGGTGACGAGTTGCGCCTCGATCAGGCGCGCGACCGTGTCGCGCTGCCCCGGCCGGGTGCGCACCAGGTAGCGCACCCCGATGAACTCATCGGGCAGGCGCGGCAGGAAGAACACCCGGCCCGGGTAGTCGCCGTGCGGAAAAGTCCCCATGACCGGGTCGACCACGCCGACGATCGTCGCGGCGTGATTCAACACGTCCCACACCTGCTTGCCGAGCGGGTTCTGATGCGGAAACAGGTACTCGCCGAGCTCGCGGCTGACGATGATCACCGGCACGAAGTGCGATATGTCGGTCTTGGTGCGTGGCGGCTGGATCTCCTCGTGCCGGAAGTTGCGGCCGGCGACGAGCTTGACGCCGAGCGTGTCGAGACCCTGCTCGTCGATCTCGATGTCGTTGATATAACCGTGGCGCGGCTCGTCGGGGCGTGTGACCAGCGAATCGTTGTCGCCGCCATCCGAGAGCGGAACGGAGTTGGTCGCGGTCGCGGCGATGACGCCGCTCACCCCGCGCAGGTAGGCCAGGTCTTCCTGGACCGAGGTGGTCTGGTGGAAGCGGCCGGTGAAACCTTCGCTCTCGATCACCAGGATGTTCTGCTCGTCGATGCCGGTCGGGCGATTAATCTTCTCGATGCGCTGCACGACGATGTAGGCGGCGTTCGCGAGCACGGCGAGGGCGATGGCGACCTGCGCGGCGACCAGCACGGCGCCGGTACGGTTGCGCAGCAACGCCGAGAGGGTGGGGCGGATGTCGAGACTCATGGCGGGCTCCTCACTGACTCTTCAGGTACACCGCGGGCGCGAGTCGCCCGATGCGCCAGGCGGGATACAACCCGGCGGCGAGCGTCGCCGCGACCGCGAGTATCACGGCCCAGACGACTCCGACGACATCGAAGTGCGTCAGCTCCTGGTAGCCGCCGCGCTCTCCCAGGTGTGCCGCGGCGTACAGGTGGTGCACGGCGATGAGGCCGAGCGCTGCGAGCGCGAGGCCGAGCAGGGCGCCGAGCACCGACAACAACCCCACCTCGATCAGCAGCTGAGCGAAGATCTGCCGGCGGCTCGCGCCGAGCGCGCGGCGGATGCCAGTCACCGCGGCGCCGTTCAGGAACTTGGCGAGCAGGAGGCCGACGGTGTTGATGAGGCACAGCGCGAGGAAAGCGAATGCCAGGCCGACCAGCACGCGGTTGTCGTTGTCGACCACCCTGTTATCGCGCAGCCACTGGGCGACGTCGGTGAGGCGATTGTCCTTCGGGCGCGGGAAGCGCCCGGCGTGGCGCTGCTCGGCCCAGTAACCGTCCATGAACGACTGGAAACGCTCGCGACTCGCGGCATCCGGCAATTCCACCCACATCTGCTGCCAGACGCAGTCGGACGCCTCGTAGTCCCGGTAGGTGTCGAGCTTCTCGGGCCGCCAGCAATCGTTCTCCTCCTGGTTCAGCAGCTGCAGATCCGTGCCCCAGCCGTAGGGGATGTAGGCGGCGTCCGGGGGCTGGAAGCTGCCGCTGCCGTTGAGATCGTAGTAGCGCGGCCGCGGGAACCAGTCGCTCAGCACCCCGATGACACGGAACTCGCGATCGTTCCAGCGCAGCGTGCGGCCGACGCTGTTGGCGCCGCCGAACAGCTTGTCGTTCTCGGCGCGTGATAACACGATGACCGGCTGCGCCGGCTTGTCGGCGCCGGCGCTCCAGCCGTTGCCGTAGCGAAAGGGCACCTCGAACATGGCAAAGAAGTCGGCCGTGGTGACGCGGGTCGCGACCTGGGCCGGGGGCTCGGTGCCCACACCGCTGATCACGCCGAGCGTGCTGTACATCACCACCTTGCGCAGCGGGATGTTCGAGGCGAGGAGGAACTGCGTGTCCTTGTAGGTCATCTCAAACGGTGGCAGGTCCAAATTCGGCATCAGCCGGCGCAGCGGATCCCAGTTGTCCATGGTCACCGCGTACAGGCGGTCGTTCTTCCACCAGATGGGATTGCCCGACATGGCGTGATAGACGGTGAGCGTCATCACGCACACGGCGATGCCGAGCGCAATCGCGATCACCATGAGGGCCGTGATGCCGGGATTGCGGCCGAAGCTCTTCAAGGCAAGTCGCAGGTAATAACCGAACATACTCGCTCCTTGGCGCGGACGGTTGCGCCCTCAGGCCCTGGCGGCGCCGGCCGCCCCCGTGGCGCCGCCAACGCTCGGGTGCGGCTCGTAGGCGCGGAAGTCCGAGATCTGGCCGTCGACCAGGTGCACGTTGCGCTGAGCGCGGCGCGCGAGCTCCGGGTCGTGGGTGACGAGCAGGATCGTGGTGCCCATCTCGTTGATCTGCTCGAGCAGGTCCATCACCTGGCGCGACATCAGGGAGTCGAGATTCCCGGTCGGCTCATCCGCGAGGAGGAATGCGGGGTCCCCGGCGATGGCACGCGCGATCGCGACGCGCTGCTGCTGCCCGCCGGAGAGCTGCGAGGGCATGTGTCGGGCGCGCGAGGCGAGCCCGACCAGTTCCAGCGCACTGCCGATGCGCTCGCGCCGGTCGGCGCCGCTCAGGCGGCGGTAGCGCAGCGGCACCTCGACGTTGTCATAGACATCGAGATCGGGGATGAGGTTGAAGCTCTGGAAGATGAAGCCGATGCGCTCGTTGCGCAGCCGCGAGCGCTCATCGTCGGAGAGCGACCGGACGTCCCTGCCCTCGAGCAGGTAGCTGCCGGAATCGAATTCCTCGAGCAGGCCCGCCACGTTGAGGAAGGTGGTCTTGCCCGAGCCCGAGGGCCCGGTGATCGCCACGAACTCCCCGGGCGTCACCTCGAGCGAGAAGCGGCGCAGGGCGTAGGTCTCGATGAGCTCGGTGCGGTAGATCTTGCTGACATCTTGCATCTTGAGCATGGCGGGCTTCCTCGAAGCTTGTCCTTCAGGTTCAGTTACCGATGGCGACCAGGGCGGCGTCATGCGCATCGCGCATGTCGGAGATCACGACCTCATCGCCGACAGTGAGGCCGCGGATCACCTCGATCTCGGTGACCGAGGCGGCGCCGAGCATGACCGGCACGCGCAGCGCGTGCGTACCGCGCACCACGTAGAGCGCGTGCACGTTATCGTCGATGAACGGGCCGTGGTCGAACTTCAGCACCCCATTGCGCTCATCGAGCACGATGCGCACTGCCGTGCGCTCATTCTGCCGCAGCCCGGGCGGCTGCCCGCCGCTGAACTTGACGCGCCCCGTGACCTGATTCTGGCGCACCTCCGGCGAGATCGCCGTGACCCGGCCGGGCACACTGCGCCCCTCGAGGGTGACCTGCGCCGCCAGGCCCGGCTTGATGTCGCGGGCATAGGCCTCCGCCACCTGGAACTCGATCTCGAACGCCGCAAGGTCCACGACGGTGAGGAGCGGCGCGTCGGGCGCGACGCGCGTGCGCTGGGCCTGGGCGAGATTCGCGACCATGCCATCGACCGGCGAGCGCACGGTGAGCTCCGCGACGCGCCGCTTGAGCCCCGCGACGGTGAGCGCCTGGCGGTCGCGCTCGAGGCGCCGGGTGCGCAGCTCGAGCGCGAGGCTGTCCCGCTCGAGGGCGGCGGTGTCGCGCGCGTGATTGAAGTTCAGCCTCGCGGTCGAGACCTCGTCCTGGGCGCGCGTGTAGTCGCGCTCGCTGATGACACGCTGGTCCCACGCCCACTGCGAGCGCTTGAGCTCCCGCTCGGCGGCGGTGATCGCGACCTGCGCGAGATCGGCTTGCTGCTGGCCCGTGAGGATCTGGCGGCGAACCTCGATCTGCTGCCGCGCGAGGGCGGCATCGAGGCTATCGAGGGTCGCCTGCTCGCGCTGCAGCTCGTTGGTGAGCTCGGGACTGTCGAGCGTGGCGAGCACCTGGCCTTTGCTCACCGGATCGCCCGCACGCACCGTGTAGCTCACGGTGCCGGGGGCAATCGCGAAGAGCGTCGGGCTGACGGCTGCGACCACCGTGCCCTCGGCGGCCGCATCGCGCACGAAGTGTCCGCGCGTGACCGTCGCCAGCCGCAAGCGCGCGCGCGCGATCACCTGGCTGGTGCCGAGCCAGCCGTCAAGCGCAAAGCCGAGGAGCAGCAGTACCACGAGCGCACTGCAGCCCAACGCGAATGCCACGCGGTGACGCCGCCACGGCGGCAGGCGCGTCGCAAGCGGCGCGTCCTGGGCCTCCGTGCCACGCATGCGAACGGTGCCTGGCGCCGCTGGATCGCCGACGGGAATTTTTTTGAGCTGCGCGAGCCTCATGCGGCGCTAGCTCTGCATCCGGCGTGCCATCGCTGACGCCGGATCGCTGCGCAGATGCCAAGGGCCTGAGCACATTGCAAATTGCGCGCGCGGACTCGTTGCCTCCCCGCTGCGCGATGCGTCCGCGCCGCGGACACGCGGACACCGTGCGGACAGCATCCGCGTACGCTTCTGTGAACTCCAGCGCTTGCACCGGCTCCGGCGAGGCGCGCAAAGTGCGCCGTATCGCTTGCAAGGAGGAACCGATGGCCAATCGTCGCTTGCCCGATCCTGTCAACCCCGCCGACCCCGCTCCGGTCAGCGAGAAAACTTCGACCGGCACCGCACGGGGGCGCAAATCAGCCGTGTGGGCGCCGCCGGCACGCGCAAAGCTGACTCCCGAACGGCGCCACGCTCTGATCGCCGAAGCGGCCTACCTCCGCGCCGAGCGTCGTGGTTTCGTGCCCGGACAGGAGACCGAGGACTGGCTGGCGGCCGAAGCCGAGGTGGACGCGCTACTCAAGGTCGGCCAGAGCTCGCCGCAGTAGGGGCGGGCGGTGCGCCCGACGGCCGTGACGCCGCCGGCCGCAGCCCGTTCGAGTACAGCACCCGCCCGTCGGGGAGAACGAACACCGCGTCGTACTCGGGCATGCGGTTGATGATCTCGAGCGCCTTTTCGGCCCCGAGCACGAACGCGGTCTTCGACATGCCGTCCGTCTGCGTGGCGGTCGGCGCGAGGATCGTGGCGCTGCGAACCTTGCTGGCGGAGTGACCGGTGCGTGGGTCGATGATGTGGTGGTAGCGCACGCCACCCTCATCGAAATAGCGCTCGTAGTCGCCGGAGGTTGAGACCGCCGAATCCGCCAGCGGTATGCGCGTCACCACCTTGCTCGGGTTGTCGGGATGGCGGATTGCTATCAGCCACGGCCGTCCCATGCGGTCACCGATGATGCGGCTGTCGCCGCCCGCCGTGACCAGCGCCCGGTCGATGCCGCGTGCCTTGAGGACGTCGATGCCGCGGTCGACGGCGTAGCCCTTGCCGATGCCGCCGAGGTCGATGCGCATGCCCGGGTGCTCGAAGCGCACCGTGTGATGCGCTTCATCGAGCAGCATGTTGTGCCAGTTGACGGCCGGCAGCTTCTCGCGGATCTGCTCCTCGGTCGGGTGGATGTGGCGGGGGTAGTCGTAGAGATAACCGACGCTCGCGTAGGTGATGTCGAACGCGCCCTCGGTGATCTCCGAGTAGTGCGTCGAGAGCTTGATGAGGTCGAACAGCTCCTTGTCGACCTGGACCGGTCGCTCGTTGGCGTACTGGTTGATCTGCGACAGCTGGCTCTCGGGCTTGTAGTGACTCATGAGATTGTCGATGCGGCGCAGCTCGGCCATGACCGCCTCGATGGCGTCGTTGCCCTTCACCGGGTCATCCGCCCACAGCTCCACGTAACAGCGCGTGCCCATGATGGCTTCCGTGCGCTCCATCCAGTCGGCGCGCACGGGCGCTGCACAGACGAGCAGACCCAGGGTGAGCAGTGCTGCGATGCGATTCATCGGGGTTGGATCCTCGTTGAGCTTCGGCCCAAGCGTACACCGTCTGGGCCGACGTACCTCCGCGGGCGGCGATTGGGGTATTCTGCCGGGCGGGAACATGAGCGGTGGCTCAGACGGGGGAATTGCAATGAATCTCACGAAAACAACGCTCAACGGCCTTACCTTGAGCGCCGTGCTCGCGGCAGCGCTGCTGACTGCGCCCGCGGTCTCGTCGGCGCAGAGCACATCGAGTGGGCCGGTGGTCTGCAACGACGGGACAACCTCGCCGCATGGCGGTCGCGGCGCCTGCAGCGGTCATGGCGGGGTGAACAAGGCGGCCTCGAGCGGCGGCGCAACTCCCGCGGCGGCTCCTGCAGCGGCTGCAGCGCCGGCTACGGCGAGCGCTTCGTCCGCCGCGGGCGGCACGCCCGTCGTCTGCAAGGACGGTACGACCTCCCCGCACGGCGGGCGCGGTGCCTGCAGTGGTCATGGCGGAATCAACAAGTCCGCCGGTGCCGGAGGTGGCGGCGCGGCTCCGGCAACAGCGCCTGCAGCGGCCGCGACGGCCGGTGCGGCGGCGGCGGCACCCGCCGCGGCGTCCACCCAGAAGTACGTCCCGCCCGCACAGCCCGCACCGGGTGGCGGAGCGGGCCAGGTGTGGGTAAACACGTCGAGCAAGGTGTATCACTGCCCCGGGGATCAGTGGTATGGCAAGACCAAGCAGGGTGAGTACATGACGGAGGCGGCGGCCAAGGCTTCGGGCGCCCGCCCGGATCACAACAAACCCTGCTCCTGACGCACGTGCTGACCCGGCGTGAGGCCCTGCTCGCCGCCGCGGGGCTGGTCGCGGCAGGGGCACGAGCGGAAGAGAGCCCCCCCGCGGGTGCATCCGGCGGGGGAGAGTTGCTCGCCGCGCTGCCGGGAAAGAAGCCCCTCATCCAGCGCGCCTTTCGGCCTCCGAACTTCGAGACCCCGCTCGCGGACCTCGTCCCGCTCTACACGGAGAACGCCGTGTTCTTCGTGCGCTATCACCTCCCGGTGATTCCTCAGGTTGAGACGGCAAGCTGGCAACTGCAGATCGGAGGACCGAGCGCGCAAAGCCCGCTCTCGCTGTCGTTGCGCGAGCTGAAGAGCAGCTTCCCGCACGTGAGTCTCGCCGCGGTGAACCAGTGCTCGGGAAATCGCCGTGGACTTTTTTCGCCGCGCGTCCCGGGGGTGCAATGGGCGAGCGGCGCGATCGGCAATGCGCTCTGGACGGGCGTCCGCCTGCGCGATGTCCTCCGCAAGGCGGGCGTTGCCGCCAGTGCGATCGAAGTGGTGTTCAACGGTGCCGATACACCGGTGCTGCCGGGGACGCCGGATTTCCTGAAGAGCCTTCCCATCGATCGGGCGCTCGATGAGAACACACTCATCGCGTTCGAGATGAACGGACAGCCCCTGCCACACTGGAATGGCGCCCCGGCGCGCCTCATCGTCCCCGGGTGGACCGGCACGTACTGGATGAAGCATCTGACTGACATCCGTGTCGTGCCTGCGGCCTTCGATGGCTACTGGATGAAGTCGGCCTATCGGATCCCGACCGGCGCCTTCCCGACCGCTCGCTTCGTCAGCCAGGAAACCCCCGAGACCACGCCGATTACCGAGATGCTGGTGAACTCACTCATTACGAGTCCGGCGCCCGCCGCACGCCTGCGTCGCGGCGAGCCCGCACAGCTCACCGGCAAGGCCTGGGATGCTGGCTCGGGTATCGCAGCGGTGGAAGTCTCGGTGGATGCTCGTCGGAGCTGGCACGAGGCCACGCTCGGGCACGACCTCGGGCGCTTCGCATGGCGGGAGTTTCAGCTGCCCCTCGATACGTCCAGGGCCGGCCCGCTCGAGATCGCCGTCCGCGCGCGCAGCCGCAACGGCGCGGCTCAGCCGGAGACGCTCACCTTCAACGCTGCCGGCTATCACGACAACCGGGTGCAGACCGTACGCGTGGAGGTGAGCTGATGCACCTGCGGACGCGCCGCGCGGGAGTGGCGCTGACCGCGCTCGGCGCTGCGCTGGCGATGGTGGCCTTCGGCGACGCATCCCGCGCGGCGCACCACACGTCCCCCGCAGCGGCCGCCACACCACGCACCGCGGCCGCAGAGGTCACGGAACTGCGTGCCGGCGAAGGCCACGACCTGACCGAGCGCAGCTGCACCATCTGCCACAGCGTCGAGTACATCCCGGCCAATGCACCCGCCATGGATCGCGCCGCCTGGCAGAAGACCATTCAGAAGATGAAGGATCGCTTCGGCGCACCGATCACCGACGAGGAAGCGAAGCAGATCCTCGACTACCTCGCCGCGAACTACTCGGGCAAGAGCGGATAGAGCGGCCGCCAGGCTAGCGCTCGAGGACGCAGGCCGGTGACGCCGGCCCAACACTCGTTCACACTCCACGACGAGCGTTTGTCATGGATGGGACTTGTCATGAACAGCAAGCTCATTGTTGCCGGCGCGGTTGGCGGAGTTGTCCTGGCGGGCAATGTGATCGCGCAGAATGTGCCGATGCCTCACGTCATCGTAGAAAGCCATCGTGCGGTGTCGACGAGGATCGGTTCCACCTCGGGCGGCATACCGATCCAGGATGCTTCCATGGGTTATACCGTGACGGCCGAGGGACTCGATATCAGCACCCCGATCGGCAGGCAGGCGTTCGAGGCGCGCGTGAGTCAGGCCGCGATGGCGGCGTGCCAGGAGCTCGGCCGACGATTTCATCTTCCGAGTCCAGGTAACGCAGAGTGCGCGCGGCAGGCGACCGAGCAGGCGATGGCCCAGGTCCACCAGGTCGAGGATGCGGCGGCCAAGGGGACGTAGCGCTACGTCGCCGCCGAGAACGTATCGCAGCTGGCGATCGTTCCCCCGGCGAAGCCGCGCTTGAACCAGTAGACGCGCTCGGCCGAAGTACCGTGCGTGAAGGAATCGGGCACCACGTACCCTTGGGTGCGCCGCTGCAGCGTGTCATCGCCGACCGCACTCGCGGCGCGCAGCGCGGACTCGATGTCCCCCTGCTCGAGGATGTGCTTGGTTTCATCCGCATGGTGAGCCCAAACGCCGGCGAAGCAATCGGCCTGCAGCTCGAGCTTTACGGAAAGCTGGTTGGCCTCTGTCTCGGAAGCACGCTGCTGGATCGCGTGCACTTTGTCCATGATGCCGAGCAGGTTCTGCACGTGGTGACCCACCTCGTGGGCGAGCACGTACGCTTCGGCGAATTGCCCGGGCGCCTGGAACTCATCCGCGAGTTGCTCGAAAAAACTCAGATCGAGATAGACCTTGCGATCGAGGGGGCAATAAAAGGGTCCCGCGGCCGAGCTGCCCCGGCCGCAGGCCGTGGGTATCGACTCGCGGTAAAGCACGAGCTTCGGCGGAACGTATTGCAATCCCTGGCTCTCGAAGATGGCGGTCCAGGTGTCCTCGGTCTCACCCAACACCGCGGCGAAGAAACGGCCCTGCTCATCCTGCGGTGTGCCGTAGTGCGCGGCGGGTGCCGCCTGCTGGCTCGGCACCGAGCTCGCCAGCCCCAGGATGAGTCGCGGGTCGATGCCGAGGAAGTAGGAGACGATGAGGGCGAGCAGCGTGCCGCCGACACCGAGCCTCAGACCCGCGCCACCGGTGCTGGCGCGAACGTCCTCGACGTTGGTGCTCTCGCGCAGATCGTCCCAGCGCATGGCGGCTCTCCGAGTGTGCCTCCTGCCCGGGGCACGCTATACCGGCACCTCGCGGCGACGCAAGTCGCGGACGGCGCACCTGTGATCAGCGTGAGCGTGTCGGACCGCCGTGCCGCGCGGTGTGTCCCCGCAGCGAGTTGTAGAGCGTCTCGGTGAACGCGTCGGTGTCGACGAAGGCCTTGGGCGGCGAATAGCGCTCGCTCCAGGCGCCGAGGATGTGCTGCTCCTTCATCTGCGCGAGCGTTTTGCCTGTCTTCAGCGCAGCGGCGACCGCCGCAGTCGTGTCTTTGAGCATCTGCAGGTACTCGCGCAGATCCGCGACGCCGGCAACATCGCCGTGTCCCGGTACGACCCGCGCATCCGCCGGCACGAGCCGGAGCACGTCCTCGCAGGCCGCAATCATTCCCTGCACGCTGCCGCCGCTGTTGATGTCGATGAAGGGAAAGCCGTAGCGCACGTAGATGTCTCCCATCGCGACCGCGCCTTTCTGCGGAAAGTACACGATGGAGTCGCCGTCGGTGTGGGCGCTGGGGTAGTGCACCGCTCGCACGTCATCGCCGTTCACGTGCACGGTGAGCTCGTGATCGAAGGTCACCTGCGGCAACGCCGTGGCTTCGACCGCCGGCACCTCGCGAGTGATCGAGCCGCCGTTGCCGGCGGTGCCTCCGGTCTTGAGTCGCGTGCGCACGTTGTCCTGGGCGATCAGCGTGGCACCGTCCTGGGCGAAGGCTGCGTTGGCACCGGTGTGATCGTAGTGATAGTGGGTGTTGATGACGTAGCGCACCTGGTCGCTGCGGCTACCGTTGCCGGGCTGGCTGCCGCCCGTGCCGCCTGCGCCGACACCCCGGATCGCGGCGCGGATCTTGTCGGCGAGCGGCGCGTACTCGCTGTCCACCAGCAGCGCACCGTCCGCGCCCACAGAGGCGGTGATGTTGCCCCCGGCGCCCTGCAGCACGTACAAGCCCTCCGCCAGAGGCGTGGTGCGGATCTCGACCTTGCTGAAGTCCTGCTCCTGAGCGGGCGCAGGACTCGTGGCAGCGAGTAGAATCGCGAGGCAGCACAGTCGCTGATAGAGCATGGGAACCCCTCCGCAGCGTGGCGCGGCGATGCTAACACGGCGCGTCGGGGTTCCCGGACACCTCCCATGGCCCATCACCCCTTCAGCGTCCAGGGAATCGACCACATCGTGCTGCGTGTGCGCGAGCTGCCGCGCTCGCTCGCGTTCTACTGCGATCTGCTCGGCTGTACGGTCGAGCGCGAGCAGCCTGAGCTCGGGCTCACTCAGCTGCGCGCGGGTAAGAGCCTCATCGACCTCGTCACCCTCGATGGCCCGCTCGGTGCGGGGGAGCCACCGGGCGCGGGACGCAACCTCGAGCACTTCTGCCTCACGATCGCGCCCTTCGAAGAGATGGCACTCATCGCCTGGCTGACTGCGCGCGGCGTCCCGGCTGGCGAGCCGGCTTCCCGCTACGGGGCGGAGGGCGAAGGTCGCTCTTTGTACATCGAGGACCCGGACGGCAACCGCGTCGAGCTCAAGGCGGCGCGGTTGGCGCCGGGAGGCGCGGTACACTGCTGACAGTTGGCGGATAAGGGAGGGGCGGCAGTGAGTCTGTCCGGCAAGACGCTGTTCATCACGGGTGCGAGCCGCGGTATCGGGCTCGCGATCGCACTGCGCGCGGCACGCGATGGAGCCAACACCGCCGTCGCCGCCAAGACCGCCGAGCCCCACCCGAAGCTCCCCGGGACGATCCACACGGCCGCGCGCGAGATCGAGCAGGCCGGTGGCCGGGCGCTGCCGCTCGTGGTGGACGTCCGTGACGAGGCGGCCGTGACGGCGGCGGTGCGAGAGTGCGCCGAGCACTTCGGCGGCATCGACATCTGCATCAACAACGCATCGGCCATCAACCTCGCATCGATCCGCGAGATCGACATGCGCCGCTACGACCTCATCCAGCAGATCAACACCCGTGGCACCTTCCTCACCTCGCGCGCCTGCCTGCCGTACCTCGAAAAAGCGGCGAACCCGCACATCCTCACACTGTCGCCGCCGCTCGACCTGCGGCCGAAATGGTTCGCCGGACATCTCGCGTATTCGCTGTCGAAGTACGGGATGTCGCTGTGCATGCTCGGGCTTGCCGAGGAATTCCGCGCCGCGGGCATCGCCTGCAACGCGCTGTGGCCGCGCACCACCATCGCCACCGCCGCCGTCGAGTTCGCGCTCGGCGGTCCGCAGATGATGCGCCGTTCGCGCAAGCCCGAGATCGTGGCCGACGCCGCCCACGTGATCCTGAACCGGCCATCGCGCGAGTGCACCGGGCGGTTCTTCATCGACGACAGCGTGCTCTTTGACGCCGGGGTGCGCGATTTCGACACCTACAGTGTCGAGCCGGGTGGCACGCTGCTCGGTGATATTTTCGTCGATGCAACCTCACCCGCGCCGCCCGGCGTGAAGGTGGAGTTCGAGTGGTGAGATCGTCACGCGCAGCGTGGCAGGGAGAAGGCTCATGTGCGCCGCAGCCGCAACCACCATAAACCGACGGATCGTGCTCGTACGGCGGCCGCAGGGCCCACCCGTGCCCGAGGATTTCCGCCTCGAGACGCATCCCGTGCCGCGCGCGGGGCCGGGCGAGGTGCTGTTGCGGACCCGTTATCTCTCGCTCGACCCGTACATGCGCGGGCGCATGAACGAGGGCCCCTCGTATGCGCCGCCGGTGGCGCTCGGTGCCGTCATGACGGGTCAGACGGTCAGCGTGGTGGAAGCCTCGGACGTCCCGGCCTTCCCGGTCGGGGAGCTGGTGCTCGCGAATGTCGGCTGGCAGGACTACGGCGTCTCGAACGGCCGCGATCTCGTCAGGATCGACGGGGCGAGCCCGCATCCTTCCTACGCGCTGGGCGTGCTCGGGATGCCGGGGTTGACCGCCTATGTCGGATTGCTCGATATCGGCCAACCGCGGTCGGGTGAGACGGTGGTGGTCGCGGCTGCGAGCGGGGCGGTCGGATCCGTCGTTGGCCAGATCGCGAAGATCAAGGGTTGCCGGGTCGTCGGTGTCGCAGGCGGGGCGCGCAAGTGCGCTTACGCCAAGGAAGAGCTCGGCTTCGATGAGTGCCTCGACCACCATGCACCCGAGCTGCCGCAGCGCCTCGCCGCGGCCTGCCCGAAGGGGATCGACGTGTACTACGAGAATGTCGGTGCCGAGGTACTCGCCGCCGTCGTGCCGCTGCTGAATCTCGGTGCTCGCATCCCGCTCTGCGGACTCGTCGGCTGGTACAACCTCGAGAAGCTGCCCGCCGGCGTCGACCGCACGCCGCAGCTGCTGTTCATGGTGCTGCGGCAGCGCGTGAAGATCCAGGGATTCATCATTTTCGACCACTACAACCGCATGGCGGCGTTCCAGCAGGCCATGCGCGGCTGGCTGCGCGAGGGGCGAGTCAAGTACCGCGAAGAGGTCATCGCGGGGCTCGAGAGCGCGCCCCGCGGGCTCATCGGACTGCTGCAGGGCGAGAACTTCGGCAAGCTCGTCGTGCGGGTGGCCGAAGCGTGACGCCGATGACTCCGACCCCGTCAGCGCCGCAGAGCGTGCGCGTGTCGTGGGTGTTCGATGTCATCTCGCCG
>Ga0306922_10004042_pt1 | contig 13832 bp, 13 predicted proteins | sample sta12Cox44000082_FD_203758 | JGI IMG/M metagenome (GOLD analysis project Ga0306922, IMG submission 203758) | Lab enrichment of tropical soil microbial communities from Luquillo Experimental Forest, Puerto Rico - statoxic.12C.oxic.44.000.082 (v2)... | ecosystem: Environmental > Terrestrial >... | reverse complement strand
TCCGGTTGGGCACGCGCCCACCAAGCTGCGCAAACCGCGCGCTGCTGCGGATCGCCGGCTCAGGGGGAATTCGCCGCTGATGTAACGAGGCAGGCCGCTTGCGACAAGTCCGTCGGGGCCCTGCGCCGTTACGCAACCGATTCGCGTTGTTCCACCCGTCGCGGACGCGAGCGCGCTCTGAATTTGTTTGGTCAAAAAACACTAATAGATTGCAATATCATAATATAACGTTTGGAAAGTTGTAAATGTGACTAAAGACCATCGGCTGTTAACCGTTACCGTAACTTATTTGCAACTATCTCGGACAAAGTTGAAATCAAAAGAGAATTCGTAATGATTTTTAACAAATTTGGTCCGATGATGGTGCCCGTAGGCTGGTGCTCTGCGCAACTAGCTCGGAGCAAGCAGTCTGCCGGTCAACAAGAAGGCACCGGAGGGGGGCCATGGCCAGAAACGCAATCGCTCGTTCCACCCGCAGCAAGGGTCCGGGCCTATTTACCGATTTAGCCAACCTTTTCCATGGGTTGCTCAGAGACCTGGCCGACCCTTACCGGCCGGAGCTGCACTATATGCGCGGACCCGGCCCCCGCTGGCACGCCAAGCATGACGACGCCTCCCAGGAACTGCGGATGATGCCGGCGCTCGTGCGCGTGCGCGTCAAACGCTGAACGGCGCGACCCTCCTCCATCCACGATTTGCTTTCGCGGCAATGGCTGCCTGAGGCAGCGCACGTCCGGCCGTGCTATAGCGTGGGCGACACCTTGCGTCCCGCCGATTTCCCGACCGAGCACGGACACCTGCAATGCCTCGCCATCGCTGCGCGATTCTCGACGACTATCAAAACGTTGCGCTCAAATCCGCCGATTGGTCGAAGGTCGCGGACGATCTCGACTGCAAGGTTTTCAACGAGCACCTCGGCGGGCAGGAGAACGTCATCAAGGCGCTGCAAGGTTTTGAGATCGTCTGCGCCATGCGCGAGCGCACGGCATTTCCCCGTGGCGTGATCGAGAAGCTTCCCGACCTCAAGCTCCTGATCACAACGGGGATGCGCAACGCCTCGATCGACGTCGCCGCTGCCAAGGAGCGTGCGGTCGTGGTGTGCGGCACCCCGGCAACGGGAAATCCCACCTCCGGAATTGCCGTCGGTCTCATGCTCGAGCTCACCCGGCGGATCGGCTACGAGAATGCCCGCATGAAGGCTGGCGTCCCGTGGCAGAGCACCATCGGGCTCGACCTCGAAGGTCTCACCCTCGGCGTCATCGGTCTGGGCAAGCTCGGTACCCGCACCTCGCGCATCGCGCGCGCGTTCGGAATGAAGGTCATGGCGTGGAGCCAGAACCTCACGGCGGAGAAATGCAAGGAAGCCGGCGTCGACTATGCGGGAAAGGACGAGCTCTTTCGCCAATCCGATTTCATCACGATCCACGTCGTCCTGTCGCAGCGCACGCGGGGCCTCGTGGGGGCAAGAGAGCTCGCGCTCATGAAGCCGTCGGCCTATATCATCAACACGTCGCGGGGGCCGATCATCGATGAGGCAGCGCTGCTGGCGGTGCTGCGCGAGAAGAAGATTGCGGGCGCAGGTCTCGACGTATTCGACATCGAGCCGCTCCCTATCGATCATCCTTTGCGCAAGCTCGACAACGTCGTGCTCACGCCGCATCTCGGCTACGTTTCGGTGCAGAATTATCGCGCGTATTTTGCCGGCGTCGTGGACGACATCCGCGCGTTCCTGGACGGCAAGCCTGTGCGCGTGCTGGACTGACGCAGCAGCCGGTCAGCGCGCCAATGCCGTCGGCGGCGGGGGAAGCGGCGAGGCGGCGACGGGCGGTCCGCTCGGCCTGATGACCGCAGCGGGCCCCATCGGCTGGACTACCGGCGGCCCTACCGGCTGGACTGCCGGACCAACCGGCGTCGCAGCCGCGGTTGCCGGCGGTCTGCCCGGCAACACCACCACGCGCGTTCCGACCTTCACCCGGCCGTACAGGTCCATGACATCGTCGTTGGTAAGCCGGATGCATCCCGAGGACACGAAGGTCCCGATGGTGGACGGCTGATTGGTGCCATGGATGCGGTAGATCGTCTGACCAAGATAGAGCGCGCGCGCGCCGAGCGGATTGCCGGGCCCCCCGGCCATGAAGCGCGGCAGGTACGGCTGGCGGTCAATCATCTCTTCCGGCGGATGCCAATCGGGCCACTCGGCCATGCGCGAGACCTTTTCGGTTCCATTCCAGGTGAACCCCTCGCGGCCCACGCCGATGCCGTAGCGAAGCGCCTTGCCGTTGCCGAGCACGAGATAGAGGTAGGTGTTCTGCGTATCGACGATGAGCGTGCCGGCGGGTTCCTTGGTGCGGAAATCGACTTGCGTGCGGCGGAACTGGGGAGGCAATTCCTTCGCCGGTCCGGTTTCGGGCCGCACGTCGGGAGGCAACGCCGCGAAGCGCGCATCGCCTCTGTTCAAACCTGGGGAGCCGGGCTCCACTTGCGGCGGCCCGATCTGCATGGGCGGGCGCACCGCATCCTGCTCCGCGGGCAGCGGCGCTGCGGGCGAAGCGGCGACCGCAGGCGGCGCGCCGACAGGCGCTGCGTAGCCGGGACGCGCGTTGCGCGCGTTGGGATCAGACGAGAGATCGTAACCGCGCGGCCCCTCGCGATAGACATAGCCGGGAGGCGGCGGCAACGGCTCGATCTCGTTGTCGGGATCTACCGGCACGCCGCGCGCAGGACGCACGCCTGCTCCGGCTTGCCCGCCGGCAGCCTGCTGCGTTGCGAGCGGCGGCAGCGGGCTTTGCTGCACCATTGGAGGATCGTAGAACGGCGCATCATCGTCATCGATGGGCGCCGGCCTATAAGACGGATAGCTGCGAGCGGGCGGATAGGCCTGCGGCGGCGGATAGGCTTGCGGCGGCGGATAAGCTTGCGGTGGCGGGTAGGCTTGGGACGGCGGGTAATATTGCGCCCCCGCTTGATTTGCGAGACCCGCAAGAGCGAGCAACAGGATGGCTGCGGTACCCGCGCCGGCACCGGCTGTGCGGAAGTTCATCCCCCCTCCCCTCAACGCCCCAGTACTGCAACGAGAGGCAATCGCCCATGAACAAGGCGCATTCAAGACCATAGGGCGGAAAAGTCACTAACCTGTTGACGACGACGACGACGGGAACCCCTTTCAATTCAGTTGCTTACACGGGAGGAGGCGGCCGGCTTCCATCGTGGTGGCACTGCGGCGCAAACGCCGGGGACATGCGCCGACTTGGCTCAAGTCTCACCCTTTCTTGGCCTCGCCCAGAACGGCTTTCGCGATGCGGAAGCAATCGACGCCGACCGGTACGCCGCAATAGACGGCGATCTGCGTGAGCACCGCGCGAATCTCGTTGGGGGTCAGCCCGTTGCGCAGCGCTCCGCGCACATGAGTTGCGAATTCCTCCATCTTCCCGAGCGAGGCGATCATACCGAGATTGAGAATTGAGCGCTCGCGCGCCGTGAGCGTATCGTCGCCCCACGCCTCACCCCAGCAATACTGGGTGACAATGCGCTGAAAGTCGCGATTGAAATCGTCGGCGCTCTTGAGCGCGCGATCGACATATTCCTCTCCCAGCACCTTGCGGCGCATGGTGAGACCGCGATCGTAAGTATCCTTGTCCATCGTGATTTCTCCCTGCGGCGTTCAAGCCGATTGTGAGCACTATCGTTTCTTGCGGTAAGATTCCATGACGCTGCGGATTTTTGCGTCTGCGCATGGTGTTACGCGCGCAGTGCGGCAAGCACGGTCTCGACGGCATCCGCCGGAAAAGTCGCACGCACGGCGGCAGCATAGCTTGCGACATTGGCCTGTGCGGCCTCCCGCGTCGAAGCGACCTCGCGTCCGAGCGCAGACGCGCGCGCAAGCTCGAACATCGCCTCCTGCTGGAGGCGCTCGGCTTCGAGCTCGACCGCCTTGATCCGGGTGCGAAAGAGCTCGGCCGCGGCAGGCGCGACAAGCGCCGGCGGCGATCGCAACGCGCGCCGCACGGCGCGCAGGGCAATGACGGTTGCCTCCCGCCAGGGCGCGATGCGTTGCTCGATGGCCTCGACCTCGGCCATGGAAAGCGCCCGCTTGTGTGTCGCCTGCCACAGCAGAAAGAGAAGAAGATTGACATCGACGCCGGCCCGGTCCTGGAGCGCGATGCATGCCTCGGCGACGCCGGGTTGACGATAAAGGCGCAGCGAGAACCGCCAGAACGGCGATGCTTCGGGCGGCGATGACCCGGGCGCCCCATCACTCACGGGAGAGCGCCCATGGTATGGCACGAGTGCCGGGACACAGAGCCTTGTGCTTCGAGACGGCAAGCACGAGGCTTCGCCAGCCTCAGCACTCCGCGACTGCAAGCTCCAACGGAAAATTGTCGACGCATTCGTGCCCGTCCGGAGTTACGATGAAGGTGTGGCCGAGGAATATGCCGAACATGCCGTCGGCCGTGATCGGATTGGGCTCGGCCATGATGATCATGCCCGGCTTGAGGATGCTGTCGGTCTCGTCGGCCTCGGTGCGCTCGGCGAACACGTGCGGCTTGTCGGTCACGATGTCGATGCCGTGCACCTGGGTGGGGCGCGACTGCACGCCCTTGTCGCGGAAGAATCTGCTCGCCAGGCGCATGTTGTCGGTGGCGTTGCCCGGCCTGATCTCGGCAATGATCTTGCGGTAGCCGGGCAGCGTGATCTCCTCCCAGAAGCGGCGCACCATGCCGCTCGGCGCACCAAGCGTGACGGGCGAGCCGATCTGCGCCGAGAGCCCGTTGTAGCCGGCGGCCAGCTCCATGTTGATGATGTCTCCTTTCCTTAGCTTGCGGTGCGAGGGGCGCGGGTTGCCAAACACCATCGCCGGGTTGTCCATCGGCGTCGTCCCGATGATCAGAAAGTCGATATCCCCGCCGCCGTCGAGGATGGCGGCGCCGGCAGCCGCGCGCAGCTCGTATTCAGGCACGCCGGGCCTTGCGCGCGCGACGATTGCCGCCATGGCGCGTTCGCACAGCACGCCGGCCTTGCGCACGCAGGCGAGCTCCTCCTCGCTGTGGATCACCAGGAGCTCGTGCAGCAGCCCGCTGGTGAAGACCAGCTCGGCCTGCGGCAGGCTCGCGCGCAGCACGTCGTACTGGTTGACCGGCAGATAATCCTTGTGGCGCGCGTCGACCTCGACGAGGCCGATGCGTCCGCGCTCGAGCTTGAGCTCCCTGATGCGCTCGACCATGACCTCGGCGTATCGGCCGTTGCGGCTGTGCCGCACATCGGCGAGCGCGTTGGCGCATTCGCGCCGGCAGGCTTCCGCGTGGGTGCCGCCCATGGAGAAGACGAGCGTCGGCTCGCCCGAAAGCGGCATCACGACATAGGAGGCAAGCGCGTGCCATTCCCAATGACCGGTGAGCCATTGCATGCCGCCGCCGAAGCTCCAATGGCTCGGGCCGCCGGGCACGATGACGCAGTCGAGCTTGTGCTCGCGCATCTTGGCGCGCAGCGCATCGTGCCGGCGCGCATATTCGGCTTTCGAGAAATGGTCGTACACCGCGTCACGGTAATACGGCGTGTTGACCATGTTCGAGAACGGCGCATTCTGGTCGAGGCGCGTGCGTACCTCGCTCCAGTCTTGATGTTTCGCGGCCGGCAGCGTCTGGATGTTCATTGAACGGGATTCCACCTTCTTGTCGGGTCCAATGTTAGGAAAGGCAGGGGCGCATGACCATAGCGCATTTCACCGTGGAATCTGCCGCGTGTAGGATGACTGCGGCGCATCAGCTGGGCCACCGCCTTCGGCGCCTTGCGGCATGCGCGCTCGCGATTGCCGGAATGCTGACCGGCTCGTCGCTCAGCGGCGCCGAGGACAAGGTTTCCATATCGAGGAGCGAGAGCACCATGCCATCCGACATCGATCCGCAATCGGGTTTCCGCCTGCCGCTGCCCAGGCGGGAAGATTTGGATGATGCCGGCAAGGCGGCCTACGACCGGGGAGCAACTCCCGGCGCGAACATCGCCGGGCTGCAAGGTCCCGCCGGCGTCCAGCTCTGGAGCACCCGCACGGCGCCGCATCTCAATGCCATCAACCGGTATCTGCGCTTCGAAGCGGGGTTTACCCCGCGCCTGCGCGAGATTGCCATCCTCACCACGGCGCGCGAGATGGACAGCCAGTTCGAGTGGGTCGCGCACGAAGGCGAAGCGCTCAAGGAAGGAGTGCACCCGGACGTGATTGATGTGATCAAGCACCGCAGGAGCACGGCCGGCCTCGACACCATCGATGCCACGGTCATCGAGCTCGGCCGGCAGATCTGGCGCGATCACAAGGTGACCTCGGAGCTGTTTGCGAAGGCGAAGGCGCTGCTGGGGCCGCACAAGCTCATCGATCTTGTCCTGCTGATGGGCAACTACGCCGGCACGGCGGCGCTGCTCACCGCCGTCGACATGCAGCTGCACAAGGGCAAGGAGCCGCTGTTGCCGATTCCGTAGCCCGGGTCCTTCCCGGATTGCGTTACACGCAATCCGGGCTACGAATCAGCGCGCTAGTAGGCTGCTTCGCTCAAACGAAAGGGTGCCTTCCTGAATCGATCTCCCAGGTTTTGCGCTCCCTCCAAAACCTCGACCCCTTCACTTTGACTGAATCGCTAGCGTCACCTCTCCCCGGTTTCTATCTGATCCAAAATATGTAGCTTTTATAAATACTTATTGAACTGATCAGGTGCCGCTTGCCAGCCCAGGATGCATATAGGTAGCAGCAGGGGGTCTCGATAGAGGCTACGAATCTCATGACGGAATCAAGAGCCAGTTCGCGATTTAGCGGCAGATCGCTTTCTCAGAATCCCAGTTCTGGCCTGCAGGCTCGAGGGTTGCGACAGAAATGTCTGCTGACTGAGGTGAAGCAGACACCAGTATTGCAATGCGGTAACCGTCGGTTTTGGCACTACCCGCCCCTAAGCCCATGCGACCGCATGTCCGCAGCTGGCCAGAGCTGACATAAGAGCCCTAGAAGGCTAATTCCGGGTTTGACCCTGAGCTGACTTAGGCCGGTTCGAAATGCCGCACTGCGGCAACCCTGTTTGATGCTCGCCAATCCGGTATGCTGTCACTCCTGGCTGGTGGGCTGCGGATGCAATTTGCTCAACTGAAGCGTCGCGATTTCATCAGGCTGGTGGGCGGCGCGGCGGCGTGGCCGCTTGCAGCGCGCGGGCAGCAGCAGGTGGTCCACCCACTGATCGGCGTTCTCTCTCCCCTCTCCGCCGCATCGGCGGCGCGCAACATTGCGGGGTTTCGATCCGGCCTGCGCGATCTCGGGTATCTGGAAGGACGCAGTGTGACGCTGGCGCTTCGCTATGCCGACGGCGCGCCCGAACGCATGGTCCCGCTGGCGCAGGAACTGGTTGGGCTCAAGCCAGACGTGCTGATGGCGGGTTCGATGTCCGGCGTCCTGGCCGCCAAGGCCGCAACGCAGACGATCCCGACTGTCATTATCACGGCCGCCGACCCGGTTGCATTGGGATTTGCGCGCAGCATCGCTAGGCCCGGCGGCCATATCACAGGGATGTGGTTCGACTATGACGCGCTGGTCGACAAACGGCTCGAATTTCTCAAGCTCGCGGTTCCGGCCGTCGAGCGCGTCGGGCTTATCGTCAATCCGGACGATCCAACCGACGAGGTAACGATCCGGCGACTGAAAACGGCAACTCGTGCCTTGGGTATGACGCTACAGCAGTTCGACGTCCGCGATGTGACTAAGCTCGATGTCACGGCCGCCACGATCGGACGTGCGGGTGTTGAGGCGTTGTTCATCGGCGATGGACCGACGATCCTCTCCGCCCGCGCGGATATTATCGCGATGGTGGCGCGCCTGCGGTTGCCGGCTATGTATGGGTTCCGCGAATTTGCAGACGCCGGCGGTCTGATGTCCTACGGGTACAACCTGCCGGATGCATATCGGCAGATGGCCAAACTGGTGGTCAAGATTCTGAAAGGCGATCGTCCAGGCGATCTGCCGTTCGAGCTACCGACCCGCTACGAGTTGATCATCAACCTCAAAACCGCCAAGACGATCGATCTTACGATCTCGGATTCATTCGTGCTGCTTGCCGACGAGGTCATCGAATGAAGCGGCGCAAATTCATCACCCTGCTCGGCGGCGCGGCGGCCGCGTGGCCGTTCGCGGTACGCGCGCAACAGCCGGCGGTGCCGGTGATCGGGATGCTCGACAGCTTCGGGGATTCAGCTGTATTGCCCGCGTTTCGCAATGGTCTGAGCGAGGAGGGTTACACAGTTGGACGTAATAATTCGAGCAGCCGCTCGCGTGTGTTCTCGTCATCCAGAGTCGTGTTAAGTGTATCGGTAAGTTTGTCGAGAAGCGACCTGTGACGTTGGAGCATGGGAGCGTCGCAAATGATAGACGATAACCTCAGCAGGCGTGGGCTCATGCAGGGAGCGGCTGCGTTAGGAATAGGAGCGCTCGTGCCTCAAGAGCTTCTGGCGCAACAGGCCCCACGCACGGGCGGGTCGTTACCAGCACGCGGAGAACTGCTTATCCGCGGCGCCACCGTGCTCACCATGGATCCTGCCGTGCCCGACCTCGCAGTCGGCGACGTGCATGTCCGAGACGGGACCATCCTTGCGGTCGCCCCGAAGATCGAGACGCGCTCCGCGCAGGCCATCGACGGCTCGGGCATGATCTGCATCCCTGGCTTCGTCGATACGCATTTCCACCTGTGGAACAGCATGCTCCGCCTTTACGTCCGTGCCGACGTTCCCTCACTCGGCTACTTCCCCGTGACCGCGCGCCTTGGCCCATTGATGGGTCCTGAGGACAGCTATCGCTCCGTTCGTCTCGGCGCTTCCGAGGCGCTCGCCGCCGGCGTCACCACGCTGCACAACTGGGCGCACAACACGCGCAGCCCCGAGCACGCCGACGCCGAACTGTCGGCCATGCGCGACATGGGCGTCCGCGGACGTTTCGCCTACGGCACGCCTGTTGGCATGTCCGACGATGCGCCGATGGATTTCGCCGGCTTGGCGCGTGTCAAAAAGGACTGGATGCCCGATAAGGAAAACCTGCTAACCCTCGGCATCTGTTCGCGCAATCTCGGCGCCCTGACAATTGGCGGCTCGGCGGCCGCGACATCCCGCGGCGTGTTGACGGTTGAACAAATCAAGCGCGACTGGGACGGCGCCCGTGCGCTCGACCTGCCAATCACCATGCACACGTCGGGCGCTAGCCCAATCATGGAGCTGGAGCGGGCCGGGCTGCTCGGTCCCGACGTGCAGCTCGTCCATCCGCTACTGACCACGACCGAAGAGCGGGTGATCCTCAAGGCGCGTGGCGTCAGCTACTCGACCTCGCCCCAGCTCGAGGCGCGCCGGTCATCGCAACTTGGCGTCATCCAGCTCGGCGAGCTCCTAGAGGCCGGGGTCAAGGTTAGCTTGTCGACCGACCACATAGCCTCCATCAGCTGCGATCCGTTCAGCTCGATGCGCATGCTATTCGCGCTACACTCGCACCGCATTGGCGGGAAGGTACCACTCACCCTAAAACGGCTGCTGCAGTTGGCGACGATCGATGGCGCCGTCGACCTCGGCATCGCCGACCGCACGGGTTCAATCACGCCCGGCAAACGCGCCGACCTCGTACTGGTCCGCACCACGGACATAAATTTGGCGCCCGCCGGCGACCCCTACGAGGCGATCGTGTCGCTGGCTATGCCGACGAACGTGGATACTGTGATCGTCGATGGTCGCGTCCTGCGTCGTGCCGGCGGGTTCACTGCGTTCGATCACGCGAAGGTCGTCGCAGAGGCGCGCCAAGCGGCTATGGGGCTGCGGAACGAGGCCAAATGGCCGACCTGAGCGTACGCTAAATTAGCGAGATGGTCTCGGCGCGATAATTGTCCATGAAGGCATCTGGCATCACGATAACACCGCCATTCGGCAGAACGCGAACCTCCCTTGAGGTTGGCATGTAAGCTTTCGCCGGTCGCGGACATCGAAGCGAGGCTCACGCGCTTTCGGGCGTCGTGCTGTGTTGCCCCGCGCCCCCGGGGCGGCATACATGGGCGCAATGCCGATGCAGCGCCTTGCCGTCCTTGTAGCCTCTCTGTCCTTCGCCTTATCCGCGCTGGCACAGCCGGATGCCGCCGCGGACTATCCCAATCACCCCGTGCGGATCATCGTGAGCACATCGGCAGGGGGCGGAGTCGATACCGTCACCCGCATCATTGCCGCACAACTTCAGGAGAAGCTCGGCCAGCCCTTCGTGGTCGAGGACCGAGGCGGCGGGGGCGGTAACATCGGCGCCGAGGCGGTTTATACCGCCAAGCCCGACGGCTACACACTGCTCGCGTCCCAGCCTTCGCCAATCACCAGCAACATCGCGCTCTACAAGAAGCTCAATTTCGACCCTGCTGCGCTGGAATCAGTGGCGGTCATGTCGAAGATTCCCAACCTGCTGCTGGTCCGCCAGGATTTCCCGGTAAAGACTGCGGCCGAGTTCATCGCCTATGCCAAGGCCAACCCCGGGAGGGTCACATTCGCGTCCCAAGGTCCCGGAACCACGTCCCACCTCAGCGGCGAGCAGTTCTCACAGCTCCTCGGCGCCAGGATGGTGCACGTCCCTTATCGCGGGACGGGTCCGGCGCTCAACGACCTCATCGGCGGGCAGGTGGACTGCATGTTCACCGAGCTTGCCACAGCTCACAAGCTGCATACCGGGGGAAAGGCGCCGATCCTTGCGGTCGCGACCGAGCGCAGGCTGGAAGCCCTGCCCGACATTCCCACCCTGATCGAAGCGGGTGTCCCAGGATTCATATCTGATACGTGGAACGCCATCAGCGCGCCGCCGAAGACGCCGGCTGCCATCATCGCGAAGCTCAACTGGGCGCTTAACGCGGCGCTCGGAGAGCCGGAGACCAAGGAACGCTACCGCCAACTGCATCTTCTCCTCGGGGGCGGTAGCCCAGCCGATATGGCCGAGCTGAAGAAGGAAGAGACGGAGCGATGGACCAAGGTGATCCGCGAGGCCGGCATCCCGCAGCAGTAACAGGAACGATATCCGCCCTCAGCACGCCGAATTTGAACTCATTGCGCGCCTGCCTAAATAATTTCAACAATTCGCCCTATAAGTTGACACGCTGCTGCGTCGGCACACAAAACCTTTGCTGTTAGCGTTTCGCGCATGGGGGTCGTGATCGCAGCTTGAGCGGCGCGAGTTGCTCATGAATGTACTCAAATACGCTTTCTTTCTTGCCGCCGACGTCGTGTTGATCGGATGCACTCTGCATTACGTCTTTATCTGTCTGGAGAATCCCACCCAGCTTGTGAAATTGGGACAGCTCCAGCGGCCAAAGACCTTCAAGGGTTACCTGGGCTGGGCTTACTTTGCTGCTGCGTGGTTTGGGATTGGGATTTCAATCTATGTTGCAGTCAGTTTCTTATTCTCGTGGATGCCTTTTGGGCCTTCTACGGAATGACCGAGGCGTCGGCCTTGGCGAAGCCCATGAGCCGTTGAAATCATCGCCGTTGCATGGCGGAGTACAATCGCCGTTGCATGGCGGAGTACAAGTGCCGGTACCATAGTGTCGTGGCCTCACCAGATCGACTTCGATATCTTCACTCCGATGCGCCGTTCACGTCAGTGAAGAAACGACCAGGCTGATGCCGTGAGACAAGGTTGGCCGAGCGCAAACGCTGGGGGTGAGATGAACTCCGCACAGAGACGCCGAGTAGTTGCCGCCGGCATGATCGGGAATACGCTCGAATGGTACGATTTTGCGATCTATGGCTACTTCGCAGCACAGATAGGTCGTCACTTCTTTCCCCATGAGGATGTGGTCGCCCAGCTGCTTTCAACATTCGGCGTTTTTGCGGTCGGGTATTTAATGCGGCCTATCGGCGGGGTGATCGTCGGGCATATCGGCGACACGCTCGGACGCCGCGCGGCACTCACCTTCTCTGTCGCCGCCATGGCAATCCCGACCTTTCTGATCGGCTTGTTGCCGGGTTATCAGACGATTGGTGTGCTTGCGCCTGTCGGGTTGACTTTGCTGCGCGTTGTGCAGGGGCTGTCGGTAGGCGGCGAATATACAGGCTCGATGGTGTTTCTGATTGAGCATGCGCCTGAGGGACGGCGCGGCTTGATGGGCGCGTTGGGAGCCTCCGGCGGTACGGTCGGCATGCTGCTTGGCTCGGCAATCGGCGCGGCTTTTGCGGCCAGCATGTCAACGGCAGCACTCGACGCCTGGGGATGGCGCATCCCCTTCCTGCTGGGGCTCGTAGTTGGAGTTGCAGGCTACATTCTTCGCCGGTACGTGATCGAAACGGGAGTCGTGGAAGAGCGCACTCGTGCTCCCATAGTTGAGACACTTCACGATCATTGGCGTGTGGTTGCGGGCTTCGCCGGTTTATCGGTCTACAGCGCGGTGACCTTCTATATTGGTTTTGTCTACCTAGTGAGTTGGCTGCAGACCGCCGACGGCATTCCGCCGTCCCGCTCGCTCGAAATCAACTCGTTCAGCATGGCGATGTCGCTGCCAGTGTTGATCGCCACTGGATGGTTGGGTGACCGGATTGGGCGCAAGCCTCTCATGCTTCTCGCAAGCATGGGCGGCGTTATCGGCGCCCTGCCCCTGTTCTGGTTGTTAAACCATCCTTCGCAGCTACTTGCGCAGATTGGTCAACTTGGCCTTGTCTTGCTGACGGGTGTCTATTATGGGTCCTTGCCTGCCATTCTGGTGGAGGCTGCGCCTCCGACCGTGCGATGCACGGCGGTAGCGCTGGGCTACAATCTCTGTATGGGCCTGTTCGGCGGCTTGTCACCGCTCGTGGCAACCTGGCTCGTGGAACGCACCGGCGACGAAATAGCGCCCGCATTCCTAATCATGGCGGCGGCCGCCGTGACATTTGTGACGCTCTTCTGGTTTCGTGAAACCTATCGCCGTACATTCATTGCTGCTCCGCGCATAGCCGCGGCGTAGCTGGTGACGCGAAACGAAACAGCCGTACCGGCATCGGCGGCCGCGCGCACCCACATTCTCGGCCTTTATCTATGAAGATCGAGCAGCCATCGGGCGGCAATATCACGGGATTGCCCGCCTGCAATGCGACGCAGGCTCTGCTGGCCGATCTCGGCGCAAAGCGGGATTGGATTCCTAGAGTGCACGATACCGAAGGAGACTTGTATGCACCCGACCCATGTGATCGATCGCATCGTCTTTCGCCGCGGCCGCCTGCACGGGCTTCGAGTCTATCGAGCCACATAAGACTGCGCTGGCCGTGATCGACATGTCGGAACCTTGACCAATGTGTGCTGCGAGTCTTCGGCGCGAGACGCCCGGTTGTGACCCCGAGCTGACATAAGCCAAGTCGAACTCCCGCAACGCAATAGGCTCTCCTGCGCTAGCTGAGTGTGCTATCCTTTCGGTCGGAAGCACGGGAGACATTGGACAGTGAAACGGCGCGAGTTCATCACGCTCCTCGGCGGGGCGGCAGCGGCGTGGCCGCTTGTAGTGGGCGCGCAGCAGCCGGACCGTGTGCGGCGCGTTGGTTTTCTCACCAACGTGAACGCGGACAACCCTGACCGGCGAGCAAGCCTAAAGGCGTTCGTGGAGGCACTCGGGAAAGCCGGTTGGGTCGAAGGTCAAAACGTTCACATCGAAGCGCGATGGGGCGGTGGCGACCTGTCTGAAATCAAGCGAGAAGCGGAGGAACTTGTTGCGCTCTCTCCTGATGTCTTCGTCGCCACCGGGGCGGCGGTACTCCCAGCATTTTTGCGAGCAACCCGAACCATTCCCATTGTGTTCAACAATGTCGTTGACCCCGTGGGGGCAGGTTACGTGGATAGC
>Ga0306922_10004039_pt1 | contig 13835 bp, 14 predicted proteins | sample sta12Cox44000082_FD_203758 | JGI IMG/M metagenome (GOLD analysis project Ga0306922, IMG submission 203758) | Lab enrichment of tropical soil microbial communities from Luquillo Experimental Forest, Puerto Rico - statoxic.12C.oxic.44.000.082 (v2)... | ecosystem: Environmental > Terrestrial >... | reverse complement strand
TCTATCTTCCTTCGGAAGGCTGGACTCCGCAGCTTCCGCAAGCCCGCGGCCTGTTCGGTTTCGGGGGTGTTCCCCCGAGGGAGTGGCCTCTCACGATTACCGTCCCGCGGGAATTCCTGTTGCACGCGAGCGGCGAGAGTGCAAAGCGCTCCGTAAAAGGCTCCTCGGATGAATATTCCTTTCGACAGACCGCCAGGGACTTCAGCCCTTTTGTCGTCGCCGGCCGGTATGTCGAAACACTGCAGACTGTTTCGCGCGGTCAGAAGGTCCACCTTTGGACCCGCGGCAAACTGGGCGCCGCGCAACTCGCCGAGTCGGGCGCTTCTCTAACCAAGGTCCTTTCTGCCTATGAGGCCCTTTTCGGAGCGGGAGGCAAATCGAGCGGCCTGTGGATCGTTGAGTGTCCTTCTGCGGATGGCTGTGCGACAGAGCGCGAGGCAAGCTACGCGGCGCTGCTCTACGGCCGCGACCGGCCGCGATCGGCGCAAGTGATCTCGCACGATTCGGTGTTGGTGGATGCGCGCGCAGGCTTCAGTTCGATTGGAGCCTCCGCCGGCCCCGCCCTGGCCGCCGGCTGGCTCGGCTACGGCCAGAATCCCGGCTTCTACGAACAGCAGCCTCCGGTCTCCGCTTTGCCCGCCTTTGCCGCGGCCCTCGCTGGTGAGGCCGTGTCGGGACAGGCGGCGCGAGCTGAAGTCATCGAGCGCGGGCTGCTGGCGATCCCTGAGCCTGCGACGCCTTCTTCTAACGCCGACCCGGCCGTAGTCCGCGCCAAAAGCCTGCTGCTTTTCTACGCGCTCCGCGACAGAGTCGGCTCGGAAGCTTTTCAAAAAGCCATCCAGCACATGCTCTACGCGCGCCAACGTCGCGGTTTCAATGTCAGCGATCTGATCGCGGCGCTCGAGGAGGAATCGCATCAATCGATCGGGCCCTATGTCCGACAGTGGATCAAGCGCCCGGGCATACCCGCTGAGTTTCGCAGTCGTTATGCGCAGTCTGCTCGAACTCAGCAACCCTTTCCACAGGAGACGACACAATGAAAGACGTGGTGCTCAGCGACAAGGGGCCGAAGCCGATCGGACCTTATTCTCAAGCCATCAAAGCCGGCGGATTTCTTTTTGCCTCCGGCCAGGTCGCTCTCGATCCGCACAGCAACGAATTCCTCACGGGCGATGTCCGGCAGCAGACCGAGCGCGTGCTTGAAAACATAAAGGGAATTCTCGAGGCGGGCGGCGTTAATCTGCATCATGTGGTCAAGACCACGGTTTTTCTTAAGGACATGAATGACTTCGCGGCAATGAACGAGGTTTACGGAAAGTATTTCGGCGTGGCGCCGCCGGCACGTTCGACCGTCCAGGTCGCGCGTCTTCCCAAGGATGCTCTGGTCGAAATCGAAGTCGTGGCCTCGCTCTAACAGCAAGACTCGAAACCGGATCGTCGGCTGCGTCCAGGAAACCGGGGAAGGGTCTGGCTTAAGAAGGATGGAGACGCAGGAATAGCGGGGTAAAACGGCTTTCCCTCAACTCCTCGAAGGGTTCAGCTACGGCCGATCCGGGCTCTGCAGCGCTTCATAGAGCGCCACGCCCGTGGCCACGCTGATGACGATGATGGCGAGCAACAAAAACCGGCTGCGGCCGGCGCGCAGTGGCGGCCTGCCGCCGTGCGTCCCGGCGCCTTGCGGCCCTTGCCCCGCCGCTTCGGCCGCATAGTAGGAGTCCGGATCGAGAATCACCCGGTAGGACATGCCTTCGGGGACAAACTGAGTCTCGTCTTCAACCGTGATGGCCAGCGAACCGCGACTGCTGCGCACGCGCAGTTCCTTGTCGCTGACGTAACTAACCTGTCCCACCGTGGGCTCGTCGGTCCTGGCGCGGATATCCGCTTTCGAAGCATGCAGCACAAACGCGGCGGCGTTTGCCGTGGAAAATACCACCGTGCCGCTCATCAATCTGGCTGCCGGAGTCTTCCCTTGCAGCTCCGCAACATCGACCGAGCTGGCTCCGGACAACATCAGCCGCGCGGCTCCCGCGCGAACCTGAATACTACCCATTCTTTCGGTGCTGAGGTGATCACCCACAAAAACCGTGGAACCGACCGACGCCGCGGCTGCGCCAATGCGCGCACCCGATGCTGATGTCACCGTTCCAATGGCGGAGGCGGGGGCGCCAATGACCGGCAACACGAAAAGCGAAAGAGACACCACAACAGCAGTCACTGCTTGTGGGCGAAACATCACCGCCTCCGTGAGAGGGCCACACTCAGAATACCCACCGCACCTACGGCCGTCAATCGTATTTACCTACGCCGGGGTTCCCGGCCCGGGCGGGTACGATGAATTTTTCACAATCACGGCATGCGAGGCACTGTTACAATGCGGTGACAATCATGGCGGACTGGAAACAGATTACGGCGCGCATTCGCCGCGCCCGCGGCAGTAAAGATCCGGGCGGACAACTGACCGCTCTCTACGAGAAGACCAAAGATGCCATGGTGGCGTTCGAACTGGGCCGCCACTTCGAGGTCGTGCGCGACCCGGCGCAGGCGTTGGAGTGGTACCAGTCGGCCTATTCCCGCTTCCGCCGCGGCGATTGGAAGACCAAATCGAGCGAAGCCATCGCACGGCTGGGCGGCGAAGTCCCGGTAGAAGCGGCCCCCAAGGCGAAGAGCGAAGGACAAGCGCCAGAAGCCCCTGTGGCCCCGGTCGTGACGGTTCCCGAGCCTGCGCTTCCCTTCGAACAAAACGCCGAAGCGTTTGAATCCTTGGTCGCTGTGGGCTCGGAAACCCGTCCGGTGCGCTCTCCGGAGCCCCCAGCCACAGTCGCCGATATGAAACGCCGCCGTCGCGGGCGCCGCGGTGGCCGCAATCGCAGCAAAAAATCTTCCGTAGCCCTGGCGGACGCCGGTGCACAGCATCGCCCGCAGCAACAGCGCGAACGTGAACCGGTTGGCGCCGAACCGGTGGAAATCGCGCCGCCGCGTTCGGTCGACTCACGCTCGATTCCGCGCATTCCCGTGGAGCCGCTTCCCGAGTCCACGGCTTCCGGCGTTCGCGGCCGCTTCGGCGATCCTGGCCTTTCCTCGCGCCTGTCGCTTCTTGAAATGCAACTTCGCCGCTTGCTCACCTGCCCGCCCGCAAGACTCGATCATTCTGAACACACGCCGGCCGGACCAGGGGTCTTCGTTCTCACCGACGACGACATGACTACGTACTTCCACGTAGAGGCCTGCGATACCTTGCGGATCGCCATCGGCACCCTTGCCAAGACCGGCGCCACGCGCCGCGGCCATCCCAATCTGAAACCTCTGCTGGCCGAGAACTTGGGCATTCCCGAGACCCGCGTCGCAAAATATCTGGCTGAGCACTGCGTGGTCCGCTGGCTGCAACTTGACGAGGGAGCGCCGCAGTTTGCTCACTTCGCCATCGCCGTCCTGCGCCCGCTGCTGGACGAATAGCTGCCTGCCTTTGGGTCGTCTTGCGCCCTATTGGTAACCCCCTTTTGGCCCGGAATTGGGGTCCCGCTTAACCCTCATTTCCGCCGCTCAACCCCGCTTTCCTACCGTCCACTGCAACTTCCTTCCCTTCGCCTTCTTCCTCCTGCAAGCTATACAAGCCGAAAGACTTAGGCCGATAACTCTGGGCGTGTTATCGTTACAAAGCAGCCTGCTGGGGGCATTCCAAGTGGGCTTGGGGGTTTGGGGCTACAAACCCTGAGCTCAAAAAAGGCTGCTTTTGCATCAAACATTTTCGCTCTTTTGAACCGGCTCTGCCCGTCACTGTACTGAGGTCTGTACAGGGCTCGCATTTCCGAAAGTGAGGATAGAGGTTTATGTCGAACTCCGTAGGCACGCAGATCGCAAGGTCGTTTGACTGGCTCGTGTGCAAGGCCGCAGGCATCACGTTCGACACCATTCAGTATTTCAACAAGAACAATCCCAATCCTTCCGTGACCCCGCAGTGGTCCGATAAGCCGCTGCTCAAGTCCTGGGAGAAGACCAAGCCGACGCTGGGCTTTCCGCGCCAGACCGATTCGCTCTGCCCCGGCTGCGTCAAGGAAGCCCGCGAAGCCATCATCGCCGGCAAGAAGGACTGGCGTGACCTGATGCATGAAAAGGTCGGTGAAATTAAGGCCCAGATCGTGGAGCGGGACGGTCAGATCTGGATGCTCAAGGATTGCCCGCTGCACGGCCACTACGAAGACATGATGGCGATCGACGCCAACTTCCTGCGCTGGATCGAATCGCAATTTCCCGGCCGCGATATTCCGGCGCACAACGACGAGGACCTGCACAAGCACGGCTCTTCGACCGTTCGCTACGGCCGCGGCTCGGTTTTGACCGTTGACCTGACCAACCGCTGCAACATGATGTGCGATCCCTGCTTTATGGACGCCAACCAGGTCGGCTACGTGCACGAACTCGGTTGGGACGAGGTCAAAGAGATTTTGGACAACGCGCTCAAGATCAAGCCCCGCCGTCAGATGTCGGTGCAGTTCTCGGGCGGGGAGCCCACCATGAGCCCGCTGTTCCTCGACGCGGTCGCCTATGCCCGCAAGATCGGCTACAACTCCGTGCAGGCCGCGACCAACGGCATCGAATTCGCCAAGAGCAAGGAGTTCTGCAAAAAGGCATTTGAAGCGGGTATGCGCTACGCCTACCTGCAGTTCGACGGCATCGGCAACGACGCCAACAGCCACCGCCAGATCGGCAACCTGTTTGACGTCAAACTGCGCGCCATTGAAAACATGCATGAAGCCGGCATCGAAATCGTGCTGGTCGTAACCATCGTCAACAACGTGAACAACGACCAGGTCGGCACCGTCGTGAAGTTCGCGATGGAAAATCCCAAAAAGATTGCGTTCGTCAGCTTCCAGCCGGTTTCCTTCACCGGCCGCGACGAGGACATCACTCCGGAGCGCCGCCTGCGTCAGCGCTACACCCTTTCGCACCTGGCGAAGGATGTCAGCCAACAGGTCGGCAAGGTCGAACCGACGCGCGACTGGTTCCCCATCTCCTTCATTTCCACCTTCGCGGGCTTCGCGGACATGGTGAAGGGCAACGAGTCGCAGTGGGGTTCGCTCTCCTGCGGCTGTCACCCGAACTGCGGCGTCGGCACCGCGCTCATGATCAACAAGGAGACCAAGGAGTGGGCGCCCGTACCGCGCTTCCTCAACGCCACGCAGCTCACCAAGGACGTCACCGCGATTACCGACGCGGCGCGCGGCAAAGGTTTCTCCAATTTCATGATGGCGCTCGCGCTTCTGAAAAACTACAGCCCGTTTGCTGGGCCGAAGGGCCTGAAGCTCTACGACCTGTTCAAGAAGTTCGACAAGACCTGGGCGCTCACCAAGCGTGCCACCACCAAGTACGGCCGGACTTCTCCAGATCGCGACTTCAAGGACGCCATGAAGCGGCGCCAGTCCGACCCGTGGAACTTCCTGTTCATCGCCGGCATGTGGTTCCAGGATCTATTCAACTACGACTTCCGGCGCACGGAAATGTGCATCATTCCCTACGCGACACAGCAGGGAGAAATCTCCTTCTGCGCGTACAACACCGGCATCGGCTGGCGCCAGATCATCGAGAACATGCACAAAAACGCCACCGTCGCCGAGTGGTACAAGACTCACGGCAAACACCAGATCTACGCCAAGGGCAAAAACGTGGACCTGGGCAGCTACGAGCACTCGCTGGTGATCGACGCGGAAGACGCCGCGCGGGTTCGCCACCTCGAACACGACATTCCGTTGACGGCCGCCGAAGAAGAGCGTGCCCGCCGCAAGAAGGCCTACGAAGAGCAGGCCAAGGTTCGCGCCATCTACGAAGAGCTGGTGCTCAAGAAGCCGCAGCCGGCCGTGGTCCAGATCGGCACGCTCAACGACATCACCAAAGCCACTCCAGCCAGCTTCGCCAAGGCTAACGCCGCGCAGCCGGTCCAGATCGCTCCGGCAACCAAGGTCGAAGCCGAGCCGGTCGCGGGCGACTGACAACGACAACCACTTATCTCGAAGGCTTTCTCCCGGGGCGCGGCAGGGCTGCGCCCTTCTTTTCTTTCGCCTTATACTTCAGGCGGAGGCCGGTCGTGGGTTCTCTTCACCATCGTATCGCTCTCGTCACCGGCGCCTCGCGCGGCATCGGCAAATCCATTGCGCTGGCCCTTGCCAACGCCGGCTGCCATGTGGCGGTGAACTACTATCAGCAAGCCGCGGCAGCCGAAGAAGTCCGAGCTGCGATTGAGAAAACCGGGCGGCGCGCCGTGGCCATTCAAGGCGACGTTTCCGTTCCGCCGGACGTCGATCGGCTGGTCGCGCTAACCGAACGCGCGCTCGGGGAAGTGGAAATCCTGGTCAACAACGCTGGCATTGCGCAAACCCAGCCCATTGCGGAAATCACTCTCGATGACTGGGAACGCATTCTTCGCGTCAATCTGACCTCGGCCTTCGTGGTCACGCAGCGCGTGCTGCCCGCCATGCGCAGGCGCCGCTGGGGCCGCATCATCAATCTCTCGTCGGTAGCCGCCCAAACCGGCGGCGTCATCGGTCCGCACTACGCCACCTCCAAGGCAGGCCTCCTCGGCCTTACGCATTCCTACGCAGGCCTGCTGGCCAAGGAAGGAATCACCGCCAACGCCATCGCGCCGGCCCTGCTTTCTACCGACATGGTCACGGGCAACCCCAACGCCTCGCCCGACCGTATCCCGCTTGGCTATTTGGGCCATCCCGACGAAGCCGGCCGCGCCGCCGTCCTGCTGGCGGAATCGGACTACATCACCGGCCAGACCATCAATGTGAACGGTGGCTGGTATATGTCGTGAAGAGCTGACCGATCAGGGCGAGGCGCCCGATTCTCTCTCTGGTCCGTGTTATCCTTCCGCACGTTTCATCGTTGGCCTGTGGGTTCTCCATGATCGCGAAAGGCGTAACTCCCATCCTGAATGTTTCCGACATGGCCGCCACTTTTGCCTGGTTTCAAAAGTGGGGCTGGAAAAAACTCTGGGACTGGGGCACGCCTCCGACTTTCGGCGCCGTAGGTTCGGGCGAAGTGTGCATTTTTCTGTGTGCGGGAGCGCAGGGTGGACGGGGCAAAGGCTCCAATACAACCACCTTCGCGCAGGACGGCGATGAATCGGCCGACAAGGGCGTGTGGATGTCGGTATGGGTCGAAGATGTGGACAAAGTGCACCAACTTTGCGTTGCCGCCGGGCTCGAGATCACCATGCCGCCGACGAATGAGCCCTGGAATGTGCGCGAGATGCACCTCCGCCATCCCGACGGCCACGTGTTCCGCGTGAGCAAAGGTCTCGAAGAGGAGCACTGAATGGGCCCGCCTAGGCCCGCGCCCCCTTCTTCTTTGCCCGCTTTTTTGAAGGGATCTTGCCGATGCGGGGATCGTTCGCCGCGATGAGTTCGCAGGCGCGGAGGGCGGCGCTCTCAAAGTCGGGGGCGCTCGCGGGAAGGACCTGCCAGCCGGTGACTTCCTTTCCAAAGGCGGCGATCGAGCGCATGCTCGGAAAGTCGCGACGAAGGCTTTCGTGGTGATCCTTGCTGGTCGCCAGCCAGACGCCATCGTCGGCCGCGGTGTGGTCGCGCTTGTCGCGGAGGATGAGGACGATTTTTTCGCCCACGTAAACTGCCAGGCAGCCGAACATGGGATTGGTTCTCGGCGCGAGGCCCGCCAGCGCCTCGAGCACAAACTCATGCGGCAAGCGTTTGCGGGGCTTCACGATCGGAAAGGGATGCTCTGACCTCGCCGTGAGAGGGCTGCTTTTCCGCCTGGCCATGGACAACATCATAAACCGTCAGGCGATGCGGCCGAAGGTGCGCCGGGCTTGGCACAGCCCGGAAACCGGAGTAGAGTCGCGGCCATTCTGGCGAGGGATTTAGGGAGGATGCGATGGCGCGACGAAGGTTTCTGGCGCAGCTTGCCGGCCTGCCATTTTTGCGCTTTGTGAAAGGGGATGAAACGAAAAAGCAGCTGAAGATCCTGATGAAGGGCGCTTGGGGTCCGGAAGATCCCACCCGTGCTGCGTTTCCTTTTTCGCACGGTTTGGTGCTGGCGGAAGCGGGACACGAGGTGCGGATCTTTTTGCTGGCGGAGGCCACATCGCTGATGCGCAAAGCGACGGCGAACGCGATTTTGCCGGTGGGGTGGCCGCCCCTGAGCGAGACGCTCGACAAGCTGGTGGCAAAACGGGTGCCCCTTTTTGCTTGAGGGGCTTGCGCCCGAGCCCGTGGGGTCTCGGAAAGCGACTTGACGGAATGGGGGGCGAAGTTCGGAAGTCCGGCGATTTTTGTCTCGTTGGTGGAGTGGGCGGACCGCATCATTGTGGAGTGAGCTTCCGGCGCGGGCTAGGCGACGCCGAGCTCGGCGTTGAGCGAGCCTACCAGGTGTTTCCAGACCAGATAGTAGAGAACCATGCCGACCGGGAGAGCCACGGGGGCGGCCGCGAGCACGTGGGGAGGTATCGGGAATTGCAGCAAGTGAGCCACGGTGAAACCCAGCGGCGCCAGGAGCAGGGGGAGAAACGCTCCAAAGAGACCGATCGAGAAGCGGCGCCGGGCGAGGAAGGAAACAAACAGGATGTTCCACACACCCCACAGGTTCGGTACCGCGGCCATCGGGAATACGATGACGCGTTCGATCGGTACCGGAAGGTTGTAGACGTAACGCATGAAGATGAAGCCGGTTGCTACGAACAACAGGAAGATGGTCGGAACGCAAATGCCCGCGAGGTACGCGCGCAGATAGGGATGACGGTTCATGACGTTCTCCTTCACAGGTGGTAGAGCAGCGCCGGCAGCAGCGCCGGAAAAAGGAACAGTGCGGTAGCGGCGAGACCGAGCAACGCCCAGTCAAACCAAGGCATGCGGAGCGACGTGCGCGGCGGCGGCTGTGCGATGCGCCGCAGCACGAGCGGCCACAAGTCGCGACGCGGTTCGCTGTCGGCGACGGGCGGCACGGCACTTTCCAGCGTCTTGCGAAGCCAGCCGAGTTCACGATCGAGTTGAGGTTCTTTGCTCATGGTTTGAGTCCCCGCTCTTCCAGCGTCCTTCGCAGAATCCGGGTCGCACGGAACATGCGCAGCTTGACCGCGCTCAGAGAAATCCCCAGAGCGTCCGCGACGGCGGCGTAGGGCTGGTCCTCGATGAGGATCAGCTGCACCACGGCGCGCAGTTTGGGGGATAACCCGGCTAACGCGCTGTGAATCGCCGCGCGGGTTTGCCGCTGCTCGGCGCAATCGGGTTCCTTACGGCCGGCAGGTTCCGCTTCGAGGACCTCCGCCGGCTTGGCGCGTCGCAAATGGTCAATGGCGAGGTTTGTGGCCACGCGGCGAAGCCAGCCGGCGCAGTTGCCCTTCGGGTCCAGACGATCGCGGTTTTGATACAAGCGCCAAAAGGCTTCCACGGTAAGGTCCTCGGCGGCGCCCGGATCGCGAGTGATGCGGACGATCCAGCCGTAGACCTCGCGCTGGTGCTCGCGAAAGAGCGATTCAAAGGCTTCCGCTTGGCCCGCCGCGAATCGCTCGAAAACGTTCATCTGGCGTCTCTGCTTATCTTACGGGGCCGGCTGCGAAGGGGTTACATTCCGGAGTGGACGGTTGAGAGGCCAACGCGTGACTGGCGTTTGGGGATGCCGACGCGCCGGATTAGGGTGGCTGCTCCCGAGCCCGTGGGGTTCCGGAAAACGATCTGGCACCCGTGGAGAGCGAAGTGCGCGAGTCCGGCCATTGTTGTTTCGCTGGTTGAGTGGGGGATGGCATCGTGGTGCAGCGAGGCTGCCGAAACCTAGATATTTCGGCAAAGCTCCGCGGGCCGAGGTTGTGTAAGATGGCGGCCAAGGGTCGGTCTTCTCACGGGAAGTTCAGACAAACAGCAAAAGCGGAGAGTTATGAGCACCACGGATATGGGCATTGTTCCAGCGGTGCGGCGCGTCGCTACCAAGCGGCGTGGCGGCTTTCTGGAGGACTATTTTTACTTTGCGATGGCGCTGGTGATTCCGGCGATTGTGGTGTTCGGGTTCAGTTTTACGATTGGGAAGAACCTGATCCACCCCGCCATTCCGCGGCCAACTGTTTTGTATGTCCATGCGGCGGTATTCTCGGGATGGCTGGTTTTCTTTTTGTTGCAGTCCGCTCTGGTTCGTACCCGCAACGTGCGGACGCATCGCTCGATCGGCTGGTTTGGGGCGGGTTTTGGCGCGTTGCTTCCGGTGGTTGGTGTGGCAACAGCGATTGCCATGGGGCGGTTTAATATTCGCGCGCTGCACCAGAACCACGTGGAGATGGATCTGATGATCCCGCTGTGGGACATGCTTGTCTTCAGCACGGCTTTCCCCCTGGCGATCTATTGGCGGGGAAAACCGGATTATCATCGACGGCTGGTCTACGTTGCGACGTGCGCGCTTACAGCCGCGGCATTTGGACGTTTTCCGGCGTATCTGCTGAATCCCAATTTCTTCTATGCTGGAGTGGACTTGCTGATTTTGCTTGCAGTGGTGCGTGACTGGATTGTGAGCCGCAAGATTCATTTGGTGTATTTGTATGCCTTGCCGTTGTTGATTGCCGGACAGACCATCGTGATGTACACCAACGCGCACGACTTGGCCTATTGGTTCAGGATTGCGCGTGCGCTTGTAGGTTAAAGGGTAACGACAGAAAGTCTAGCGGATGACTTTTACGCCTTTATAGAGGCGGAAAGTGCGATCAGACCTCATGGCGGGGGAATTTGCCGGACTGGGCGCGGTAGGAGTGCCCGAGTCCGGCCCAAGTTGGACCTAAGCGCGCGCCGCGCACAACGAGCAAAGGCACTGGCGAAAGAGCGAGGGCCTTTTTGCCGTGAACGGGTGCGATGCCGCGCCAGCCGTGGGAAGCAGTAACCAACGCCGCCACATGCAGGTTCGGAAAAAGAAAATGGCGCAGCTGAGACTGCGCCATTTCTGACAGTTACGGTTACCCGTGCCTAGTAGATGTCGTATTGCTCCCAGTGCAGGGTCGCGTCGGACTGGATGATGATGTGTTTGTGAGAGTTCTGCTCGAGTTCGTCGATGAGCATGGACTCGCGTGTCTTGAGGGCCTTGGCGATTTCCGGATGCACGCGGAGCGTCAGGTTCGCGGATTCGGAATTGGCGGAAGCCATCTTGCGGGCTTCGTTCTGGATTTCGTAGCACAGGGTAGGAATGGATTTGACCATGCCGGATCCGGTGCAGGACGGGCATGGCTGGCAGAGCACGCGTTCGAGCGCTTGTTTGGTGCGCTTGCGGGTGATGCAGACCAGGCCAAATTCATTGAAAGAAAGGGCCTTGGAGGGCGCCTTGTCCTGTTCAAGAGCCTGCTGCAGCGCAGAAAGAACCTTTTCGCGGTTGCGACGCTCTTCCATGTCGATGAAGTCCACCACGATGATGCCGCCAAGATCGCGCAGGCGAATCTGGCGCACGATTTCTTTCACCGCTTCGAGGTTGGTCTTGACGATGGTGTCCTCGAGGCGCGTGGAGCCCTTACCGACGAACTTGCCGGTGTTGACGTCGATGGCGACGAGCGCTTCGGTGTGGTTGATGACGATATAGCCGCCGGACTTGAGCCAGACCTTGGCGCGCAGCGCCTTATCGAGCTCGTGCTGGATGCCGAACTCTTCGAAGATCGGCTGGTCTTTCGAGTAGAGCTTGACGCGGTTGACGAGCTTCGGCTGGAAGCGGCTGACGAATTCGCAGACCTTGCCGTACTCCTCCTCGTTGTCAATCCAGATCGCGGTGAAGTCGTCGCTGACGTAATCGCGGAGGATACGTTCGACGAGATTGAGGTCGTGGTGAAGAATAGCGGGCGACTTGCGCTCGTCATACTTTTTCTTGATGTCGGCCCAGGTCTTGCCGAGGAATTCGATGTCGGTGCGGATTTCCTCGTCGGTGGCGGCGCCTGCGGCGGTCCGAACGATGAAGCCGCCAGGATAGCTGCCGCGCGCTTCGCCGACGATGCGGCGGAGGCGCGAACGGTTTTCGGCGCTGGCGATCTTGCGCGATACGCCGATGTGGTCAATCGTGGGCATGTACACCAGGAAGCGGCCGGGAAGCGCGATGTGGCTGGTAATGCGCGCGCCCTTCTTGCCGAGCGGCTCCTTGGCGATCTGCACGACAATTTCCTGGCCGGGCTTCAGCATTTCGCTGATGAGCTGGGGGCGGCGCGGGCCATGGTGATGCCCGTGATGGCCATGACCGTGGTGCTGGCGATGGCCGCGATCTCCGCCGCGACGATCGAAGCGTCCGCGTCCGCCGCGATCTCCGCCGCGACGATCGTGACGCCCGCCGCGGCCACCGCGATCGCGTCCGCCGCGGAAGGGCCGCTGGAAGCGCGAACGGGGATTGCCGCCCACGCGGGCGGACTGGCGCGGGAATTCGCCTTGCGACTCGGTGCCGGTGTGCGGCGCGCGGGTTTCGCCGGGAAGAAGGAAGGCATCCTCGGAAGCGGGAGCGACGGAAGCCGAAATCTCGTCCTGCTCCTCCGCGGCCGTTTGCGGTTCGGCGGCTTCTTCTTCCATTTCTTCGTCCGTCGTTTGTGAATCGTCGATGACGTGTTCGCCCAAAGCCGCGATGTGCAGCGCGTTTTCGTGCGCGGCATCGGCTTCGGCCTCGGCAATGGCTTGCGGCGCGCTGACGATTTCCTGCACTGCCGGTTCTTCGGCCGCGTCCAGAGACTCCTCTTCATCGAGCTCGCTTTCGGTTTCTTCCTCGTCCTCTTCGACGTCGTCTTCATCAAATAGGGCGCTGTCGGCTGTCGAACCGGCTTCGATTTCCTCGCGGACGAGATCCTGTTTCGCGTCGATGATGCTGGTGGAAAGAACGCTGGCTTCTTCGTCGCTGATGGCGATGTCAGCGGCTTCCGCGGTGAGCGGAGCGTCGTCCTCCGGGTCGATGTCGGCATCGGCGGCTTCGCGCACTTCGTCTTCGTCGACCGGAGAGATTTCCGAAGTGTCGCCCGAGGCGCCGGCCAGGAGCCAGCTGGGCAATCCGCCACGCGAACGGCGCGGAGCGGCGCCGGGCGCCGGCTGGCCGGCCACGCGCGGTTGCGGCTCGTCGCGCCCGGCTTGAGGTTCGAAATGCTCCGCTTCAACTGCCGGCGCCGATGGGCTGGCGGCCGGGCGATCGCGATACTTCGCAAGCGATTCGCCGGGGAGAACGATCTGTTCTTCCGAAGATTCGGCGGGCCGTGAGGATTCGGAGCCGCGATTTTCGAAGTCCCGACGAGGACCGCGATTTTCGTAGCCGCCGCGATTCGAATAGCGCCCGCGATCACCGCCACGATCGCGTCGATCGCCGCGGTCGCCGCCGCGATTGTCATGGCCTCTCTCGTTGCCGCGGTCATTTCCGCGTTCGCCGCCCTGCGGGGAGGCGTACTTCGAAGGAGGAAGATCGCGACCGCCGCCCTGGCGGAAATCACGGCCACCGCGTCCGCCGCGTCCACGCCCGCGGAAGCGGCCTCGGCCGCGGCCGAAGTGCGGACGGTCGCCGCGACCTCCGCGGTCGCCAGAACGCTCCCCGCCCCGCTCGCCGCGCGGGCCGTAAATGGCCGAGGGGCGGTACTGGGTCGGATTGTACTGGGGGGCGAAATTCTGCGGCGCCGATTCGTTTGAATCGGGCTGGCGCTCGTCTTCAGACGTTTCGTCTACACCGGGGGCGCCGGGCTCGGCCTCTTCGACGTGGGTACGAACGTCGTGGGCTTCGGCGCCTTCGCCGCCGGGTTCCGATTCGGCTTCCTGCGCGCGGCCGAGGGTTTCACCGGGCAGAGCTTCGATCGGTGCCGAAACTTCACTTTGTGCCGCGGGCGCATGGCCGTCGTCGTGGCTCGACTC